>Ga0073906_1000004_pt1 | contig 380098 bp, 322 predicted proteins | sample Inofromicrocosms_FD_65485 | JGI IMG/M metagenome (GOLD analysis project Ga0073906, IMG submission 65485) | Mouse cecum microbial communities from Vienna, Austria - Inoculum for glucosamine and mucus D2O microcosms | ecosystem: Host-associated > Mammals > Digestive system > Large intestine >...
GGGGGGGGGGGGAGGGGGAGGATTTGCGGTAGGGATACATGGGCAGAAGATGAGATGGGTGATTTGGTGTTGTTTATTCAGTAGTCTCTGACCTGAATCGGGGGAAGGGATACGGGAAGGTCAGAATGCATGGGGACTATGGGGTGTGTGGGGACCGGGGTTTTGGAAAAGGAGGCAAAAGCCCTGTATCTATGTGCTTCTTCTTTTCGTTTGGTTTCATAATGGGCATAGGAAAATAACAGGGCTATGAGCAGGATGACCTGTATAAGGTCCTTTCTTCTTTTTTCTTTTCTTTTTTCTTGCATAATTGTAAAATCTCTGGAGTGTATACGTGTTGCAGAGAGGGAATGGTCTGTCCGGGGCTTTAAATAAAGCAAATGATGATTAAAATAATCAAAGCAGAAGAAAGAACAGAGATTGTTTCAAAATTTCAGGATGATTAATAGTTTTATTACTGGGAATATTCTAATTTTGTTTTTATAAAGTTTAAAACTACAAACTTAGAAAAAACTGAATTATGAAATTTTTTATTGACACTGCAAATTTGTCGCAGATTCGTGAAGCAAATGAATTGGGAGTTCTTGACGGAGTTACTACCAATCCTTCCCTGATGGCTAAAGAAGGAATACAGGGTGTTGAAAATTGTAAAAAACATTATGTTGAAATCTGTAATATTGTGGATGGGGACGTGAGTGCAGAAGTGATTGCGACTGATTTTGCCGGGATGATTAAGGAGGGTGAAGAGTTGGCTGCATTGCATCCGAATATTGTGGTAAAAGTTCCTTGTATTGCAGATGGTATTAAGGCTATTAAATATTTTACAGGTAAAGGAATCCGAACTAATTGTACTTTGATATTTTCACCGGGACAGGCTTTGTTGGCTGCTAAAGCTGGTGCAACCTATGTGTCTCCTTTTGTCGGACGTTTGGATGATATCTCAAGTGATGGAATAGAGTTGGTAAGTAAAATAGTGGATATGTTTGCATATTACGGTTATCCCACTCAGGTATTAGCAGCTTCAATTCGTTCCACTCAGCATATTATTCAATGTATAGAGGCTGGTGCTGATGTAGCTACCTGTCCGTTAGCTGCGATAAAAGGTTTGTTGAATCATCCTTTGACTGATATTGGTCTGGCTAAGTTTTTGGAAGATTATAAGAAAGTTAATGGTTAGTTCATGTATATTAAATTGTTTGAGGATAATCCTAATGGGAAGGATATTCTTAAGATAGTGAAAATATTGAAAGAAGGGGGGGTGGTTATTTATCCGACGGATACGATTTACGCTATAGGTTGTGATATAAATAATGTAAAGGCAGTTCAACGGGTTTGCCAGTTGAAAGGAATAAAGCTGGAGAAAGCTAATTTTTCAATGATTTGCCGTGACCTTTCCAATATAGCGGCTTATGCGAAGGTGGGTAATGAAACATTTAAGGTGATGAAACGGAATTTGCCGGGTCCTTATACTTTTATATTGCCTGCGACTAATAAATTGCCTAATGTGATGATGAACAAGAGGAAGACAATAGGTATCCGTATCCCGGATAATTATATTGTTATGGCGATTGTTGAGGAATTGGGGAATCCTCTTTTGACAACTTCCGTAAAATCAGATGATGATATCATGGAATATATGACTGATCCGGAGCTGATTAATGAAGTGTATGGCAAGCAGGTTGATGTTATTATTGATGGAGGAGCCGGACAGAATGTTGCATCAACCGTCGTTAATTGTACGGGAGATTCCATAGAGATTGTAAGGCAAGGTATTGGAGAGTTGGAGTAAAGAATGTTTTTTTTCTTATCTGTGAGGAAGGAGTTTTATGTATTGGGATTTTGTTTTACGGTTATTGGTTGCCGGTTTGTTGGGGGGAGTGATTGGCTGGGATCGGGAGTACAGGGCTAAAGAAGCTGGTTTAAGGACGCATTTTTTGGTTGCATTAGGGAGTGCTCTGCTCATGATTGTTTCTCAGCATGGTTTTACCGATGTTCTGGGTAAGCCGGGGTTTGGAGTAGATCCTGCTCGTATTGCGGCTCAGGTGGTCAGTGGTATTGGTTTTATCGGAGCCGGGACCATATTGATTCAAAAGCAATTTGTCAGAGGATTGACTACGGCTGCCGGTTTATGGGCAACCTCAGGAATCGGATTGGCAGTAGGGGGAGGAATGTATTGGATAGGTGTTTGTGCGATGTTATTGACTTTGGTTGGTCTGGAGTTTCTTACGATAGTTTTTAAGAATGTCGGGGAACATAGTTCTCTATTAGTGTTTTCGACAACGGAGCCGGAGAACCTAAAGCGGGTGGCAAATGAATTGCATTTAAAGAATTATCGGATTTCCAATTACGATGTGCAAAAAGAACTTTTGGAACATGTAGAGATATATCATGTGACAATGGTAATAAAAACAAAACGTTATTTGGATGAGAGTGAGCTTTTTCAGTTCATGCAAAGTTTACCCGCTTTGACTTTGGAGCGATTAGCCTGATTATCTTTTCCAAAAAGCTTTGGTAAATAATACCATAACTGTCAGAATTTCAAGTCGTCCTACCAGCATAAGAAATGCCAGGAATAATTTAGCAAAATCATTCAGATGGGCAAAAGAATACATGGGGCCGAGGCTTCCGAACCCCGGTCCTACATTACTCATACTCGTGATTACTGCGCTACAGGCGGTGGTGATATCTTCAGTAAATAGGGTAATAATGACACTGCCAATCACAAAGATTATCATATAAAGAATTGCAAATCCCGTGATGCCTGTCATAATGTTAGGGTGCACTGTTTTATTATTGTATTTGACGTTGATAATTCCATTAGGATGGATAATACGCTTTAATTCAATAAATGAATTTTTAAATAGCAGATAAACCCGGACGACTTTTAGTCCTCCGGCAGTTGAACCTGCAGATGCTCCTATAAAAAACAGTAGAAACAAAATCAGCCCTAAAAAAGGTGGCCATAATAAATAATCAGCAGTTGCAAAGCCGGTGGTAGTCATGAGGGTAACAACCTGGAAAGTGGCGTCCCGCATACTTTTGGTCAGGTCTGCCCAGCCGTTGAAATACAATCCCAGCCCTATGATGATACTAGCAGAGAAAGTGATGGTCAGATAAAGGCGGAATTCATTGTCTGTTAATAGTTTTTTCCAGTTGCCCCGTATAGCAGTGTGTATAAGTCCAAAGTTTGTTCCTGCAACAAACATAAAAATGATAATAATATATTGTATATAGGCTGAGTTCCAATGAGCGACACTTGCCTGTTTGGTTGAAAAACCACCGGTGGCCATTGTAGTAAAAGAGTGGCAGATACTGTCAAAAAAATCCATACCTCCCAGCAGGAGCAGGATTGTTTGGAGCATGGTCAGGGAGGTATAAATGAGCCACATTTGTCGGGCAGAAGAGGTAAAGGTAAAAGAGGTTTTGCTATGTGTAGGGCCTGTTATTTCAGCTACATATAAATCTCTTCCTTCTATCCCGAGGCTTGGTAATATGGCAATAAAAAGCATAATGATTCCTAAACCGCCCAGCCATTGAGTAAGTGAACGCCAGAATAAGGTGGCATGTGGTAAAAAATCGATGTTATCAAGGACTGATGAGCCGGTTGTGGTAAATCCTGATATGGTTTCGAAAAAAGCATCCGGGAAAGATGGGATGGTATTTCCAAGCATATAAGGCAGACACCCGAATACAGAAAATATAATCCATACCATGGTTACCATAAAATATCCATCCTTTTTGGCTAGAACCCGGTCTTTGATTTTGATGAAATAAGCCATCAGAAATCCGGCTGTTGCTGTAATAATGGAGGTATAGAGGAATGCCATCACATCTGGTTCCCCATATATCAGTGCTATTATTGTACATAATAACAGGAAAGCACTTTCAATCAGCAGTAACTTTCCTATGAGATTTGCGATAAAACGAAAGTTTATCATTGGGATATTTATTGGAAATATTTAATTACTTTTTTTACGGCATTTTGTAGGGCAAATATAACTACGTTATCACCTGGTTGAATTTGTACGTCTCCTTTTGCGATAATGGTTTCATCTCCCCGGAAAACTCCTCCGACAGTTGCATCATTGGGAAAATTCATGTCCTGCAGCATGTGTTTGGTAATTTTTGAACCGGGTTTTGCTTCTAATTCGAAGACTTCGGCCTCGGAGAATGTCAGGAATTTCAGATGTTTCACATCTACATTCATGGTATAACGGTAAATATGAGAAGCTGCGATTAGTTTGGTATTGATTAATGTGCCGATGCCGATATTTTCAGCCAGGTCGATATAATCAATATTTTCAACTTCAGCGACACTTTTCTTGACGCCCATTTTTTTTGCCAGTAAACAAGACAGAATATTTGTTTCAGAAGAACCGGTGAGACTAATAAAAGCATCAATGTTCCTGATACCCTCTTCACGCAGTAAAGTTAAATCCCGTCCGTCACCATTGATAACTAATGTTGATTGTAATTTATCCGCCAGTTGTATGCACTTTTCCCTGTCTTTTTCAATGATTTTGACATTATAATGTTTTTCCAGAAGAGAAGCTGTTTTCACTCCGATGCGTGAAGCTCCGACAATAACGATATTTTTGATTTCAAATTGTTCCTTTCCACACAAAGTAAATACGTTTGGAACGAACGAAGGGCGGGTGACGATAAAAACCAGATCACCATATCTAAGTTCATCATTACCACGCGGAATAATGGTATGGTTATGTCGTTTGATGGCAACAATCCGGAACTGGTCTGCTCCGTAAATTTCTGCCATTTTAATTAAAGTATGATTCAGGATAAGTGCGTTATCCCATAATTTAATGCCTAATAATTGCAGGCGTCCGTCTGAGAATTCATGCATTTGTCTGGAACCGATTTGTTTCAAAGAGGCAACAATTTCTTCAGCGGCCAGCCGTTCAGGATAAATAAGTGAGTCAATACCGATAGAGCGCAGATATTGAGCGTTCTCGGTTTCCAGATATTCACTGTTATTTACCCGGGCGATAGTTCTTTTGGCACCTAGCTTTTTAGCCAGAATGGCAGAATTGATATTTTGGTCTTCTTGTGGATTTACAGCAATATATAAGTCACTTTTTCCTACTTCTGCATCTTTTAATGTGCCGATAGAGGTACATGAACCAACGGTAGAAAGGATGTCTATTTGATTTTCGAGTTCTTCTAATTTTTCCCGATTTACATCAAGTAGCATAATATTGTGTTCCTGCCGGCTGAGCATCTTTGCCAGATGTGTACCAACAGACCCTGCTCCTGCAATGACAATATTCATGGTTTATTGTGACTTTCAAAATATTTGAACCACAAAATTAGCAAAATAAAAGGATTATATAGTTTCTAAAATATTTATTTTAGTGAAAGGCGGATAAAGCCGTTTTCTGTTGTACTTTGCAGGATGATTTGATATTGTTGGCAGAATAATTTCCATTTTTCCAGGGAATATTTGTTATTAGAGCTGTCTAAAATTATCCGGGGAGGTATGGGCGTTTGCATGTCAGAGGGGCGGAAAACATCTTCGGGTAATACATTATTGCTAATAATCAGTATATTACAAGGGTAATAAGTCGAATATTTTTGGGTTAAGATAGAAATCGTATCTTTAACGTAAATAAGCTGATTGGAATAATAAAACAATTTGCTGTCGGCAATCCCTGTTCCGGGTGGTATGGTTTTTAATTTATGCTGATGGATATAAGGCAGGGATGTTATCGGAGAGTTCAGAGTGTTTTGTAAATATAGACAGAATCCGTTATGATTCAGAAGGATGACGCTTTGTTCCGGATGATGGAATATAACGATTTCGTTTTTAGATGCCAATTGAAAATTTAGAAAGCTCAGATAAAAGAGGAGCAGGGTACAAATGACAATGCCGGAGTAAAGCCAATAACACTTCCGGAAATACAGATAACAGCCTGTAACGCATAAAAGACCATATATCAGAACGATGGAAAGAGGCGAAGGATATAAATTTTGAATATTGATACTATATGGAGCGAAATATTGTAAAAATTTAATCAGTATCTGACAAAGCAGTTCACACAGAGGACTAAAATACTGACTTATAAATAGCGGGAATATTAAGCAGCAAGCCGAACAATATAATAATAAAGTGGCCAAGGGTACAGCTATCAGATTGGCAAGAAAACCATTGATGTTGACTGTGTGAAAATAAAAGGCGCACAGGGGCAGGGTGGGTATTTGAGCTGCAATGGTGATACAACAGCAGGCATATATTTTTGAGATTCCGGAGGGTAAAGTTCCGGGTAAACGGAATAAAAACGGATAGAATACTAAAATTCCGGTATAGGCACTATAAGATAGTAAAAAACTGATAGAATATAGTGCAGAGGGTTGAATCAGCAGGGTAAAGAATGCTGATGCTGCCAAAGAATTTAAGGGAGTATAGGTGCGGCAGAAAATTTTACCTATAGCAATAAAGGAAAGGATAGTTGAAGCCCGTACTACGGAGGGGGCTAATCCGGTAAGGCAGGCATAGCTCCATAATAGCGGAAGAAGTAGGATTTCTGTTTTCCGGTGTGTTAATCCGATATGTTTCAGTATAAACAGGAAGAAGAGATAGAGGGCACCTGTATGGAGTCCGGAAACGGATAATAAATGTACAGTGCCGGTTGTGATGAATAAATTCCGGAGTTCGTAATCAAGTTCGGTCTTGTAGCCCAGACAGAGAGCATTTATTAACATGCGGCAAGTAGAATCTTGTATAAAAAGGGTCGTTTTATGTATGAATTTTTCTCTTAAACGGAAGAAAAATGAACTGATGTCATGCGAATGTCCTTTTTGAATGACCGGTGTTAAAGGAATGACCTGACAGAACACTTTTTTTTGTTTGAGATAGTGGGCGTAACTGAATTCTCCCGGATTCACATGAGTATTGAAAGGAATGATGCGGGCACAGAAAATGAGCGAGTCCCCCGGATGATAAAGGGTGTCTGTATTGTGGTTATTCAGGTAGAACTTTTGCTGTCCGGCAGAGAGTATATAATGATGGCGGGGCAGAATTTCTTCACAGCGGCTGTTTATCAGGTACGCTGAATCTTGTACATATTCCGGAATGTTATGAGAGGAAATCTGAAATCCTGTAATGAAAATGAATATTAATAATAACAGGTCAGTCAATAATTTAAACTTCCGGATACAAAAGAAGGCAGGTATAAAAAGAACAAAAAAAAGATAAAATGGCAATGTGAAATATCCACTGCACATTATACCTGCGACAAGTGCTGTCAAAAGGTAGAGAAACGGGTATTTAAAATTGAAGTTTACCCCAACATACGCCTGACAATTGGAAATTTGTTGTATAAGTTACGAAAAAAAATCCAATTGTCAGTGGCTAAAAATTATTTTGGTAAAATAATCCGGTAAGGTGCTTTCAGTTTGCCCAAACTGATATTATTCAGTTTATTCTTCAGAATTCTCTTTTTTAGTGCAGAGAGGTGGTCTGTAAAAAGAATACCTTCAAGGTGGTCGTATTCATGTTGAATAATCCATGCTTTAATTCCGGAGTATTCTTCTTCCAGTTGTTCTCCTTTTTCATTCATGTAAGCAATGCGGATGTGTTCTTTGCGTTTTACATCTTCATGAATTCCGGGCACACTCAGACATCCTTCATTGCGGCTGATTTCTTCTCCCCAGCGTTCAAGGATATGAGCATTGATAAAAACTTTACGAAAGTCTTTACAGTCCGGCTCTATTTCTGCAAAAGCATTGCCATCCACAGTAAAAATACGGATATTCCGTCCCACCTGAGGAGCTGCAAGTCCAACCCCGTCTGCTTCATCCATTGTATAAAACATATCCTGGATAAATTTTTCCAGGTCGGGATAATCTAAAGTAATATCTTCCGATATTTTGCGCAAAATGGGATGTCCGTAAACTACAATAGGTAAAAACATATATTATTTACAATTTAAATTTCTTTGTTGTTCCATGTAAGATGTTAAGATAATGGTAGCACTCATTGTATCGATTAAAGCCTTATCCTGGCGTATTTTCTTTTTTGCACCTCCTTCAATCAAAGCCTGATGGGCAATGGCTGAGGTAAAACGTTCGTCGTACATAACTATCGGTATTTCAGGATATTTTCGTTTTAGTGCTGTAAGGAAAGGTTTTATATAAGTCATATTTTCAGAATCTTTGTTATTCATTTGTTTTGGATAACCAACCACAAATAATTCAACTTTTTCATGAGAGATGTATTCCTGGAGAAATTTGAAAAGTTCTTGTGATAAAACGGTCTTTAAGCCGGTGGCAATAATTTTGCATGAGTCGCTGACTGCGAGTCCGACTCTTTTTTTTCCATAATCGATAGCTAAGATTCTTCCCACTTTTCATTCTTTAACGATGACAAATATATCCTCATTTGTTTTTTTCATGAAATATTGTTCTCTGGCAAATTTTTCAAGATTTTTTGTGTTACTCAGCAACTCCTGCATTTTCCTGCTATCTTCCTCTATTTTTTTCTGATAATAAGTTCTTTCTTTTTTTAACGTTGTGATTTTTCCCCGTAGGTGCATTTTTTCGACCAGGTTATTCCGGTCAAAAAAAGCTAACCAAACCAGAAAAATAAGTAATGTCATCGTGTATTTGTTCATCAATTTGCTAAACAAATTATGGTGTCGACTATTATTCTCTTTATTTTCCATAGTTTTGCAAAGATAGAAAAATAAAGTGAATAGTAAAAGTTTCCTCCTGAAAGCCCTGGTTACAATTCAACCATTTTAAGGAATATGGTCGGTTTTGCGCCGCATAATTATATAAATTTATGGAATAATTATACCTATTGTTGATTATCAAACGTTTGCATTTGCTGAAAACTGTTATTTTGTTGTTTTTTGAGATGCTTTATTTTTTAAATTTGTAAAGGTTGAGAGTAAAGAATGAGCAACGATAAATTTTGTGAGTCGTGTGTTATTTTACTCATCAATAATTAAAAGTATATAAAATCAAGTGAAAATAATGGAAGAAAAGAAATTAGCAGTTGTTGCTTTGGGAGGGAATGCGATTCTCAGAGGAAATCAGAAAGGGACAGTCGAAGAACAGAATCAAAATATCCATGAAACGCTGGAGAATTTGATTTATTTGGTCAAAGAGGGATATAATTTGATTATTACTCATGGAAACGGGCCACAGGTTGGAAATATTTTAATGAGTGATGACGCGGGAGTGAGGATGTACGGTTTGCCGCCGATGTCTTTGGATATGTGTGTGGCTTATTCTCAGGGACAGATTGGCTATATGATAGAACGTAACCTGAGGAATATTTTACATGAGCATGGATTAACGCGACATGTGGTATCCATGATATCTCAGGTTGTTGTAGATCAGCATGATCCGGCTTTGCAGAATCCGACCAAGAGGGTCGGTAAAATTTATAACCGGGAAGAAGCTGACAAACTGGCTGCTGAACATGGTTGGATTTTTAAAGAAGAGATAAAAGTAGAGGGTGGCTGGAGGCGTGTGGTACCTTCTCCTGCGCCAATAGATTTTAAAAATGCTGCTTTGGTAGAGAGAATGGCGAGGTCTGGTAGTATCGTAATCACCGGGGGTGGGGGTGGAATTCCGGTTTATATTGACGAACAAGGAATGTTGCAATCTATAGAAGGAGTTATTGACAAGGATTTGGCGTCAGCAATGATAGGAAGCCGGGTGAAAGCAGATGAGTTGTATATTTTGACGGATGTTCCCTATATTTATAAAGATTATCGTAAGCCAACCGAAGAAATTTTGGAATTTTTGGATTATGCGGATACCATGAAATATTTAGAGGCCGGAATGTTCGGAGAAGGAAGTATGGCACCGAAGATACGGGCTTGTCTGTCTTTTGTGGAAAAAGGAGGTCAAAAAGCGGTGATTACGGAGGCTACAAAATTGGAGGATCGTCGTTATGGGTCGAAGATTACGATGCATTATGATTAATGTGTTTATTGTTGTTTAATTTTTTATACATTTGTCAGAGTTGTTAAATTTTAAAATTTACATTTTTAAATTCTAAAAGTATGGCTTTTAATTTGAGAAACAGGAATTTTCTGAAGTTACTGGACTTCACTCCCGAAGAAATTAAATATTTATTGGATTTGGCAAGAGAGTTGAAAAGAGCTAAGTATGCCGGCACAGAGCAACCGCGTTTGAAAGGTAAGAATATTGCATTGATTTTTGAGAAGACCTCGACCCGTACACGTTGTGCTTTTGAAGTGGCAGCATATGACCAGGGGGCTCATGCGACTTATCTGGGACCGACGGGTTCGCAGATTGGAGTGAAAGAATCCATGAAAGATACTGCCCGGGTTTTGGGCCGGATGTATGATGGTATTGAATATCGTGGCTTTGCACAGGATATTGTGGAAGAGTTAGCTAAATATGCCGGAGTTCCGGTGTGGAACGGTTTGACAAATGAGTACCATCCCACTCAAATATTGGCGGATTTTCTGACTATGTCGGAGCATGTGGATAAACCATTAAATAAAGTGACATTTGCTTATTTGGGAGATGCCCGTTTTAATATGGGTAATTCATTGATGGTTGGTGGTGCAAAAATGGGTATGGATGTGCGGATTGTTGCTCCTAAAGCATTACAGCCGGATGCCGGGTTGATTGCAAAATGTCAGGAAATTGCCCGTGAAACAGGTGCAACAGTGACTGTTACGGAAAATGTAGAAGCCGGAGTGAAAGGTTGTGATTTTCTTTATACTGATGTTTGGGTATCCATGGGAGAACCAGCAGAGGTATGGGCCGAACGGATTGCATTGTTGAAAGCTTATCAGGTGAATGCGAAAGTAATGGAAATGACTGGAAACAAGCATTGCAAATTCATGCATTGTTTGCCTGCCTATCATAATTTAGAAACTCAGGTGGGACGTGATGTTTATAAACAATTTGGTTTGAATGGGGTAGAGGTGACAGAAGAGGTTTTTGAATCTCCGAATTCAATTGTGTTTGATGAAGCAGAAAACCGGATGCACACCATAAAGGCTGTCATGGTTGCTACTTTGGGAGATTAAGTAAAAAAGAAAGTGTCTAATAAATTTGATTTTAATGATTTCACCCCTGTCAGAACAAGCTTTGACAGGGGTGATTTTCAATTTTGGAGACTTGTTAGACAGTCTTTTTATTGTTTTTTATTTTGAAAAATCCGAAGAGCACTTTCCACATCTTTTTCAATCTCCAGTATCATTTGCAGGTGTAAAAGGTTTATAATTTCCATGACTTCTTTGGATAGGTTGCAAAGTTTTATTTCAGAATGATTGCTTTTGGCTGTCTTGACCAAAGAAATGATACAACCGATAGCACTGCTGTCAATAAATTCTATATGTTCTAAATTGAAAATAAGACGGGTATTTTCTTTGGATAATAAGGGTTTTAGTTCACTTTTAACTTCTTCTGTTATTGCGAGAGTAAATCTTTTCAAATCGCGGAATTCAGCAATAAAAATTCCTTGCTGTTCTGTAAGTTGTGTAATCATTTGAGCCGTTTTTATAGATTTGTTGTGTGTTTTTGTATAGTTTTTTTAGTTTATGTTATGTATTTTTTGTGTCTTGTTCTTTACAAAGAACTTGTCGAAAATATGACAATTTGTATAAATAACCAAATGTTTTTTCTAAGAAAAAAGAATTGGCTGCTTTTAAAAATAAAGAAAAATGAAGTGGAAAAAACAGATATAAATTATATATTTGCCAAGCATTTCAGATGCTAACGTTTGCATTTTTTCATTAACTTACAATTTTTAAGTTCAGAATTAAATTTAATTATAAAGAAATGAAGACAACTCCTTTTACTCATTTTCATGAAGCACTTGGTGCACGTATGGCTCCTTTTGCCGGGTATAACATGCCTATAGAATATACTGGTATAAAAGAAGAGCATTTGACGGTACGTCATAAATTGGGCGTTTTTGACGTTTCGCATATGGGAGAGTTTTGGATTAAAGGTCCCAAAGCTTTTGAATTGGTACAAAAACTGACAACCAATGATGTGGCTGCGTTGGTGGATGGTAAAGTGCAATATAGTTGTTTCCCCAATGATAAAGGAGGGATTGTGGATGATTTGCTGGTATATCGTTTTGGACCTGAAAAATATTTATTGGTGGTGAATGCTGCTAATATTGAAAAAGATTGGAATTGGGTAGTTAAATATGGGGAAGAACTGGGAATGAAGCCTGGAGTAGAGCTTGAAAATGCTTCTGACCGGATTTGTCAATTGGCCATACAAGGGCCTTTGGCTTTGCAGGCTATGCAAAAGTTGACGAATGAAAATGTGGTTGATATGGAATATTACACTTTTAAGGAAATTCCTTTTGCTGGTATTGACAAAGTGATTTTTTCAACAACCGGGTATACAGGTGCTGGAGGTTGTGAGGTGTATGCTTACAACGAAGATGCAGATAAGTTGTGGAATGCTGTTTTTGAAGCTGGTAAAGAATTTGGTATTCAGCCGATTGGTTTAGGGGCCAGAGATACGCTTCGCCTGGAAGCCGGTTTCTGTCTATATGGACATGAGATTGACGATGAGCATTCTCCGATAGAAGCTGGATTGGGCTGGATTACAAAATTTGTTCCGGGCAATGATTTTATTATGCGGGAATATCATGAGAAGATGAAAAATGATAAGCCGACCCGTTACCTGAAGCCTTTTGAGATTGTAGACAGGGGAATTGCACGCCAGGGATATCCGATTGAAGATGCTGATGGCAATGAAATAGGAGTGGTATGTTCCGGAACAGTTTCTCCTTTGACAGGAAAATCAATAGGTACGGGGTATGTAAAGAGTGGTTTCCATAAATTAGATACAGAAATATTTATACGTGTGAGAAATAAAGCATTAAAGGCAAAGGTGGTAAAAACTCCTTTTTTTTAATGTAAAAATGGAATAAAAAGAGGTGATAAGCAAATCTGAATTATTTCTTTTTAAAAATGTTATTTTTTAAAGAGAAGTTTGCATATTTGTAACGTTTGAAAAATGAGATTTTAAAATAATAACCTTTAATTATTTATTATAAAATGAGAAAACATATTTTTAATGCAGGTCCTTGCAAATTGCCGGATATGACATTGGAAAATACAGCTAAGGCTGTAACTGAGTTAGGAAACTGTGGTCAGTCTATACTGGAAGTATCTCACCGTTCTGCAGATTTTCAAGCTGTTTACGACGAAACAGTAGCTTTGTTTAAAGAAGTATTAAATATCCCGGATAATTATAGTGTTATTTTCCTGGGTGGTGGTGCTAGTATGCAATTCTGCATGATTCCTTATAACTTTCTGGGAAAAAAAGCTGCTTATGTAAATACAGGAGTGTGGTCTAAAAAGGCTATTGCTGAGGCAAAATTGTGGGGTGAAGTGGAAGTAATAGCATCTTCTGAAGACCGGAATTTTACTTATTTTCCTAAAGGTTTTAAGATTCCTGCCGATGTGGATTATTTGCATATTACTTCTAATAATACTATCCGGGGTACTGAAATTTTTGAAGACCTGGATAGCCCTGTGCCTGTAATTGCTGATATGTCATCTGATATTTGCAGCCGTCCGGTGGATGTAAAGAAATATATGATGATTTATGGAGGTTGTCAGAAGAATCTGGGTCCTGCTGGTGCCACTTTTGTTATCATTCGCAATGATTATTTGGATAAAGTAGTAGCAGATCGTAAAATTCCGACAATGTTGAAGTATCAGACTCATGTAGAAAATGGGTCTATGTTTAATACTCCTCCTTGTATCAATATTTTTGCTGTTGGTCAGACTTTGAAGTGGATTAAACAGATGGGTGGCGTTGAAGCCATGGAAAAACTTGCCATAGAAAGATGTGATGCTTTATATGCAGAGTTTGACCGTAACACAGTATTCCGTGCAGTTGTTGAAGAAGGTTCCCGTTCTCGTATGAATATTCCGTTTGTTATGGCAGAGGGATATGAAGAATTGGAAAAAGAATTCTTGGATTTCTGTAAAGCTAAAAATATTGTGGGTGTAAAAGGACATCGTTTGGTTGGTGGTTTCCGAGCTTCTACCTACAATGCTTGTACGATGGATGATGTGCGTGCGTTGATTGCTGCAATGCAGGAATTTGAAAAAACGCATAAGAAATAATATTACTAATTTTTGATTTACGATTTATGATTCAATGCTGATATGCTTTGTTTTCATAAATCGTAAATTGTAAATCTGAAAATTATGACGAAAGTTCTGATAGCTACTGATAAACCTTTTGCATCTGTTGCTGTGAAAGGAATCCGTGAGATAGTAGAAACTCAGGGATATGAACTTGTTTTATTGGAAAAATATACTTCTCAGGAAGAGTTAATTGCTGCAGTTGCTGATGTGGATGCAATGATTATTCGTTCAGATAAAGCAACCAAAGAAGTGATTGATGCTGCAAAAAAATTGAAAGTGATTGTGCGTGCAGGTGCCGGATATGACAATATTGACTTACAGGCTTGTACTGAACGTGGAGTTGTGGCAATGAATACTCCGGGCCAAAACTCTAATGCTGTGGCTGAGTTGGTATTTGGTATGGCTGTATATTTGGCACGTAATTTCTATAATGGGAAATCAGGTCACGAACTGAAAGGTAAAAAAATAGGTGTTCATGCTTATGGAAATGTGGGACAGAATGTAGGACGTATTGCTAAAGGGTTTGGAATGGAAGTGTATGCTTTTGACCCTTTTATGACTGATGAACAGATTCAGGCTGCCGGTGCTGTTCCGTTGCATTCTGCTGAGGAAATGTATGGAATGTGTGATTATGTTTCTTTGCATATTCCTGCAACAGAAAAAACTAAAAAATCAATTAATTACGAGTTATTGAACCGGATGCCGGAAGGGGCTGTGCTGATTAATACTGCCCGGAAGGAAGTAATTGATGAGGAAGGGTTATTGAAATTAATGGCTGATCGTCCTGATTTCAAGTATATTTCAGATATTGCTCCTGATAATGCGGCAGAATATGCTTCTTTTGAAGGTCGTTATTTCTTTACTCCGAAGAAAATGGGAGCTCAGACTGAGGAGGCAAATGTGAATGCGGGACTTGCAGCAGCCCGTCAGATTGTGGCTTTCCTGGAGCACGGAGATGCAAAATTCAAAGTAAACAAATAATAATCGTTAACCGATATTTTATGGCTATAGTAAAACCATTCAGAGGCCTGCGTACTCCTAGTCAGGAAGTATGCGAAGAATTGGCTTGTTTACCGTATGATGTCATGAATTCGGAAGAGGCAGCCCAAATGGCTGCCGGAAAGCCGAAATCATTGTTACATGTTACCCGTGCTGAGATAGATTGTCCTGCTGGTACTGATATTCACTCGGAAGTTGTTTATAACAAGAGTGTGGAAAATTTTAAGATGTTCCAGGAAAAAGGATGGTTGGTACAGGATGAAGCCCCTAAATTTTATATTTATGCTCAAACGATGGAGGGGCGTACTCAATATGGTATTGTGGGGTGTGCTGCGTGTGAAGATTATATGAACGGGATTATCAAAAAACATGAGTTAACCCGTCCGGATAAGGAAGAGGACCGCATGATTCTAACCCGTTATGTAAATGCGAATCTGGAGCCTGTATTTTTTGCTTACCGTGCTGTTGCCGAGATAGATGCCATTGTGGAAGATATTGTTAAAAACCAGAAGGCAGATTATGACTTTGTGGCAGAAGATGGTTTCGGGCATCATTTCTGGGCGATTAATAGTCCGGAAACGAATAGACGCCTTGAAGAATTGTTTGCTACTAAGGTTCCTTACACTTATGTGGCAGACGGGCATCATCGGACAGCTGCTGCGGCACGTATCGGTGCCGAATATAAGGCAAAGAATCCGAAGCATACCGGAAATGAAGAATATAACTTTTTCATGGCTGTACATTTTCCGGATCATCAGTTGAAAATTATTGATTACAATCGGGTTGTAAAAGATTTGAATGGCTTGACTGATGCTCAATTGCTGGAAAAACTGAAAGTTCATTTTGAAGTGGAAGATATGGGTACAGAAATTTACCATCCGGCAAAATTGCATGAATTTAGTATGTATCTGGGAGGTAAATGGTATCGTTTGACAGCTAAAGCCGGCTCTTATAATGACAATGATCCTATCGGAGTACTGGACGTGACAATCCTTTCCAATCATGTATTGGCAGATATTTTGGATATTCAGGATTTGCGAACCTCTAAACGTATTGATTTTGTCGGAGGTATCCGGGGCTTAGGAGAATTGAAGAAAAGAGTGGATAGCGGTGAAATGAAAGTGGCTTTTGCACTTTATCCTGTGTCTATGGAACAGTTGTTGAATATTGCTGATACGGGCAATATCATGCCGCCGAAAACCACTTGGTTTGAACCTAAATTGCGTTCGGGTTTAGTTATTCATAAAATTTGAAAAAGAGGACTGAGTGAAAAGTTAACGTGTTGACTTTTAAATTGTGTTTCTTTGGAAAACTACTCAGTACGATACTGGTTGGCTGGCTAAAATTCTTGATATTATCTTTGTTTATCAGAACTTTGGTCTGCCAATCAGAAATCTGAATATTTTTTACATATCGGGCTTGAAGAGCCGCTTATTGGTCCAAAATTTTTTTGGACTTTTTTAATTTATTAGGATTTGTCTGATTGAGTGTGGATTTGGCGGTGTGAATATTTTTACGTAACTTTGAAATAAATCATTTTAATTTCACTGTTATGAAAGCATTTTGTATTCTGGTAGTGTTTCTGTTACTGGGTAATTTTGCAGAGGCCCGAAAAGTTTTCAAAGCGGATAGAATAGTTGAAAATGCAAAGGCTTTTCAAGAAATACAAAGACTTGTTGCGGGGAAACATTTTGTGGTAGAGATAAACCGGGTTTATCCTCAAAGTGGTTTTGATGTTTCCCGTTTTAATCCGACCGGCAAAATTATAGTGAATGACAGTGTAGCTCAGGGACACCTTCCTTTTTTCGGAAGGGCTTATTCTCTCCCCTATAATGAAGGTGGGGGGATTAGCTTTGATAATACTATGCAGGCTGTTTCCATTAAAACTATTGAAAAACGGAAGAAGCAAGTTGTTTCCATTAATTTTACTGTATGGGGAAATAATGATGTCTATCAGATTACAATAGAAGCTGTTCCTGACGGTAGTTGTTCAGTAAATCTTACTAGTAATAACCGGGCTCAGATTGCGTATAGCGGAACTATTTCCTTGCCGGAAGAAAAATAAACCATTTTTGGCTATAAGCGTATAAAACAGAAATCAGTTTGAAATATATTGCTTATGCTTAAAAATATTCTTCTGTGGTTTATTTGTTTGCTTGTTGTTTCACCTGCTAAAGCCCAGACTCCTGTTCCTGTCACAAAATTTAGTACCATACAAAGGTTGGTAGACAGTAACCGGTTTGAAATGGTCTATACAATTGCTACTACTCACCATTCCTTTTATTTGCAACCTGGCACTCCTTATAGTGACCAAAATATACGAATAACCCGGGATAGTGCTTTTGTTATTATTCAGGACAGTATAGCTGCCGGCTATTTGCCTTATTTCGGGAGTGGTTATTTTATACCCCAGACCGGAATGAAAGGGATTGTATTTTATAATAAAATGTTTGACCAGACTAAATCTGTTTTGGGGAAGGGACCCCGGCAAAGTATAGCTTACCGGTTTACTGTAACCGGACAGGAAGATATCTATAAAATCAGTATCGATATCCGGCATAACGGGCAATGTTATATGTTTGTTAATGGCTTGAAAAGAGCTCCCATCAGTTATGTTGGACAAATTGTAGAAAAGGTAGAATAGGGGAGGGGGTGGTTTTTGAGGACTTGTTTAATTGTGAAAAAAACTAAATAAATAGTTAAAAAATAATCTTCAAACTGTTATCCTGCTTGGATATTGTATTTCGTTTGATAGCAAGAGTGTTTTTTAAGTCATTTTTTTTCTGTAATCTTGCAGTTTGAATGGTGTGTAAATTCCTTTATTCAGGAATGCACAATTTATTAACAAAATAAATTATTATGTCGCTTAAAAGAAATATTCTTGACTTAAGAAAAAGGAAAGAGATTGTACTTCAGGGTGGTGGCGAAGATGCAATTAAGAAACAGGCTGCAATGGGGAAACTCACAGCCCGTGAACGTATAGAAGGTATTCTGGACAAAGGTTCTTTCCACGAGTATGATATGTTCGTAGAGCACCAGTCTAAAGATTTTGATATGGATAAAAAGGTTCTCCACGGAGACGGTGTTGTTATCGGCACCGGTACAGTATACGGAGAGCCTGTTGCTATTTATGCACAGGATTTTACGGTTGCAGGAGGTTCGTTAGGATTGATGCATGCCCGTAAGATTACCAAAATAATGGACCATGCTATTAAAATGCGGATGCCAATCATTGGAATCAACGATTCAGGTGGTGCCCGTATTCAGGAAGGGGTGGATTCGCTGGCTGGTTACGGAGAGATTTTCTTCCGGAACACTCAGGCTTCTGGTGTTATTCCTCAATTGTCTGTAATTTTGGGACCGTGTGCCGGTGGTGCTGTTTATTCTCCGGCTTTGACAGATTTTGTATTTGTTGTAGATAACATTTCCAAAATGTTTATTACAGGTCCTGAAGTAGTAAAGACGGTTTTGGGAGAAGAAGTAAGTATGGAAGATCTGGGAGGTGCCCGTGTTCATGCTTGTGTGAGTGGTAATGCACATTTCTTTGCTGTGACGGAGCAGGAATGTTTCGAGCAAATCAAGAAGTTGCTGACTTTTATTCCCTGGAATAATCAGCGTAAAGCGAAAGCTTTTCCGGCTAAGGCACCAAAAGCAGAATATAATATTGAAAAAATCTTACCTGCTGATCCGACCCAGCCTTATGATGTCCGGGATATTATTAAGGCGGTGGCTGATGATTCTGATTTCTTTGAAGTGCAGGAAAATTTTGCACAAAACATTGTTGTCGGTTTTGGTCGCATAGATGGTGAAACGATAGGTTTTGTAGCCAATCAGCCACTGGTATTAGCCGGTGTGTTGGATTGTGATTCTGCCGATAAAGCAGGACGATTTATCCGTTTTTGTGATGCTTTCAATATTCCTCTTGTAACTTTTGAGGATATGCCGGGTTATTTGCCGGGAGTTGAACAGGAATATATGGGTGTTATTCGTCATGGAGCAAAGGTATTGTATGCATATAGTGAAGCAACGGTGCCTAAGGTGACAGTTATTTTGCGTAAGGCATATGGCGGTGGTTATATCGCTATGAACTCCCGTCACCTGAAAGCTGATTTTATGTTTGCCTGGCCGACTGCTGAAATTGCTGTTATGGGACCAGAGGGTGCTGCCAATATTATTTTCCGCAAAGAAATTAAGGAGGCTGCTAATCCGGAAGAGATGCGTAAACAGAAAGTTGCCGAATATCGTGAAAAGTTTGCGAATCCTTATGTGGCTGCTTCTAAAGGATATATTGATTCTGTTATTGAACCGGCAGAGACTCGTTTGCTGTTGAAACATTCTATTGAAGTTTCAGGCAACAAAACTGTGATGACTCCGGTGAAAAAACACGGAATCCCTCCGTTCTGATACAGGAGTTCGTAAAGTCTGTCAAGTTCTGAGGTTCCGAAAATTTGAGGTTAATTGTTCGGGATGGGACTGATTGTAAAAAGGGCTTACAGACTTTACGGTTTCAGGACTTGATAAGCTATAAATTAAAAAGGAGGAAAAATGACTGCAAAATTTGAAAAATTCATGCTGAATGGTGTGGAATATAAAACCCGGCTTACTCAGAAATGGATTAACCGGAAAAAATGGGAAGAACCTAATCCATATTTGTTATATTCTCACATTCCAGGTACGATAATGCATATTGAAGTAAAAGAAGGACAGATTGTTGAAGAAGGAGATACTTTATTGATTCTTCAGGCAATGAAAATGAATAATAAGCTGTCTGCTCCCTTTTCAGGAAAAATAAAGAAAATCAGTGTCAGTGTCGGGGATAAAATTCCTAAAGGGGCATTGATGGTTGAAATGGAAGAGAGCGAAGCTGAATAGGAATGGTTTTTATTATATGCTGATGTGCTAATGTGTTTATGTGCTAATCTGATTATACATTTCATGTTGACACATCAGCGTTTTTTATTATAATACAATCATGGGCTTTTTTGTTGCTAGGAACATTATAAAAAATTATGCCAATCACCGGGCTTTGGACAATGTATCCATTGAAATACCGGAAGGTGCTGTATACGGCTTGTTGGGTCCTAACGGAGCAGGGAAGACTTCGTTGATACGGATTATTACACAAATTACCGGTCCCGACTCCGGAGAATTATTTTTTAAAGGACGTCCTTTGGTGCCTGAGGATATGAATCGTATTGGTTATTTGCCTGAAGAACGAGGGCTTTATAAAAAAATGAAAGTCGGTGAACAGGCAGTGTATCTGGCGCGGTTGAAAGGTATAACTAAACATGATGCAATACAACAATTAAAAGTCTGGTTCGAAAAATTTGGAATTCAGGAGTGGTGGGACCGGAAGGTGGAAGAATTGTCCAAAGGAATGGCACAGAAAGTTCAGTTTATTACAACAGTACTTCATGAGCCTGAATTGCTGATATTTGATGAGCCTTTCAGTGGTTTCGATCCAATTAATGTGGAATTGCTGAAAAAAGAAATTCTGGAGTTGCGGAAGAAAGGGACTACTATTATTTTTTCTACCCATAACATGGCATCCGTGGAAGAAATTTGTAGTCATATTGCTTTAATTAATAAATCTCAAAAGATTATTGAGGGTCCGATTAATCAGATTCGGAATAAGTATGCCAATAATACTTATCGATTGGTATGTAGATACGAGTCCGGGCTTGATTTGCAGCAGATTGCGGGGCAGGAATATGAAATTCTGTCTGATAAGGCGGAGGACGGCCAACATGAAATTATTTTACAGCGTTTGGAGCCTTGCCCGGCGAATACTTTATTGCGTCGCTTGCTGGATAGTGTAAATATTATTTCTTACCAGAAAATAATTCCCGGAATGAATGATATATTTATAAAATTGGTCAAAGAGGGGAGTATAGTTCTGAATGAATAAGTCCGTCTCGGATTTTAAGTCAGAATAAGAATGGATGTTTTCCTTAAATCAAAAATTATAAATCGCAGGAAATGAACAAGACTCTTATCATTATAGGACGTGAATTTACTACCCGGGTACGTAAAAAAAGTTTTCTGGTATTGACTCTGGTAGTTCCCATCTTATTAGCCGGTTTTTATGCTTTTTTGATGTGGATGTTACTAAAAAATGACACACAGGAGCGTAAAATTGCTGTAATTAATCATTCAGAGTTGGAATATCCTTTAAATCAGATTAATAATACTATATTTGAATACACGGATACTGTACTTTCCGAAAGTTCGGTTCCGGAATTTTTAAAACAGAATGATTATTATGCTGTTATCCGGATACCTTCAAAGGTCATGGATAATCCGGATATTCCCGTATATTCTTTTTCGCAGGTTCCTATGGAATTGAAAAATGAGATTGCTTCACAGCTACGGAAAAAGATTGAGGATATAAAAAGGGCAACTGTTATTGAGGAAGCAAAGGTGCCTGAGCTGGAAATGAAGCTGGCTGCCACTCAGACTCCGGTACTTGTCCGGACTTTGAAAGTTTCGGAAGATACAGGAGAAGCTAAAGAAAGTTCTTCTGAAATAGCTTCTGCGATGGGGTTAATAGCAGGTATGGTTATTTATTTTTTCATTTTCATGTATGCTTCTCAGGTGATGAAAGGAGTTATTGAAGAGAAAACAAACCGGATTATAGAGGTATTAGTTTCTTCTGTGAAGCCTTTTCAGTTTTTGTTGGGAAAAATCATAGGTGTAGCTACGGTTGGTCTGGTGCAGTTCCTGATTTGGGTTATTTTCGGTGTTGTTCTGATTTTTGTTATGCAGGCTTTTTTCCTACCTGGTCTGGAGTTGGAAGCTTTGCGGAGTGCCAATGTTGCAGGTGCGGTTTCTGATATTAGCGGAGTACAACATTTGAGTGCGGAACAACTGGAAATTATACAGAAAGTGGCAATGACCATTGAGCCGTTTTTTATTTTTAAATTTCTGGCTGCATTTTTGTTTTATTTTATCGGAGGTTATTTGCTGTATGCTTCTTTATTTGCTGCAATTGGGGCGGCTGTTGATAATGAAACCGATTCTCAGCAATTTCTTACTCCATTGTCAATTGTTCTTGTTGTTGGTCTTTACATTGGTTTTGCAGCGATGAAAAGTCCGGAATCACCTTTGGTATTTTGGAGTTCTCTTATTCCGTTTACATCTCCCATTGTAATGCTGGTAAGAATACCGTTCGGAGTTCCTGTTTGGGAATTATTTTGTTCCATGGCTCTTTTGGTGGCTTCTTTTATATTCTTTACATGGCTTTCTGGCCGCATTTATCGTGTGGGTATTTTGATGTATGGCAAAAAAGTGACCTGGAAAGAATTGTATAAATGGCTGAAATATTAGAGTTTATCTGGTGTTATTTGCCGGCTGTAACAATATACATTTCTTTTGTGTCCATGTATTTCCGGGCCAGTTGTAACAGGTCTTTTGCCTGACAGGCATTGATTTGCCGGATTAATTCTGTGTAAATCCGGTTGTCCAGACCGTAATTGAGTTTGTGTTTTAAAGCATCCGATTGTGCGAATACTCCGTCTAATTCCCTCAATAAATCGCCATGCAGGAAATTTTTTACTAAATGTAGTTCTTCTTCCGGAACAGGTTTAGTTTGCAGGATTTGAATTTCTTTCTTAATTTGTTCTATGGCAGCTTCTACGTATTCATTGTTGACGTCTGTGGCGATGCACCAGTAGCTACCCTGGGGCATGGATACATTGAAAGAATGGATGCCATACGTATATCCTTTGTCTTCACGAATGTTAGACATTAAACGAGAACCGAAATATCCGCCAAGTATTGTGTTGAGTAACATGAAACCTGCATAGTCTGGTTCTGTCAGGCGGACACCTGTTTTTCCAATCCGAATACTGGATTGAACTGTGTTTTGTTTTTCAACCCGGTAGTATCCGGGTGTTGCCGGAATAAATTGTTGTTTTAGAAAATTCCGGTCTTGTATTGGTGATGTGAGTTGGGAGAATTGGGTTACTATTGTTTGTAGTACAGTTTCATCGGTATTTCCGCAAACCATAATCCGGCAATTCCGGGCGTTGATGTGTTGGTGGTAGAATTTCCGGATGAGGGGTGCTGTAATTTGTGTATAGTCTTTTTCTGAAATTTGATTGGCATAAGGATGTTGTTGACCAAATAATAATTCAGAGAATTTTTTTCGGGCGAGGTAGGCTGTTTTTTCGTTGTTAACTAAAAATTCCTGTCTTTGGTTGGTGAGGTAAATATCCAGTTCTTTTTCGGGGATAATACTGTCTGCCAGCATTTCTGTTAACATAGTGATGGTTTCCCTGGCATATTTGTTTAATGAAATGAGGCTGACTTCTGATTTATTTAGTCCGCAATTGAAATCGAGGTATGCTCCGTAGTAGTCGAATAAATCGGCGATGGCTTCTGCCTGGTGGTGCTTGGTGCCTTCGTTCAGCATGTTGATGGCGGCAGAGGCAATGAGGGGTTGGGGCTGGTAATATATCCCTGCTTCGAAAATGACATCTATTTTGAATACGTTCTGTGCGGGGTCGTGGATGTATATTATTTCTATACCGTTTTCCAATACCATTTTTTGATGAGGTAAAAGGTTGGGAATAGATAAGGGAGCGAGAGAAGGAGCTATATTTCGGTTTAACATGGATATTTATTTTTTCAGATAATACAAAGTTGAACTATTCTCTTTTCTGAAGATTTGCCGGGCCGTTTGTTTAATGGTATCGGTGGTAAGCCGGCTGTAACACTTCCCTTCAGTATTGATTAAATTTATGTCTCCCAGAAATTCAAAGAAAGCGAGATTGCTGGCTTTGTTTTGATAGTTTATTTCACTGTAAGCGATGCGGGCTTCTGTTTTGTTGATTACTTTTTCAATTTCATGTCCGGAGATGCTGTCTTCTATGAATTTTTCGATTTCGTGGTCTATGGCTTGTTCGGCTTGTTCTATGGATGTGCCTTCGGATAATTTGCCGCTGAAAATGAATAATCCGGGGTCTGCATCTCCCGATATATAGGCATCTATGCCGGAAAATAAACGGTTATTTTTAACCAGGTTAATGTATAACCGTGATGATTGTCCATTGGATAAAATATCTGAAATGATATCGCAAGCGTAAAAGTTTTTGCTGTTTCTTCCTCCCATATGGAATACTTTGTAGATTGCATCTGCCGGAACGTTGTTGTTGGGTATGATTAACCGGCGTGCTGTCTGTTGTTCCGGTTCTGTCGGAATCTGTTGCAGCGGGGTGTTTGCAGCGGGGATATCTCCGAACCATTTCCGGACCAATTTCAGGGTTTTGTTTGTTTCTATGTTCCCGCTGATGGCGATGATGGCATTGTCCGGAGCATAAAAGCGATGAAAGAAATTTCTGACATCATCGAGGGTTGCTTTTTCAATATGTTCCGGGGATATTCCTATGGTTGCCCAGCGGTATGGATGTATCTGGTAGGCCAGCGGTCTTAGTTTCAGCCATATGTCTCCATAAGGATTATTAAGGTAACGTTGCTTGAATTCTTCGATGACAACTTGTTTTTGTACATCCAGGGTGTGTTGGGAAAAATCCAAGCCTGCCATGCGGTCAGATTCCAGCCAAAGTGCTGTTTCCAGGTTATTGGCCGGAATGGTGATGTAATAATTAGTCAGGTCGTTGGTGGTGTAGGCATTACTGTCGCCGCCGGCTGATTGTACATGGTGGTCGTAGTCTTTAATGTGTTGGGAGCCTCCGAACATCAAATGTTCAAAAAGGTGAGCAAAACCTGTTTTATCTTCCTGTTCATTTCGGGAACCTACTTTGTAGAGGATGTTCACAGAAACGAAAGGTGTACTTTTGTCTGGATTGCAAATGACGGTGAGTCCATTGTCCAATATGGTCCGGGTAAAGTGAATCATATTTATGTTGAATTTGTTAATCGGCGGCCGGGTTGGCAAAAGTAAACTTGTGCCGGGATTGCGGCTCTTCCGGGCTTTGAGGTCATTGATACGTTTCAGATAATTCAGTATGCGTCAAAGCGATAAATGAAACATACTGTCCGGATTGTTGCATTCGCGTAATCTGTCCTCGTAATCCTGAATTAATTCTTTCATAATTTCAGTGACATTTTCCTCTTTGGTAAGCATGGATGAAATTTGTCCGATTTCCAGTTCTCCATTCTGGAGGTCACCTTCAAATATTCCTTTTTTGGCTCGTCCTTTACCAAGAAGTTCTTTTAATTGTTCGGGATTTGCTCCTTTATCTTCCAGTGTCCTGACTTGTTCAAAGAATTCATTTTTTATCAGGCGGGTGGGGGACAATTTTTTCAGGGCTAACATAGTTCCTCCTTCAGGAGTTTCATAAACGCATTGTTTAAACAGGGGATGGGCTGAGGACTCGGTGGCAACGGCGAAACGGCTGCCAATTTGGACACCTTCGGCTCCTAATGCCAATGCTGCCAGGATAGCTTTTCCGGAAGCAATGCCTCCGGCGGCTATTAAAGGTAGTTGGCATTGTGCTGCCACAGCAGGAATCAGGGCAAAGGTTGTGGTTTCCTCCCGTCCATTGTGTCCCCCGGCTTCAAATCCTTCGGCTACAATGGCATCGCAACCTGCTTCTTCGCATTTTTTAGCGAAGGAAGTACTGCTGACAACGTGTACAACAGTTATTCCATGAGATTTCAGAAAAGGGGTCCATTTTTTAGGACTACCTGCTGAAGTAAACACAATTTTTACTCCTTCATGGACTAAAATTTTCATCAGACACTCTATTTCCGGGTACATGAGGGGAACATTCACTCCCCAGGGAGAAGTGGTTGCTGATTTCATTTTCCGGATGTGTTCAATCAAGGTTTCCGGGTGCATAGAACCTGCGCCTAAAAGTCCTAACCCTCCGTTATTACTTACTGCTGATGCCAGGTGCCAGCCACTACACCAAACCATACCTCCTTGGATAATAGGGTATTGTATGTTAAATAACTTTGTGATTCTGTTCATAGTTCGGCATTATCTTACAAAGATAGGGTAAAAAAGTGATATATCTATTTTATGAAAAAAAGAAAAATCTGTCAAAACCTATGTTGGAATTTTAACAGATTTTTCTTTCAGAAATTATCTGAAACAGATGTCTATTTCTTTTGAATATTCGGAAGTTCCAGACCGTACCCTTTTTTCTTGTCTTCAGCTTTCAGCATTAAGGCAATAAGTAATGCCAGAATGCCAAAGCAGGCAAAAATAGCCATTGGTATAGTGTAATCATAAGCAGGTTGTCCTTCTCCTCCTAGTTTACAATAGCGGTCGAGCACCCAGCCAATTAACGCAGGAACCCCCATCAATCCCCAGTTTTGTACCCAGAAAATCAGGGCATATGCAGTTCCCAATTGTTTTTCCGGAATGATTTTCGGAACTGACGGCCACATGGCTGAAGGAACCAAGGAAAAAGCAATTCCCAATACAATCATGATAATTGTGGCAAACCACCAATAGTTCAGGAGAGGGAGTGCGAAAAGAACGTGGACACCAATTAACATGAGTGCACCGATTAACATGATAGTAGCACCTTTCCCTTTATGATCATAAAGATTTCCGAAGAAAGGAGTTAAAAATAAAGTTCCTAAAGGCAACAGACTGGGAATGATACCTGCCAGTTCCGGGTCTACGGCATATTTATTGACCATAAGGTCTGTCGCATATTTCAGAAAAGGAAATACGGCAGAATAGAATAATACACATAATAGAGCTATCAGCCAGAATCCTTTGTTGGCAATGATTAACCAAATATCTTTTACATGGAAAGACTCTTCTTCTTCTTCGTCGTTGCCGGCAGAAGCTTCCAGTTTTTTATCCATCACCGTGTATACAATAAAGGCTATTAATCCGATACAAAGCATAATCAAGCAAAGAAATATAGGAGCGGAGATACTGTTGCACATGTTTGCAAAGGGGACTGTGACACTCATGGCTAACATCGTACCTAAACGGGCGGTTGCCATTTCGAGGCCCATAGCCAAAGCCATTTCGTAACCTTTGAACCATTTCACGATGATTTTAGAGACGGTGATTCCTGCTATTTCAACACCTACACCGAAAATGGCATAGCCTAAAGCAGCGATGGCAACCTGTGCTTTCATGCCGAGTAATTCACCTTCCAGAGGGAGATATCCGGAAACGGCTCCGTATTTGATGGCACATCCAATTAGCATGAGCGAGCAGGCCCCCAGCCCTGTCAGACGTACACCGATTTTATCCAGAATGATGCCTCCGAAAATCAGCATTAGCAGGAAAACATTAAACCATCCGTAGGCACTGGTAAAGATCCCATAGTCAGTGCTGGACCATAATAATTGTTCTTCCAGCATGGGTTTCAGGGGTGCCATGACATCGGTCAGGAAATAACCACATAGCATAGTAAATGCGACGACTGCCAATGCTGTCCAACGGGCTATTTTGGAGTCGCGTAATGTTTGACGAATTTTTTCAACCATAATTTTTTATTTATATTGATATGTATTGCACACAATGCCGTCAAAGTTATAATAAATAAATAAAAAGAGCTGTTTTGCAAGGTCTATTTTTTCGTTCCTTCTATTTAAGTTTTGTTGTCCCGGACAATTGGGACAGGAAACTACAGAGTATATAAAAAGTTTTTATGTGATAAAAAAATACTGATGATTAAAATGGCAGTTATATTAAAACTAATGTAGAACCGGATGCGTAATATAAGGTGATGACCCGTAATATGAAATGATGATGCAACCCAGAGTGTATGATGAGCAATTTTTGTTTGCGGCTGTTGTTATTCTATCAATGGCCCTTATATTTTATTCCGTAGGAGTATGGAGTGAGCGTATTCAGGGACGTTTGAAGGGCTGGCATGTTGTCGCTTTGGGATTGGGAGTGGTTTGTAATTTTGCAGGAACAACATTTATGGGGGAGTTGGCACGTTTGCTCGGACATGCAAATTGTTTGCATACCGTATTGTGTAGTATTTCTATTTTTTTGATGACCCTACATGCTGTTTGGGCTTTCTGGACTTTCCGGAAAGGAGCAGTCAAAGCAAAATATTTTTTCAGTCGTTTTGGTATTGTTGTCTGGAGTATGTGGCTGATTCTTTATATTGTGGGAATCTACATGGGAATTGGGTCAGGAGTCTGAATAAAGCCGGATTCCGGCGGAAGAGAAGTGGAATAAATTGGCAATGCACCAATGAATTTCCCATCCATAATCAGATGCTTGTACCATTGGTGCATTGTATCCGTTTTTATTTTTATTTTGCAGCAACGACTTCAATTTCTACCAATGCTCCCAGGGGTAGGTCTTTGACAGCAAAAGCTGCTCTGGCCGGACATTCCTGAGTAAAATATTTGGCATATATTTCATTCATAGAAGCGAAATTTGCAATGTCGCTTAATAAACATGTTGTTTTTACGACGTTGGCATAAGTATATCCGGCTTCTTCCAGAATATAACCAATATTTTTTAAAGATTGTTCTGTTTGTTCTTTAATACCACCTTCAACAAATTTTCCGGTGTTTACATCAACGGGTAATTGGCCGCTGATATACAGGGTTCCGTTAGCTTCAATAGCTTGGCTGTAAGGACCGATTGCTTTTGGGGCTTTGGGTGAATTGATAACTTTCTTCATGTTTTTGATATGTTAATGAATTTATTTTTGCTCCTACAAAATTATAAAATAAACCGCCTTTTGGTGTGCAATATGTTATTTTAACAATAAAATAAGATTTATGAAAAGAGGAGCTGACCTAAAATTCTTTTTAGGTCAGCTCCTGATGAACGGCTTTCCGGGCCGGATAGGCGAATTTGAATTCTGATAAACGGTCCGTTAATATAGTTTGTTAAAATATTGGAAAACTAATAGTTTATTTTATTTCTTATCTTTTTTTATTAAAGCATTTTCCTGCGTAGACAGCATTTTCACCAAGTTCTTCTTCTATCCGGAGTAACTGGTTGTATTTTGCCATACGGTCCGAACGACTCATAGAGCCGGTTTTGATTTGTCCTGAGTTTGTAGCGACAGCAATGTCTGCAATAGTTGCGTCTTCCGTTTCTCCGGAGCGATGTGAAGTTACTGTTGTATAACCTGCCCGCTGAGCCATTTCAATAGCATCCAGTGTTTCGGTTAAAGTTCCGATTTGATTGACTTTAATGAGGATTGAATTGGCACATCCCAGTTCGATGCCTTTTTTCAAATATTCAACATTGGTCACGAACAGGTCATCTCCGACCAATTGGCACCGATCACCGATTTTTGCCGTTAACATTTCCCAGCCATCCCAGTCGTTTTCTGCCATTCCGTCCTCAATAGAGTCTATCGGATATTTATCGATTAATTCTTCCAGATAAAGTACTTGTTCTGTAGAAGTGCGCCGTGCTCCGTCCGGACCTTCAAATTTGGTATAATCGTATATACCATCTTTGTAAAACTCAGAAGAGGCACAATCCAGGCCAATCATCACTTCTTCTCCTGGTTTGTAACCTGCTTTTTTTATGGCTTCCAGAATAGATTCGAGTGCATCTTCCGTCCCTTTCAGTGTCGGTGCAAATCCGCCCTCATCCCCGACAGCCGTACTCAATCCCCGGTCATGTAATACTTTTTTCAAGGTATGGAAGATTTCGGCTCCCATCCGGATCGCTTCCCGGAAAGTTCCGGCTCCCACCGGGCGAATCATAAATTCCTGAAAAGCAATGGGCGAATCAGAATGTGAACCTCCGTTGATGATATTCATCATTGGCACTGGCAACACTTTGGCATTACAGCCTCCGATATAACGATAGAGAGGCATTTCCAATGTATTGGCGGCGGCTTTGGCACAAGCTAAAGAAACTCCCAGTAAAGCATTAGCCCCCAAGTTTGATTTTGTTTTTGTGCCGTCCAAATTAATCAGCATCCGGTCAATGGCAGTTTGGTTGGTGACATCAAATCCAAGCAAGGCATCAGCAATTACTATATTTACGTTATTTACAGCATTCAACACCCCTTTGCCCTGATAGCGGGTTTTATCGCCGTCCCGTAGTTCCAGGGCTTCGTGTTCACCGGTGGAGGCACCCGAAGGAACTGCCGCCCGTCCCAGCACGCCGTTTTCCAGTGTAACATCTACTTCTACTGTCGGATTTCCACGGGAGTCCAGGATTTCACGAGCTGTAATGTCTACAATATGTGTCATAATCTTTATAGTTTAAAATGTTATTTTTCTTGTTTGCTGACACAAGTTACGACAAAAGGGGGGAATATCCGGAATAGAAATTCAACAATTAACTTAAGTTTGTAAAATTTACATTAAACACACGGTTGTTTACAGTTTCAGGATGTTTATTTATATACGATGAGGCTGAAAAGTTTTAACAATTCAGCCTCACTACCAATCACAGCGATGGATTTTTTGTGAATCGTATTGAATTAGTCTTTCAACGCTTTTTGTATCATTTCTTCCAGTCCTTTTTCATCATTCCCTGCTGCGATGCATTTATTATTTTCATCCAGTAAAAACCAGTAAGGGATACTGTTTATTTTATAGCGGCGGTACCAGGCTTCGGGAGTTGATTTTAATTCCGATAACTGAATCCATTTGTAACCGTCTTGGCGGATTGCTTGTTTCCATTGTCTGGCATTTCTGTCAACGGATACACTGATGATTTCCAGTCCCTGGTCTTTGTATTTCTCATAAAATGTGATAAATGTTTTGTTGGCTTTCCGGCAAGGAGTACACCAGGAAGCCCAGAAATCCAGTAATTTAACTTTGGCTTTGATACTTGACAGGCTTACCGGATTACCCAAGGTGTCTGGTATGGTAAAATCCCTGGCAATACCTCCTGGTTTCAGATACCATCGTTTGTCAATTTTTTGGCGGATGCTTTGCCCGATAGGACCGGTTTGTAGTTTTTCATCCAGCAAAAGAAACCTGTTTTCCAGTTCCTGAAAGTTTACCCATTCCATTTTGTCCCAGACCAGAAACAAGCCGGCCATATTTGTACTGTTGTTTCGGATATAGTGTTCAATAATTTCATTGCTTTGTTTTTCCAGTTGCAATTGTTGATTGTGAAGCCTGGCTTGCTGATTCTCGTCTTTCTCTTGCTTTAACAATTCTGTTATCGCTATTTGTTGTTTTGTTAGCTTTTGCAGTTTTTGCTGGCAATCTGTTATTTGTTTTTGTAGTTTTCCGCCTTTGATTTGTACAGATTGAAGATTAGGTATGGCAATTGTATTATTTTGATTTTCCAGTAGCATAGGAATGTTCCAGTCTAAATCATGTAGAAATAATGTGTATATACCCGGTTCCTTCAGTTGGGTGGTAAAAGCAAATTTTCCGTTATGGGTATTCACTGTTTCCAATGTGTCGGGAGAAGGCTTGCCGGTAATCCGGAGCAGGCTCAGTGCGACATTATTCTGAGGATAGGTGCCATGAATTTGGGCATAAACGCTGTCAGCTCCAAGCAGACAGATAACAATACTGGTAATTAATAGAGAATGTTTCATTTTTTATAATCGTTTTTATATCGGTGTGCAATATCGATGATTTTTCCTAATTGATTGATTTCCTGTTTTAATACAGGGGCAGAGGTTTGTTGCGGGAAATCATACATTCTGAAAATACCGCTGACGCTTTCTTCTTTGGTTGTGTCATAGCTGGCAATATATAACCAATATTCCCGGGCTTTTTCCCAGTCTGCATATTGTACGTATGCCACCGGGCATTGAAATTTCATGACTGATATATGTTCATTGGGGAAAGAAAGTATTTTTTCCGCTTTCTTTTCCGGCGTACTGAGGTTGAATTGCCAGACATCTCCTTGTTCTGTGGCATAATAAAGAGTACGGAACAGAGGATGGAATGCGAAGTGAGTGATTTTGTCGCTATTGGCAGGGAGCAAACGCATATAATGAGTTCTTTCCACTTTATACTTCGGATGGGTTATCATTCCGTAAATATCGTAATTTTCGCTTTCAGGCGTTTTTAAAACGGCAAATACATATCCTTCCCTGTTTCCTTCCATGTGTACCAGGTCTTTCCCGGTAACGGCTTCATAATCGGCTGTCCCTCCGGTGAAAGACAATTCGTTAGGATAATCTTTGGCTTCGTATTCGGTATTTCCCCAAGAGTTTTGCTTCCCTTCACTTTCCAAAGCCAGAAAACGGCAATTTGTTTCATCATAGAGGATAACAGAACAGGTTGCGGAATTCCAGTCATAATGGGGTCTGTATCCGATGTACCTGGAAACTTTAAAGTATTCGGTGCTTTTTTCCAATCTGTTTACCGGAAAAGTAAATTGAATTCCATGCATGAGGTCGTCATACTTACGCCAATAGAGTTCTCCTTCCGATGTAACAATGATTTCTCTTTTTGGGTCCGAATTCATCATTGTAGCCCCACCGACAATTTCTACTTTGTCGGGGTTTTCGCTGAACTGCCAAAGCATGTTATTTTCTTCGGAAGGTTGTAATGTTTCGGGATCTAAATTAAAGGTTCCTGCCTCACAATATGCCAAACGGGAAGTGTAGGTCCGATTATAGTTGTAAACTAATTTATATGGTTTTCCTAACTCCATGTCCAGTTCTTTCCAAATGTTGTGTGAAACCAATTTTTCATTTTCGGAGGTATAGGAAATCATGTCCATCCGGGCTTTTCCTGCTTCCTCGCATAATATCATCCAACCTTCACTTACGGCTGTACGTAACCTTACATAAAAGTCGGTTTTGTAAGAAATACCGGTGAGTGTGTCTTTCACGTAAAAAAAGCCTGCATAATCGCCCGGTTTTTCTGTCAGGGGATAAGAGAGTTTCTTTTCTTTTCCGATAATATATCCTGCTTTTTGCACTTCTTTCGGAATAGAATCTTTGTTGTATTGGGCATGCAGGGGCATCAGTTTCCATTCGAATTTCAAATGTTCTTCCGAACCACCGAGGGCAAGATGTAATACCGGGTCGATTTTCAAAGTGTCTGCGTATGAATATTTTTCATACCATTGGGTAGAAATGCTGTCGACGGTAACATTGTTCAGTTCCGTATACTCGTAATTGCCCAAGTCATCGTAGCAACTACTTGCCAGCAGGAATACTGATAAATATAGTAAAAGTTGTTTCATATCCTTTTTGTTTTATTTGACAAAAATTATTCTTGGGATTTTTCTCCCATGACCATCGGGGTTCCGTCTTCTTCCAGGTAAGGAGTTTCCTGTGCATCCAGCCAACGTTGTACTTTTTTACCGTAATATTTGAGTTTGGATTCAGGAATGACGGTTTTGTCGATAAATTCTGTTCGGGAAATGTTACACAATGTGCAAATCAAATCGGCTTTAAGGTAACTATGTTTACCGAAGTACTGGAACCCTGTGCTTGTACTTTCATCGCGCCACCACCATGGTCTGGGGAAATTTTCGCTGATAATTATCGTCATGCTATGTCCGAGGAAGTAGCTATTGCCATTATTATCTTTGCGCCAGTTGTATTCAGAATCAAATTGGTCGTTTTCTTCTATGACAACTGTAAAAATACGGTTGTGTTTTTGTAGTTCTTCACTGCGTAGCATAATGATTTCTACATAGGTTTCATTGCTGTTTGCGGGCAAAACAACTTCTGTGGGTATGGGACGGAAATCCACGTTGGCTTCGGCACGGAGTGAATCAACCTCGCACAATACAGTACGGATTTTGATGGTCCTGTCATAGTCTGTCACAGTTCCGAAAAGATAAATCGGCAATTTAAAAACCTGCTCCTTAACATCTCCATCGATGACGCCCCAGGTATCATATCTCATGGTGTCTCCCAGAATTTGAAAACTTTTTTTGGAGAAATAAACAGAACTTCCTCCTTCGTAGCCTTTCAATTCTGTATGCTCACATCCATAACACAGGAGCAGACCAAGTATGTAAAGAAAAAACAAATGTTTCATGACCATAGATGATTTTTGTTAGTTAGACATGTCGATGTATTTGGATTCGCTTTCCGGAATAGAAGGTTGATAGTTGGCTAATTCCATGTTAATTTTATTCTCCCATTGGGAATCGTCTGAATCTATTATTTCCGTGTATTTCAATCTCTTATAATAATAAAATAGTTGTCCTTCTCCCCAAAATTCACGGATATACTCTTTTTCAAGTGTATTTGCGAGTAGACTGCTATTGGTCATTTTCTTGAGACCGCGATGGGTTAGAACCTGATTCAGCCATTGCATGCCTTCTTCCGGGTCCGGTTCACTTTCTGCAGCGATGTAATATGCTTCGGCAAGTCTCAACATGGGCATCAAGTTGGAGGACAGAGAATCTGCTGTTGTTTTGTATTTTTCAAAAAGATTATATACGGCACTACCGACAGTTAGCTGGGTTGAAAAAAAAGCTACATATCGATAGTCGTCTCTGTTGTTTTCGAAGATTTTGAGAATTTGGGAATTCAATGGTGCCAAAAGCATGTCGGAAGTCAGTGTATTTCCGTTAAAATAGGCCGTGTAGAGTTTCGATATCCGGGAATTTTGCAAACCGAAGACAATTTCATCAAAAAATATTCGGTCGGCATCTTCTTGTCCGGGTGAAATATTTTGTCTGTTGACCCACGGGAACCATTTTTCCTGTGCATCTATTACGTTGCGGGCGGCAACTAACGCTTCGGGTTTGTGGTCGCGGTACAATTCCGCACGGGCCAAAAGCAATTGTACAGCGTACCAGTTCAGGCGCATTTTTCGGAAAGAGGTGAATGTATATGTATTTTCTTCCCAGCAGCCTTCCGTACGAACCGGGTCATTTTCTAACAGTTCGGCGGCCTCATGAAGGTCTGCAATAACATTTTCCATAAATTCTCCGGCACCGAAGTGAGGACGTATGTTCAGTGAAAATGTTTTGTAGTAAGGCAATTTGGTCACATTGTTGTTGGATTCGTACAAGGGGCCGAACAGCCGGAAGATATCGAAATGCAGGTAAGCCCTTAACGCTAAGGCTTCTCCTTTGATGAGCTGATAATATTCGTCACTAAGTACATCCCGGTATTTTTCACAATTTTCCAATAACTTATTGATGTTTGCTATCAGGTTATAGCTTTTTTCCCAGATACTCGCAAAACGGTTTTGATTCATTTCCACTGAGTACCGATGTTCCACCAGGTCGTGATAATAAGCGGTCCCTTCGTTTACGTGATAGCGTTGAGCCATAAGTTCTATCATTTCGCAAGAAAGATAAGAACCGTACAAGACAGAGGCATTCATTTCAATATATATGCCGTTCAGTGCATTTTCGAAACCTTTTACCGACCTGAAGGCCACGTCTTCCGCTACCCGGTCGTAAGGCTGGACATCCAACCAGTTATTGCAACTGCTTAGCAGGGTGGTTGTCAGTAGTATGTATAATAATTTTCTCATGATTCCAATTGATTTGAATTACAGTATAAGACTGATAGACAATGAAATATTCCTGGAAAAAGGGTAATATAATCCCCGTTCATCCTCTAATGTGGAGAAACGTGCGATGGAATTCATATAAGCGTTGATGTTTAATGAAGAAATTTTCAACTTCTTTTGCAGCCATTGGCTATCAAACGAATAGCCTAAACGTACAGACTCTATCGAAATGTAATTTTCTTTCATTACGAAACGGGAAGACATGGGGGTATAGTCGAATAAAGATATGCTTTTGAATTTCGCTTTGTCGCCCGGTTTTTTCCATCGGTCGTACAAAGCGCGTTTGTCCTGATTGGAGGTAATGCTGCCTGAAGAGATATTTTCTACTTTATTGTATAATGTGGAGTTAAAAGCATCTGCACCGAAACTATAGCGGATTTGCAGACTGGCAGAGAACCCTTTGTAATAAAGCATATTTCCCCATACTCCTTCCAGAGTGGGCCGAGTATCACCTATTTCCACCTCATCGTTATAAGAGAATTCATAAGTCAGCACATCGTCTTTCCGGACAAAAATTTCTTTTCCTGTGGCGGGGTCAATCCCCCGGGAGCGAACTGCCCATAATGCCGTGGGACTACTACCGTCGTAGTATCTGACCATGTTTTTAGCAATGTTTTCTTTGTTGTATTGGTCGAGATTTTGACCGATTTTGTCATAATAAGCTTTTCCATAGCGGAAATTGAGGCTCATTGTATAATTGATACTTTTTTTGGGTTTGTAAAGGAATGCGTAACTTATACTACCGTTAAGTCCCTGGTCTACCTGCACACCTATATTTGCCCGCCGACTGGTGACACCCATGGACGAAGGCATTTTGATGGTGGCAATTAACGGGTCGGTGCGTTTGTGATAGTAGTCGAAATTTATGTGGAAACGATTGGAAAACATACTCAAATCCAAACCGATGTTCTTGTCCAATGTGCGTTGCCATTCTAAATCCGGGTCCCCAAAATTGGAAATTAAAAGTCCGGTACCAAAATCGTTTAACATCCAGTTGTTGAAATAATAAGTAGTAATGGCAGAATAAGAACCGAAATTCTGGTTTCCCGGATTACCGACAGAAGCCCGGATTTTAAATATATTGAATAAATCGGTATGGTTTTTTACAAATTTCTCTTTGTGTAAATTCCACGCTACGCCGACAGCCCAGGTGGTTGAAAAGCGTTTGTTGGCACCGAATACGGAAGTTCCGTCTGAACGCAGGTTTACATCCAGCAAGTAACGGTTGTCATAAGCATATCCTCCGTTCAGATAAAAATTAGCGTTACGGGATTTACTTTCCGAGTATCCCGGTTTACCGCCTTCCGGGTATTGATTGGCAAAACTGGGTTTTGTGAAATTGCCTTCGGGGAATCCCTGGGCACTAAAGTTTTTACTGACCGATTGCCTTTCGCTGATACTTATACCTGCGGCGATATTAAGCATGTGTTTTTCTCCCAATAACTGTCCGTAAGTGACGGTGAAATCCGCATCATAATTCAGCGCATCGTTGTGGGAATTATTATAAGTACCTTTGAGCAAGGGAGCCACCGACTCGAATTGAGAGGCATTCGGGGAGGTAAATGCTTCACTTTCGCCGATACTTTTAGTCAGACCAATACGACCACGGATACTCAGAGCGTCGAGCGGACGGATTTCAATACTGAAATTATCCCGGATACCAAAACTCTTTGCTTTGTTATAACTATTTTGGACATCGTTGAACAATGGATTTTCCACCCGGATTGTCTCGAAATTGGTGCCGACAATGTTTTCTACATGCCAATCCTCCAACCAGCGTTCACTATTGGCCGACTTCTTTTCATAATAAGGGTTGGTACTGGCATAAGTAGAGAAAGGGACAATCGGATTGTCGCTATTGTTCCAGTCGACGGACAATTTGTTGACAAAGTTGAATCCTTTCTTCCGGTAGATGAGGTCGAGGGATAACCCCATAATATCGCGGATTGAATTTTTCATTACTCCCTGTATACCGGAATAGTTGACTCCTAAACCGTAACGCATTTGTTCGTCGCCTCCCTCTAAATATAAATTGTGCCGGTGGGTGATACCCAAACGTAACGGTTCCGACATCCAATAGGAATTTACTCCCCGTTTTACGTTTTGTAACAATTGGTTATATCTTCCGGTCAGTTGTTCCTGAAGGGTGGCCGATTCACTGTCAAAGACACCGGACAGGCGTTCGAATTCTAATTTTTCCTCTGCATTCATTAAATTATAGTCTGTCAGGTCTGCAAAAGAAATGTCTACACTGCCGTTATAATTAAACCGGAGTTTTCCGCGTGCCGGTGCTTTTGTTTCCACTACAACCACGCCGTTGGCGGCTTTTGAGCCGTAGATAGCAGTCGATGCGGCATCTTTCAGGATTGTTACAGAAGCTACCCGGTCCATGTTCAAATCGACAATGGTTTGTAAAGTCGTCTCAAAACCGTCCAGTATAAACAAGGGTTGGTTGGGGTCTTGTCCGAATTCCTCTTTCAGACCGACGACACTACTTTTACCACGGATTTCAATGTCGGGTAAACGATTGGGGTCGGAGCCGTATTCTTTGCTTTCCAAAAGATTGAATGCCGGGTCCAGCGTTTTCAAACTCTGAATGATATTCTGCGTACCTATCATTTTCAAATCTTCGGTTTTGTACGTTTGAGAAGAACCTGTGAAACTTTCTTTTTTACGGGTATAAATACCTGTTATAACTACTTCGTCTAAGTCAGCGTTTTCTTCTTCCAGTACTATTTCAATCGGTTTGGCAGGGTCTTTGACCACGAATTCCTGCGTGTTCATACCGACAAAGGAGAAAACCAGTATGGTTTTTTCCATCGGAGGTAATAGTATTTTAAACCGTCCGTGTGTATCGGTAGAAGTACCTATTCTGGTATCCTTTACCATGATGGTGACACCTGGCAGGGCATCTCCTTTTTTTTCTTTGACAACTCCAGTCAGTACAATTTCTTTCTCTGAAACGCTTTGTCGTTCAAATTTCGGAGAGATTACGACAATGTCACCTTCCATACGATACCATAAGTTTGTATTTTTCAGACATTCTCTCATGACATCCGACAAATCCTGATTTTGCATTTCAATACTTATTTTTTCAGTGTGTTGTAGAATGTCACTACTGTAGGCAAAGTGTAAGCCGGTTTGCTGACTTAATTGTTTGAAAACTTCTGTTAAAGAAGATTCATTTACCGAAATGTTTATTTTGACCTGCGAAAAGGTATTCGCACTAACTGTTGAAAATCCCATAACCAGAGAAAGAAACAGTAATTTCATTGTCAAGCACATTTTTTGAACTACGCCGGATTTTTTTCCGACGTCGAATTCTTGATTTTTTTTCATAAGTTTGTAATAGTTAATTATTATAAATCCCCTGTGCAAAAGGGTGTTGTTAAAATTGTTGTCTCGTCAGAACCATACTTTTAACCAACTTTTTCATATATCAATCCCGTCGAATTATAATTTTCCGGTTTTTGATTTCAAATTTTACACACGCTGCATATTCTATGATATTCAGAACTTTATCTATATTTTCATATTTTGGTAAATTGGCTGTCAAATGCAGAGTGCCAATCGTTTGGTCGGCTGTAATAATTTCTACATCATACCAACGTTCCAATTCTTTCAATACTTCTCCCAGGTTCTGATTTTCATATATAAAACGGCGGTCTTTCCAGCCTGTATAGTTTGCGACATTTACTTGTTTTACCTGTAACCCTTCGTTGCTTTCCGTTACTTGCTGACCAGGCCGGATGAGCATTTCTTGTTGGTGCCAATGAACGGTTACACTTCCTTCTGCTAATGTTGTTTGACGTTTTGCGTTGGGATAAGCGGATATATTGAATGAGGTTCCCAAAACTTTTACTTCCATGTCCCCGACGACGACATGGAACGGGCATTCGGTGTTTTGGGCTACTTCGAAGTAGGCTTCGCCTTTCAATTCCACTTTTCGCCGGGGACCTGTAAAATGTTCAGGATATACTAATTCCGAGTCGGCATTCATCCATATCCGGGTACCATCTGATAAAACGAGTTGGTATTCCCCGCCTCGGGGAGTCCGTAGAGTATGCAGGGTTACATTTTCTTTGGTAAATGGCTGCTGGCGGTAATCCAACAATTTACCGTCATTTAAAAAGTTTTCTCCTTCTATTGGCCGGCATAGACGCCCGTTCCCGGCTTCCAGTTCAATTTGTTGTCCGTCAGATAATATCAATTGAGCTTTAGAGGAACCGGGGCGGATAAGTTTAGTGGTTGTAATTTGTGGTTCCGGTGATTTTGCCGGGTATTGGAAGCGGGTTAAAATAACGGTACTTATCAGGAGGATTACTATTGCTGCATAGGGGAGCAGTCGTCTGATAAATCTCTTTTTTCTGTTTTGTATTTGTAATTTCATTTGCTCCCAGGCATGTCGGGAGTCGTATTGACTATATTCTTGCAGGCCTTGTTCTAAATAGGACGGGGATGAGATTTTTTGATAGAAGTGCTGATTGTTTTTGTGTTCTTTCTGCCATTTTTGTAATTCTTCTGTTTCCGGCTTTCCGGTTTTATCGTATAAACTAAGCAGTATTAAGCGTACAATTTTTTGTAATGTATACTTTTCTGAATTCATCATCCAATTTTTTTATTATATAAACCGATAATAAAAAAGAAAGGATGACAAAAATTTATTTTTTTATAAAAATTTGTTTGCGGGCAGAATTTTGCAGCAAAAATCAGGTAAGAGAAGAGGTGGTAAGATTAAAAAAACAGCAGGACTGCCAGGGGATAGAGGTTTTGCAACCGTTCCCGTAAAAATTTCTTAGCACGTTGACGTTGGGTTTTTATGGTTGATTCAGCTATGTTTAGTTTTTGTGAAATTTTCTGTATATCCAGGTGGTCAATGTAGCTCATTTTAAAGATTCGCCGGCATTCTGCCGGTAATTCTTCTATCGCAGTAAAGATTTCTTCGAATATTTCTGTTTCTATCTGATAAAGGAAATATTCATTTTCCTGATAATCGGATTGCTTTATTTGTTTTTGTATGTTCGCCCGATTGTTCATTTTTTCCAAATAATTAAGGGCTTTTCGCTGAACACAGGTATATAAGAAAGATTTCAAAGCAATTGAGTTGGGAAAATTGTACTTTTTCCCCAGAAAGGCAATGAATACTTCTTGTACGACATCTTTTGCGGCTTCTGTATCTTGCAAAAATTTATTGGCAAAGAAGCATAAAGAAGCATAGTATTTATGAAAAACAAATTCGAATGCCTGTTCTTCTCCTTTGTTTAAGCGATATAATAGTTTTTTAGAGATGCAATTATCCAACTGTGAATATATTTTTATCTTAAAACCTGAAAATTAAAGTCTTTGTTGTCAAAGTACCGGAATTTGATTCAGCAACTGAATTTTTGGCAAAAGTAAAATTTTTTAAGCATTTACATACAAGATTGTATAAATTAATCTGCTGTATAGGCTTGGCGGATAGTTTTAGAGTAGTGTATATTGCCCGGTTTTATATATCTGATGTGTGGCATTTTATTTGCTATCGCCCATATATTGCAAGAGGGAGGGGGAGTATTCCGGGAATGAGTATATGTCAAGAGTAAATTTTGCATCCATTTCTGGAAGAAATACTCGTTTGTTAAAATTGAAATGTCGGTTTTGGCATATATTCATCCCCGGAGATAAAATCAATAGGAATAATTATTTGTTTTCCACTATTTTTTTGATTTCTTTCATAAAGGTCTTTAAATCACGGGCACCCCGGAGTTTGCCGATAACCTGTCCGTCGGAGTCCAGTACAAACATTGTCGGATAGGCTTCTACTTCATATTTTTTTCCCAGTTCCAGTCCCTCTTTTTTTTCCATATCTATTTTCAGTGAAATGAAATGTGTGTTAAAGTAATCTCCTGCTTCTTTTTGGGTAAAGACTTGTTCGTTCATTTTTTTACAGGGGTTACACCAAACCGTATAGCAATCCATAAAGATTAATTTTTTTTCTTGGGCAGCCTGTTTTAAGGCTTTTTCAAAATTTAGGTCCGTGAATTGAATACCCTCTTTATTTGCTAGGTTTTGGATGGCTTGTTGATAATATTTCAGTGCCGGGCCTTGCAAATTTTCCGAACGTTCTTTCAGATAGTCTATTAACAGGTTCCGTTGTTCGTTTGGTAGTCCTTTCAGTTCTCCCAGGCATACATCTATATTGCCGATAAAGTCTGGGGGCCATCCTTGTGTCCGTTTTTTCATCACGTCCACCATTTGGGAGTATTTTTTTTCGCCCCGGAATTTAGCTATTTCATATAATGCAAAAACGGCATTTGTATCCGGTAAGTCACATTTGTTTAGATTTAAAGCAATATCCACCATTAAATGAGGCTCATATGGTTTGGTTCCGCACGCATAGGGAAATAATTTGCCGAAATAGATTCCTGCAAGATATTTGTTTACTGATTCGGGGCCGTTGTTTTTTACAAATTCCGTTTTTCGGTCAATTACTTTTTTAAATAATTCATCCTCGTCATTCTGCGCTTTTTTGGTCAAATAATTCCAATATTCTTTTTTGGACAGGTCTTTGTCTTTCACTTTGGAAAACAGTTCGGACAATATAGGGGTGACCGGTTCGTCGGCTATGCTCATGACATCGATGTATTTCATTAAAAATTTCGGATTCCGTTCGCCATTATCATACTGCCGTTTCAGCTCCGGAAGAGTTGTTTTTGGGTTTAATGCCATACTCAACAGATTTTGGAAGTCAGGCAATTTATGTCCTCCGACAATCCGAAAGATTACATCTCCTTTCGGATTCAATACAACATAATGAGGCATAGTAATGACGTTGTATTTCTGGGCCCAAGGCTGTCCTTCCCGACTGGTAATGTCTACAATAAGATTTACAAAATGTTCGTCCATCCAGTCGGCAAACTTCTGGTCACTGAAAACTACTTGATTCATGGCATGACAAGGAACTGCCCAATCGGCGAAACCACATAGAAAAATTGGTTTATTCTCTGCCTTTGCCCGTTTCAGAGCTTCTTCGAAAGAAGAAATATATTTCATTTTTACATTTGCACTTGCTCTGTCTCCGTATATGCTTTGAGCTGTACCAATAAATATGATTCCCCATACCATGCACAAAGCCAAAATTGTTTTTTTCATATTGTTTATTTTAATTATTTTTAATTCCACGTATACTGTATGCTGCGGCGAAGTTTCCAGAAACCGTATTTGCTGTAGAACGCAATACTCCGTTGTTTATCAAGGAAACAGTGCGGACAATTGCAACCTGTGTAGAGTCATTCCGGTTTATGGAGGTAGAGGTCCAGAAGGCGGCACACATGTTTTTGTTTATATACGGAGTGCCGTGATCTCCGAAATTACCGTAAGCGCGTAATCCGCCGTACTTTAATCTGAATCCTGTTTGTTCGTTTTTCAGCAAGGTTTCTACGCCTTTGTTCCGCCATTCCTCTAACAAATTAAGTTCAGTTTCTTCCATTCCCAATTCTTTTTCCAATATCTTCCAGTCTTCATCGGTTGGCAACCTCCAGCCTTCCGGCAAAGCTTTTTGTGCTGCCGGCCAGGTATACAAATAACCGTATTCCGCAGCATAACCTTCATTATTTATTTCTGCCAATTCTAATTGTGTAGAGACTAATGATGCAATTAATTCCGGTTTAATGCTGGCATGTAAGCTGTCTAATATTTCCAGGGCCCGTGGAACATCGGGACTCGATTCTGCCATTTGGGGAAGAAGAATTTGAATCACTTGTATGAGTTCTTGTGGTCTTCCTCCCAAAGAATTACTCATAATATACTCAAATATTGGCATTGTAAATACATCTCCCCAAGGCATTATTACATTTACTGTTCCCTGAATTAATTCTTGGGAATTTTTGAATTTTTCTGCGAAGGCCTTATCAATATCCATTTCACTGAGCTTTGTCGTATCCACGCTGTTTTCCTGATATGTATAACACCCGTTCACACTTCCCAAAGGCATACGATAGGCCAGGTTCTCGGCCATCCAGGTCTGTTTGCCAATGGTTACGCATTGATATACTTTGCCGTCTCTTGTATCCGTGAATTGGGAAATCATTCCTTCCGGACCGACAAACACTTCCTGGCCGTTGTCGTCACATGCGGTCCAAATTATGATTCCCAGTAATATCATTGTTAACTTTTTCATAGCATTTGTATTACAATTCAACTCCTAACTTTTCAGTAATAATTTTATACAAAATTTCGTATTTCTTCATCACTAAAGGATAATTACCCCAATTGGCCCGGAAAGTTTCATCCGAACCGTTCATTATAACTTTTATATATCCTTGTAAATCTTCTTCTTTGTTGCGGGGAGCACTCATACCACCGTCTTGTTTTTCAGCCATAACAAAGCCATAATGTGCTACCACTGGGCGTTGTTGTGCCCGAATTTCTTCCAGTTGTTCGGGTGTGTAATTCGTATTTATATAATCCGGGTCCAATTCCGGGGCTTTCCAGTATTCTGAAAGGGTCGGGTCCAAGTTAGTCCAGTAGGCATTATAGCATTTTTCTTCCGAAACCGCATGAAAATAAGCCAGCTCTTCTGCATAATTATTAATTTTCTGTGACACATTTGAGCGAAGCATTTTGATGGCTATACTTTTCGGTTCTTCCTCGGTACACCGTCCCAGTAACAGTGTAATTGTGCGGAAACCGATTAAAAACTGGTCTTCAACTTCAGTAAGTTTAATTTCACTTCGTTTTTTCCTGTCTATTCTTTCTGTGACAAAAAAACAAAAGGGGTAGAGTTCCGGTGAGGCATCCTTTAAATATTGCTCAATGAAATGCAAGGCTTCTGATTGTTTTTGCGGTTCGGTCACATAATGGTAGTAATAATTGAGTTGTTCGTAGTCGTCAAACGTCCAGGCTAAATCCAAGTTTTCGTATTTATAGACGGCATTGCCATTTACATCTGTTTTCAGGAATACTTGCCCGATGGTGTCGTTAAAGTAAACCGGAACGTCATAGGTTGTATATATTCTGTATATCTGCTGTTTTATCGTATCGCTGGCATCATCTGATATTGTGTATAAATTTTCCAATTGTATCCGGGAATCCAAAGCGTCTTCTTTGTTGCATGCCAGCATTATAGTTCCCAAAATCATATACCATAATTTTTTCATAATCATTTTTGTTCATTATTTACAAATTTATACTTTATTATTTTTGTCAGGTGGCGGGCAATGCGTTCGTTATCGGGCATTCCTTTGTCAAACTCCAGTACAGATTTCGGAATGGAAAGCGTATATGCCGGATCGTTTTTTTCTAAACAGTAGAGTTCGGCATGGTCAAATGTGTAATCGGAATTCCATTTATACAATGCGAAAACCCGTTCAATCTTTTTTTGGAAAGGGGTTTTAGAGCATACAGCATAACGTCGCAGGTCGAACCAGCGGTGGCCTTCCAGGCACAATTCTTTGCGTCGTTCCTTACGGATTTCCTGAATCACGGTTTGCAGGTCATAGTTGACATTTTGCCAGTCGGTAATCCGGTAAGTGCGGAAATCGTTCAGCCATTTTGAAGCTTCGTCTGCTTTGTCCAGCATTGCACAAGCTTCCATCATGTTCAGCCAGGCCTCAGAAGTTCGCAGTAGGTATAAATCTGAAACGTAGGACTGATGCTCATCATGGCGGTATTTCATACCTAAAGCTATGCTGTCGCTGTTTGAAGCTTCACTGAAAAACAGAGTTTTCCGGCAGTCTTTATCTGAATATAAATGATATAAATCGTTTGATATACAAAAGTCTCCGCCATTTCCACTGATTGCCTGCTGCAAATTCAGTGAGCCTTGAGAAAACAATATTTCCGGATTGCTTCTGGAAATTATTTCCTCTTCTTCGTTTGCAAGGATGTAATTTTTCAGTGCTGATTTTAATTCCAATAATTCAGCAGCCGTAGTGCGGGCATTTGTCCAATCCTGCATGAACAGATATACCCGGCTTAATAACAGTAGGGAGGCTTCTTTGGAAGCTCTGTAGAACGAGTGTGTTTGCGGACTTTTGGTAAAACAATCCACAGCCGCTTTCAAATCTGCCACTATTTGATTGTACACTTGTTCTACAGAAGTGCGTTCAAATTGAGAATCTTTGTCTTTATTATGTTCTACATAGTTTGTTAGTTTCAAAGGAACTCCTGGGGTTGTTGCTGCTTTGTCAGGTTCGTAGGCATTGGAATATATATTAACTAGTATAAAATAAAATTGTGCTCGTATAAAGTGAGCTTCTCCCTTTACCCGTAAGGCATCCATTTGGTCTTCCTCCGGAATATGGATGTCTTTGATTTCTTCCAGGATGATGTTGCAAACGTTGATTCTGCGGTATAAATCATCCCATAAGGCATTATCGTCGGCCAGATTGTTTTTTGTGTAGTTTCTGCCCACTTCCAGTTGCCAGCAGGTATAGCCAAAATAGGCCTCGTTCATCGCGTAAGAATAATAGCGTAAACCTCCTTTTGGGGTTATCACTCCGTTCACATCATCATCCATGATGTGCAGCCACCAGCCCATATCACCATATGCCAAATCTTTTACAGATGATTTGCTTGGCAGATACACACTGCCTAATAAGACTTCGTCCAGGTCGCTTACCGATTTTGCAACCACCAGGTCTTGGGAGTAATCATCCAGATAGTTACAAGCGGAAGCGATTAAAATGATTAAAACTATAAATATATTTTTCATTTCTCAGATTTTTAAAAGGAAACATTCAATTGGAACGTATAAGAGGGGCGTACCGATAAATTGGGTTTTGCAAATCCGGCTTGCGACGGATCCTGGCCTTTCAGTGCCTTTGCTGACCAGGTAAACAAATTCATCGTATTGAGGCTGAGTTGGACGTTTGAGAAAGGCGTTTTTTTCAGCCATTCCGAATTCAAGGTATAGCGTAGAGACAGAGAACTACATTTCAGGTAATTACCGGATACTACGCGGAGGTCGGATTTATCATACATATCCCATACACTATTGGCGAATTTTTCGATAGAAGTCAGTTGCGCCGACAGTGTGGAGAAATGACTGTAATAAGTGTTATAATCCGGGTTGGAAGGACTTAGAATAGCCGGAATATTGGTGTTTTTTTCATCCCCCGGAGCCATCCAGCGGTTGACGAACTCTTTTCTGACATTCTTATCCGCCCTGACTCCACTGATGATGGGGGCATATAAACCAAACAGGCGGACTTTTGAGCCAAGGCTATAGGACATGTTCATTGATAGAGAAAATTGTTTGTAAGTAAGAGAAGTAGACAAGCTACCTATGAAAATAGGATCGCGTTGTCCGCTTTTTTCCGTAGTCATCATTATAATTTCTTCCAGTGTTTTGTTTTCCAACAAATGCCTGCGTTCGGTATAATCATTGAACATTGGTGTTCCGTTTACCGGACTTAATCCTAAAAAATGGTAAGAATAAAAACTGCTGATTGCTTCACCATCTACTAAGGCCGTACCGTTCAGATAGTCATCCAATGTATATTTTTCTACTGTAGCGGAGCGTACTTTGTTGATATTGCCTGAAAAATAGGTACTTAGGCTCCATTGCCAATCTTTGTTTTTTACGGGGACTGTATATAAAATGATAGAATAACCGCTGTTGTGAAGATCTCCGCCGTTCATGACATATGAATGGTTGGGAACACCGTTAACGGAAGATACCTGGACGGTGGTGAAACAATTTTCTGTTTCTTTCTGGTAAAATGTTCCGCCAATTCTCAGACGGTTATCCAGCATGCCTATATTCAGTTCTACGTTGTATTGGCGTGTTTCTTCCCATTTCAGATTGGGATTCGGATAACGATATACGGTTGAAACATTTTCGTTGTACATCGGATTGAGAGTTTCTTGCTTCAGCAACAGGTTTGGGCTCTGGTCTTCCAACATGTTTCCTTGTGTACCATAAGAGGTCCGTAACGATAATTCTGATAAAAAATTGGAAGATTTCAGAAAAGTTTCTTTCAGATTCCATCTGCCTGACACGGACCAAACCGGTAATAAACGTTCATTACTGCGGCTTCCGAATTTATTGGAGGCGTCAAACCGGCCATTGGCATTCAGGATGAAATATTCTTTATAACCGTAAGATAGGGTTATATAACCTGAGAGTGAACGGTTAATTCCATACCCTACTGCCGGAATGCCCGAGATGAGATTTGTTTCTCCGTTTAGCACTTTTGCATACCATGGGTAATCTTTCGTGTTGACTTTGTTGACGAATTTCATACCGCGGTCCTTGGCATATCCAACATTTTGGTTGCCAAGCGTATGGGACGTGCTTCCATTCATTTCAAATCCTCCTGTTGCGGAAATCAGGTGTTGTTGGTCTTCACCGAACATTTTCCGGTAGTCAATTTGAGTGCGGAATGTATAGGAATCCTGTTCCGAGTGGTCCGTTTGTAAGATGCCGCCATAGGGTAGGTAGCAATATCCAAGTTCTCCGGTGTTACCTTGTTGTTCATATTCGGCATTTTTCCAACGGGTGATGTAATGGCTTTTCTCTCCCCACCATTTTTCTTGCATTGTACTGCTGTGCATATAATTGCCTGCCACAGAGATTTCTAAATCATCCATTATATTGTAACGCAGGGTTAAGTTTGTTCCCAATGTGTTTCCCCGGTAAGTATTCGAACTGTTAGAGATTTCATTGAGAATGTTGTACCGGAATGATTTGTCATACCGATTGGCCCCATTATAAGCTATTGCGTCGTAATAAAACAATGTGCCGTCTTCATTATAGCAGGGAATGGTTCGGGAGGTATTATAAGCATAATCCATAGCATCGATTTCTGGCATAAGATGATTTTTCTGTTGAATATTTCCATTCAAGGCAAAGTTAGCTCTGATTTTGGGAGAAAAAGTCATGTCCATATTGACCATGGCGGTGTAGCGTTGTGTATTTGTGGTTTTGGATACACCGTTTTCAAAGTTAGCTCCGAGAGATATGTAGTAACGCATGGTTTCTGACCCTCCGGATACCGTAAATGTATGGTCATGGGAATAGGCATCCTGAGTCAGAATATCGAACCAATCGGTATTGACTGTTTCATATTTTCTTACTTCTTCTTCGAATTGCTGGTAGTTGATAACTCCATTGTAGTATCGGTACAAAGCACCTTCGTATCCTACTTTAGGCATATTGACCGGAAATTTGTAATGCAGGTCACTCAGTTCTTTTCCAAACTGAACCCGTTCGCTGGAGTTCATCAGATTGATGTTGCGGTCTGTGTAGCGGGGGCGACGGGTGAGTTTGGAGGAATGGTTATAGGAAAAGCGGGCGGGGCCAATGGCTCCTTTTTTCGTTGTCACCACAATGACCCCGTTGGCAGCTTTGGTCCCGTAAAGTGCTGTAGCCGAAGCATCTTTCAGAACATCAATCCGTTCGATGTCCTGGGGATTGATACCGGCTATTGCGTTTCCTACGATATTGATATAATCCGGATTATTTAAATCTTCGACACTGACATTTACTGGATCGTGCATGATGAATCCGTCCAAAACCCATAATGGTTCCCGGTTTCCGAGTAACGTGGAAGTTCCCCTGACACGGATACGTGGTGTGGCTCCGACTTCTCCGGAGTTTGACATCAATAACAATTCCGGAATCCGTCCTTCCAATGCCTGGTCTATGCTAGTCATACCCGGTACCAGAACATCGGAAGCTTTAACAGAGGTGATGGCACTTGTGGAATGACGTTTGTCCATTTTTTGATAGCCGGTAACTACAACTTCTTCCATTCCGATAATCAGTTCCTCTAATACAATCCGTAAAGTATCGTTTGTTTGTGGTGTAAAGTTTACCTTTTTGGTGGCGAAACCTACAAAAGAAAACTCCAGCATGCCGGATTGAACAGGAACTTCGAAATAGAAATAACCTTTTTGGTTTGTTGCAGTTCCCATAGCAACACCAGGTAGTTTTACTGTTACTCCCGGAATAGGGCGTTTTTGCAGGTCCGTCACATATCCTTTTAATGTTTTGGAATTAAAATCAGTTGCCTGCGGCGTATTTCTTTTTTTGATTAAAACAGTCCGTTGCTCGATGGCATAATCTAATCCGGTGTGCTTCAAAAGTGAATCCAAAGCCTGGCGGATATTTACATTTTTGACAGAGATTGTCATTTTTCCGAGGTTTCGGATATCTTCGGCTTTAAACACAAATTCATAATGAGTTTGTTGCCGGATGCTTTCAATAATCCGGTCGAAAGATTCCTGATGAATTTGTAAAGTGATTCCCGGGGAATAATTTTGTCCACAAAGAGGTATGAAGCATGCTATAGACAAAATCAGCAATACCCACCGTTTTGATAAAAAAGACATACATTTCGGAGAAGTTCCGAAACATTTTCTTCGTTTTTTTTTCATAGTTTTGTAAAATTAAAGTAACCTGTTAAATAGAGCGGGTTTTGGTCCGGGGAATGGTGCAAGCATTTTCCGGATCTTTTTTACCGCTTTTTTATAATAATTTTTCTTCCGTCAATCCGATAATTTATTTTATGGGCCAGTTTTAGTTTGTCCATTACTTCTTCCGGTCTTTCACTCCGTTCAATGTACAGGAAAAAACGCAGGTCCCGTAGTTCTTTCATTTCGTATTCCACTTGGACATCATACCAACGGGCTAATTCCTCCATAATGATTTCTAAAGTTGCATCTTTGAATATAAATTCTCCGTTTTTCCAAGCCAATATAGGGGTTAGGTCCGGTTTGTGTATGGATAATTTTTCGTTTGCTGTAATTTCGCATTGCTGACCAGGTTGTAATATATACTCCTGTTCGTTTTTAATTATTCTTACCACTCCGGAAACTAAAGTTGTATAGGAAGCTTCTCCTTTGTAATTCCTTACATTAAATTGTGTTCCCAGCACCTGAATTATGGCTTTTGGGGTTTCTACTAGAAAGGGGCGGTTGGTGTCGGAAACCACTTCAAAATAAGCTTCGCCTGTTAAATATACTTTTCTTTCTTTTCCGAAAGAGGCGGGAAAACGCAGTGCTGACTCCGCATTGAGAAATACGCGTGTTCCGTCAGCAAGAACTATCTGGTATTCGGCACAACGCGGAACAGTAATTTCATTGAGATTGTCCGGAGAGACTTTTTTTTCTTCTTTAGTTTCAATCTGTCGCAGACCAGTGTCATTGACTTGAAAACCTGCGGGCAGTGAATCTGTAAATGTGGTAGAAGTCAGACAATATTTTTCTCCGTTTGCCAGTTTCAATTGTACTTCACCTTTCCGGAAGTCAATTATTTTCAATTCATTTTGTTTAAGGAAAAACTTACCTCCTCCGATACTTATACAAAGTAAAACTGACGCAGCAATGGTATATAACCGGATTTTATACCTGTTCTTTAGAGATTTATCTGGATTAATTTTTCTCCACATCCTTTTTTTGGCTTTGAGGGTAGGAGATGTGAAAAAATCTTCTTCCTGATAATATTTTCTGACATCTTCCAGAAATTTTTGATTGTCTGGCTTTATTTTTCCCCAGGCTTCAACTTCAAGTTGTTCTTTCCCGGAAATATTTCCCAAAGCCCATGATTTTATTTTTGTCCAATCAATTTGCATTATTTTGATTTAAGTCGTTTTTATAGAAAACGACCTTGTTGCGATTCGGGGGACAAAAAATGAAAAAAAGAATAAAAATTCTTGAAAATAAATCGGAATAATGTTCCAATCGGGCAAATCAGAAATATTCTATAAACCGGTTCCACAAGTGGGTAATAAGCAGAGAATGCCTTAAAAATTTGTAGGCTCTTTTTATATGGGTATGCACTGTTTCTTCTTTAATATTCAATATCTCTGATATGGTTTGGTAGCTCATTCCGTCAAAAACTTTCATTTCGACCACACGTCGCTGTTGTTCAGGTAGTTTTGCCAAAACCAGTTTCACCCGTTCCAGTAGTTTCTGATTGTCTTCATACTCTGCTGTTCCGGAAAAAATAAGGGCTTCTGTTAATTTATCCTTGTTCACATCCATAACTTGCAGGTGTTTAAAATAGTCCAGGCACGCATGTTTCACAGAAGTATACAGATAATTTTTCAGATAAATGGTATCGGGCAAGGAATCGGCAATATTCCACAAAGAGATAAAAGTTTCCTGTACTGTATCTTCGGCCAAATCCTGATTCATGAGATAAGCAAAAGCCAGACGGTATAGTTTTTCATAATAATGGTTGAATATGATTTCAAAAGTTTTGTGTGATTTTTTCTTTAATCCCTTTATTAAGAGTTTGTCCGGAAAATCTACTTTCTTATTCAACATTATTTTCGAAGTTTATAAGTAAACTTAATTTCAAAATTAGAAAAGTCTGTTTGGGATTGCAAAAAAAATGTTGAATTTTTAAATACTTTAATTTTTTAGAAGAGAGAGTAGCCCGCGTTAAAAATGTTAAATTGTGTGCATGAATGGCGGGGAAAGCAGAATCAGCCTTTATTTTTGTGTAAAATGTCGGATGATATAAGATGAGAAAATACATTATTTTGTTTCTTATGGGAATTATGGGTTTTGTGTCTTTGAAAGCCCAGTCGTTTTCTCCTTTCTTTCAGCCTTTGACTTGGGAACAGGCGAGTTTTGTCGCTGCCCGGGACAATAAACTGGTATTGGTGGAGGTGGGGCCGGTAGAGAAGAGTCTCGGTGGAAAATTGGAAAAACACCGGGAGATGTTGGATTACTTGTTTCGGAATGTAATAGCTGTCAGGATGGATTTGTCCACTTCCTCCGGAAAAGAATTTGAATACCGTTTGTTAATGCATACTCCTCCGGTATTTGCTTTTTTTATGCCTTATGGCGATTTGGTTGGAGTGGTTTCTTCTGAAAAGGTAGAGCAGGATGCAGAAGTTTTGCGTGAAGTTTTACACCAGGCACGGCAGGCAGCTTTAGTCAAAAAAAATAATAGTCGTTCTGTTGATTTTGCAAGTCTGGATTTAAAACAGGCTTTGTCATTGGCGGCGGCAGAAGGAAAATCTGTATTTGTGTATGTCCGGGAGGATAGGAATCAGCCTTCTTTGCTTATGGAAAAGAATGTATTGAATCTGGATCGGGTGGCTGATTTTTTTAATCAGAATTTTGTAAATCTTTCCTTGGATAAAGGGCAGGCTGATGAACTGCTTCCGGGATATCCGGTCAATTGTTGTCCGACTTATTTATTTTTGACAAGTCGTGGGAAGTTGTTGTATCGGGCAGAAGAATTTTGTGAGGCAGAACAATTGACTGGTTATGGAAATATTGCTTTGGAAAAAGCAAAAGGCATACCTTTTGAGATTCCGGGGACCGGAGAGACAGAAACGAAAGCCCGGCAGACAGGCAAGCTTATTTTTATTGATCATTATGTTGCCGGGAATTTGCACAAAGAGTTGGTGCAGAATGTTTTTTCAGACCCTGAGGTTACAGAGCTGTTTACTGCACATTTTGTGAATATTGGCCATGAAACTGAACAGGCTTTTTTACAGTTTACAGATGCTTCCGGCAAGGAATTGCATCGGGTGAGGAGTGTTGCCGATGCAGAAGATTTGTTGACCCAGGCGCAAAGAGCGTTGACCGGACGCGGGGTTTCGGGGATGACGGCAGAATACCGGCAGGGAAACCGGGATGCTGAATTCGTGAAAGAATATATGGTTGTATTGGACAGGGCCGGTCTTGCCCAAGAAGCTTCACAGGTAGCTATGGAATATCTGTCACCGTTTACTCCGGTTTGTTTAAAGGAAAAACTGTATTGGAATTTGTTTGAGCAGTATGTACGTAGTACTGATGCTTCTTTTTTTGACTATCTGTTGGGACAGAAATCTGAACTTGCCGGATTTTACGGTGAGGAGAGCGTGTACCGGAAAATTACCGCTTTGTGGATGGCTGGTGCAGAAAATTTCGTCAGAGACGGATATTTTGATGAATCTGGATTTAAAGAATATACCAAATGCCTGAAGAAAGAAAAAGTGAAAAACTGGCGGCAAATTGTCCGGAATGCACGCATGCAGATTGCTGAACAGATGGGAGATTGGAAAACTTTTATCACTTTGGCAGAAGAAAAATGGAATGAGGAAAAGTTGTCGGATGCAGAACTTCATCGTTGGGGCATAAAAATTGATGAGCATTGCCGGGATGAAGGGTTGCGCTATAAGATGGCACAATGGCTTTCAGGCCGAGCATTGCAAATAAAGTACAAAGAACAGGTTAGCGGAAAAGTAAATGTAGCTTCTTACCGGGGATTTTTTGAGAAATTGGCGGATGATCTTTTAAAGAAAAAATAGGTTTTGCGGTTATTCTTTCTTTAGCTTTTCTTCCAGCATAAACATTTCGTCGCGCAGCCGGGCCGCTTCCAGAAAGTCTGTTTCTTTGGCCGCTTTTTGCATAGCGGCTTTGGTTGCCCGGAGCATTTTTTCAATTTCCGGTTTACTCATATAAGCTATTATGGGGTCGGCAATCCGGTTTATGTGTTCCTCTTCAATATAAGCTTTTGAAGTGTCCTGGGTTAAAGCGGTGTTGGTGGATTTTACAATTTGGCGTGGTACGATTTGGTGTTTCTCGTTGTATTTTAATTGTTTTTCCCGGCGGTAGTTTGTCTCATCGATGGTTTCCTGCATAGACCGTGTGATTTGGTCGGCATACATGATGACCTTACCGTCGACATTCCGGGCTGCACGTCCTGCTGTTTGTGTCAGAGAACGGGTTGAACGCAGAAATCCTTCTTTATCGGCATCCAATATAGCGACGAGGGATACCTCTGGTAAGTCTAAGCCTTCCCGCAAGAGATTGACTCCGATCAATACATCAATAACTCCTTTCCGGAGATTTTCCAGAATCTTCACTCGTTCAAGCGTGTCGACATCAGAATGGATATATTGGCATTTTACTCCGATTCTGTCCAGATATTTGCTGAGTTCCTCAGCCATTTTTTTTGTAAGGGTTGTCACCAAAGTACGTTCCTGCAAAGTAATCCGTTTATGTATTTCTGTAACCAGATGGTCAATTTGGTTTAGGCTGGGAACTACTTCTATTACCGGGTCCGGAATACCGGTGGGACGGATAATTTGTTCTACAATGATGCCATTACTTTTTTCCAATTCGTAGTTGGCCGGAGTTGCACTAATGTAAATGGTTTGTCCTGTTTTTTCTTCAAATTCATCAAAAGTGAGCGGTCTGTTATCGAAAGCAGCCGGCAGGCGGAATCCGTATTCGACCAGCGTTGATTTCCGGGCATGGTCTCCGCCATACATTGCCCGGATTTGGGGAATAGTGACATGAGACTCGTCAATGACCATCAGGAAATCATCCGGAAAATAGTCCAGCAGACAGAAAGGGCGGACACCAGCCTGACGACCGTCAAAGTACCGGGAGTAATTTTCAATGCCCGGACAATAGCCTAATTCCCGTATCATTTCCATGTCGTATCTGACTCTTTCTTCCAATCGTTTGGCTTCCGGAAATTTGCCGGCGTTTTTTAAAAAATCCAGTTGTTTCTGGAGGTCCTGTCCAATCTCAAAGAGGGCATTGGTTATGGTTGCTTTGTCTGTAACAAACAGATTGGCCGGATAAATATCTAATTCGTCCTGATTTCCGATACTTTGTCCGGTGACCGGGTTAAAGGAAGAAATCCGGTCGATTACATCATCCCAGAATTCAATCCGGTAGGCCATGCCATCGTATGTTTCAATGGCCGGAAATATGTCCACGGTTTCTCCTTTTGCCCGGAAGCATCCCCGTTTAAATTCCAGTTCATTGTTTGCATAAAGGGCATCAACCAAACGTCTGAGCAGTGCATTCCGGCTGATAGTCATTCCCCGTTTCAGGCGGGTGACATTAGAACTGAAAGCTCTGGGGTCCGCCATACCGTACAGACACGATACAGATGATACTACAATAATATCCCTTCTGCCGGACAAAAGGGAGGCAGTAGTCCGCAGGCGTAATTTATCAATTTCATCATTGATGGCTAAATCTTTTTCAATATAAGTGTCTGTCGTTGGCAGATAGGCTTCCGGTTGGTAATAATCATAATAAGAAACAAAATATTCCACGGCATTTTCCGGAAAAAAAGCTTTGAATTCACCGTAAAGTTGGGCTGCCAGGGTTTTGTTATGACTTAGAATCAGAGTAGGGCGGTTGATTTTATTAATGACATTGGCTACCGTAAATGTTTTCCCGGAGCCTGTAACCCCTAATAAAACCTGCGCCTGACTTCCGGTTATTACCCCTTGAGTCAATTGGGTGATTGCTTCGGGTTGATCTCCTGTAGGACTGAATTCTGAAATTAAATTAAACTGCATATTGTGACAGATATTTACTTGGAAGTTCAATCACTTACCGGTATGGAACTTGTTTTTGCCGGCAAAATCAGAGTTTACTCATGAATTTTTCGGGTTGGATGATAAATCGGTCATGAGTAGCATGTCCGACAGGCCCTTTTTCGTCCCAGGCTTCAATTTCAAAACGGATGCGACGTCCGTCTACGCAGGTGACAGTGGCTTTGCAACTGACTTTTTGTCCCACGCCGGTAGCTTTGATATGTTGGGTATTGATTTCTATTCCTACGGTGTCTGTGCCCGGTTCCAAGGAACCTTCCAGACAACAGACAGCTGTATTTTCCATTAGAGCAACCAGTGCCGGGGTTGCAAAAACTTCCAGTTTTCCGGAGCCATAAACAACTGCCGTGTCTTTGGAAGTAACGGTCATATCTTGTGTATATGTCTTTCCTGTTTCAATCATGCTTTTAAATTATCCGTTATTTGTTTTATTTAAAATTCAGAGGTAAAATGGAAAGTCAATTTTTTATAATTTTCCTGTGCCATCTGAAGCATATATTGGGAATCAGCGAGAAATACATCCCGCCCTTCCTTATCCTTGGCCATATACTGGGCTTTGTGTTTTTTAAAATCTTCCAGTTCAGCCTGGTCCTGGGCTTCTATCCAGCAAGCCTTGTAAAGATTGATGGGTTCCCAGCGGCAAGCTGCTCCGTATTCGTGTAATAACCGATATTCAATAACTTCGAATTGTAAAGCTCCAACTGTACCTATTACTTTTCGGTTATTAAACTGATTAACAAATAATTGTGCGACGCCTTCATCCATTAATTGGTCAATGCCTTTGGCCAGTTGTTTGGATTTCATAGGGTCTGCATTTTCGATGTATTTGAAGAGTTCCGGGGAAAAACTGGGAATTCCTTTAAAGTGCAGTTTTTCACCTTCGGTCAGTGTATCTCCGATTTTAAAGGTTCCGGTATCGTGTAAACCTATGATATCTCCGGGGTAGGCTTCATCAATCACTGATTTTTTGGAAGCCATAAATGCGGTGGGAGTGGAAAATTTCAATTGTTTTCCGTTCCGGACATGTAAGTAATTCGTATTGCGTTTGAAAATACCCGAACAGATTTTAACGAAAGCAATCCGGTCCCGGTGATTGGGATCCATATTGGCATGTATTTTAAATACAAATCCGGTGAATTTTTCTTCATTGGGCCGGACCATTCGTTCCTCCGTTTCGCGAGGAAGGGGATTGGGAGCTATTTCAATAAAACAATCCAACAATTCGCGTATACCAAAATTATTTAAGGCAGATCCAAAGAAAACCGGTGCTACGCGGGCTTCCAGATACTCTTCGCGGTTCAATCCCGGATACACTTCCCTCACTAATTCCAGGTCTTCCCGGAGTTTGGCTGCTGCACGTTCTCCGATATGCCGGTCCAATTCTTCAGAGTCTGTATCTGTAATTTCGATTCCTTCCTGAATATTCTGTATACTGGGGCTATAGAGGCAAAGGTTTTGTTTATGTAGATTATAAATTCCTTTGAAGGTGTCTCCACTTCCAATGGGCCAGCTCAGGGGGTTCACTTTAATTTGTAATTCTTTTTCAACATCGTCCAGGATATCAAAAGGGTCATTTGCCGGTCGGTCAAGTTTGTTGACGAAAACGATTACCGGAGTTTTGCGCATCCGGCAAACCTGCATCAGTTTACGTGTTTGGGTTTCCACTCCTTTTGCAGCATCAATGACAATGATAACACTATCGCAGGCTGTCAATGTCCGGAAAGTATCTTCGGCGAAGTCCTGATGGCCGGGGGTGTCCAGGATATTAATTTTTATTCCGTTGTATTCAAATCCCATTACGGAAGTAGCTACTGAAATACCTCTTTGACGTTCAATTTCCATAAAATCGGAAGTAGCTGTCTTTTTTATCTTGTTTGATTTTACGGCACCTGCAATATGGATGGCTCCTCCAAAAAGCAGTAATTTTTCAGTTAATGTGGTTTTTCCGGCATCCGGATGACTGATAATTCCAAAGGTTCGACGGCGTTCAATTTCTTCTCTGTATCCCATATTGATGTTTTTGATGTACAAAGGTACGATAAATAAGGTAAAAGGTAAAAGGTAAGTACTAAAAAATACAGGGCGGCCGGAGGCTATTATAAAAAAAATACTTACCTTCGTTAAATTAAAATTATATTGAATTTAGAGCAAAATTGTATGCAAATTGTTTACACAACTACGAATTTTAAAGGAGCTCTTTCCAGAGCGATTCTCGCTATAATAGTCGGATTGGTATTGGTACTTTGGCCGGGTGTTGCCTTGCGATATATTATTATGTTTATCGGGGCTATGTTTTTAGCGACGGGGCTGATTGCCTTTATAGTTTCCAATAAAAACCGGGAAGACCGTCGCAGGAGTCTGGTGCCTTTTAGTGGTATTGGCAGTATGGCCTTGGGATTATTACTTTTGTGTTGGCCGTCCTTTTTTACGACTATTTTTATGTTTGTCCTGGGGTTTATTCTGGTCGTGGCTGCTGTCGGCCAATTTGTTTCTCTTGCGGCAGCCCGTCAATTTGGCAGGGTGTCACCAGTGTCTTATTTATTCCCGGTTTTAATTTTGATAGCCGGCATTATCGTTTTGTTTGACCCTTTTACATCGGCGGAAAGTGTTTTTATCCTTTTTGGAATCACTGCTGTTTTCTACGGGGTTACTGATTTGATGAATCAGTATTTTATCCGGAAGATGCGGAGAACGAGTGAAGAACGTGAACGAATTGAAAAAATTGAAAGAGAACCGGAGGTTGAAGATGCGGAGTATGAGGAGATGGAGTAATTTTTCAGAGATTGGAAAACAGAAATAGGAAAAAATAAAAAAATACTGCAATGATAACGCCTTTCGAGGCGTTATTTTTATTCAGATGGAGAAATAGATAGAAGAGGGCGAGGTCGGCAAAGAATACCCCTAATGCTATAATTTTGAATTGTATTTTCAGGAATACGGCTTGTTGGATAAATTCTTCCAGTCTCAGGTAATGAAAGCGGAAAATCCAGAATAGGAAAACAATGAGAAAAGGGGCGATAAGCCCCGGTATCAGTCCTAATAAAATGCGGTCTTTCATAAGAAAGTCATTTTTGTAAAACAACGGGGTACATGGAAATCCGGTCCCGCAGTATCGATAGGGACCCAGGAGAGAAAATGAGGAGTGGAGAGATGGTCTCCACATTTGTACAAATTGGCTTTTATGGCCAGACCTTTCCACTGTTGCACCTGATGTCTGAAGAGGGCTGATGTGGGTATAGCCACGGTCAATTCCCACGGTTCTTTCAGGCTTTTTTCTTCAAAATTGCTATTCCCTAAGGTAGAGAAACGTTTGATAGTTTGCATAAGTTCCGGAGTGGCATGGATTGCATTGGGCCGTTCTTTTCTGAATCCCAGTAATGCTTTTCCGATACAGGTAAATTCAAAGTTATAGTATCCGGTGTCATCCAGTGCCAGGAAGAATTCTACGCAAGAGTCTGTCCATACTTCGCCGTTATCTTCTTTAATTTTGGCAAGGGTACTGTTTTCTTTTACAGTAAAGCGGATAAATAATTCTGTTCCATTGTGTGCCATGCGGAAACCTGCCTGTGGTTTTTCAGGAAATTTTTCCGGCCAGTTTATGCAACTAATCGGAAAGAATTCATATTCAGACAGGATTTCGGAGGCATGTTCCAGATTATCGGAATTCAGATGTCGGTTTTCAGAAATAATGACCATGATGGTGTGAATTGCAGAAAAATGAAGAGATGAAAAAGTGTGTCAAAAGTAAATTTTTGACACACTTTTTTCCGGAGTGAATATTATTTTGTTCTGATTTTATATCCGGCAACTCCGTAATAAAGGATAAACAAAAAACAGGGTAATGCCAGCCAGTAAGCTCCCTGTGCGCCCAGACCTTCCTGAAGGAAGCCGAAAACAGTGGGGATTACTGCTCCACCGGCAATAGCCATAGTTAAGAGTGCACTTCCTGATTTGGTAAATTTACCAAGGTCTGCCATTGCTAACGGCCATAATGCAGGCCACATCAATGAACAGCCCAGAGCCATCAGAAATATAGCCCAGATGGAGCTTTCTGCGGGCATTAATACAATAGCCAGTGAACCGAGGACACCGATGCAGGCGCAAATTCTCATCGCCATATCCTGGGTCAGGTATTTTGGGATCAGGATGATACCACAGATATAACCAATCACCATACCTATGCTCGGAATCCATGCATAAAAATCAGGATTTTCCAGGTTCAGAGCTTTGGCGTAATCTACAGCTGTACTTAAAGACAGAGTTTCAACACCTACATAAATAAATAGGGTTAATGCACCTAAAACCAGGTGAGGGAACTGCCAGATAGAAGTTTTGTTTGCTGCATACGGACAGTCGGCAGCATCGGCATCGTCTTCTCCGGCTGCTTTCACTTCTGGGAGAGGAGCCATTAAAGAGATGATACCTAACAGAAAGAATACGCCGATAATGATATAAAAAGGCAGGTATAAGTCAGAAATCTGTACGTTAGTCTGGTCTGCTACGACAAGAGCAAAAAACAGGGGGGCAACCGGCCATGCCAATTTATTGCATATTCCCATGATACTCATGCGTTTGGCGGCACTTTCAATAGGGCCCAGAATGGTAATGTAAGGATTTACCGATGCCTGTAAAAAGGCGTTGGCAGCTCCGCTGATAAAAGAAGCAAGCAAGAAAAGAATAAAGCTTTCCTGCATAGCCGAAAGCACGAATAGTACAAACGCAATCGCAAAAATTAAAAAGGAAAGAGCCATGGTTCTTTTGTATCCGATTTTGGCAATCGTTTTTGAAGCCGGATAGCCAAAAATCAGGAAAGGAACAAAAGTTGCAGCCAACAATAAATAGGCTACTCCAGAGGGCAGAGACAAAGCTCCTTTTAATACGGGAATTAAAAATGAGTTGATTCCTAAAGCGAATCCGATCGCAAAAAACATCATTCCGACGAATGCTAATGGAATGGCAAAATTTGTTTTGTTTTGTGACATGATATTAAATTTAGAATTATTTGCACATATTTCAGGGGGTAAATATAGTAAAAAATGATAAAATGTCAAGATAAAAGTATCCCCGGAAGTTCAGTGAAAAACTTCCGGGGATACTTTTATCTTGACATTTTCCTTAAATACGGGAAAAGCGTTAATTGGTTTTCGGTTTAAAGATAATGTCGACAACATCAGCTCCCTTGAACAGAGTTTGGGCAAATTTCTGAATATCTTTGGGTGTTAATTTACCGATGATGTTTTCGAAATTTTCCGGGGCAGCAGGATTTATGCCACTGACATAATAGCTGTAGATGGCATTCATCCAGTAACTGTTATGATTTTTGGATTGTTCCCGGTTTTTTTTCAGATTGGCAACCACTTTATTAAATTCTTCCTGTGTCGGAGTTTGTTTCATCATTTTATCCAGTTCGGCGTAAATGAGTGATTTTAAATGGTTCGCTTTGTCCGGGTCACAGTCAAAACTCATGGTCATGCTATAGTTGGAATACGGTTCGCGCATAGAGGCAGACTGAACGGATACTCCGTAGGTCCCTCCTTCTTTTTCCCGGATGTTTTCTGTGTATCTTAAGTCCAGAATGCCTTCCAGAATATTAATACAGAGGTTGTTGTATACGCTGTATTTCATATCTTTGGAGAAATTGGTGATGACAGTGGACTTTGGTTGTTCGAGAGTCAGTTCAATTTCTTTGCTTGTTTTTCCTTTTGGGCCTCTGACTTTATTGTCTTTCCAGGTTTCTTTCCGGTTTTCTGATTTTAAAGAACCGATGTATTTTTCAACCAGGGGTTTGACGATATTTTCGTCAATATTTCCCACAATAAAAAATGTAAAATCGCTGGCATCTTTGATTCGGTCACGGTAAATCTGTTCAATTTTTTCCAGACTGATCTGGTCTAAATATTTTTCATTGTAGAGCAGGCTTCTTGGGTTGTAATTGCTCATGATGAGTTGGAGAGAATCTTTCATAATTTTCTGCGGGGTTTTGAGCATATTAGGTAGCATAGCCCGGCTGCGGTTCATGATAGATTCGAACATTTCCTGGTCGAAACGCGGTTTTTCAAAACGCAGGTACAACAATTGCAGCATGGTTTCAAAATCCTTGGGAGTAGAGGAACCGCTGAGTGCCTCAGACATACCATTGATGGAGACGCCGCAGGAGGCCATTTTTCCGGTCAGCATTTTTTGCAGGGTGATGGCATCAAAATCCCCGACGCCGAAAGCTTTGGTAAAAGAGGAGGCATTTTGTGCCGAGGGGAGCATATCTATGTCATAAAGAGATGTACCTCCTTTGCTATATGATGTTAAGGAGACTGCGTCTTTTTCGTAGTCGGCTTTCCGGAATACCACTTTTGCGCCGTTTCCTAACGTCCATTCGACGGCATCAAATTGAGGCAATTGTTTGGTGTTGATAATTTTTGAACCGTTCAGTTCTTCACTGATTAATGAGCCGTTGCTGACAGCATCCTGGTAGGGGGTGATTTCTGCTTTGGCAACTTTGTCCATGATAGCTAATGCTTCTTCTTTGGTCAAATGTGTTGCATTTTCAGAAGGCCCGGAAATGATGATGGTCTGATTTTTTTCCGTATTCCATTCTTTTGCTTTGGCGTTGACTTCCTCTACAGTAATTGTCGGGATGAGTTGTTTGGCATATTGATAATAGTAATCAAAGTCTACCATAGGTTCTTCTTCCAGGAAGTGACTTTGCATTTCTTTGATGTAGCTTTCATTATCCGTTTTGTCTTTTTCTTTGTAGCTCGATTCCAGACTTACGAGCGTATTGATTTTTACCCGTTCCAGTTCGCTGGGGGTAAAACCGAATCTTTTTATTCTTTCATTTTCGGTCAGGATGGTTTCCAGTGCCAGTGCTTCTTCATTCGGTTTGGCTGTTGCGGAGATGCTGTAAGCATTATATCCTCTGACGAAACCACCAAAACTGATGCTTCCTCCCAGGAACGGCGGATTTGCCTGTTGCATCAGTTCGCTGATGCGTGACCGGACCATGCTGTTATAAAAAGCGTTAAGGATATTTTCTTTCAGGTAAGCATGTGTATTTTTTTCTTTGGCTGAGATTTCCGGGAAAACAGTTGCAATTTCGATGGATGAATTCTGTGCCTCTTTGTCTGTGGCCAGCACATAGTATATTTCATCGTGTGGAGGTATTTCAAAAAACGGACGTGGAGTGGGGTTTTCAACAGCAGGAACTTTTGAAAGGATTTCTTTTACCCGTTGTTCCATTTGTTTTACATCAAAATCGCCGACAATAGCAATGGCTTCCAGGTCAGTCCGGTACCATTTGTGGTAAAAATCCCGGATGGTCTGGTATTTGAAGTTTTTAATGACATCCAATGAACCGATAACATCCCGTTTGGCATATTGTGAATCTTTGAACAGGACAGGGAACATTTGTTTTTGGATTCTGAATCCCGGAGTGCGGCGGGTGCGCCATTCCTCGGAAATCACTCCCCGTTCGTTGTCGATTTCCTCGTCGTCAAGTGTGAGGTAATAGGACCAGTCGTGGAGAATGAGGAGGCAAGTGTCCAATAATGCCGGATTGTCGGTGGGTACGGAACTCAGATTATACACAGTTTCGTTGTGGGCAGTATAGGCATTGATATTGCGTCCGAAAGCCACTCCGTGCTTTTCAAGGGTTGTAATGATACCTTTGCCCGGAAAGTTTTTAGTTCCTTGGAAAGCCATGTGTTCCAGAAAATGCGCTAAGCCGTTCTGGTCGTCATTTTCCAGCAAAGCACCTGCGTTGCGGATGATGTAAAAACTGGCCCGGTCTTTGGGTTCTGCATTATGCCGGAGATAATAAGTGATTCCGTTTGGAAGTTTGCCGATAATGACATTCGGGTCCTGTGGAAGCGGGGCTTGCAGATTGGCTTGTGCGAAATTCCCTTGAATAAATAGTATGCAAGAGAATAAGAATAAAATAAATTGCTTTTTCATGTTTTATTTTTTTATGTCTTTGAAACAAAAGTAGTTTTATTTACGATTTAATGTTAGGGAGTAGTTCGATTTAACTTAATTTTAATAGGTGGTTTTCCGGTATGGAAATCGCTCCAAAAGTGATTTGAAGGAGACAAATTGTAGCTGCTGTTTGTATTTCACTAAATTTTAAGACATGGGTCATGATACTGTTTCTTTTTGGGATAAGTCCGGAGGCTGGTTGCATGCCATTTGGGCTGATGCGGCAGAGGGAAGGTTTGTGAAAATTATTCTTACCGTTGTTCTTGCCGCTTTTATTTATTTTGTTTCAAAAGAGTGGTTGTCTGTGTTGATAAAGAAAATTGTGGGGCGGACAAAAAGTACCTGGGATGATATTTTGTATGACCAGGGTTTTTTCGGTAAATTGTCTTTTTTGATTCCGCCGATAGCAGCTTATGTGAGTCTGGCATTTATCGAATGGGAATACAAATATGTGTTGAGAAGGTTGGTGGATATTTGGTTGGTCGTGGTTATCGTATTTATTATTAATTCTTTGTTAACGGCAATCAATCAGATATATGAGAGTTATCCGATTTCCAGGAATCGTCCGATAACTTTTTTTATTCAGTTGGTTAAAGTTTTTCTTTATTCGGTGACAGTGATTACTGTAATCAGTATTTTAGTAAATAAATCGCCGGAACATCTGATAGTCGGGTTGAGTGCTTTTGCTGCCGTATTGTTATTGATTTTTAAAGATTCGATACTGGGATTTGTGGCGGGGTTGCAGCTTACGGCCAATAAAATGCTCAGAATCGGAGATTGGATTCAGATGGATAAAAATAATGCAAACGGCACGGTGTTGGAAATTAATTTATACACGGTGAAAGTCCAGAATTGGGATATGACCATTTCGACGATACCGACTTATCAGTTGGTATCGGAATCATTTACCAACTGGCGTGGAATGCAGGAATCCGATGGCCGGCGAATTATGCGTAGTATAAATATTGACATTCATTCGGTTCATTTTTTATCCCGTGAGGAGATTCAGAAGTTTACGACATCGTTTTTTTTGAAAGATTATATTGGTCAAATGTTGCAAAAGCTGGGCAACACCAATAAAGACAAAATTACTGTATTGGATGAGCAGAAATTGACTAATATAGGGGTTTTCCGCTATTATATGGATGCCTGGTTATCGGCGAATCCGGAAATTAATATTGAAATGACCCACATGGTGCGTCAGTTGCAACCCGGACCTACCGGTATGCCTATTCAGATTTATTGTTTTTCGGCAAACAAGGAATGGGTGAGTTATGAAAAAATCCAGGCTGATATTTTTGACCATATTATGGCTGTTTTGCCTGAGTTTGGTTTGAGGGTTTTTGAATACAACTATCCGGCTGTTCCGGAAGAAAGTAATTAAAATAAGTTAACTTATTAAAGTGTGATTTCCGGTTTGTGCAATAAAATTCAAAACAATTTGTAATTCCTTGAATTTACTGTTTCGTTTTTCTGTATTTTTGTCGTAAATTTGAAAGCTAAAAATTGAAGGATGGCTAAAGAAAAAGTTAAGCGTTGGGAAAGGCTTAGATATAAATACAAATTATCGGTAGTCAATGAAACTTCTTATGAAGAAGTTCTGAAATTCAGGTTATCACGGCTTCATGTTTTGATGGTGTTGAGTGTGTTGGCGGTACTGTTGGTATCTTTGACAATTTTGTTGATTGCTTTTACAGATTTGCGGGAATTTATTCCAGGATATCCGGATAGAAATATGCGGAAAATGATGGCTCAGAATGCTATCCGGGTGGATTCTCTGACGGATGAAGTGATGAAACGTGACCGGTATCTGAATGCCATACAACTGGTATTGAACGGTGCAGATTCTTCTTATTTACAAATGGCGAGGAATGGCAGACTGAAAGCCGGATATGACACGGTTCACTTTGAGTTAAGTGAGCAGGAGAGTGCTTTCCGTGCTGAAATAGAAGAACAGGAACGGTTTAATTTAGGTCTTGGGATAAAAGAACAGAATAAGGATTATTACCATTTTTTTCCTCCGATAGAAGGCGTTGTTACCCAGGTGTTTGACGAAAAGAAACGACATTATGGGACCGATATTGTAGCCAAAGCAAATGCAAAAGTTGCTGCAGTGCTGGATGGTGTTGTTGTTTTTACGGGTTGGACTGTAAAAACAGGATATGTTATTCAGGTGCAACACGCGAATAATTTGTTGTCGATTTATAAACACAATTCGATACTATTGAAGCAACATGGAGATTACGTCCGTGCCGGTGAAGTTGTGGCTGTAGTGGGTAATACCGGAGAGGAATCGAGCGGACCCCATTTGCATTTTGAATTGTGGAGAGCTGGCAATCCTTTAAATCCGGAAGATTTTATAAGGTTTAAATGAAAGGGTGGAGATTCTGGTTTAGCGTCTCAGGTATTCAGCAATCAGTAATTTTAATATGAAAAATATTGCCATATTAGGGTCGACAGGCTCAATCGGAACGCAGACATTGCAGGTGGTGGAGGCGAATCCTGACCGCTTTAGTGTAGAAGTGCTTACAGCGAATAATAATGTTGATTTGCTTGTAGAGCAGGCATTGAAGTTTAAGCCGGATTGTGTTGTTATTGCGAATGAAGAAAAATATACTTTTTTGCGGGATGCGCTGAAGGATGAGGACATAAAAGTATATGCCGGGAGTGATGCGATTGCTCAGGTGGTGACTTCTTCCCGGATTGAGCTGGTGGTGACTGCAATGGTGGGGTATAGCGGTCTGATTCCGACAATAGAGGCCATCAAGGCTGGTAAAAATATTGCTTTAGCAAACAAGGAAACTTTAGTGGTTGCCGGGGAATTAATTAATCAGTTGGTGGAAACGTATAAAGTTGCCATATTGCCGGTTGATTCTGAGCACTCTGCAATTTTTCAGTGTTTGATGGGGGAAGGCCATAGCCAGGTGGAGAAACTGATTTTGACAGCTTCCGGCGGACCGTTTCGGGGGAAAGACCGGGAATATTTGAAGACAGTAACTCCGGCAGATGCGTTGAAACATCCCAATTGGAGTATGGGAGCAAAGGTGACTATTGATTCAGCTTCGATGATGAATAAGGGCTTTGAGGTGATTGAAGCTAAATGGTTGTTTGGTGTGAAACCGGAACAAATTGAAGTAGTAGTACATCCTCAGTCCATTGTGCATTCTATGATACAGTATACGGATGGCTCTGTAAAAGCGCAATTGGGTGTTCCTGATATGCGTTTGCCCATACAATATGCCCTGACTTTTCCGGAGCGGATTGCTGCCAATTTTGGCCGGGTAGATTTCGGAGAATGTAGTGCTCTGACTTTTGAGAAGCCGGACCAAAAGACTTTCCGGAATCTTGGACTGGCGTATGAGGCGATGCATCAGGGGGGAAATATGCCTTGTGTGCTCAATGCTGCCAACGAAGTGGCTGTTCAGGCATTTTTGCAGGGGAGATGTTCTTTTACAGCGATGTCGGAGCTGATAGAAACGGCTTTGGAAAAAGCACATTTCATTCCTAATCCCACATTGGATGATTATATTGAAACTGATAGCCAAAGCCGTCAGTTTATCAGTTCATTGCTTTCATGATTTTTAGTTTTTAACTTTGTAGATATGGTTATTTTTATAAAGATAGTACAGTTTTTATTGAGCCTTTCTATTCTGGTGCTTTTCCATGAATTCGGGCATTTTTTGTTTGCTAAGTTGTTCAGAACCCGGGTAGAAAAATTTTATATGTTTTTCAATCCGTGGTTTTCGTTGTTCAAGTTTAAAAAGGGAGAGACGGAATACGGCGTGGGGTGGCTTCCTTTGGGGGGATATGTGAAGATTGCCGGGATGATTGATGAATCGATGGATACGGAGCAGATGAAGCAACCGGCGCAACCGTGGGAATTCAGGGCTAAGCCAGCCTGGCAGCGACTGTTGATTATGTTGGGAGGTGTGATGGTGAATGTTTTGCTGGCTTTTGCTATCTATATTGGTATATTATATACTTGGGGTGAGACTTATTTACCGGCGAAGAATGTGACTTATGGTGTGGTTTGCGATCCTGTTTTTGAAGAAATGGGTATGGAGAAAGGAGATAAAATTGTCGCTTTGGATTATCTGGAAGTGGAACGTTTTAGCGATATTATTCCTGAGATGCTTTTGAATCATCCGCAGACGATGCAAGTGCTCCGTAACGGAGAAGAGTTATCTTTGAGGATACCGGAAACTTTCATTCCGAATTTGTTGGAAATGTCCTCCCGCAGTTACAATCTGAGTCCGTTGCTGACTCCACGGCGGCCTGTAAATGGAGTGGAAATCGGTGATTTCGGTGATTACTCGCCGGCTTATGATGCCGGAATCCGGAAAGGGGATAAGATTTTGGCTGTAAACGATAGAGTATTTCATTTTTATGATGAATTTACCGCTCTGGCGGAGGCTAACCGGGGGAAGGAAGTAGAGACAAAAGTTTTGAGAGGCAGTGATACGCTGACTTATCGCTTTTTGCTGGATGGGGATGGTAAATTCGGTATTTATGCTGTATTCGGGGAGAATCCGTTTCAGTTTGAAACCCGGGAATATACTTTGTGCGAAGCTATCCCTGCGGGGATTAAGATGGGAACGGAACAGTTAGGGGCTTATGTGAAACAGTTAAAACTATTATTTTCGCAGGGCAGGACTGCTGTAAAATCGGTAGGAGGTTTTGCTTCTATTGCCAATATTTTTCCTGGTGTTTGGAATTGGGCGGATTTCTGGAGTCTTACTGCTTTGATATCCATTATGCTGGCAGTTGTAAATATTTTGCCTATTCCGGCACTGGACGGCGGACACGTATTGTTTCTGTTGTATGAAGTGCTTACCAGGCGTAAGCCCGGTGAGAAATTTATGGAATATGCCCAGATTGCCGGAATGATTTTTATTTTCGGACTTTTTATTTTGGCTAATGTGAATGACGTGATTAAATTCTTCGGGTAATGGATGATAAGATAAAGGAATTCCGTGATTACCGCAACCGGATGAATGAAAGAATCTTGGCTTCCGGTAATAAGGTAATCAAGAGAATTTACAACACCGATATGAATACATATATGGACGGAGCATTGTCTGCCAGGGTGAAAGAGATGCTGGGACTGGCCACTTCCATGGTGTTGCGGTGTGATGATTGTATTAAATATCATTTGGAAAAGTGTTACGAACAGGGAGTGACTACCGAGGAATTGTTCGAGGTGTTTGCGGTTGCTGATGTTGTGGGAGGAACTATTGTGATTCCACATTTGCGCCGGGCTGTGGAATATTGGGAGTTGTTGCAACAGGATGCAGAAAAATAAACCAATACAGATGAAAATTTTTTTTATTTCGTTGATATTACTGCTGAGTGCGGCAAGTCAGGCTCAGGAAGAGGTGCATTGGCTGACTTTGGCGGAGGCTGAAAAACAATGCAAAGATAAGCCGAAACCTTATTTGTTTGATTTTTATACAGATTGGTGTGGTTGGTGTAAACATATGGATAAGACCACCTATACCGACCCAGTTGTTATTTCATTTATCAACAATCATTTTTATCCGGTAAGGATTAATGCAGAGTCTGCCGATACCTTGGTTTTCAAAGATAAAATATATGCTCCGGTAAAAAACGGAGGGAAAAGTGTCAGCAGCTTTGCCATAGAAATGTTAGGCGGGAAATTGTCGTATCCGAGCACTGTCTTTATATATGAGCCTGCTAAGATTAATTTTGTTGTGCCTGGTTATCTGGAAATTGTGAAGATGCAGGGTTTCTTGGTTTATTTCATAGAGAATGCATGGCAGTCGACACATATCAATGATTTTCTGCCTGATTTTGAATCGGTGTTCGGAGCGGGAGCGGAGAAGCGGCAGGATGGAGCGGACTACTGGATTTCTTTTCAGGAATTGACGGAAAAGCAGCAGGAACACAAAAAAAAGACGTTGTTATTTCTGGAAGCATCGTGGAACAACTCTTCCCGGATGATGGAAAGGGTGGTTTTCACCGATTCTCTTTTTGCGGCTGAAGCCAGGGAGCATTTTCATTGTGTCCGGCTGGATGCTCAGAGCCGGGATACAATTACTTTTATGACGCATGTTTTTCACAATGCCGGTTCGGGGAATCATAATTTGCATCAATTGGCTATTGCACTGAGCGATAAAGTGCTGAAAGTTCCGGGCATTTATCTTTTTGATGAACAGGGAAAACTGATGGAGAGCTTGTTTTATTACATAGACCGGAACAGAGGACGTCTTATTCTGGATTACATCGGGAATGATATCTTTAAGGAATTGTCCTGGGAGGATTATGTGAAAATACGGGCCAGGGAAACATTATGAAATTGTCTGTGTTTTTGCTTTTGTTGTGTTTTGAATCTGTTCTTTTTGGGCAGCAGGCAGAGCGGGTCATGTTTTATAATGTGGAAAATTTGTTTGATACTTATGACAATCCGTTGACCCGGGACGATGAGTTTACACCTCAGGGGGCAAAGCATTGGACAAAAGCCCGGTATATGATGAAGTTGAGAAAACTGGCAGAGGTAGTGGATAGTGTCGGTGGAGGCAGATGGCCTTTGATGATAGGGTTGGCAGAAGTGGAAAACAGGAGAGTATTGGAAGATTTTGTAGGTAAAACTGTTTTGTCGGGAGGGGATTATGGTATTGTTCACCGGGATTCTCCCGATGTGCGGGGGATAGATGTGGCTTTGCTTTACCGGCAAAAAGAGGTAACAATGTCAGAATCTGCTTTTTTGCGGATACCTTTTCCTGAGGATACGACTATCCGTACCCGGGATGTCCTCTATGCGAAGATTTTGTTCCGGCAAGATACCCTGCATATTTTTGTATGCCATTTCCCTTCCATGGTCGGAGGCGAAAAACAGAGTGAGTGGAAGAGGAAAAGAGCGGCATCGGTGGTCCGTCATAAGGTAGACTCTGTTTTCAGGCGGAATCCGGAGGCCGGGATTATTGTGATGGGTGATTTGAACGGAAAGGCTGACACTCCGGCTCAGAAGGTGCTGGGGGCGAAAAGTTCCGATAAAAAAATTCAGACATCAGAGTTGTATAACACCGGATATTATCTTTTGAAAAAGAATCACGGTAGTTACCGTTACAAAGGCAACTGGCAAACCATAGACCACATCATTGTTTCCGGAGGGTTGATTGACGGAAAGTCCGGTTGTTTTGCAGAGCGCAGGATGACTGTTTTTTCGGCCCCTTTCCTATTGGAAGAGGACAAAGCCTATTTTGGTTATAAACCCTGTCCCACCTATCGGGGGCCTCGCTACATTGGGGGTGTCAGTGATCATTTACCGGTGTTTATCCGTTTGCGTTAAAACCTTTTTGAAAATGGCGGAGATTTATTTCCTGAACAACTTTAAGGCATTCCCCGGCATATGTTGATGTTAAAATACCGGAATCAAAAAAGATTTTGAACAAGTAAATGTTCGTTTTTTTTAGACGCTCTACACCCGGTAAATAACACATTCCTTTGTCTTAAAAAAAAGTTAAAGCAACCGATACTCATGCATTCATTCCGAAAAAATAACACCCGTCAATTTTATTTTCAAATATTTCAAATTGATGCTTTGCCGCCACAAAAAATATCATGAGGTTACTAAATATCGAAACAAAAATAGCTAAGATTTGCGAATACCCAAATGATTTTAATAAAAAAAATAATATAACACATCCTATTATATATTTTATAAAAATAAGACATCAGTTATTAAAATTATGCAATCCATTGCAAATGTTAAAAAAATAAAAAATATTTTTTCTGTTTCCAGGTTATATCTTCTGTTTTTCCCAATTATTTATTCAGGATTGTTAACGAAAATAATGGAACGTTTTTTTTGCTTGTTATTTGGTATAAAAAATGGAAACGATTTCGGGATTTTATTAAGATAAGGTTGGAGGTGTATTATTGTTTTTCAGATTCGTTCCGGTCAAAATAGGAGGAATGGTTTAAGAGGGCTATTATTGGGATAGTCCGGCAATATTTAATTTACATAAATCTTAAAATAATATTAATGAGAACATTTATGCGCAATTTGTTTATTTTACTTTTGTTATTGCCTGTATTTGCTTGCAGGGATGATAGCAGTGGAAAAGCAGCTCAGGTAGGTTCCGTGTCCAATATCAGATATACGGCAGCTCGGGGGGCACTCCTCTTTCAATGGGATAATCCGGAAGCTGACGATGTGGCTTATATAGAAATTTCTTATACTGATAAATCCGGAAACCAACATAGAACTTTAGTGCTCGGAGGTCTTACCGAGCGTTGGATTGAAGGTCTTGCCGACAATTCTCCTTACTATTTCCGTTTTTTGGTTTACGACAAATCCGGGAATACTTCAGAACCGGTTGAGGTGATGGCTTCAGCCGGGGAGTCTTCTGTGAATATGTTTTACGGTCGTGTTAAATTAGGAGTGGATTTCAGCGGGATTAATGTCAGTTGGGAAAATAATTTTAATGAGAATTTCTATATAGAATTGGCTTATACGGACTTGAACGGGAATGATTACCAGGAAGAGGTTGTGGTGGCAGCAAATTCTACCGGAAAACAATTTGTAAAAATCGGGGCTAACATTTCGGGAAATCAGAGTTTGGATATATATGCTACAATTGTAGACGAAAACGGTAATGAGTCGGAGCAGAAAATACTGAAATTCTATAAGAAAGAAGCGGGCAAACTGGATCGCAGTCTTTGGAAAGTAATTACTTGTTCTTCCGAAGAAACGGTTAATGAGAATGGGGCTGCCGTCAATATAATTGATGGTAATCCCGAGACTTTCTGGCATTCAAGGTGGCATTCGAATGCTCCGGATTATCCGCATTATATTATTTTGGATCTTGGAGCGCGGAAAGCGTTGGAAAAGATTGGTATTTTTCAACGCCAGAACAATGCTATGGTAGCGGGAATGGCCATATACGGCAATAATGTGAGCGGTACTCCGTCGGATGAATCGCAATGGAAAATGTGTCACGAGTTTGATTTATCAAATTCAAAAGCCGAACAAATATTCGAATTTCCGAATTTGGCGACCTACCGTTATTTAAAGATTGTATGTACCTCTTCTTCTAACGGAGGTGTGCATGCTGCTTTGGGTGAGGTTTATTTATACGGTTCAGATGTTGCGGATGAATAATCAAATCAAATATATATGAATACAAAGATTGTGTTATGGATGTGTGGTATTGTACTTCTGTTCGGTAGTTGCCGGGAGGAGTTTGATAATCACTATAACAAAGTAAATGACGCTTCTATCGGGATGAATGTGGTACAAGTGCTGGAGGAGAAAGGTGGATTTGAATTATTTGTGCAGATGATACGGCGTGCGGACTTGGAGCGTACGTTGTCCCAGTCCGGACTTTACACCTGTTTTGCTCCCAAGGATGAACATGTTCAGGCTTGGCTGGACCAGCACGGCTGGACGGTAGAAAATATGCCGGAGCGAAATATGATTGATTTTATTAATTATCATTTCATGTTAGGAATGGTGTATTATTACGATTTTGAGAAGTATTACGAAAATTCGGATTCCTGGGATAAATCGCCGATTACTTATGCGCAGGGAATAAAACAGGATACCCGTACTTCTGGGAAAGCTCATCCTTCAAAGGCTCTCCGGGTATTCACCAATTCGTATCTTTCAATGCGGAGTGACGATTATCAGAAAATGATGGGTGTCACTCCGGGTGATTTTATGGTGGAAAATGTTCCGGTGTCACAGACAGAGCGGGATATTCCGACTTCCAATGGGGTGATTCATGTTCTGGACGGGCCGTTGTTGCTGACTCCCAGAATGGATGAAGCGATTGCCGCAGAACCAGAGCTTTCTGTTATCAGCAAATGGTTTAACCGATTTAGCGGTTATGCTACTGTCGGGATGGAGAATGACAAACTGGATACAACTTTGATGAAATACTATGATGTGGCAATCAAAGCAGGTGGCAGAATATTGAATATTGCCGATGAGACGTTTTTTAATACGGCCTTTTTGCCAACCGATGCAGCCATGCAAACTTTCTTTGAACCTTATTTTACCCCGGAATTGTTGGTGTCTTTTGATTCTGTTCCGAATGAATTAGTGGTTCCTTTCCTGAGAGCCTTGGTGTCTCAAAAGACGGCAACTGTTTGGGGACTGAGCGATATTGAGCGGAATTTGCCTTATTTTTACTCATATTCGGGAGCTATGTTGCCTTTAAAAAATAATTTGAGTAGTACGTACACCGGGGCAATATTGAGTTCAAACAGTATGATTTATAAAGTCAATCAGGTGCCGGACATCCCTTTGTTTACGAGTGTGGAGGCTGGGTATTTAATCAGATATAAGCATTACAGGGAGTGGGCTAAATTGATTGAAAGAGAAGGTATTGATATTGATTCGTGGTTTGGTGTGGATAATTCTTACCAGCATGCCCCGCGCACAGTGTTGATTCAGGCAGACGATTCCAAAGCCTGGGATAACGGGACAGATGGTGAATGGGGGATTGACGGGTATGAGGAAGAGTATATGGATACTTTGGCGATGCGGCTGAATGCCGGTATATTGCAGGTAAAACTAACGGACCAGGCATTTGAACACCGGTATTATCCCACTGCTTACGGGGCTATCCTGTGTGAGACGGAAGAGGGGCAGCCGGTATTTACCGATTATAAAGGATTAAAGGTTCGTCTGACTTCGCCGCAGTCTGTGTGGGAAGCGGATAATGGGGCCATTTATGAAGTTGATGGTATTTTTAATCATCTGTTGAGTACGGATTCAACTCAGTTGCTCTACCGTACTTATATTGAAAAGGATGAAGAGTTGAGTCAATTTAAGCTGTTGATTGAGAAAGCAGAGCAGGTTGATGTGCTGGATAAGATAGATGTTACCAAATATACGGTGTTTGCGCCTACGAATGATGCTTTGGCCGGAAAAAATATAGCAACAATGGAGAAGGAAGATGCCCTGAAGTTGTTCCGGAAATGTGTGGTATCCGGAAGTCGTTTATATACAGATGGCTATTCGGAAGGAATTATTACCTTATTGGACGGTTCTGTGCGGACATTTTCGGGGGCATGGGAAAACTGTAAGTTATCGACGGTATACAACAGTGCCGGATTTGTGCTGGACAAGTGTAATCGGCAAGGTTCTAACGGGGTGCTTCATGTGGTAGATAAACTTATCGAAAATTAAAAAACAGGATTATGTGGATAAAATGCTTAAAGTATATAAGTGTTCTGGCATTATTGACAGTTTGTTGTACCAGTAAGGTATTGGCACAAGGCCATTATGCACAGGGTGTTGTCTACGAAGAAACGAAAGGAAATCCCCTGGTTGGTGCGACAGTCATCATGCTGAATGCCAATAACCGTGTTATTGGTGGTACTGCGACCGATATCGACGGAAAATTCCGGGTGCTGGTACCGGAGGGGACGACTGGAATTTCTTTTTCTTTTGTGGGATTAAAGACTATTACGCAGCCTTTTGACCCGAATAAAAAGTATGAGATTATTCTGAAGAGTGACGAAACGGTGCTGAGTGAAGTGGTTATTACCGGTAAACGGGAACGGCAAGCGGATATGGGAATGATTTCGAAGTCACGCAAAGACATGTCCAATGCAGTTTCGGCTGTAGATATGAAAGCGTTGGGTACTCAGCCTGTATCTTCAGTGGACCAGTTGTTGCAGGGTGCTGCTCCCGGTTTGCAGGTGACGTTTAATAGCGGAGACCCCGGAGCAGGAGCTTCTATGACCATTCGTGGGGTGACTTCTTTGGAAGGTAATAATAAACCTTTGTGGGTAATTGACGGAGCTGAAGTGTTGGGGGAAGATTATAATGTATCGGATTTGAATAATTTCGGTTCCAGTCCTATTGCCGGTCTGGACCCGGCTGATATTGAGTCTATAGATATTTTAAAGGACGCGTCTTCAACTGCTATCTATGGTTCCCGCGGGGCGAATGGGGTTATTGTGATTCGTACCAAACGCGGAAAAAGTGGTAAACCGCAGTTTTCTGCCAATGCTACCTGGACGGCTGTATTGAAGCCGGACCGGATACCATTGCTTTCCGGCGACCAGCAAAGGATGTACGTTATTGAGTCCAGAGCTAATACCAATGGGGGAGATGATCAGACCATTATGCCGCAATTGCGTGGTGACCTTACCCGGACAGATGCCTGGATATACAATAATAATACGGATATGGTGAAAATGCTCACCCGTACCGGTTTTCAGCAGAAATACAGTTTTTCGCTTCGCGGAGGAGGTGACCGTTTGAGTTATTACTGGAGTATGGGTTACGATACGGAGTACGGAACTACGAAAGGAGGAGGATTCAACCGGTTGACAACTATGATTAATCTGGATTACCGGATGTCGGACAAGTTGAAAATTTCGGCGAAATTCCAGTACAACAACCAGATGAAAGACAAACGTTCGTGGGTATGGCCGATTAAGGCATTCAACAGATGGTCAGATGAATACATCAATCCCCGGGCTTTTGCACACCGCAGGGCTGCTTTTTTGCCGGTATATACACAGGATGGTTCGGAGTATTATATTGATGACGAGGGAAATAACGGTAACGATGTCCCCAGTATCGGAACAAAAATGTATAATCCGATAGCCATGGTAGACAATGCTACTTTTGAAAGCCGTGAAAATCAGTTTACTTCTCTTTTGTCTTTGGATTTCGACATTACCAAAAAGTTGAATTTCTTCACAATGGTGTCTGTGGATTATAGAGAGGGAGGAAATGAATTTTTTGCTCCTTCGGAAGCTATGGGTGTATTTGGGCATCATTCTTGGTTCAACCGGGGACTTCGTGATAATAGTTACAGTATGTTGCTGATGAATAAAAACAGATTATTCTATCGGCCGGTAAACAATGATGTTCACTATGTTGCTTTGAACGGGATTTTCGATTTGATTTATAATACAAGCGGTTCTACTTCCATGGAATATAACCGGGGAGGTTCTTCTCAGATGACAGAAAGTAGTGACGCTGCAATGTGGGCTAATGCCAAAGGTTCAAATGCGGAGAGTACCAGCATCAGCGTGGTATTGGATGCACAATACCGTTTGCTGAACCGTTATAATCTGAATCTTTCTTTAAAAACCGAAGGTTCATCACAATATGGAAAGGATAATCCTTTCTCTATTTATCCGACCGTGGGTTTTGCCTGGAGAATGGAGGAAGAATCTTTTCTGAAGGAAAAAGAGGGAATATCCATGTTAAAGCCCCGTTTTTCGTGGGGACAAACCGGAAAATTGCCGAGTATTACGAATATGTTGGACGTAACTTACGGAAGTGCTTCCGGAGGATATATGAACAATCCTTATTCCTACATCAGCGGATTTGCCTATGATAATATCCATGAAGAACGTACAACGGAGTTTAATTACGGTCTGGACTGGGATTTGTTCAACGGTCGTTTTTCGGGAGAATTTAACTACTATACCCGTAAGACCAAAGACCTGTTGCTTCGGGAAATGATGTCGTCCAGTATCGGTTATACCGACGGAGACGGCTGGAACCGGCGGTATACGAATTTCGGCGACCTGAAAAATTACGGAGTGGAAATCGGTTTGACTGTTGTTCCTGTTCGTTTAGAATCGGGATTTCAATGGAGTTTGTATGTGAGTGCGACCCGGAATCGTCAGAAGATTTTGAAAATGCCTGATTATGTGAAAAACAGCAAGGTGCAGGGATATACCGAAAGTGTGTATAACGGTTTTATGACCAAGCTGGAAGAAGGTTCGGTAATCGGAGGTTTCTACGGATATAAGGCTAAGGGAGTATATGCTACCGATGACGATGCTGTTGTACGCGATTTCAATGGAAATATTGTTTATGAAGCAAACGGGACTCCTAAGAAAATGCGTTATAGTTCGTCTACCGGACATGTTTTCCAGGGCGGAGATATGATATATGAAGATATTAACCATGACGGTGTGATTAACGAATTGGATATTGTGCAGATAGGAGATGCCAATGTCGGAATGTTCGGTATGATTCGGAATAATATTAACTGGAAGCAATGGTCGTTGGGAATTTCTTTCTATTACAGTCTGGAGCAGGATGTAATCAATGGACAACGTTATGATTTGGAGAGTATGAAGAGTGATAATAATCAGGCAACTTCAATTCTGAGACGCTGGCGTAAACAAGGGGATATTACTGATATGCCCCGGGCTTACGATTATGCGGAATGGAATTATGCCGCTTCTTCCCGGTGGGTGGAAGATGCTTCTTTTATTAAATTGAAAGAAGTCAGTCTGACATACAATGTTCCATTGGATTTCACCCGTAAATTGCATTTAAAACAGTTGTCTGTTTGGGTGACGGCTATGGATTTATGGTGTGGCACCAAATATAAAGGATTGAATCCTGAGATTGGATTGAATACCGGGACTTTGACAAAGATTGCTGTGGATAACAGTGCTACGCCTCCTTCTCCACAGATTGCTTTTGGTATAAGGGCTTCATTTTAACGCTTGAAAAGATAGGAAATATGAAACGGAATATAATTATTACTGCATTTTTATTCTTTGTACTTGGGTGGCAGGGGTGTAGCGGTTTTTTGACGGTGGATATACCGGATTCCCTTACCAAAAAAGAGTATTGGAAGAGTAAAGATCATGCAAAAGCTGCGTTGACAGGGATATATACCAATTTGGGCGGAAATATCCAGAATTTTATTTATTGGGGAGGAATGCGTTCGGAGATTTATGGATTGCGAGCTGCGGATGCTGCTCTTTTGCAATTTGTGAATCAGGATATCCGCATTACCAATTCGCTGTGTAATTGGGCGAATGTATACAAGGGTATTTATTGGGCGAATTCTTTCTTGAAGAATGTTCATCTGGTGCTTGAAAACGACCGGAGTTTCAGTGAAACCGAAATGCAGGAGATGATGGGACAGGCTTATGCTTTGCGTGCCCTGAATTATTTTTATTTAGTCAGGACTTTCAGGGATGTGCCTTATCATACCGAACCTTACGAGTCAGATACGCAACCTCCTCATGCTGCTGCGCAGGCTGAGGACGTTGTATTGGATTCTATTGAAGCAGATTTGTCGCGGGCTTTGGATATGGCTCCGGAGAGTTTTGACAATCCTTTTGATAATTGTGGATACATTACCAAAAATGCAGTCCGGGCATTGTGGGCTGATGTAAAATTATGGAGGAAAAAATATCAGGAATGTATTGATTTGTGTAGTGAGGTAGAGGAAGCATATGATGGAAAGACAGTTGCTGATGAAGCATGGTTTTCTATGTTTGCTACCGGTAATTCGAAAGAAACTATTTTTGAATACCAATATCTGGATGAAGGGCCTTCCAGTACAGTAGGGCCTTTGTTCTATAATACTATTTTCGCCAACCGGTCGGCCTATTATTACAATATCCGGAAAATATATCCGCAGTCGGGACAATATGAAACGATTGATACTATCCGGCCGCAACGTACCGTGCAATTGGTTACTTATGGTATATCTTCGTTTTACGGAGTATTTAAATATCTGGGAATTTCGTCTACTGACGGGCAGTATGTTTTGAGGGACGAAACAGGACGTAAAAAAGTTAATTTTATTTTTTACCGTTATCGGGAGGTTTTACTAATGAAAGCCGAAGCTTTGGGGGCTTTGGAACGTTATGAAGAAGCTGTAGAACCCATAAATAAAATTCGGGAGGCAACCGGACTGGAAACAGTGATGCCTGAAGAGATGGGAACCGGAGAAAATTTTATGGATAAAATTATTTGCGAGCACCGGGCAGAGCTTGGCTATGAAGGAAAAGACTGGTTTATTTTACTACGGATTGCACGGAACACAGGGTATACAGGGCTTTTGATAGACCGTATCAGTGAGCATTCGTCTTCTTCTATTAAAGAACAGACTTTAAAAGCTTATCTGGAAAATCCTGAAAGTTGGTTTTTACCTTATTTGGATGATGAGGTACAAAATAACCAGTTGTTGGAACAGAAGAAATTTTATGTAGGGAAAAAATAGTATTCACGCCGTAGAAATATCAAGAAAATGAAAATGACAATTTATAAATGGAGCATTCTTGTCGTTGTGCTACTCGCCTTGTTTCAGATGACCGGGTGTGAGGAAAATTTTATGGGGCGTCAGTACGATACTGATGAGGAGTATATGCAGATATACGATTATGTCAAGACCCGTCCTGAACTTTCCATATATAAGGAGATTTGTGATTATTCCGGTTTTTACAGTCAGATTTCTACAGCAGGAACTTATACGGTTTTTGCTCCGGTAGACAGTGCCTGGCAAAAATTTTATAAAGAATTGAAGATTACTGATTTCAAGGAAAAAACACCGGAATACTGGTTGATGTATATGCAATATGCAGCACTTGAAACTATGATTCATACCAATTCCCTGAACGGAGGTAAGATGACTACTTATACGATGCTTGACAAGAGTTACTATCTGTCTGCAGATGTCAGTTCTTATTCGGCTATTAAGCTGAACAATTCCTCGGTGATTACGGAGTCTAACATTGAATTGAAAAATGGTTATCTGAATTTAATCGATGCTGTGCTGGAGCCGCCGGTAACACCGGTTTATGATTTACTGAAAGAAGACGGGCGGTTTGAGATTATGCTTTCGCTTTTTGAGGCGAACGGCTTCAAATCCTATCTGACTGATAGTATAGTTACTTTGTTTGTTGAACCGGATGTATTGTTTGACGATGAGGAGGAAGATTTCGATCCGCGTGAATTGCCGGTTGATTCTTTGCGGCAATGGCTGAAATACCATATTTTCCCTGCTCACCGTTATTTTATAAACGATTTGGATGCCCGGATGTTGCAACCTTTGTATGAAAAGGATGTAGTGACTTTCAATGTAAAGAAAACAGGTAATGACGGGAAAGGATTTGTATTTTTGAATCAAAAATACCGGGTTTCCACCCGAACGGACCGGAATGCCCTTAACGGGGTGGTACACGAAATGTATCATATGATTCAGATGGGAGACCATACGGCCGGAACCATTGAAACCAATTTATACGGAGCAACCAATGCACAGAAAGGGTATGTTCAGAATGTATTTGCCAGTGCTCCTGCCAGAGTAATAGAAAATTACAGTTATAACAGTTATCATCAGTTGCTGATGGATGAGCCGCAACCTCCGATTTGTTCGTTTGTTTCTGGGCAGAGCGGAGATTTTTTCCGGGTGATGATTCCGGATGTGGCCCGGGGTGCTTATTCGGTCCGTATGATTTACAACAGGGCTTATACTCCTACTTTGCGTTTGTTGTATAACAACATAACCATAAAAGACGGGATTGATATGGGAACGGCAGATGGTGATTTTGCAGAATATACTACTTTGAAATATAAGGATTGTGGTCTGATTGAAGTAAATGAACGGGGAGATGTTGAGTTGATTTTTATGATGAAGGAGAACAGCCGTTTGTTGATGGACCGGATTGATTTGATTCCGAATATCGCGTTCTGAAATGATTTTGTTAAGAAAAAATAATAGATATGAAGATGTTAGTTAAATATAAAGTTCTGTTGCTCGGCCTGATTTGCCTGGGAATTCCGCGATGTGTGGAAGCACAGGAAAAAACGGGAGGGGATGCTGATACTACAAAAAATGTGGTGTTGTCAGTATTACAGAAAGAAAAGGACTGGAGTGACATCTATTCCATGCGTTCGATGTTTTTGTTCGACCGGGGATTGATGGGCGAAGAAACCGGAGTTTACACAGCAGTTAACGGTTTTGTCGGAAATGCCGGATTGATGATGATTCGTGGTGTTTCATCCATAAATTTGCATACATCGCCTTATGTGTTTGTAGATGGTTTACCTACGCGTCAGGCTCCTAATATTTCTCCTTTTGCTTCCGGAGTACTCCGGTCAAATCTGATGTTTATCAATCCGTTGGACATAGCACGAATGCGTGTTGTGAAAAACGGATATGACAATGTGTTTTACGGTGGACGTGCTGCCAACGGAATTATAGAACTGGAGATTGACAAAGGGGACATCGGGACGGCATCGATTGATGTGGCTTTGCGTATGGGGATTACGGATGCTGATTTTTCCCCGTCTTTGCTGAATGCTGCAGAATACCGCTCTTATCTTTATATGATGATGCAAGACCGGGGATTTTCTGCCGGAGAATTGCAGCAAAATTTATTGTTCGATCCGTCGCAGCCAGCTTATAGCCATGATACTTACTGGCCGGGGGAATTGGGGCGGAAAGGTATGTTTTCGGATGTTCATGTGAAGATGAAAGGTGGTGACGGCGATACGCACTATCTGTTTAGTATCGGGTATACTTCAGAAAATGAGGTATTAAAGGAAGCCAAGGACCAACGGATTAATATGCGTTTTAATCTGGATTTTAAGATTTCTCCTAAAATAAAGATTACCAATTTATTTGCTTATAATTATGGCAATAACCGTTTTTGGGGAGAAGGTGCCGATTGGCTTCACAATCCTTTGTTTGTATCGGCAGCCAAAGCTCCGTTTATGTCAAAGGATTATTATTCGGAAGCAGGAATAAAGGTTGAGCAGTTGGCAGAGGTAGATGTGTTGGGCATGACAAATCCGGCGGCTTTGATGGAGGGATTGAAAAACAAGGGATTGAGCAACAAGGTGGATGCTTTGATTCGGGGAAATTGGAGTATTGATTCAAAAACTTCCGCCAATGCCGAAGTGATGGTTACATATAATTCATTGATTGAAAAATTGCATCAACCTGCAGCCGGTATTGCTCCGGACCGCTATATTACCCGTCAGAATGCTAAACGTTCCTATAACGAGTATCTGATGCGTTGGAGAATCTGGGCGGACCGTAACGGTCGGATTGCTCCGGACTGGACCTATAATGCTCATGCCGGATTTTCTATAGATACCTATAAGGAAAAGATGATTTACGGCCGGACGGTAAATGCTGCAAGTGATGAAATGGAATCCTTGGACAAGGGAAAATTTGTCGATTCTGTGAATAATACACGTTATGACCACAACCAGATGAATTTTTATCTGTCCGGGGGAGTGATGTGGAAGAATAAATTGCGGTTGGGAGCTAATTTTAATTTGGAGCGTTCTTCAAATTTTGGTCCGGACGGAGCATGGAATCTCTATGCCGGAGCAGAGGTTCGCTGGACTGTATTGCAGACTCCTTCAGAATATCTGGAGGCATTCGGACAGTACGGACGTACAGGTAATAATGATGTGCGGGGCGGATATTATGCACGGTTGTATAAGTCTACGGCTTATTATACTTATGGAGGCGTTTATCTTGGAAATGTAAAAAATGACGATTTGCGTCCTGAATATACTCATAATTATGATGCTGGTGTAAATGTGGCCTTGTTTAATAATTTACTGGAGTTCGGCGCATCTTATTATTATCGCAGGACGGTTGGTTTGATTACTCAGAAGTCCTTGCCTATCGAAATCGGACTCGACCCTCAGTATGAAAATAACGGAGAAGTGAGCAATCAGGGAGTTGAACTGTCATTGGCAGTGAATCCTATACGCAGCGATAAATGGAACTGGAGTATCTTTGCCACCGTTTCTACCCTGAAAAATAAAGTGGAGAGCCTGAAGAACGGAGAAGTGGTGGAAACTATGGACCGATTTACTTCTGTTGCCCGGGAGGGGGAAGAATTGGGAGCTTTTTACGGTTATAAAGTAAAAGGTATTTTCAATACGGCTGGAGAAATCGATGTGGTTAAGTCAGACGGTTCTGCTTATCAACCCGGAGATTACCGGATGGAAGATGTAAATGGCGACCACCGTATTAATACGCTTGACCGTCAGGTTATCGGTTCGCCGATACCTGAATTTTACGGAGGTTTCGGAACGAATCTGTCATGGAAAGGATTATCGTTTGCGGCTCTGTTTACTTATAGTTACGGAAATGATGTGTACAACCTTTTCCGTCAACGCATGAGTATGATGTCGGATTACAGTAATCAAAGCAGAGATGTTCTGAATCGCTGGATTTCGGCAGAAAGACCTGGTGATGGCTGGTTGCCCCGTGCTGCTTACGGCGACCCTTCCGATAACTTTATGACTTCAGACCGTTGGGTGGAAGACGGGAGTTATCTGCGTTTGAAAAGTATTGCCGTACAGTATGATATTCCGTTGAAAAGTCGCACTGGCTTTATTAAAGGAATTCAGGTTTCTGCAAACTGTAATAATTTATGGACTCTTTCCGGATATAGCGGTTTTGACCCTGAAGTATTTTCAGGTGTAGATGCCATGACCAGAGGGGTGGATTTCGGAGCTACTCCTTCGCCCCGTTCTTATATATTCGGTCTAAATGTATCATTTTAATCTGTTGAAATATGAGGATAATGAGATATATCAAATGGAAATTGCCGGTTATTGCAGGTTGTGTTTTGTTGTCGGCTTGCGGTGATTTTTTTGACGTTGAGCCGGAAAACGGAGCTTCACCTGATGATTTTTACAGCAATAACAGTGAATTGAATTCTGTGGCAGAAGGGATGTATGCTTCCTTAGCCCCGGAAGCGCATAAGTTTTTTCTTTGGGGCTCTGCCCGGGCAGACCTGGTTGTAGAAGGAAATACAAAAGATACTTATATCAGTGAGTTTCTGAATAATACAGTATCGGTTATCAATCCTTATACTGATTATGGTTTTTTGTACAAGGCGATAGCCAGATGTAATCATCAGTTGGAAAATCTGCCGCGGATGCAACCCAATGGAGACAAAGTGACAGTGACTAATATGAAACCATTTTACGGAGAAGTTTATTTCCTGCGGGCTTGGTGTTATTTCCAGTTGGTACGTACCTTTGGGGAAGTTCCTTTGGTGCTGAAAGAGATTGCAGATGAGGTGACTTATATCAATGATGCGGGTGAAGAAGTAAAGGTAAGCACGATAACCTTGTCTGACGAAGAACTTCGTGCCATAATACTTCAGCCGGCAGGAAAGCAGGAGATATGGAAAGCCATTATGGATGATTTGGCCAAGGCGCGGGAGTTGTTGACGGGAAAATCGTATAATATGGGCTTTAATGTGGATACCGACTGGGAACTGATTCGGGCCAACCGGACGGCTGCCTATACTTTATCGGCTGAGGTTGCTTTGTGGTGTGGGTTGTATGAGGAAGCTGCTGCTTTTGGGGAATATGTGGTTTTGAAAGGTAAATTGGGAGCTTCATCAACCTGGGGGTCACAATACACGACCACTGATGCTGCTTCGTCTATTCTTTACAATTCTTTCGGATTTAAATATGTTTTTGAAGGAGGATTCCGGACCAACCGGATGCAGGAATTTACTTCGCCGGTAGAAGCGGACGGAGGAAAATACCTGGTGAAGCCTAAAATGACTGTGTGTGACAAGTTATTTGACGATTCTCAGGATACCCGTTTAAAAACCAGTTATAAACGGGTTAACCGCCAGGAAGTAATTTGGAAGTATATCGGTCTGGACGAGGAAGGGAAAGCTATGCGTGAACCTTATAAAAGCATTGCCAATTGGTATGCGCTGAAACATGCCGATGCCTATCTGATTAAAGGAATCGCCGAAAATGAACGCGGTAATACCGGAGGAGCTTTTGAAATGCTCAATAAGGTAAGAGTTGCCAGAGGAATGCAGAAATATAATAAAGCGGATATTCCGATGGAGAAACAGAATTTGCGCGAGCTGTTGTTTAAAGAAAAGGCCAGAGAAGATGCTTTTGAAGGCAAAAGATGGTATGATTTGTTGTTGCGTGAGACTGTGCTTGGGGAAACGGGAATTATTGCCCGTACTGTTTCGGCAAAATACGATGATGAGAGCCGGAGAAATGAAGTGTATAACCGTTTGTTAAATGAGAGCAGTTGGTATTTGCCGATTGAACCCGAACGTTGGAAATAATATTTAAGAAGAATGAATATGGGAAATAGGTTAAAACTTATGACAGCCCTGCTGGCGGCATTTGGGGTGCTGCTGACAAGCTGCTATAAACAACAGCATTTTGATATGCCGGGAACGGCAGAAGTGGTCGACCATTCTAACGATTACAAGGTGCCGGATCCTTTTGACGGTTCGAATGCGGTTTGGCTGATAAAAGACGGGGTTCCCGATTTTACGAAAATGTCGGTTCTGGGATTTACGGATTTTGCTGTTGCCATGTCTGCCGATCCGGATGCTTTGTCCTGGGGGCAGGGAACAGACCGTAATGGAGAGGTATATTTCGGATGCCGTCAGCATAAAATCAAAGACGCAGACAATGCGGATAATTATGGCGGGAATCAGTTGAGTTATATTTATAATGCCCTCTTTTCACGTTTATATGTGGAGAATGGAGCCGGGAAACAATGGAAAATGAAAGCCCGGGTGGCCATGGAAGTGTTTGGGTGCAATGCGTTCAGTCGTTTTATTTTTGAAGGTTCGGAATGGGCTCAGCAAACTAACCTGGGATTTGACTGGATTTCCGGAAATCTTTCTGTATTGTATTTGTACAGGGATGCGTCTATTATATGGAATCTTGACGGTACGGCGAATTATTTAGAAATGACGGATTATATGTCGCCAAGTGAGCCCTTTGACCTGGAAATCAGTTGTGTCAATAATTTTATTTGGGTGAGAATCGGAGATAAAGTGGTGTGGGCAACGACGGCAGAGACAATGCCGGAACATGTGTTTCCTTTGATGTTCTATCCGTGGAAAGGAGCTGTGCGTTTTTATGATTTGAGTATTGAAGGGGATTATGTCCTGGCGGAACCAGTGGCTGTACAACGGGAGAATGGCTATGTGAATATTCAGGCTCCGGCTTTGGCTGTGGTTGACGGAACTACTTTGTTGTTTGCAGAAGGGCGGCATGAGGTAATGGCACAGACTGCAAAATTGAATACTGTCCGTTCGAATGCTACGGATATTATTTTGAAACGTTCTTCTGATAACGGGCAAACCTGGAGTGAATGGACAGTGCTGAAAGGCGGTGATGGGGGCGTATACCTGCGTCCTGAAGTGGTAAATGCGGGAGACAAACTTTATCTGTTCTATACTGTGGACGTGAATGGTAAGCAGGATGGGGATTACCGGATTGAGTATCTGGAATCCGGCGATGGCGGAGTCACCTGGTCAGAGGGAACTGCTGTGTCTTTTGTACGGGAAGAATATTTGATTTCCACTCTTTCGGGACACGGAATCAAGACTTCAGACGGGAAACTGATTTTGCCTCTGCAATGCCGCGTGGGAAACCGGGGCACAGTGGCAGTTTTGTATTCGAATGATAATGGTGTAACCTGGAATCTGAGTGAAGTGGTTTCCGGATTACGCAACAATGCTGCCAGCATTGCTGAAATAAACGGTAAGGTGGTGATGTATATCAGCCATTCATCTGCTTCTTCTTCCCGGAAAATAGCGATTAGCGAAGATGGTGGAGCAACCTGGTCGGAGCCAGTAGATGCAACAATCCCGACCGGGACTGCCGGATATCAGACCGGAGGGGCTACTGTCGTTTCGGCAGCCGGGACGATTTATCACTTTACTCCGGTGGATGCAGAGAAGACAAGTTTATTTTCAGGTAGTTCTCTTGCAGATAATCCGGATATGGCAAAATTAATGAAAAGACTGTATCTCTATCAGCCGGAAATGAGTCTGTTCGGCAAAGGACTGACAATGGCAGTATCACATGACGGAGGAACAGCATGGAGCAGTAAAGAACTAACCGGAATCAAGTCATATAAAGAATATCTTTTTCCTACCGGTGCTATGGATGCTGTGATTTCCGGTAACACGGTGATATTGGTGACGGAGGGTGGTGTAGCGGTTCCTTATGAAGGATTATTGATTTACCGGGAATCTCTCAATTAATGTATATCATGAAAACAGCAATATATATGAATAAGTTTATCGGATTTTTGATATGCTGCTTATTGTTAGGAATGGTGGAGGCTTGTAGTGATGACGATAAGGTGAAGACCGACCGTTTCCCGGCTCTGTCCTTAGGCAGCGGAGAATTTAAGACATTGGAAAATGTGACCCCTTTTCGGATTCCGGTTGTATTGTCGGTTGTAGCGACGCAGCAGGTTTCCGTTACCGGTTTTGTTAAATCGGAAAACGGGGCTAAGGAAGGGGTGGATTATTCTTTTGTTTCCCGGGAGATTGTTATTCCGGCAGGAAAAAGCAGCGGATATTTTGAAGTGGAGATTACGGATTATCCGGAATACAGACCGGACCGGATTTTTGATTTCGAGATGGTGGGGGCAAAAGGGGCAAAACTTGCAACTCCGGAGATGTGCCGGGTGACTATTATGAGTAATGAGGGGCTTCCTGTTTTGGGATTTGTCAATACCATGGAATCTGTCGGCGAGGGGATGCAGCAATTTGACGTAAAGATACAGACAGACCGGGTGTGGAATGAACCTGTTTCTTTTAAGTTGCGGGTTTTGCCGGAGAAAAGCACGGCAGTCTATGGAGAACATTATCGGTTAGATACGACACGGCTTTATACGATTGCTGCCGGTGATACTTCGGTGATTATTCCTGTGGCTATTATGGATGATATCGAGCAGAACGACGACCGTTATTTTGAGTTTGAAATTTATGAGAACCAAAATTCGGTATTATCGGAAGTATTCGGGAGGATGAAAGTGACCATTTCAGACGATGAGGAGCCGGTATTCGTTTGTTTTGATAAAACGAGCGTGTCAGGTGCAGAAAGTGAAGGTCCGGTATGGCTTCCTGTCCGAGTGAAGGGGAACTCCCGGGTACCGGTGAAAGTGACTTTGGATGTCCGGGGGGGGAACGCTGTGGAAGGTACGGATTTCACTTTTGAACAAAAGGAATTAGTTTTTCCGGTAGGTGCTTATTTAGACAGTGTCAGGGTGGATTTTATCGACAATACGGTTTATGATCTTGACAAGAATCTGCTGATTGGATTTGCTGCTGTAGAGGGTGCTGTGTTAGCTACTTCGGATACCGTGGCTGAGGTGAAAATCATGAATGATGATTTTGATTTTGCCCAGTTATATGAAGATTTGATGGGGGAGTGGACATTATTGATTTCAGAGGGGGCTAATTTGCCATCATCGGTTACGGTAACGGTGTCCGGAGGTGATACTCCTGCTGAAGAAGATGAAAATTATTTGAAATATTTAGTTGTTTCTTGTAATAATTTCTGTGAAGAAGCATACCCGGCCAGATGGAGACTTGGGTATAATGCTGAGACAGGAGCTTTGACAGTGATATTGGGTGAAGTAATTTATAAAGGTATAACTTTAAACGATTATCCGGGACCTATTGATATCATGTGGGCAAGGCCATGGAATTTGGCTACTGATCCGTTAGACTTTACTCCTGTTGATATTTTTCCTTCTAAAGATTATAAGAAACTGGTATTTGATCCGGCTGTACAAATCAGGGGTATGGGGATTAGTACAGATGGGCGAAGAGCCTGGTGGTTATTAATGGCAAATGCTGTAATGGTCAGGAAATAATAAAATCATCGAAGCAATATGAAAAACTATATATTTATAATAATTCTGTTATTTTCTCTTTTTGCTTGCCGGCAGGAAGAGGAAGTAATTCCGCAGTCTGGTCCGGAACAAGGAGGAGTGGTAACGGAGACCCCTGCCTTGAAAGGTCATGTGCGGGTAAAACTGAAAGCCGGTGTTCCGCAAAAACTGAATGTAGTAAAAACCCGTAGCGGCATATCTTCAGGTATTACGGCTTTGGATCTTGCCAATGTGGATTTGAGTGTTTATCGGATGGAAAGAGTGTTTCCTCCTGCCGGAAAATTTGAAGAACGTCATAAAGAAGCGGGTTTGGATTTATGGTATGATGTTTATTTTGATGAAAAAATATCTACCCGTAGTGCTGTACAGACTTTTGGTGCTGTGCCGGAAGTAGAATATGTCGAGGAGATTCGGGAAGCGCGTCTGTGTGATTATCAGGTGGTCCCTGAACCGTTGGAACCTTTGCGTTCTATGGTGCAACGGAAAGCAACAAGAGCCGGAGAAACAGAAGAAATGCCGTTTAATGACCCGCGTTTGCCGGAGATGTGGCATTATCACAATGCCGGAGAATCTGTGAACGGATTGTCCGGGGCACTTGAAGGAGCGGATATCGGAGTATTCGAAGCCTGGAAAACAGAGACCGGTTCGCCTGATGTAATTGTAGCAGTGATGGATGGGGGAATTCAGTATGACCACCCTGATTTGGCAGCCAATATGTGGGTGAATGAAGCCGAGTTAAACGGACAAGAGGGCGTGGATAACGACAATAATGGCTATGTAAATGATATTTACGGTTGGAATTTTGTGACTGCTAAAAATGTTCCCGGACCGGGAGTGGATTCTATCCGGGGAAACGGAGCCATTACTCCGTATGTGCATGGTACACACTGTGCCGGAACAATTTCAGCAGAGAATGGTAATGGCGTAGGTATTGCCGGAATTGCCGGAGGTTCCGGTAAAGGAGACGGAGTCCGCTTGATGAGTTGCCAGATTTTTCATAATGATGCTGCTACAGGGGAAAGTAAGGCTTATGCAGACCCCAATATGTATGTTTATGCTGCAGACATGGGGGCTGTGATTTCATCCAATTCCTGGACAAACGGTGCTTATGAAGAGTCGGTTTTTCTGAATTCGGCCATGCGTTCGGCTATTGATTATTTTATCAAATATGCGGGAACCGATGTGAATTCGAAACAGCAAAACGGACCGATGAACGGAGGACTGGTGATTTTTGCGGCAGCTAATAATAACAGTGATGTCAAAGAATGGCCTGCGGCTTATTCCAAAGTATTGACTGTGGCGGCTATGAGTCATAATTTTAAAAAGTCTTCGTATTCTAATTTTGGAGATTGGATTGATATTACTGCTCCGGGAGGAGAACAGAGTTATGGAGATAATTATACCGTATTGAGTACTAGCATTAATGGTCAGTATGCCTGGTTGCAGGGTACTTCTATGGCTTGTCCTCATGTTTCAGGCTGTGCTGCTTTGGTTTTATCCAAATTTCAGGGAGAAGGGTATACCCCGGATGAATTGTGGGAACGTTTGATTAACTCTACTCATAGTCTTGATGTCTATAATCAGAAATTCAAAGGCATGATGGGAGTGGGGTATATTGATGTCGGTCTGGCTTTGACACCGCCTTCTGCGCTTGCTCCTGACACTTCTCACTTGGTTTTGGTGGATGCTTATGATGACTGGGCCATTGTGGAATGGAAGGTAAAGGCAGCATCCGACGGGCCGATGAGTAAATATGTACTGAGTTGGAGTACTTCCCCTTTACAGCCCGAAAGTCCGGATGCAGTAGTGGAAACCAAAAGTGTTAACGTCCGCTATGTAAAGGCGGGAACAATAATGCGCGATACAATCAAGGGACTGACTTTGGGACAGACGTATTATTTTACTGTCAATGCATATGACCGTTGGGGGGGGGTAAGTGATGCTGCACCTCAGGTGAGTGCTACTATAAATGAAAATTTACCGCCGGTATTGTTCCCGGATTGGAAGGGTATTGTTATATTAAATGAAGGTGCGGAGCGAGTTGTCCGCTTCAGGGTAGAGGAACCCGAAAAGCAACGGGTGGTTTGTGTTCTTACACCTGCACCGGACTGGATTAAGGTGGAGAACACCGGGGATTCTGTTTTGAATTTCCGGCTTAATCCTGGTTATACTGCTGCCGGAAAGTATGATTTACGGGTAGAAGTGAGTGATCAATATGGAAAATCGGTTTTGTCTGATATGCAGATAGAAGTGTTGTATAAAGAAATTGCACCACGCCTGATACAGACTTTGCCGGATTTACAATTGGTTAACAATGGAAAACGGACTACCGTAAAATTAACGGATTATTTTGCGGATGTTAAGGGACGTGCGTTGATGTATGAGGTTGAAAATAGTTCCAAGGCGGTAGCAAACGTTCAGCGCAGTGGGGACAATCTGACAATAGAACCGAAAATCTCCGGACGTACCGAAGTGATGGTCCGGGCAAAGAATGAAGCAGGTCTATCTGTAAGCCAGCGTTTCGTGGTGGAAGTGATTGCAGGAGAAGATGTTTCTGCGGAAAATGCTTTGACTGTTTACCCCAATCCGGTGAAGAACGCTTTGAATATTTCTTTGCCGCCTGCATTGCGTGGTGAAGTGAGTCTGAAAGTTTACAATACGTCCGGCAGGCTGATGAAATTAGAGAAAGTGGTTATCGGTGATGCGGGTTACACCCTGGATATGCGTACCATGCAGGCCGGAACGTATATTTTGCAAGTGGAGGGACCCCACGGTTCGTGGAAGAAAAGTATTATTAAGATTTAAATATGTATATGATGAACTGGAAAATGATATTCGTTCCCCTATTCGGAATGCTATTCGCAGCCGGGAACTCACAAGGCCAGAGTGTGGCTTTTCTGGAAGTGACACCGGATGCCCGGGCTACAGCTTTGGGGGATGCCGGGACTGCACTTTCGCCTGATGCCTGGTCTGTCTATTGGAATGTTGCTAAGGCAGCGGCATCTGAATCTCAAACGGAAATAGCTTATAGTTTTACTCCCTGGATGAAAGATTATCTTTCCGGAAGCCGTTTTCACCGGATTGGGGGATTCTGGCGTTTGTCCGATAAGGATGCGATAGTAGCCGGATTCCGGCATTTTGCTAATGGTGAATTTGAACTGACGGACGAAAACGGGGTGAGCGACGGGAAAGTCAATCCTTATGAATATACACTGGAAGCCGGATATGCCAGAACTTTATTCAAAGGTTTTTCGGCAGGTGCTACATTGCGTTATATCCGCTCGGACCTGGGGTCGGTTCAGGGGGTAGATCCGGCAAATGCTGTTGCCTTTGATTTAGGTACTTATTACCGGAGGGAAATGAATTTATTGAACAACAAATCTTTGTTTGCAGCCGGATTGACTTTGCAGGATTTGGGTTCACGTATCAAGTATGCCGATTCGAAATATGCACTTCCTGCCCGGTTGTCTCTGGGAGCTTCTTTAGAATTGTTTCTGGCAGAACATCATTCGCTGACAGGTGCGGCGAACGTTGTGTGGAGGGTTACTCCATCGGACAGCCGGACTTATAGTGGTGGTGTTGGTCTGGAATACGGGCTTTACGGTATTGGTTTTTTCAGGGCCGGTTATCGTTGGAATGATATAGAAAAGAGTGCCGGAGGAGATTATGTCAGTTTGGGATTGGGAGTGAAATACTGGCACTTGTTTGCTGATGCTTCCTGGCGGTTGGCAACCGAAGATTATGATGCGTTGGACAAAACGTTTACGTTTTCTGTAGGCGTTAATTTTTAACCTTAAAGAATAAAGACGATGAGGTATATCAGTTTTTTTATCGGAGGTATTTTAGCTCTTTCTGCCTGTCATGAAGCGGAATTTGCCGGTATGGGCAGTGAGACTGAAGGTGCTCTGACTGCCGGTTTTCGCGATACTTTGATTACGGTATTTGAAAATGCAGGTGCGGGTAAGCTTGCTATTGATTTTTCGCAGGCTTTGGCACAAGAAACAAAGGTGACGGTGGCAATGGCGGCAGAAGAAAATATGCAGGAAAACAAGGATTATTTTATAACGGCCAAAGTGCTTACTGTAGCTGCAGGTGAAAAAAGCGTTGAGGTGGAGTATGCTTTGGTGGATGATAATAAGACCAACGATATCCGTAGTTTTTCTTTGAAATTGGTGTCGTTAAATGGTGGGTATATTAACGAAGAATGTGCTTGCGTTAGAGTCAAAGTGTTGGATGACGAGAGTGACGTTGCTGTCGGATTTGAGAAGACTGCCACGACAGTGGCTGAACGTGAACCCGGAAGTATGGCGGGTGCAGTTTACCGTTGTGAAATACCGGTGAAAATATATGGAACCTTAGGTAAACCGTTGCAGTTTAAAGTTGCTGTATTGCCTGCGGAAGGGGCTAATGCTGCGATGGAAAATGTAAATTTCCGGTTGTTGCAGACCGTATTTGTGGTGGAAAATGCATCAGATGTCATTTCGGTTCCGGTGGAGATTATAGATGATGCAGAGGTGAATGCCGACCGAATATTTACCCTGGATATTACCGAAGTGACGGGAGGTGAAATTTACACTTACCAAAAGCATTGCAGCGTGACTATTAAAAATGACGATATGGGGATTTATTTCGGAAAAGCCCGGGTGGAAAATTATGAGAATGCCGGAAAGGTAAAGATTCCGGTAAAATTGACTCCGGGTGCTGCCAATACCGATATCCCCTTTGTTCTTGCTGTTACCGGTCTGGAGGAAGATGTTGATTATCGTCTTACCAAGGAATGGACTATACCGGCCGGACAGGAAGAAATAGATATAGAAATGGAATTGTTGCACAGGGAAGGAATTGCTCCAGACCGGACATTGACCCTGGAATTTGCCAGTGTAGAAGGTAATGTGACGGTATTTGAAGAACAACCAACCTGTGAGGTGAGTATTTTAGATGTGGATACGGAACTGGATTTTGAGTATGCCGAATATGGTATTAAGACTCCAAAAGGAAATGTGGAAATTCCCGTTGTATTAAACGGGGAGGCATTGACTCATGACGTTTCTTTCACTGTAGGCCTGAATTTACCGGCTGGCGTAGAGGCTACTGTAGATGAGTCTTTTATTATTCCTGCCGGTGAGACTTCTGCTACTGTTTTGGTGAAAGTCAGCAATATGGGCGTTTCTTCTTTTACAATGAAAATAAAGAATGTGCAGGGTGCAACGGGAGTTGTCCGGGAGGTACAAGTCAGTCGGTTCGGTGACATTCCTGCTCCTCAGGGGCTGACGGTTGCAGACTTTTCTTCGGAGCAGACAAGTGGTGAACCTGCTCCTAGCGGATTTGCCGCTGCCGCAGTAGATGGGAATCCTAGTTCTTACTGGCATTCGAGCTGGTCGCCGGAGACAACATTGCCTCAGTATATTATAGTACAAGTTCCGGACAATATCCACGTAGGAGGAGTAGATATAATCAGACGTGTTGCTGCTTCCAATAGTGATAATAAAATAGCAGAGATTTTTTTGAGTGAGGATAAAAGAAACTGGGATTTACAAGGAACTGTGGAATGGGCTGAAGCGAAAAGTGTTGACTTGACTGAACATTTGCGGCATATGGATTTCAATCATTTGCAAAAGGGAGGATACATCAAGATTAATGTAACGGAGGGGTGGCGTAATTTTGCTCAGATTGGTGAGGTGATTATATACGGGTATGCCGAATAGAGTTTGTCTAAATTATATTATTTACTAATACTGAATACAATGAAAATTTGGAAATTAATATCGTTGCTTTTGTTGGCAGCTTTTCTCGGAGCATGTGATGATGATGTGAAAGAGGCTGATGATGAAATGGGGGGGGCGACAGGAACTGATGTAGAAGTTCGTTTCGGTTATGAAGCGAAAACAGTGTTGAAAAATGGAGGTCAGGTGCAGGTGCCTGTAAAATTAGCGAAAGCCATAAGCAATACAGTGAAAGTTACCATAGCCGCAGAAAAGGCTTCGGCTGATACGGATGCACGTGAGGGTATTGACTTTAATCTTCCGGAGAAAATTGTAACTATTCCGGCAGGTGATACAGTCGGTTATGTTGTCGTTGATTTACTGGATAATGGCAAGGCGGATAATGACCGAATAGTTAAATTGAATATGACAGGAGTATATGGCGGAAAGCCGGGAACTCCGGGATCCGTTTTGTTGCATATCGTTTCGAATGCTTTTGTTGAATTTGAAAAAGCAAAATGGGAAACGTGGGAAAGTGCTAATGTGGAAACGAGTAGTGAAGAGGTCCGGAACAGCCGTTTTGTTCCTTTGATAATTACCGGTGAAATAACAGAACCGGCAACCATAGTTTTTGAAGTAACGGATAGCAGTGCTATTGAGCCGACTCACTTTACTGTGGAAAAAGAACTGGTTGTAACTCCCGGAATGACTAGAGTTAACGTAGAAATCAAACCGGTAGATGATGAAGAAGTGAACGATGATCGTATTTTTATTTTGAAAATAAAGGAAATCAAAGGAAGTAATCTTTTGATTGGAAAAAACAATGTGAATTGTGAGGTGAAAATTCTTTCTGAAGAAATATTAAGGAATTTGTCCTGGGAGAAGGTTTCCCAAGAGACAACGGATGAAGAAAGCATCATTCGCATACCGGTGTCTTTGAATAAAGTTCCGCTTGCTGCCTTTACAGTAGATATTGTTGCAGATGGAGAATCAGATGCTGTAAAGAATTTGGATTATGAAATTCTGACTCCACAGGTAAGTATTGATGCTTCCCGTCAAGCTATCGTAGAGGTAAAAGTGTTGAATAACAGAGAAGTCAATGCCGATCGTAAGTTGATATTGAAATTTGCTAATATTACTGATAATACTGTCTTTGTTAAAGACAATGCAAAATCGTTTACATTAGAGATAAAAAATAGCGATTTCCCGGTTTTTGTAGGGGGGGAGAGGCTATAGAAGATAAAACGAATGAAGTTAGTATATCTATTCCTGCCGTAAACAGAGAGCGGGTTATTACGTTGTCATATTCGTCTACTGAATCTGTAGCGGGTACGTATTTCACTCTTCCGGCAGAAACTATTACCGTTCCAGCAGGAGCAGAATCTGTAAAACTACCTGTTGTTGTGAAATATACCAATGAATTTCCTGCCGTTGCTCCTGAATTTACAATGTCTATTGTAAAAGTGGATGACGTTGTTTTGGAAAATACTGTAAATACGACATTGGTTTTGACTCCGTGCGATTATAGAAAGTTGCTTGGTGTATATGTACTTTCCCAGCAGGGTAATGATATTCCTGCCGGTTTCTTTGGTGATATTACTGTTTCTGCTGGTGATAATGATCAGATTATCAGGGAGAATTTTAATCAAAAATTAGTTTGTAAAGGGACATTTGGAGGTTTTACCGGAACATTTTATATAATGTTTATTTCAGGCACTGCAGGAGAGGTTATTTTTAAAGAGCAGGTACTAGATGAGAAATTAGATTTTGGAACTGATGGTGTCAGTCGAGTTGGTTGGGGGCTTGGGTCTAATCTGAATGCCACCCGATTACCGGTGATTTTTAATAGTACTTTCAATATTATAACTTGGGATACAAAAGATAATGTATGTTTAGCATTGTTAGATAACCCGAGGAAAGTTTGGAGATATGGACAAAACTTTGTTATGACTAAAAAATAGGCAATAGCCGATTAGTACATCTCATTATATTTATTAAGGATCTCCCGAAAAGTACATTTTGCTTTTCGGGAGATTTTAGTTTTAAAATGATATATAGGTTTCTGAAATAAATTTTGTCAATAAATAAAAAACTGATGGACCCGGTGATTTTAAATTGTTTTAATAAAATATTAACGTTTTTCTGGTAAACCGGAAAAATATTGTTTTGTCTAATTTTATATTTTTTAGGTTTAAAATCGATTTTAGTATAAATTTGCGCGAGATGTGAAATGTGTCGCATTTTCAGTGTTTTAATGATTTGAAGGATGAATAAGTACGTAAAATTAGCATTGTGGCTTGCGTTCCCGATAGCATTGGCTGCGTGGATTATTATTTCTTGGTTTGGGGGGAGGACTGAACAGGAAACAGTTAAAAATCAGAGTAACGGAGCGCGGGGAAAGTTGCCTGTTACGGGAATTATTGCCAAAAACTCAATGACTGCCAATGGGGTACCCATTACCGGTTCGATGTTGGCCAATGAAGAAGTGGAATTGGTCGCTGAAATTGTGGGGAAAGTCCGGAAGATTTATTTTGAGGAAGGTAGTTTTGTGAAGAAAGGGCAATTATTGTTGAAGGTGGATGATGCGGATTTGCAGGCTCAGTTGACTCGTTCCGAATTTCAGAAAAAATTATTGTCAGAGAAACTGGAACGTCAACGTATTCTTTTGAAACGGGAGTCGATTAGCCGGGAAGCCTTTGACCAGTTGCAGACGGATTACAACATGCTGGAGGCCGATATTGAATTGCTGAAAGTTAAAATCAGCCGGACGGAAATACGTGCTCCTTTTGACGGAGAGATGGGATTCCGCTATGTGAGCGAAGGCAGTTATGTACAACCCAGTTCGAAGATTGCTACCATTGTTGATAATTCTGTGTTGAAATTTGAATTTTCCATTCCGGAAAGATATGCCGATAATAATCTGAAAAACCGGGAAGTGTATTTTCATGTGACCGGCAGTGATAAATTATATTCGGCCAATGTATATGCAGTTGATCCGTTGATTGATATGAAAACCCGGATGATTTTGTTGCGGGCCCGTTTTCAGAATAAAAACCATGAATTGATGCCGGGTATGTTTGCCAAAGGAAATATTGTGTTCGGCGGTAAAAATGAGTTTATAGCTGTACCGACCGAGGCTGTTGTTCCCGAAATGGACGGGAAACGCCTGTGGGTTGTCCGGAATGGTAAAGCGGTCAGTGTACCTGTGGAAACAGAAAACCGGGATGAAAGGAATGTAGGAGTAGTATCCGGAATAACTGTCGGCGACACCGTGCTGACCGGAGGTTTAATGCAATTGCGTGAAGGTATGGGAGTGAGTGTAACTATAAAGAAACCGTAACTTATCAACTTAAAAATGAGCTTATCATCAACATGTATAAAGCGGCCTGTATTTGCGACGGTGATGAATATCATTCTGATTCTGGTGGGATGCATCGGGCTGGTATTTCTGGGGGTGCGTGATTATCCGAGCGTAGACCCTCCTATCATTTCCGTTTCGACCAGTTTTCCCGGAGCAAATGCGGATGTCATAGAGACTCAGATTACAGAACCTCTGGAATCTGCCATTAACGGTATTCCGGGAATTCGTTCGCTGACCAGCCAGAGCCGGGATGGGCGCAGTAATATCACTGTGGAGTTTGAACTGGAAGTGGATTTGGAAACGGCAGCAAATGATGTCCGGGACAAAGTGTCGGGGGCAATGCGGAAACTGCCGAAAGATATTGATGCGCCGACTGTCAGTAAAGCAGATGCGGATGCACAACCTATTTTCGGGGTTTCTCTGAGAAGCGATAAGCGTTCGCTGATAGATCTCAGTATGTATGCCGAGCAGTATTATAAAGAGCGTTTGCAGACTATTGCAGGGGTAAGCAGTGTTTCCATCTGGGGGGAAAAACGTTATTCTGTCCGTTTGCGTATGGACCCGGCTTTACTGACGGCTTATTCAGTGACTCCGATGGATGTCCGGGACGCAGTTTCCCGGGAAAACATAGAATTGCCGTCCGGGCGCATTGAGGGAGATAACACGGAATTGACAATCCGGACTTTGGGGCGTTTGCTGACCATAGAAGATTTTAATAACCTGGTAATCCGGGAAGATGGCGATAAAGTAGTGCGTTTTCGGGATATTGGAATAGCGGAAGCAGATGCCGAGGATACCCGTTCCATTATGAAACGGAATGGCGTGCCAATGGTTGCTTGTGTGATTATTCCACAACCGGGAGCCAATTATATCGATATTGTAGACCGCGCTTACGGGGTGATGGCTGATATGCAAAAGGATTTGCCCGATGATGTGGAGGCGGGGATTGCTTTTGACAATACGGTGTTTATCCGGAGTTCCATCAATGAGGTGAAGGATACCATTGTGGAGGCCTTTGTGCTGGTGGTATTGATTATCTTTTTGTTTTTGCGGAATTGGCGGACCACTTTAATACCGGTGCTGGCTATTCCGATTTCATTAGTGGGGGCTTTTTTTGTTATGTATCTGGCCGGTTTCACTATCAATATTCTGACTTTGCTGGCTATTGTGCTGGCCATTGGATTGGTGGTGGATGATGCCATTGTGGTTATGGAGAACATTTATACCAAGATAGAACAGGGAATGTCTCCTTTGGAAGCCGGCTTTAAAGGTTCGAATGAGATTTTTTTTGCTGTTATTGCGACAACAGTAGCTTTGGTGGCGGTGTTTTTTCCGATTGTTTTTTTGCAAGGAACAACCGGCCGGTTATTCCGGGAGTTTAGTATAGTAATTACCGGGGCTGTAATTATCTCTTCTTTTGTAGCATTGACGTTTACGCCGATGATTTCTACAAAATTGCTTACCCGTAATGTGACAGACAATTGGTTTTACCGGAAAACGGAACCTTTTTTTGAGGGAATGATAAATTTTTATCGTCGGCTGCTGGAAGGTTTTATGAAGGTACGGTGGCTGGCTCCTTTGATTTTGATTGGTGCGGGGGTATTAATATGGGTGTTGTGGATGGCTACACCTTCGGAAATGGCACCTTTGGAGGACCGTTCGAATATCCGTATCACTTCAACGGCTCCGGAGGGTGCGACTTTTGAATACATGAGCCGTTATTCGGATGAATTAAGCAGCTATATGGAGAAGGAGGTGCCTGAACAAGATAAAATCATTCAGATGATTGGCGGTGGAAATACGAATCGTTCCAACCTGAATTTATGGCTTACCGATCCGGAGCAGCGGGGTCGTACCCAACAAGAGATTGCCGACGAGCTTGCGGTTCAGGTTCGTAATTTTACGGGTGCCCGTACCATGGTTTCCCAACAGCAGACTTTTGGCGGACGACGGGGAGGTTTACCTGTAGAGTATGTCATTCAGGCTAAAAACCTGGATGACCTGAAACGGATATTGCCCCGGTTTATGGATGAAGTTAATAAAAGTCCGGTATTTTCTGTTGCTGATGTAAACCTGAAATTTACCAAACCGGAACTGACGATTCATATAGACCGGGATAAAGCGGCGGTATTGGGGGTTTCGATGCAAAATATAGCACAGACTTTGCAATTGACAATGAGTGAACAAAGGGTCGGATATTTTATCCTGAATGGAAAACAATACCAAATACTGAGTCAGATAGACCGGGCTTACCGGAATAAACCTTCTGATTTGCAAAGTATTTATGTCCGGAACAATAACGGGGAATTGATAGCACTGGATAATTTGGTGACTACTTCCGAAAGTTCCATGCCGCCTCAGCTTTACCGGTATGACCGTTTTGTTGCTGCAACAGTTTCTGCGGGATTAGCAAAACGTAAAACTATTTCGCAGGGTTTGGACGAGATGGACCGGATTGCAGAGAAAGTACTGGATGATAATTTTAAGACGACACTTTCAGGGAGTTCTAAAGATTTTGTAGAGAGTTCTTCCAGTCTGATGTTCGCTTTTATTCTGGCTTTGATGTTCATTTATCTGGTATTGGCTGCTCAGTTTGAGAGTTTCCGGGATCCTTTGATTATCATGCTTACGGTTCCCTTGGCATTGATCGGGGCAATGGTTTCATTGTGGTATTTTGACCAGACCATGAATATTTTCAGCCAGATCGGAATCATTATGCTAATCGGATTGGTTTCCAAAAACGGTATATTGATTGTTGAATTTGCCAATCAGCGGAAATCGATGGGTGAGCCAATGTTTGAGGCTGTGAAAAATGCGGCGGTGGCACGTTTCCGTCCCATCTTAATGACCAGTTTGTCGACAGTACTGGGTATTCTGCCAATGGCCATAGCAACGGGAGCCGGGGCAGAAAGCCGTGTTGCTATGGGTATTGCCGTTGTAGGAGGAATGATTTGTGCGACATTTTTGTCGCTGTTTGTGATACCGGCAATATATACTTATCTTTCTTCTGATAGAGTGAAAATAGTTGAGGAAGAACATAAAGAGTAAGAAAGCCGGATTTTTAATATTATCGTCTAAAATATGGGGTATGGATATGCGTAGTTTATTATTTTGCCTGTTGGGTTTGGTGTTTTTATTTCCAAGGGAGATTGTAGCGCAGTCAGAAATTACTTTGGATAGTTGTATTGCACGGGCACTGGAAGCAAATTATTCGATAAAAATCATTCGTAATCAGCAGCAGCAGGCAGAGAATAATGTGAATTATGCTCCGTTTTTACCGACTCTTGGGATTACTGCCGGACAGAGGCAGAATATTCGGGACAGTAAAATGGTTTCGGGAGAAGAGGAAAGAAAGCAGCATGCTGTTGTTTCTGATGTATTGTCGGGTGGTGTTGTTTTGAACTGGCGTTTATTCGATGGCATGGAAATGTTTATGACACATTCCCGGTATCAGGAAATGTTGGGTATCGGAGAGTTGAGAACCAAAGCCGCAGTTGAGAACCTGATAGTTGAGGTGAGTTCTTATTATTATAATGTGATCCGGCAACATAGTAAGGTGGAGGCGGCCCGGCATTCTCTGGCACTTTCGGCTTCCCGGTATGCTGAGGCGCGTGATAAATATGTGTTGGGGGTGTTGTCCGGTTTGGAAGCCCAGCAGGCAAAACTGGATTTAAATGCCGATAGTTCGAATTATATCAAAGAGAAAGAGTTGTTGAAAAGTGCTTATATCTCACTGAATATGAGTATGAATACGGATTTGCAGCAGCATTCTTATGTGGATGATTCTATCACTTTGCGGGAGCCATTGCTATGGGATGAGTTGCAGGATAATATGTTACAGTGGAATACCACCTTGTTAATCGGAAGACGTGACCGGAAAGTGTCGGAACTGGACATGAAGATAGCCCGTGCTGCTTTGTTTCCGAAATTGGATTTTAATGCCGGATATAATTACAATTATACCAAAACACCGGAAGCAACGACTTCTCTGAACCGGACAAACGGACCCTATTGGGGATTTTCAGTGAGTGTGGATATTTTTAACCGGTTAGAAAACCGGAGAAAAATAAAAAATGCAAAACTGGATATGGAAAATGCCGACCTTTCTTATTTGGAAGCTGAGTTGCAGATGAAAGCCGATTTGGCACAGTTGTATAATACATATGAAAACAACCTGCAGATGGTTTCTTTTGAACAGGAAAGTGCCCGGGTTGCTTTTGACAATTTGGATGCTGCATTGGAAAGGTATAAATTGGGAGAGTTGGCAGGAATAGAATTCCGGGAATTCCAGCGTAGCTATATAGATGCTGTGGACCGTGAAGTTTCGGCGATTTATCAAACGAAAATGTCTGAACTTTCGCTTTTATTAATTAGCGGGCAGATTATGCGTTGAGGGAGGATTAGTATCTTCCTTTTTTATTTGCCATGTGCGTATTTGTACATTGATTAATTAATTCTACCTTTGTCTTTATTGTAAAACTAAAAAAAGAAAGTAATGTCCCGAGTTTTAATTATCGGTGCCGGAGGTGTTGGTACCGTTGTTGCCCATAAGGTGGCAAAAAACAAGGTTTTTACCGATATTATGCTGGCTAGCCGCACGAAAGCGAAATGTGATGAAATTGCTGCGGCTGTCGGAGGCAATCGTATACAAACGGCAAAGGTAGATGCTGACAGTGTTCCGGAATTGGTGGAACTGATGCGTTCATTCAGGCCGGATATTGTTATTAATGTGGCTTTGCCTTATCAGGACCTGACCATTATGGATGCATGTCTGGAGTGTGGGGTGAATTATCTGGATACAGCTAATTACGAACCGAAAGATGAGGCACATTTTGAATATAGCTGGCAGTGGGCTTATCAGGACCGTTTTAAGGAAAAAGGACTTACTGCCATTCTCGGATGCGGATTTGATCCGGGAGTGTCGGCTATTTTTACAGCCTATGCTGCTAAACATCATTTTGATGAAATTCACTATCTGGATATTGTGGATTGTAATGCAGGCAATCATGGCATGGCGTTTGCCACTAATTTTAATCCGGAGATAAATATCCGCGAGATTACTCAGAATGGCCGTTATTGGGAAAACGGACAATGGGTGCAAACCGGTCCGCTGGAAATTCATAAGATGTTGAATTATCCGAATATCGGGGAACGTGATTCTTATTTGTTGTACCATGAAGAATTGGAATCGTTGGTGAAGAATTTTCCGACAATTAAAAGAGCCCGTTTCTGGATGACTTTCGGACAACAATATCTGACGCATTTGCAGGTGATACAGAACATCGGAATGGCGCGTATTGATGAAGTGGAGTATAATGGGGTAAAAATAGTTCCCTTGCAGTTTTTAAAGGCTGTGTTGCCGGATCCGAAATCTTTGGGACAGAATTATCATGGGGAGACTTCTATCGGTTGCCGTATCCGGGGGATTAAAGATGGTAAAGAGCGGACTTATTATATCTATAACAATTGCGACCATGAAGCGGCCTTTAAAGAGACTGGAACACAGGCGGTCAGTTATACGACAGGTGTTCCGGCGGCTTTAGGTGCTGCGATGTTTGCCCGGGGGCTGTGGAAAGGTGCCGGAGTATATAATGTGGAGCAATTTGACCCGGATCCTTTTCTGGCTGAGCTGGGAGAACAAGGTTTGCCGTGGGTTGAAAAATTTGACGTTGACCTGGAAGTATAATGGATAAAGATACTATTCTGAACAACTGGGATTTATCCACAGTGCCGTCGCCTTGTTATGTGTTGCATGAGACTTTGCTGGCAGCTAATATGGAGGTGATTGATAAGGTGCGAAAGGCAACAGGAGCGGAGGTTATTGTTGCTTTGAAAGCCAATGCGATGTGGAGTATTTTTCCGGAGCTCAGACAACATTCAGACGGGGCCACTGCCAGTTCGCTGGCGGAGGCCCGTCTTGTTTTTGAAGAATATGGCCAACCGGCACATACTTATGCACCGGTTTATTCTGAAAATGAGATTGACGAAATATTAAGTTGCAGTAGTCATATCACTTTCAATTCGTTAACCCAATACCGGCGGTTTAGCGAACGCGCCCGGCAGGCTGGCGTATCTTGCGGATTACGCGTTAATCCTGAATACTCGACGGTAGAAACGGATTTATACAATCCGGCCAGTCCGACTTCCCGTTTGGGTGTCCGTTCTGTGGATTTGGAGGAATGGCCGGAAGGTGCAGAGGGACTGCATTTTCATTCTTTGTGTGAGTCGCGTCCGGGTGATTTAAAAGGAACCCTGGTTGCTGTGGAGGAGCGTTTCGGGCGTTTTTTCCCGGGATTGAAATGGATTAATTTCGGTGGCGGACACTTGATGACGCATCGGGATTATGATGAGAACGAACTGATTCGTATCCTTTGTGATTTTCGGGTACGTTATCCGCATTTAAGGGTGATTCTGGAACCGGGAAGTGCTTTTACCTGGGATACCGGTTGTCTGGTAGCCAGTGTCGAGGACAAGGTTTTTAACGGCGGAGTGAATACATTGATGCTGAATGTTTCTTTTGCCTGCCATATGCCCGATTGTCTGGAAATGCCATACAAACCTGTTATTTTAGGAGCGCATGAACCTTTGCCTGGAGAGAAATGCTGGCGTATGGGGGGCAATAGCTGCCTTGCCGGGGATTTTTACGGAGATTGGGCGTTTGATGGGGGACGGGAACCTCAGGTGGGTGACCGGATTGTTTTCCGGGATATGATTCATTATACTATGGTGAAAACTACCATGTTTAACGGGGTAACTCATCCTGCTATTGGAATCTGGCAACCGGAAAGGGGGTTCCGGCTGGTCCGGAAATTCGGGTATGGAGATTATAAGGGACGAATGTCCTGAAAAGTTTTATTCAATAGGTTTCGTCTCTTCCCTGTTTTTCACATAACTGCGCCATTTTTCGATGAGTTGCAGCATATCTGCCGGAATTTCAGAATCGAAAGACAGTCGTTGGCCTGTGGTGGGATGTTCAAATCCTAAAGTTTTGGCATGCAGTGCCTGACGGGAACAAGTGCCGAAACAGTTATTGACAAATTGCTTGTATTTGGCAAAAGTGGTTCCTTTTAAAATTTCATTGCCTCCATATTCCTTGTCATTGAACAACGGGTGTTTGATGTATTTGAAGTGAGCACGGATTTGGTGAGTTCTGCCGGTTTCCAAAATACACTCTACAACATTGACATACCCCAGTCGTTCCAGCACCCGGTAATGGGTGACCGCATGTTTGCCATAACTGCCATCGGGAAAACAAGCCATCACTTTGCGGTTTGTCAGGTTCCGGCCAATGTGACCGGTGATTGTTCCGGTTTCATTTTCCAGATTTCCCCAACAAACTGCTACATATTTTCGGTCCGAAGTTTTGTGAAAAAACTGGGAAGCCAGATGGACTTTGGCTTTTTCTGTTTTTGCAATGACTAATAATCCTGAAGTGTCTTTGTCAATCCGGTGGACTAATCCTGGTCTGGGGTCATGATTATCTTTAAACAATGGATTATCCCTAAGGTGCCAGGCCAAGGCATTTACCAGTGTACCCCGGTAGTGTCCGTATGAAGGATGCACCACCATTCCGGCCGGTTTGTTTATCACCATCAGTTCTTCATCTTCGTAAACAATGTTTAGCGGGATATCTTCCGGAATGATTTCGATAGTCCGGCGCGGGTAGGCCATGACAACCGTAACGATATCTCCGGGTTTTACTTTGTAGCTGGATTTAACCGGTTTGTCGTTGACACGTATATTACCGGCATCGGCCGCTTCCTGAATTTTTGTACGGGAAGCATTGGGAAGCCGGGTCATTAGAAATTTATCGACTCGTAAAAGGTTTTGACCACTATCGGCTTCAATGCGATGGTGTTCGAACATTTCACTTGAGGTATCTTGTTCTTCTTCGTCCGACCAGTCTTCTGAGTCTTCTATTTCTTCCGTCATTTATGGTTGCTATTTGAGGTGCCCGGAATGATTATTCGGTGACAACCAGTGAATCCAATGCTATGATTTTTTCTTGTTTAAAGGTGATATATACGTTTACCGGGCTACCGGCTTTTACCGGTTGATTGATACCCGGAGTCTGTTGGTATACAAAAGCTGACATTTTGTTTGTCTGTTGATTGATGCTTCCATCCGGGATGATTTGACCGATGTTCAGGTAAGAGTTCCGGATAAGCTCAATGGCTTCTCTGAGTTTTTTGCCTGTCAAATGGGGAGTATTGACCAGATTGCTTTCTTCGCCATAACCCAGGACAATGTCAATAGAAGCTCCTTTGCTTAGAAGGGCCCCCGGCTGTATCTGTTTTCCTTTATTTTTCAATTGCAGGACCAGGTTTTTGAATTCTGAGGGGACATATTCAATCCGTCCGATTTTAAAACCCCGGTTTTTCAAAGTCTGCAGAGTTTGCCGATAAGCAGCGTTTTGTAAATTCGGAAATACGATTTTCTCAGGACTGGTTGCATTAATTGTGAGGTGGAGCAGTCTGTTTTCTTTGACTTTCGAACCCTCCGCCGGATATTGTTCAACTACGGTGCCGGGTTTGGCATCTTCATTATAGATGGAATCAATGATTTGAATCCGGAGTTTTGCATGCCTGGCAACAGCTTCTGCTTCTTCGGGTGTCATATCATATAAAGAAGGAACCAGAATAAAACGATCGTGTTGGGTGTAATCATCCAACCAATATAGAATGTAGATACTGATGCCACTTATCAATACTATTGCAGCAGCAATATTAATCAGTAAAAATTTTAATTTAGCCGGTATTTTTTTCATAAATTCGTAATGTAATTTTATGACTCAGTAACCCTCCCATCTTCATTTTTGCAAAAATAGTGCAGATTTTGAAATTATCTATTACTTTATTCCTAAATTTGCCCCTTAGAGGCGATTAAAATATTGACTTAATTCAGATATTTATGTTCAGATTAATATTTGTCATTTGTCTTCTGGGGTTTGGTCTGGAAGTTACCGGGCAGAATGTGATGGTGACAAAGTCTACGGATATTGTGGTACTCAGAGGAAAAAGTTATTATTTACATACGGTGCAAGCCGGACAAACTTTGTATTCTATTTGTAAAGCATATGAGACAGATGTAGAGGAAGTAAAGGTTTTGAATGAGAAAAAAGATAATGCCCTGAGTCTCTATGAAGTTTTGAAAATACCTTATATTGAGCCTTTTATACAACAGGACGAAAAGTATTATTATCATAAAGTCCGTCAGGGGGAAACAATGTATTCTATCGCAAGACTTTATAATATAAAACCCAAAAGATTACTGAAATTTAACGAAGAATATGTCAATGGGGCTTTGTCGGTTGGTGCAGTGGTCAAATTACCGTTGAATGAACTCAGTTTTCCGAAGTTGAACGGAGAGTCAGAACTTCCGCTGGTACAAAAACAAGAGATTGTAACAGACTCGGTTGCAAACCGGGAGAGTGTTCCGGGAGGAGAGTATATTTCTGTTACTGAAAATGCTGTTTGGGACACTTTGCCTGTTCCGGCGGGAAATGTGCCCTATGTACAGAAAAATATTCCGGAATACCTTACAGCGTTTGCTGCTCCTGCAGGTTCTTTCGTAAAGATAGTCTTGTTACTTCCTTTCTCGGCTAAGGAATATCCGTTGTATCAGGATTCTTTGTCTGGTTTTCAGCCGGTAACTTTGTCTGCCCGGGCTGAAATGTTTATCAGTTTTTATGAAGGAATATTGCTGGCTGTAGATAGCTTAAAAAATCTGGGGTATCAGATAGATTTGCATGTTTTTGATACGGAACGTGGCAATGAAAAAATGTATTTAATGGCAGATGAAATTAACCGTTTACAGCCGGATTTGATAATAGGACCGATTTATGCTTCTGTTTACAGAGTGATGGCTGAGCGTTTGGAGAACAAGACCATACCTTTAATCTATCCGCTTTCTTCCCGGAGTGAAAATTTCGGGGAATATCCGAATTTTGTACAGGTAAATGCATCTTTTGATGTTTTGGCCGGGCAAATGGTGAATTGGCTGGAGCGAAATAAGATGGAAGCTAATATAGTACATATCAATTTGCTTGGTTTAGAAGATGCCGATGTGGAAGAAAAAAGACGTTTTGGACGTCGGGTTGCTGCTATTGACGGGGTTCATGACTTCGGCTGGGATATGGACCAGATACCTTTGGATTCGTTGAGGATGTTATTGTTGCCTGACCGGGAAAATATTATTGTATTGCCGGTAGCTAAAGAGGCAGAAGTCAGTAAGTTGTTGCCTTTGTTTTCGGCATTGACTGACGGATATCAGATTACTGTGCTTGGCTTGCCGGAATGGCAGACCTTTACTTCAATAGACCATGAGACTTTCTATAAATTGAATACCAAGTTATTCACGTATAGTTATGTGAATTATAACTCGGATGCAGTGAAGAGTATGACGGAGAAATACCGGAGATTTTTTTATTCGGAACCAGGTAGTTTAGTGTTTAAGGCTTTTGATATGGGGATGTATTTTATAGAATTGGCAGCTAAATACCGACAATATACTATGGAAGCTTTGGAATATTACGGTGGTTCTGTCGGTTGTTCTAAATTCCGTTTTATGCAAATGCCCAATGGTTCGGGAAAAGAGAATTACGGTTTTTATATTGTCAATTTTAGTTCTGATTATCAGTTGAAAATAGAAGAGCCTCAGAAATAGTTGCGGGATGTTCTGTTTATGACATCATTTCACAGCTCCTCCCTGTTTCCAGTTTTTTTTGTAATAATCTTCCTGAAGATTGCTGATAATAACGCCTTTTGAGGTGGAAGCATGTATAAAATAGCCGTTTTTGAGAAACAGGCCGACATGGTTCACTCCTTTCTTTTTCTTTTTTGAGGTATTGAAAAACACCAGATTGCCACTTTTCAAATTTCTTTTAGAAACTTTCCGGCAATTTTTATTGGCAATAGCCTGGGTATTTCTTTCCAGCTTTTTTTTGTAGGTATGTAGATAAATTTGTCCCACCAGGGCGGAACAATCTATACCTTTGCGGGTGGAACCTCCATATCGGTAGGGCGTACCCAGCCATTTTGCCGCTTCGGCGTAAAGGGATAAATTGTCTTTTTTTGTTACTTTAAACCCTAATTGTTGGGAAAGTTGCTCCCGTTGATATTTTAGTTGGGCGATTTGCTTGTTGCTTTGACAGGAGCTAAATAATAAAATGAATAATATGAATTGTAAAATTGTAATTTTCATCCGTTTTTTTGGAACATATAATCGTTAATTCCTAGTTTTTCATATGTGTTTTTGAGTTCTTCGTCGTTGTCTGTAATAACCAGTAATTTATCTCCTACTGCTAATTTAGTGTTGCCCCGGGGAATGAAAAAATGATTTTCCCGTTTTACCATGACCACTAGGGTATTGTCCGGTAAATCGAGGTTCATTAAATGGTTACCGTCGGATAAGAAGTTTTCAGAAACTTCTATTTCAGACATTGCCGATTTGATTTCTTCGGGGAGTTCCATTCCAAACTCGTTACCTTGTTTCTTTTCTTTTTCAGATAGTCCCAATAATTTAGCCATGTAACTGACAGTTGTTCCTTGAGTTAACAAGGAAACAATGGTGATGAAAAAAACAACATTAAAAATCAGAGTGGCATACTGTATTTCTGCAATCAAGGGATAGGTGGCGAAAATAATCGGTACGGCCCCTCTTAATCCCACCCAGGATACATATAATTTGGCTTTTTGGCTCATATGTCTGAAAGGAAGCAAGCAAAGGAAAACACTGAGCGGACGGGCGAACAGAATCATAAAAATACCCACCATTAATCCCAGACCCGCAATCGGAAGCAGGTCTCTGGGGTTTACCAGCAGTCCCAACGAGAGAAACATGACTATTTGGAATAACCAGGTCAGCCCGTCCAAAAAGGTAGTTACACTCTTCTTATGTTGTATTTTCTGATTTCCGACAACTAACCCCGCTATGTATACGGCAAGGTAACCATTTCCTTTGATGAGTTCTGTGGCTGAGAAAATGAAAAATACACAGGCCAGTAACAGAATAGGGTATAAAGAATAATTATCCACATTTAACCGGTTCATCATCCATACGGCTGCTTTTCCAAGCAAGAAACCTGCCAGAGCTCCCATGCTCATTTGTACGATGAACATAAAAAAGGAGTACCACAAACTGATTTCCCCGGCCGGAGTCTGGATAATTTGTATCAGTAGTAAAGTCAGCATGTAAGCCATAGGGTCGTTACTTCCGCTTTCAAGCTCAAGCATCGGCCGGAGTTGCTCCTTCAGTCCTTGTTTCTTGCTTCTTAATATTGAAAAAACCGATGCAGAATCTGTAGAAGACATGACTGCCGCCATTAATAGGGATTCGGTGAGGGTCAACGCTGAGAAGTTTGAAATGATACCGGTCACCCAATAAATGAAATAACCTGTGATTGCCGTGGTCAGAATAACTCCTAATGTGGCCAGGATAATCCCTTGGCCTGCTACGGGTTTGATTTCTGTATATTTTGTGTCCATACCTCCGGAGAACAGGATAATACTCAAAGCTATCATTCCTATAAACTGGGCACTTTGGGGATTATTGAACTGTATTCCCAAACCGTCACTACCGAACAACATGCCTACTCCTAAGAATAAAAGAAGCACAGGCACTCCGAACCGGAAACCTGCTTTGCCTGCTATAATGCTAAAAAACAATAAAATGGCTCCGATAAGCAAAATATTGCCACTGTCTATGATCATAATGGTCCGAATGAGAAATGAATAATTTTATGCAAAATTAAAATAAAAAATCTGACTGTTTTAATAGTAAATACTTATAATTTACTACGTTTGATTATTCTGGAAGGTTGTTAAAGATTTTTTATCCGTAATCCTGTCCATCTTATTTTTTTGATTATTTTTGGATTGCAGTAATTTATTGATTATACAGAAACAAGCATATGGATGAAATTGAATTGGAAAAATTGGCTACTGCTTATGCTGGTCAGGAAGATGTGATTCAGGTCTATCGGGATTGGGATGATACAGTTTATCTGCAAGAACTTTTTTCAGCGTTGGAACGTTACGAACCGGAATGGAATAAAGAAAAAGAATTGGGAAGTTGGGCTGCAGAATTTATTCTGGATATTTTACAAGAAGGAGAAAGTGAATGGGAAGATATGACTAAGGAAGAAAGAACAAAACGTTTTGACGAATTACTGGATGAACGGTATGAGGATTTTCGGAGTGGTCATCAGTTTGCCCGCATTAATAACATTAATCTTTGTTTGCAAGAAGGGGAGGATTTGGATGCCGTTCTGGCAGAAAGTGATGAAAAAATCAGATTTCCTGTTATCCGGAAAGATAAGTTATAAAATGGTCTGCGGAAGTTTGATAAAAAACTTTCCGAGTTTTGATTGATAAAAATACCCCTGACAGTTTAATAAAAAACTTTCAGGGGTATTTTGAGATGTTATGTGATTATGCTTCAATTTCGATGATAGGTGCATCTGCCTGAACAGTTGTTCCTTCGTTTACCAGCAGGCGTTTCACAGTTCCTGTATAATCGGAAGCAATGCTGTTTTCCATTTTCATGGCTTCCAGAATAACAACAGTCTGTCCTTTAGTGACAGAATCTCCAGGTTTTACTGTAAATCTCAGGATACTTCCCGGCATCGGGGCTTTTACTGTTTTTCCTGTGATTGGATCCTCTTTCTTTTCTTCTGCTATCTTTTGTTCTGTCTGCGGTTCTTCTTTATGCTGATCCTGATATGCTTCCACTTTCTGGTGGGTAAGGAAATTTTTAGCTACCTGCGGAAATAATTCAAGCAATAATACTTCTTTTTCATTTGCTGCTAATTTTACTCCTCCTGCCTCTGGTAATTCAGGGTTGGGCTGCATCTGATATTTGCTTGTATCATAAGGGATTTCCTCGCGTGTGCCGGCAATTTTCAAACGGAATTCAGGATTTACCGGAACCGGAGTTTTTCCGTATTCTCCTTTTACCAGATTCACAAATTGATTGGATACGTTGCTATACATCGGTTTGCCGGCTTTGAGGTCCAATGCACAGTTTACAGCTTGTGCTCCCACAATTTGACTGGTGGGGGTTACCAATGGAGGCAAACCTGCAGCCAGGCGTACTGTCGGAATCAATTCCATCGCTTTTTCCAGAATATCCATGGAATTCAATTGTTTTAACTGTGCCACCATGTTGCTGTACATACCTCCCGGTACTTCTGCTTTTTTCACCAATTCGTTGGGTTTTGGAAAATTGAAATAGGCCTCAATTGCGTGACAGGCATTTAATAACGCTTCTTCATTATTTGCTTTGGCAGCTTCAATTGCTTTGTCGAATTCTTTGTCGATATGGTCTGGCAGAGTATCTGTTACCGGGTTGAAAGGATTCGGGAATTGTTTGCTGGCATCAAATGCTTCCAGTTCTTTACGGATGTTGTAAAGTTCTGTGTTGATTTGAGCAACTGCCTCCATGTTAATATCCAATTCTATTCCTAATTTTTTACAGAAGATGTAGATTAATTCAATGGCCGGTGCTCCGGTACCTCCGGCAAAGTTCCAGATGTTGGTGTCGACGATGTCAACTCCTTTGATGATAGCCATCAGGACAGCACCTAAACCATAACCTGGTGTACAGTGCGTATGAAAATCTACGGGAATAGACAGGTGTTGTTTGAATAACGGAATTAATTCTGCAATTCGGGACGGCTGAATCAGGCCGCTCATGTCTTTTATGGTAACCATGTCGGCTCCGAGAGCAGCCATTTGTTTTGCTTTGTCCAGAAAATATTCGTTTGTGAAAACAGGTGCCGGGTTTTTCTTTCCTTTCAGTTTATCTATAAAACTGAGTTTCGGATATTTCGGGTCAATGGTATAGCAAACGGCACAGTCTGCAATTCCATTGTATTTTTTTACGTATTTGATGGTTGATTTTACGTTGTTGACATCATTCAGTGCATCAAATATGCGCATGATGCCAAGTCCGGATTCAATAGAATTCCGGCAGAAACCTTCAATGATTTCATCTGTATAAGGAGCATAGCCAAACAAATTCCGACCTCTGGATAGAGCAGTTAGTTTAGAAACATTTCCGACTGCTGCTTTGATTTTTTCCAGTCTGTCCCAGGGATTTTCATTCAGATAACGCATTACTGAGTCGGGAACAGCTCCTCCCCAGACTTCCATTGCATAGAAATTGGCGTTTTTGTAGTAAGGTAATACTCTGTCAATCTGTTGCTGAGTCATTCGCGTTGCAAATGAAGATTGCTGGCCGTCTCTGAGGGTAAGGTCTCTGATTAAAAGTTTTTGTGCCATAGCTATAGTGTTTGTTTTTTTGTGATTTTGATATGTACAAACTTATTAAATTAAAATGATATGTTCTAATAAAATTGTAACAAATTATGGAAAAAAATCATTAATTGTTTTCAGGAAATGAAGTTTACTTTTAATTTGTAACCGGACGACAAGATTTTTGGGGTTTTCTTTTAATGATAAGGTTTGTTTCGCTATGTTTGCAAATAATATCAAAGAGCCAGATAAAAGCGTTTTTGAGTAGTTTTGTTTTTAGTGTTTATTTTCAGTTTCGACAGAACATAATTATGGAAAGAATTGCAGTGTTCCCGGGGTCATTTGATCCTTTTACGATAGGACATGAGGAAATTGTCAGACGTGGTTTGAAATTGTTTGACAGAATCATAATTGCAGTGGGTGTTAATCCGGTGAAGAAAGAATTTCTGAATACGGAATGCCGTATAAAGTTGATTAGAAAAGCTTTTCAGGATACTGACCGGGTAAGCGTTGAGCCTTATTTTGGTCTGACAGTGGATTTCTGTGAGAAAGTAAATGCGCATATAATTATCCGGGGTTTGCGGACTGCTGCAGATTTTGAGTACGAACGGGCTGTCGGCCAGGCTAACCGGGCAATGGATGCCCAGATAGAGACTGTGTTTATTTTAACTTCTACGGTTCACACTTTTGTCAGTTCGACAATCGTGCGTAATATTTATATGAATGGTGGCGATGTCACTAAATTTTTACCGGAACGTTTAACGACAGAGGATCTCCGGCGTTGTGAAGAAGAACAATGAAAGTTTTGTAATTTGAGATTTGATGAAAAAAAGGTGGATACAAGTCAGTTCTGCGCTGCTGGCGTTAACAGCTTTGTTTTTTTTGTGTATGCCAACCTATGTGCGGAAGGCATTGATTCACTGGTATCCGGATATCACAGATACCTATTTGTTTCCTTCTAATGCGGTGGTAAAAGCTGATTCTTGCTGGGATTTTTCTTTGTCCCGGAGATTCAATACTTATGAGATGACTCCGGAAGAGAATGCTTATTTGAAGAAGTTCGGCACTGTTGCTTATTTGGTTATTCAGCAAGATAGTGTTTTGTATGAAGAATACCGGGAGGGATGGACGCCTCAGACTTTGTCTAATATTTTTTCGGCAACCAAGAGTATTGTGGGACTTTTGGTCGGGATAGCCCATGATGAGGGATATATTGAAACTCTGGATGATAAAGTTAGTAAATATTTGCCGGAGTTTCGGGATGGTGAAAAAATAACTATCCGTAACCTTTTGACTATGAGTTCGGGATTGAATTGGGATGAGGCATATACTTCGCTTTTTTCCAAAACAACTCAGGCTTATTATGGAGAGGATATCCGGCATTTGATTATGTCTCTGAGAGTAGAGGAAGAACCTGGCAAGAGATATTCCTATAAAAGCGGGGATACACAGTTGCTTTCGTTTGTACTGGAAGCTGCCTTGGCTAAAGGAGGCCGGGAAGGGAAAGCTATGACAATCAGTGATTATGCTGCCCGGAAACTCTGGCAACCTATGGAAATCTGTAATGATGCCTTGTGGAATCTTGACCGGAAAGGAGGGGATGAGAAGGCTTATTGCTGTTTTAATACTACTGCGCGGGATTTGGCACACCTGGGCCGGTTGATTATAAACCGTGGAAATTGGAACGGAAAGCAGATTGTTTCTGAAAGCTATCTTCAGGAGGCCATAACCCCGGCCACTTATCTGGTGAATGAATTTGGCGACGGGGCGTTGGATTATTATGGTTTCCAGATTTGGATTATGCATTACCGGGGCATGCAGTTTCCGGCATTCCGGGGATTAGGCGGACAATATGTTTTTATTATTCCTGAAAAGAATGCTATTGTTGTTCGTTTAGGGCATGAACGAAGTGATGAATATAAAAGAGAAAAGACCATAGATATGGACGAATATCTGAATATAGCTTTCCGTATATTGCAATAATATAAAAAAACAGAGAAAGGAGGCCAAAAGTCGGAATATAACTTTTGACTTCCTTTTGTTTTATTTTATACTCCGAAACTGAATGTCCCTATATTTTCGTAAATTGTGCTGATTAATCCCAGAGCAATGATTCCTGTTGTACAGACAATCAGGCTGATTCGGGTATAGGTATCTGTCCGGATCGGGGCAATAGGTGATTCATTCCTGTTGATAAACATGGCCTTTACTATCAGCAGATAATAATAAAGGGAAATGATAGTATTTATCAGGGCAATGAAAACCAATACATAAAAGCCTTGTTGTGCTGCGGCCGCAAAAATAAAAAATTTGCTGAAAAATCCGGCGAAAGGAGGAATACCTGCCAGCGAGAATAAGGCCAGCATCATGACTGTACTTAACCGTGGATTGGTGGAATATAGTCCGTTGTATTCTCTGATTGTGAGTTTTCCTGTCCGGTATTCGATGATGGCAATCACTCCGAAAGCTGCCAGATTGGAAATCATATAAACCAGAATATAATAAACCAAAGAGGTCATACCCAGTGCGCTGCCGCTAATGACTCCCAACATGATATATCCTGCCTGGGACACGGATGAATAAGCCAGAAAACGTTTTAGGTTGTGCTGGCGGATTGCAAATAAATTGGCAATGGTGATGGTGGCGATAATTACTGCATAAAGGATGGTTTGCCATTCTTGCAGTAACGAACCGAATACTTTAAAAAGTAAGGTCATCAAAACAAATGCTGCGGAGCCTTTGGAAATAACTGAAAGATAAGAGGTAACAGTTGTCGGGGCTCCTTCATAAACATCGGCAGTCCATAAATGGAAAGGGACCAGGGATAGTTTAAAAAACAAGCCGACAATAAAGAATGCGAAAGCCATAAGTTGCAAGGGACTTCCGTTGATTCCGTCAGGGATATCTGTGAAATAGAGGGTACCTACGGTGCCATAAATCAGGGATATTCCATACAAAGACAATCCGGAAGCGAAAGTTGCGGATAAGATATATTTCGCTCCGGCTTCAGCCGATTCGCGTTTGTATTTGTCATAAGCGGCTAAAATAGCAGTGGGGATGGAAGCTGTTTCCAGACCGATAAAGAATAGCAGGAAATTGCCGGCAGAAATCATAAAATACATACCGATCAATGTAGAGAATAAAATCAGATAGAATTCTCCTCTCCGGATGAGGGTGGATTCGCTATTTACCCAATTATTGGCCTGTAACAAAATAATCATTGTTCCTGTGTTCAGTATGGTTTTAACAATAGACCCCATTGGCGAACAGATATACATTCCCCCGAATGCTTCGGCTGTCCCGGAGGGTAAAAAATTAATTACCGTATGGATTAAAAATAAAATACATGCTACCGGATGAAAATAATTCAGACTTTTCTTAGAGCCGAACAAGTCGTAAATTAAAAGGATAACCATTACTGTAATCAGTGAAAGTTCCTCTTTTAAAAACAAAAAATTGGAGTAGCCCATGTTATTAAATTTAGTTCGTGGATTTTAATTATCTTATTAATTCAGCAATCACATTGCCGAGGCTTTCCCGGACCATGTCAGATACCCATAGCGGAGCCAAACCGATTCCGGCAATTGCCAGAATCAGGATGATGACAGCGAACCGTTCATACCATACGGCATCCGTAAGTTGCAGATGTTGTTCATTGACAACAGGACCGTATAACAGTTTGCCTACCACGCGCAGGATATATACTGCTGTAATGACGATTGAAGTACATGCCAGAATAGTTATTATGCGGTAAAAAATACCGGGATGCTGAAAAGCTCCGACGAATATAGTCATTTCAGCAACGAAACCACTGAGTCCCGGAAGTCCGAGAGAGGCCAAACCGGCAATTACATAGCATACCCCCAGAAAAGGAATGATTTTCATTAATCCCCCCATTTCGCGGATGTCCCGGGTATGGGTCCGTCCGTATATCATCCCGATGAGTGCAAAAAACAAGGCCGTCATCAACCCATGGCTGAGCATTTGCATAACAGCACCGGTCATGGCAGTCTGGTTAAGCATGAGGATGGCAAACAGGACTAGTCCGCAATGACTTACAGATGAATAAGCATTGATGTACTTCAAATCAGTTTGTACAATAGCGGAATAAGCTCCGTATACAACGCTAATGCCGGTTAAAATAATGAAAATCCAGGAAAGTTCCCGGGCAGCTTCGGGCATTAAATAAATGGCTACCCGGAAACAACCGTAACCTCCCAGTTTCATCAGAACACCGGCATGAAGCATGGATACTGCCGTCGGGGCCGAAGCGTGTCCGTCCGGACTCCAGGTATGAAAAGGGAAAAGAGCACCCAGTACGCCAAAGCCGATAAAGGTTAACGGAAAGAACCACCTCTGTAGTGCCACCGGCATAGATTGGCGGGCAAGTTCCAGGATGTTCATGGTAGTTGCTCCGGAAGAAAAATAAATGCCTAAGATTCCTACTAAAAGTAAAGCAGACCCTCCCATCAGCATAAGTGTTAATTTCATTGCCGCGTATTCTTTTTTGCCGGTACCCCATACTCCGATAAGCAGATACATGGGAATCAGTGCAATTTCATAGAACATAAACATGGTAAAGAGGTCTGTGGAAATAAAAAATCCGAATACTCCGATACTGAGCAGACAGAACCACATGAAATATTCTTTGGGAAGAATCTCCATTTTCCAGGAGGTAAAAATGCCTGTAAATACAATGATTGAAGATAGAAGTAGCATAGCAACTGAGATGCCGTCAACACCAACAGAATAGTGTATATTTAGGGGTGCATACCACATGACAGAGGCTGCGAACAGCATTTCGGTTGTGTCTCCGCTGTTTCTGGCATCCAGATACATGAAAGTCAGCAGTACAGACAAAAATAATAATAAAGAAGCTCCTGCTGCGCATATGCTCCGGATTTGTTTCATATTTCCGGAGAGAGCCAGACTACCCAGCATCAATATTGGTATCAGGATAAATAATGATAAAAAATTCATAACATTCTGTATTAAACTGAATCGTTTATATAAACATGACTAATAAAACAATCAACAGAGTGCCGAGCAGAAAGATAAAGGCGTATTGTTGAATCTGACCAGACTGAAATCCCCGGATGACGTAGGAAAGGCGTTGAGTCAGGTGAGCTATTCCGTTCATTGTTCCATCAATAATGTTACGGTCGAACCAAGCGATAGGACGGGACACATAATTGAACAGGATTCGTTTGGTGATAAACAAGTAAAGTTCATCTATGTAAAAGCGGTGGAAAGCTGACTGATGAAAACGGGGATACATATTAATCAGACGTTCCGGAATGTCACATTTTGATTTATAAAAGAGGGTTGCAATACCAATAGCGATTAAAGCGACAATTACGCTGCTAATAGCTATCGTCATGTCCAGACGGATAGTATAGGGCAGGCCATTACTGCTTACAAAATGTCCGAACGGAATAAAACCGGCCACACAGGTGATGGCAGCCAGAATAACTAAAGGTATTGTCATGGTTTTTGGTGCTTCGTGCGGTGTGTGAACAAAATGAGCAGGTGTTCCCCAGAAGATTCGATAATACAGACGGAACATGTAAAAAGCTGTCAGTGCTGCGACAAAGCTCATAAAAATTCCTAACCATGGACTGAAAGCGAATACGGCTGCCAGGATTTCGTCCTTACTGAAAAAACCGGAGAATGGAGGAATTCCCGAAATGGCCAGACAGGCCACCAGAAAAGTAAGGTGCGTGAATGGCATGTATTTGCGCAGACCTCCCATACAGTTCATTTCATTATTGCCGATGGCGTGAATAATGGCTCCGGCGCACAAAAAGAGCAGGGCTTTGAACATGGCATGAGTGAATAGGTGGAACATGGATGCCATGTAGCCCAATCCTTCATGACCTTCCATTCCGGAAACTCCCAGGGCTACCATCATAAAGCCGATTTGTGAAATTGTTGAAAAAGCCAGTACTCGTTTGATGTCGGTTTGTACACATGCAACCACAGCAGCATATAAAGAGGTGAAAGCACCTGTATAGGCGATGCCTGTCAGGACTTCCGGTGCTGCTATTACGTACAGTGGAAACAGACGTGCCACTAAAAATACTCCGGCGACGACCATTGTTGCAGCATGGATGAGAGCAGATACCGGAGTCGGACCTTCCATTGCATCCGGTAACCAGATGTGTAGCGGAAACATGGCTGATTTTCCGGCTCCTCCGATAAAGATTAAAGCCAAAGCCCAACTCATCACCGAGGCTCCCAGAAAAGTGGAACCGGCAGTGCTTGCAAAGATGGAAGCATCTCCGGAAGTTAACATTTCAAAGTTGAACGTATGTGTAAAATAGGATAATAATAAAATACCCAACAGGAATCCCAGGTCTGCAAAACGGGTAACGATAAAGGCTTTCTTAGAGGCAGCTATAGCTGTAGGTTTCGTATAATAAAAACCAATGAGTAAATAGGAAGATACTCCAACCAATTCCCAAAAGATATACATTTGGAAAATATTGGGAGCAACGACCAATCCCAGCATTGAGAATGTGAACAAAGACAAAAAAGCATAATAACGCTGGAAACCGCGTTCACCTTTCATATATCCCAGGCTATAAATGTGTACCATCAAGGATACAGTGGTGATGACCACCAGCATCATAACCGAAATAGGGTCTAGCAGAATCCCTAAGTCGATTTGGAGACTATCTGTAAATTTCAGCCATTCGAAACGGATGGGTATGATTTTGGCAAATACTCCGTTGACCCGGGGAGAAGAGAAATATTGGGTGGCGGTGATATAAGCCAATAAAGTGATTATGCTTAACGAAACAGTTCCGATGCATCCGGCAACTACCGGGCGTAATTTTATGCCTATCAGTCCAAGTAACAGGAATGTCAGCATAGGAAACAGAAAGATCAATAAAGTGTATTCCATAATTTTTTACTCTTTTCCGGCGTTATTGACAGAATCTTCTTTCAATTCATTCAGATTTTTTACCTGGATATTCCGGATATTCCGGTATATGTTAATAATGATTGCAATGGCAATAGCCGTTTCGCATGCCGAGATACCGATGGCAAACAGAGTGAAAAAAAATCCTTCCAGTTGCCCGGGAAACAAAAAGCGATTGAATGCGACAAAATTAATGTCTACTGAATTCAAAATTAATTCGATAGAGATTAATACGGCCAACATGTTCCGTCGTGTAATGAACCCATAAATTCCGGCAAAAAACATGATTGTGCTGATCACCAGGTAATGTTCCATTGTTATTTCCATAAATTTATCATTTTAGTGAGTCTGTGTGGAAAATGTTTATTAGCGTTTCCGTGCTATCAAGATGCCGCCGATAATACAGGTGAGCAATAGTATACTGATGGCTTCAAAAGGAAGCAGGTACTGGTATTTCTCACTTCCCATCAATGCCGTACCGATTACTTTTTGTCTGATTTCTCCTGTTACGAAATGAGATACCGGGAAAGTATGGGTCAGAGTGATGAAGATACAGAGAGTTGCGCCTCCAATGGCAGCAATGATACCTGCAAAAAATTTACTGTTTTTGATTTTATCGACTTTCTGACTATCCGAACTTGTCAGTAAGATAGAGAATACATATAAAACAATGATACCTCCGGCATAGACAGTTAACTGGACTGCACCCAGAAAGGAATAGTTCAGTTCAAAGTAGATTCCTGCCGTTGCAAATAAAACAAATAGCAGATAAGTTGCCGAACGGAGAATTCGTTTGGTTGTAACGGTCAGGATTGAGAAAACCGAGATGACTGCCGCCAAAAACAGAAAGACCGCTTGTGGTAAAGTTATTTCCATGTTATTGTCATTTTAATGTACCTCATCGGGAGTGAACGCAATTGATACATTTTAATTTATAGTTGGTAAAATTCATTGTCCGTTACTTATGAGTTTTGAACCGGGACGATTTAACCGGGTGATTAATTTTTCCCGGGTAAAAACGGCGTGTTCAAATGTGGGAATAAATTCGATGGCATGATGCGGACAATTATGTACGCATAATTGGCAGTAAAGGCAACTACCGTGGTCATATAAGTAGCGTGTTAATACTTTTTTCTTTTTTCCATCTTCTGTTGTTATTGTTTCATATTCAATGCGGATGGTGTTGTTGGGGCAGTTCATTTCACAAATACCACAGGCTACGCAGTGATGTTCGTTGTGTTCATTGTGAATCATGGTCAGTTCGCCCCGGAAACGGTCGAACATTTTTAATGTCGCCCGGTTTTCCGGATATTGTTCTGTGGTTTTTGGGGTGAAAAATTCTTTGAGAGTAATTTTCATACCTTTTAGTAAAGACCCCAGTCCACTGAAAAAATCACTGAAATATTCTTGTGTACTTCTCATATTTTCTAAAAATGTAATTTGAATACCACGACAAATACCATCAAAAACAGATTGCATAAATTGATGGGGAGCAGGTATTTCCATTCAAGGGTAAGTAACTGGTCGATTCGTAAGCGGGGGAATGTCCATTTAAACCACATGATGATAAAGACTATAACAGTACTTTTTCCCAAAAACCAAAGCAGGGAAGGAATGTAATCCATAATTGTATTAAAAGCTTCCCACCCCGGAATATGTAACGGCATCCATCCGCCCAGGAAAAGGGTGGTGGCTACTGCTGCCACAATGAACATATTAACGAATTCTGCTACATAGAAAAATCCGAAATGCATCCCTGAATATTCGGTATGGTATCCGGCTGTTAATTCGGATTCCGCTTCCGGGAGGTCAAAAGGTCCCCGGTTGGTTTCTGCAGTTCCTGCAATCAGGTAAATGACGAATGCGATAAAAGCAGGCAAGTGGCCTTTGAAAATATACCAACCGTCTGCCTGGTTTGCCACTATTGTGGAGAGTTGCATACTCCCTGTTAGTACAACCATGGAGAGGATGGATAAACCGATAGAAAGTTCGTAGCTGATCATTTGTGCTCCGCTTCGCATTGCTCCAATCAGGGAGAATTTATTGTTGCTGGCCCATCCGGCTAATAATATGCCGACAATTCCAATGGACGATGCGGCAATCAGGAAGAAAATACCTACATTAAAATCTATGATTTCCAATCCTTTGGCAAAAGGGATGCAACTGAAAGACAGTAAGGAGGCTATGATGACGATGTAGGGAGCCAGATTGAACAGGAAACGGTCAACATGGTTGATTTCAATGATTTCTTTGATTAACATTTTAATCATATCGGTGACAGTCTGGATTACTCCGTATGGTCCAACCCGGTTCGGACCAATCCGGCATTGGAAAAAAGCGCATACTTTCCGTTCTGCATAAATCAGTCCCAGAGCCATGACAGCATAAGCAATTAACAGGCATATGCCAATCAGTACAAACTCTGCAATGGTTACCCATGGTTCCGGCAGGAAAAGCCGCAAAGTGGTATCGACCCAATGTGTTACAACTGCAAAATCAAACATAATTTAAAAATTAAAAGTGATAAGCTGATAGCTTTTTGTCTTTTATCTATAATTTTTATCTGTCAATATCCGGAACGACATAGTCCAAAGAAGCACCGATTGCAATTAAATCGGCGATTTTGTTATTGCTGGCGAGCAAGTCGACCACGGAAACCAGCGGTAAGCCCGGAGAACGGAATTTTACCCGATAGGGGTATTTGTCTCCGCGACTTTCGATGTAAACGCCGAATTCACCGCGGGCGGCTTCTACGCTTTTATAGAACCGGCCTTCCGGTAATTTAATAATGGGCTTGGTTTTCAATGCAAAGTCGCCTTCCGGAATATTGTCTGCTAATTGTTCCAGGATTTGCAGAGATTCAACGATTTCTTCCATCCGCACCATGTAACGGTTGAAAACATCACCTTGATTATGAGTGATTTCCTTAAATTCGACTTTGTCATATACGCCATAAGGATGAAGTTTCCGGACATCGCATTTCCATCCGGAAGCACGCCCGGCCGGACCTGTCACACCATAGGAAATGGCATCTTTCCGGGAAAGGATACCAATGTTCTTCATTCGTTGCTGCGCAATAATATTTCCTGTGAATACGCCATGATATTCTTTCAGCATGGGCGGTAAATATTTGATGAATTCCTTGATTCGCCGGATTAAATTCGGGTGAATGTCTGCCATCACACCTCCAATGCAATTGTAATTTTGTATCAGCCGTCCGCCACAGGTTTCTTCAAAAATGTCAAGAATCTTTTCACGGTCGCGGAAACCATAGAAAAAAGCGGTCAGGGCTCCGAAGTCCATACAAAAGGTGGACCAGAACAACAGGTGTGAAGCAATACGGGAAAGCTCATCCATGATGGTCCGGATATATTTGGCACGTTCGGGTATTTCCAGGCCCAACGCTTCTTCAATGCACAAACACAGAGCATGACGGTTCATGTGGGCTGACAAATAATCCAACCGGTCGGTCAGAGCCAGAGTCTGGGGATAAGTCAGGTTTTCACACATTTTTTCTATTCCCCTGTGGATGTAACCACAATTGACATCGACTTTTTTCACGATTTCTCCTTCCAGAGATACCCGGAAACGGAGCACACCGTGTGTAGCGGGATGCTGAGGTCCTATATTTACTACATATTCATCATCTTCGAAGATGACGTTTTCTTTTTCTTCGATTTTTCCCGATTCCGTCAACTCTAGAGTCTGGGTTGCGTCCGGGCTGCTTTCGCTTTCCAAACGGATCGGATTGATGTTTTCGTCAGCATTGTAATCTTTGCGGAAAGGATAGCCTTCCCAGTCGTTTCTCAAAAATAAACGCCGCATATCCGGATGGTTGACGAAGCGAATACCGAAAAAATCAAAGATTTCCCGTTCATTCAAATTGGCAGAAGCCCAGATGTCAGAAACGCTGGTCAGTTCCGGAGTTATACGATTGGTTGTTTCGGTCCGTAGTATAATTTCCCGGCCTGAAACTGTAGAGCGTAAGTGATACACTACTCCCAGGGAATCTCCCCAATCCATACCGGTCATACATACGAGGAAATCGAATTGCAGCTCTTGCTCATTTTTTAAATGCAGGGCCAGATTGTGTAAAGCAACCGGGGAAACTGTAACAAACAGCTGGCCGTTTTTTTCTTCAATTATGGCTTCCGGCGTGATTGTTAATATTTTTTCTTTCATACCTTAATTGTCATTACCAGATATACAAGTTTCGTCGTGCTTTGAATGATTGCTTTCTTGTTTATTGACACCTCCGAGAAATTTTTCCGTTTTGATTTTCCGTTGGAGTTGCATTAGTCCATACAGCAAAGATTCTGGGCGGGGCGGACATCCGGGTATGTAGACATCAACAGGAAGTATCTGATTTACTCCTTTTACTACATGGTAAGATTTTTTGAATGGTCCGCCTGAAATGGCGCATCCTCCCATAGCAATAACATATTTGGGTTCTGCCATTTGGTCGTATAACCGACGTAATACGGGAGCCATCTTGTGTACAATAGTACCGGCAACAATGATAACATCGGCCTGACGGGGACTGGCTCTGGCTACTTCGAATCCGAAACGGGCGAAATCATAACGGGCTGCTCCCACCGCCATGAATTCGATACCGCAGCAGCTTGTTGCGAAAGTAAGCGGCCACACCGAATTGGAACGTCCCCAATTGATAAGGTCGTCCAGGCTGCCGACAATGACATCCGTACCATTGGTTCTGAGTTGTTCAAGGTACTCATTGTCTTTGAAGTCCTCATAAGGAATAGATTTTATTTCAGGCTTTTTCATCTTTTACTATCTCTGATCATTGACTTTTATTTCCATTCCAATGCACCTTTTTTCCAGGCATATGCCAGCCCCAGGATTAGGATAACCATAAAAAACAGGATATTAATCAAACCGTCAATACCACGATCCTGAACAGTCACGGCCCACGGAAACAGGAATACGGCCTCTACATCGAACATCAGGAATAATATGGCGAATAAATAATATCCGGCTTTAAATTGCATCCAGGAATGGCCTCGTGTGGGAATACCACATTCGTAAGCTTCTCCTTTTTGCCGGTTGAAAGACCGTGGAGATACCAGCCGCGCTACGCTTAGTGCAATGCTTACCAATGCAATGGCTGTGATGATAACGACAATTAATAGTGTCAGATTCATAACAAGGATTTATGTATTTTTTATAAAATGCAGAATGAATTAGAATAAAAGTATAACTCAAATGTCCGGATTATACAATGATCCGGTGTAAGGTGTAAACAAAATACCTGGTCTGGCCGGGAACAGCATCCGGAAACAGATGGGTAGCAAATACGTCTTGATAATGTTCTGAAAAATGGATAAAATGGTAATTCAGGTGAACAAGTAGACAGGTGAAAATTTTTTTCTTTACGGAAATATGTGTCATGCGCTGACCAATATCTGTTGTATTCCAATAAAATGATGGTGTGAAAGAATAGGAAATAGTATTGGAGCGATTCATATATTCAGAGGTGTATTCCGGCCGGACAGATGTATTTATTGTTGTAAAAATCTGGCAGGTTACCATAATTACCGAACATACAGCAAAAACTAATATGAACCATTTAACCAATTGCACACTCATTTCCTTTTAAGCGTGCGAATATAGAATTTAATTTTAAAAAAATGGCTACAATTGTTATTAAAAGAACGTTATATTTTTCCTTTGGTATTTTTTGAGATAATTTTAGGGAGGACGTAAATACCAAAAACAAATAATCATTGGTTTAGTGTAAAGATGTATATAAACACCTTTGTTAAAATTTCAGACTGAGTTGTGTTGGTGTATGATCATTGCTGTGAGAATGGATGGGATTAGAAACGGTTAATCCCAGAAGTCTGATCCGGTAGTCGGACAAATGGAGTTCTCTAAGTAACTGTTTGGCCAAAGGAAGGATTTTTTGCATTGTTATTAATTTGTAGCCGACGCTTATGCTATGGGTTTTTTGTGAAAAATCGCTGAATTTTATTTTAAGGGTAAGTGTGTGACCGTAGAATCCGGCTTGTTTCAGTCGTTTGATTAATTCATCGGCGACGTGCCACAATTCGATGGTAAGGGCCGTGTGGGTTGTGAGGTCTTTTTCAAATGTGTTTTCACAACTGACAGATTTGCGGATTCTGACAGCTTCAACAGGTCGCAGGTCGGTTCCATGAGCAAATGCATGGTAAAGCTTTCCGGCTTTCCCAAAGTTCTGTATTAGAAATGTCAGCGGGCAGGCGCGTAATTGTGCACCGTTGCGGATGCCTAAAGCATGCATTTTGTGTGCAGTTACCTTGCCAATCCCCCAGAAAGCTTCGATGGGTAATTTAGCTATAAATGTTGCTGCTTTATCTGGGTGTATGACGAAAAGTCCGTCCGGTTTCCGATAGTCGGAAGCGATTTTAGCCAGAAATTTATTGTAGGAAACACCGGCGGAGGCAACCAAATTTAGTTTTTCGCGGATTTCTTTTTTAATTTCCCGGGCTACATCTACTGCAAACGGGATTCCTTTTTTGTTTTCCGTGACATCAAGAAAAGCTTCGTCGAGGGACAGAGGTTCTACGATGTCTGTATATTCATGGAATATTTCGTGAATTTGGGCAGATATGGATTTATAGTATTCCATTCTGCCTTTTATGAAAATCAAATCCGGACATTGTTTCATAGCTTTCATGGATGACATGGCAGAACGGATACCGTAACGTCTTGCTTCATAACTGGCTGCAGCAACGACTCCGCGTTCTTCTGGACGACCCACTGCAAGCGGTTTGCCTTGGTATTCCGGATGGTCCCGTTGTTCTATGGAAGCGTAAAAAGCATCCATGTCTATATGTATGATTTTTCTTTCCATGCTGTTTCAAAGATAAGAGGTTTATAGTTAATTTGTGGGAGGTGAAGCGTAATTTTTTGATTTTATTCGGGGATAGAGAAAGTGCTCTGCTGATTAGTGGAACTAAAGTTCCTGATAAACAAATTCTGACGCAATTGTCGGTTTGCTAATCAGAAGTCTCAAAGACTTCACTAATCAAAGAGCTGCTCATCTGTCAAAAGTGAACTTTTGACTTGTTTCCGGGGCCCATAGAATGTGAAGTAGTAGAGTGTTGTGCATATGGCCCCGTTGAGGTTGTAAATTGAATGGTAATTTTTTTACAGAAAATAGAGTGCCAGAAATGTATATTGAGAATGTTTAATAATTAAGTTGTTGATTTTTAGTATTTTGTTTGATTTTTTTTAATTTTGTAATCTGGTTTTGGAAGTGGGGAATATGGGGATTGGTGTGTATCTGATGTGTGGAATTTTTCCTCAACTTTACCGGCTTTAGTGACTTTTTCTCTAATTTTGTAAAAGCATTGCTTGTATTGTTAATATACTTGTAAAATTTTTGAAAGAGAGAAAATGAGGTCAGGACTACAGGAAAAAAAAGAAATATTTTATGTGCTTGGTATGAGTTGTGCCGGGTGTGCTACTAACGTGCAAGAGGCTTTATCAGGCCGTGAAGGGGTTTATCAAGCCAGGGTAAATTTTGCTTCGTCTACAGTGACGGTGGAGTATGATGCTTCGAGGGTTTTACCTGCGGATTTGCAGAAAACGGTACAAGAGGCTGGTTATGATTTGGTATTGGAAGAAGAAGGGGAAGCAAATCAGGCGGAGAGTTTGCAACGGGAGGAGTATAAAAAATTACGGCGAAAAACAATTGGGGCCATCCTATTGGCACTTCCGGTTTTTATTATCGGTATGTTTTTTATGCATATGCCTTATGGGGATTGGATTATGCTTGTACTAACCCTTCCGGTTTTGGGAATCTTCGGGAGAGGATTTTTTATCAATGCCTGGCATCAATTAAAACACGGGCATGCAAATATGGATACTTTAGTGGCAGTAAGTACGGGGGTTGCATTTTTATTTAGTTTGTTTAATACTGTTTGGCCCGGATATTGGATAGAGCGGGGGCTTGAAGCACATGTATATTATGAAGCGGTGGCGGTGATTATTGCTTTAATTCTTTTGGGACGTTTGCTGGAAAGCAGGGCCAAAGCCAATACTTCGGCGGCAATCCGGAAGCTAATCGGATTACAACCCAAGACTGTTGTCCGGATACTGGGGGACGGAACAGAACAGGAGGTGCCGGTAAAAGTTGTACAGCCTGGTGATATTTTATTGGTAAAACCGGGAGATAAGATACCTGTTGACGGAACAGTAAAGGAGGGAATATCTTTTGTGGATGAGAGCATGATTACAGGAGAACCCATCCCCGTAGAAAAAGTTGCCGGAGCCCATGTTTTTGCCGGAACCATAAATCAGAAAGGGAGTTTTCATTTTATGGCAGAAAAAGTGGGAAGTAATACTGTCTTGGCTCAAATTATAAAAATGGTACAGGAAGCTCAGGGAAGTAAGGCTCCTGTACAACAACTTGTGGATAAAATTGCCGGAATTTTTGTACCTGTTATTATCGCTATTGCTATTCTGACTTTTACAATATGGATGTTAGTTGGTGGTGATCTGGCTTTTACTCATGCTTTACTGGCTTCAGTAACTGTTTTGGTCATTGCCTGTCCTTGTGCATTGGGTTTGGCAACTCCTACGGCTATTATGGTCGGAATCGGGAAGGGGGCGGAAAATAATATCTTGATTCGTGATGCAGAGAGTCTGGAACGTCTGTATAAAATGACAGCAGTTGTGCTGGATAAAACCGGGACTATTACGGAGGGAAAACCTACTGTGACCGATATTTTCTGGAATCCTCAGATTGATATTATATCGTATATGCCTGTTTTATTGTATCTGGAAAGCCGGTCAGAGCATCCTTTGGCTGATGCTGTTGTTGCTCATTTGGGCCGTGAAGGGATAACGACTACATTAAAAGGTGAATTTGAAAGTATAACAGGTCAGGGAGTTTGCGGTGTAATAGAAGGAAAGCATTATTATGTCGGGAACCACCGTTTGTTACAGTCGCATCACATTCCGGAGGATTTAGAACAAGAACAGCAGGCTGAAATATGCCGCAGAGAAGGAAAAACTGTTGTGTATTTTGCAGATAGTGTCCGGGTACTGGCATTGATAGTTATTGCTGATGAAGTGAAAGAAGGTTCGGTAAAGGCTGTTCAGCAATTACAAAAAGAAGGACTGAAGATTTATATGCTTACCGGGGATAATGTTATTACGGCAAAAGCTGTTGCCGGAAGAATAGGGCTGAAGAATTATAAGGCTGAAATGATGCCTTCCGATAAAGCTGATTTTATAAAAGAATTGCAACGGAAAGGTGAAATTGTGGCGATGGTAGGAGATGGTGTTAATGATTCTCAGGCATTGGCTCAGGCTGATGTCAGTATAGCTATGGGAAAAGGCTCGGATATTGCAATAGATGTAGCTAAAATCACTTTGATTACTTCTGATTTGAATGCTATTCTTAAAGCACGGAAGCTGTCCGGGCAAACTGTCCGGGCGATCCGGCAGAATCTTTTTTGGGCTTTTATTTATAATATCATAGGGATTCCATTGGCTGCCGGTATATTGTATCCTTGTTGCGGTTTTTTGTTGAATCCGATGATTGCTGCGGCTGCTATGGCATTCAGTTCTGTTTCAGTCGTTACCAATAGTTTAAGAATTAAAGCTAAAAAGATATAATCCGAATTTGTAACAATTCTGTTTTTTAAGCGTTCGTAATGTAGAATTTAATTAAAGGAGATGAGTATGAAAACATTTAAATTTAAAACTAATTTGAAGTGTAATAATTGTGTGGCTAAAGTCAGGGAACAATTGGATACAACTTCTGAAATACAAAGTTGGACAGTCGATTTAAAAAGTCCGGACCGAATAATGACCGTAGAAACCGACGATGAGGAAGTGGCCGGGAAAGTAAAAAAAATCCTGACCGATGCAGGTTATTTGGCAGAGATTTGTCCGGGTTGATTAATGGAAAACACAAAAAACAACTAAGTTATGAATGACGAACAAGAAAAGCAGAACATGGGAGTGCTCACGAACGGATGCGGTTGTGAGAAGTCCGGAAAATTTGGAAAAAGTCAGAAGATGAAGGAGGATGAGACAACGGAAAATGATATTGTCGGAGCTTCAAATTATGAAAGGGCGGAAAGTGACCAGTCCAAGGGTATATTTGCCCAACAAACAGCAGCTTACAATAAAGCTATGGATGAAATTCTGGCGAATGATGACCAAAATGCGAAAGATAATTTATCCGATTATATGGATGAATTGAAAGAAGAGTCCGAAGCGTTGGGAAGTCAGCCCCAACCTTATGGCAATACGGAAAATTCAGATGAATTCCCTGCCGAAGGTAAATTTACTCCGCCTTATTAAATAACTAAAAGTATGGGGATGTCTGAAAAAAAGACATCCCCTTTCAGAATCGGATATTTGATTTCAGTTGTCTGTACAGAATTTGCAAACGCCTTTGATAAAAAGTACAGATAAAGTCTGATATTTCTTCGCGGGTTATCATATATAGAGTTGTTATTGTTACAAAATTTGGAAAAAATTCCGGACTGTGTCGTTTTATTTTTTCTTGAATAAGTTTTGCAAGCCTTGTAAGACATTTCCTTTCAATTCCTTTTCCGCTTCTTTGGTAACAGCTTTGATTGCTTTGGATAAATCCGGTTTGATTACCGGATGGGTGAGGGTTCCGCCTATTTTGGCATCCAAATCCAGATTTTGGATATTATTTGAACCTGGAATTGATTTAAGCAGGTTATTTATGTCTTTGCCGAAAAACTTTCGGTTGACTGTTATTGAGAGTGTGTAATCCAGATTACCTTCGACACTTTGATTCCCATAGATTCTTGCAGGATTACCTGCGAATGAGGTTGTGAAAGGTTCCACGACAATGTTTCCGTTCTTTAGTTTAAAATCAATTTTCAGATGACTGATGCTCAGGCGGTTCAGTTCGTCGTTTTTTAACACATTAGCCAATTGATTCATTGCCGGATTGTCTTTTAACAATATTCCTTTTGATTCCAGAAAGCCGCCTCCGTTAGCGGTGGTCATTACCGGACTCATTTTTTTGTCGAGGCTTGCAGCAAATTTCATGGAAGCAGAAATCTGTCCTTCACAATTCATGGCGACAGGTATACTTTTTTTGATGAAAGTGAAAGCGTTGTATGCTTTATTTATATCGAAATCAGTGATATGAAGATTAAAATCTACATTCGGAGTCTGCGGATTTACTGTACTGTATTGGCCATTTAATATCATGTTGCCATTTAGCATATTCATACTTAATTTTTTCAGATTGGCAGTAGCATGTGCAAGGCTGATATTTCCTTCTGTATTCTTGATAATCAGACGGTCAAAGATAATGGTGTTGACGCGGGTGGAAAATTGTACATCTATATTTTTCGGAATTTCCAGGACACCTTCTGCTGCACTAGGTTTTGTTGTGACTGCCGGTGAGATAATACTATCATTTTTGAGCAGGGTATCTGTCTTGGCTGTCTGCATCTGGGTAATGATGAATTCATTCAGATTGATCTGATTGGAAGACAGGGAAAAATTGCCTTTTAGGGTTTCATTTCTGAAAATATAGGGCAAATAATTGAAAAGTTTTCCCTGAAGCAAAAAATCGGATGAAAATACTTTAGCCTGAAAATTGTTAAGGGTCAAATATGCCGGTGAAATAACAACGTTGCCTTGGGGAACAGAAATCCCTTCCGGAAAATTGGTATTTACAAATAGGATATTGTTGAATTGAATATTGCCTTTGGCCAGAAATTTTTCGTATTGTTCTTTTTCAATGTATTGGTATTTACCATTGAAAGAGACGTCCGTATTGATTATACCTTGTAAAGTGACATTTTCCAATGGTAGAGCCTTTTTTAAGTTGGCAAAATTGATACTCCCCTTTACTTTGCCTTCCAATAACGGATCATTGGGATTGACAATATTCAGAGACATACAGAATGGATTTCCGGCGATATCAAAATTTAATTTTTTCAGATTAAGGTGTGTAGAATCCGGTGAACCGCCCGGGTTACTGATATTCAGGTCCAGATTAATGTTGTGGATATCTTCGGGAAGGTCCGGATATTGGATAGAGGCGTTGTCTATTTGCAATTTAGCCTGAAAAGCAGGTAAATGGTCTTTGTAGTATTCTCCTTTGGCCAGCATACTGAGATGGAAATTTCCTTCCGTTTTCAGACCATCAATGTGGTGTTGGTATGCTTTCGGAATAAGAGATAACAGATTTTCAAATTTAGTATCAGGAGCGTTTAATTGTAAATCCAATTTATATTTATCTCCTAAAATGGCAATATTCCCGATTAAGTTTAATTTGAGGTTGTTGAGTGCTAAATCATTTCTCTGTATATGGAATGTTTTTTCTTTCAGATTGGCTGCAATATCTGTTTCCCAGTTTAAATTTATTTTGTGGAGTAATACGCTGTTCTGTTGGCGATAAGAGATGTCATTCATATCCAGAATTGAGTGAATGACAGTGTTGGTTGCTGAAAAATTGCCGGCCAAGTGAAGGTTCATTGTTCCGATACTGGCATAGGTTGATGTTTGGTAGTCGTTGTAACCGATATACAGGTTTTGAATTGAGATTTCGTGAAATGATAATTTTTTTTCCGTATGTTTTTCTCCGTTTTCAGTGGATTCGGCGATAGGATTATCGTCGGAATCAAACTCTTTTGTCTGAAAAATATCCCAGTTTGCTTTACCAGTTGTATTGACGATAGGGAGTAAACGGGCGTCTTTCAATAATATTTTATTGACGATTAATTCATTGTCTGAGATCAGTGATTTTAAATTCACTGATGCTTCGAAAAGAGGGATATATAATAGGGTATCTTTGGAAAATTCCTGTTTACCAGTGAGCATTGCCTTTTTTAAGGTCACATTTAAATCCGGAAAACTTTTAAACATACTCAGGCTCATATCTCCAATTTGCAATTCTGCTTTAATATGTTTTGAAACCTGATGTTGAATAATCTGCAATATATCTCCTTTGAAAAATACCGGAATGGTTAGTAAAACAGAAATAATAATTATAATAATAGTGGATAATATGAGTAATATTTTCTTCATAATAAGTGTGGTTTAATAACTAATCCTGCTTTTGTTCCGCAGTTCCACAAAGTTATAAAAGTCAGAGGATTTATTTAAAATATGGTTTTATTTTTTTCAATTTATAGATTGTTAAGACTTTATGTTGTTCCAGGATGCTGTATGAAAGGTGACCGTATTTTTGTTTGGCATGGAAAATCATTTGTACATCTTCGTATTCCAGATAAGGATGGTGTAATATGGCTTTAAAACTCATCGTATCGAGGTCTGATAATCGGATAATTGTAGGATCAACGCTAAAGAGATGGGAGCAGGAATCCGTGTTAAAGTATTTCATGTTCAACTCGTTCAGTTGTTTTAGGGAATAAAAGCCTCCGAGGCGTTCCCGGTAACGGATGATTTTGGAAGCATAATAAGGGCCTATACCTCTGATTGTTAATAACGTACTGCTATCTGCTGTATTTAATTCTATGGGGGATGCCTGTTTCTTTTTTAGAGGAAAAGTTTTTACAATTTGTAGTGAATTTGTATCTCTCTTGACATAGACGGAATCTCCTATGATATCAGCCGGTAAAAGAAAGAAATCAGGTTTCTTTGGTAAAAATTGTCGCGGAACCACGATGATGCTTATAATTAACAAAAGGAGGGTGAAAATACCTCTTCTTTCTGACGCATTGAATAACATAGCACTTTTATTTAGTAAAACTTTTAGTAAGTTACGATAAAATTATGAAGTAAAAAATAGGGGGGAGCTTATTGTAGAAAATAATTTCAAAAAACAGTAACTTTTTTTTGCAACTACCGAAAAACTCTCTATCTTTGCACCCGCAATGGGAAGACATTGTGGCTTGATTCACTAGCTCAGCCGGTAGAGCACAACACTTTTAATGTTGGGGCCCTGGGTTCGAATCCCAGGTGGATCACCAAAAGAAAAGCCAAAAGGCGACAAGAAAAAGACAAGTCCTACAAAATCAATATTTTGTGGGACTTTTTTTATTGTCTTTTGGCTACCTTGACCGCCACGAAAAGGTCACTGACAGACAAAAATTAGGATAGTGTTTGATAGTGTCCCAAAAAGTGTGTAAATCCCTCTAATTTTTATTTTTGTAATGAGCAATTTCAAAAATGATAGATTATGGAATTTACACATGAACAAATCTCGGAAATAATTTCTGAAATAACAAATGAAGAGCAAGGTTTCCAAGGTTTGGTGAAGCAGGAACTCAAACAAATCTGCTAGCCTGACCAATGGGACCTCACATTGGAAAAGGCATTCTGGAAGTTTAAGGAATTTATTCAAAGATGGCAGAAAAGTTATCCCCCCACCAAAGAGATACAATCATGACAGATACAGGTTTTATTTCACTTATTTCAAATATGAAAGGGAAATCAGGGGGGATGATTTATCATTAAAGAAAGAATTTACACACTTTTTGGGACACTCTCATCTCCGCTCTGTATGCCAATGAGCGGAAATACGTAGTGCGGGTAGTTGGTGGAGGTTATGCAATGTTTGTGATCGGAGTATTAGTCAGCTATTCCCTGATTTTTCCGCTGACGTTCCGATTCTTGGGCACATATCAAGTCAGCGGTTATGCTGCCAATACCGGACAATCGTTATACAATTCTCGACATTTCGCACCTGCTGCGAGGCAAATCGTTGTCGTTCGTCCAGAGCTCCGATATGTTCGGATTCTCCTTGCCCGCCTATTTCAGTCGTTACGTGCAGCAGAACCTCGGACTTAATCCGACGGATTACCGGAAATAGCATCTTTTTTGAGCTATTTATCGGAAAGCCGCCTGATGATTTTTGCAGGATTTTCTCCGACAACCGTATTGGGTTCTACATTTTTGGTCACCACCGCTCCGGCGGCGACAACTGCATTTTCCCCAACAGTTCCGTTTCAAATGAACCGGTTTGCAGGTCAATACCTGATGGTCGTATAAATCATGATTGTTGGAAATAAGTTGGGCATTGGCGGCGACCATCACATCGTCATCGATTGTAATTCCTCCTGCTGCCATGAAGAGGGAGTTGTTCATAATCACCACATTCTTGCCAATCTTCACGCTATAGCCCCGAACGACATTCACAAGAGGCATAACCCGACTATTTTCACCGATATTACCTAAGAACAATTCATTCACCAGAGCATCGTATGGTTTATCCTGAAACACAATTGCGCGCAGCAAATTTCTTCTGCCGGATTCGCCTCTTCAGGTTTGCGCATATCTATTCTAAGTTCTTTTATCCTGCTCATATTCAATTAAGCCTTTAATCCTTGCTGTCTGTAATCGTTGGGGGGCATGCCTGTCACCTTCTTGAACAACCGCGTGAAATGTTGCGGATATTGGAATCCGAGTTCATAAGCGATTTCAGAAATCGAGCGTTCCGGATTCAAGACCATTTCCTTAGCCATACCTATCAGTTTGAGCTGTATATGCTCCTGTGCGGTCTTGCCTGTTTCTTTTTTTATCAGGTCACCAAAATAATTGGATGAGAGACACAATTCCGATGCACACCATTTCACTGTCGGTAATCCTTCTGCTTTTGCCCTGTTACTTTCGAAGTAGTTATCGAGCAAAGCCTCAAATCGGGTCAGTATGTCTGTATTTACATTTTCTCGCGTAATGAACTGCCGTTCATAAAAACGCAGGCAATAATCCAGTAGCAATTCAATATTTGTCGCTATGAGCCGTTTGCTCAATCGGTCAGTGGCGTGTTCCAGTTCATGGCTGATTTTATTGAGGCAGTCCACGAATATTCCACGTTCTTCCAACGAAAGGTGTAACGCTTCGTTTACTTCATACGAAAAATAGGTGTACTCCTTGATATGGCTGCCCAAAGATGTGCCGCGTATGAGATCCGGATGGAAACATAATGCCCATCCTTTGGGCTGGAATGTCTCGCCATTGTCTTCGATGCCTATGACTTGTCCCGGAGCGAGGCATACGACTGTTCCTTCCTGATAATCGTAATATTGCCGGCCGTATATCAAATCACCGCATTTTACCTCTTTCAGGTAAACTGTATAAAAGCTGAACGTATGGCGCATATGGCGCATCGGTTTAGCCTTCGACAAATCAATAACACTGACAAGAGGGTGCAATGTCCTTACACCAAGTATGTCGTTGTATTCGAAAATAGTTTCTATATTTAATAAATTCTTATTCATATATATTATATTCGTATGGAAAGCAAAAGTAATGTTTTTCCAATGTCCGGATACATACTTGTCTGCAAAATCTGTAATTCCGGTTGTAAAATCCGTAATCCGTATAATCCCGGAAGATGTTTTGGCAACATCGTGAGTTAGGGAGAAGAACAATCTGTAATTTCGGTAGGCCAATCTGTAATTCGTTTAAGCCTCAACCCGATACAACCGGCTATCTTTGCCATTGAGAACAATAAAAACTGAAAGAGAAGATAAATAATAACGAATAGGGTATGAAAAAGATTCAGATAGTTTTAACGGTATTGTGCGCATGTGGAATTTTTTTGTTTGCACAAAATGCCGTATCACAAAATTACGCAATGAAAAATAAGAAAGTACTGGTAGCATATTTCTCCCGGACCGGAGAGAACTACAATGTGGGCAAAATCAGCAAAGGTAACACCCATATCATTGCCGAGATGATTGCAGAAGAAACCGACGGCAAGTTATTTCAGATAGAACCGGTGAATCCTTATCCGGATGAATACAATGCTTGCGTGGAGGTTGCTAAAACGGAAAAGGAAAACAAGTCTCGTCCTGCAATCAAAGGAGATGTTGTCGTGGAGGAGTATGACGTCATTTATATCGGCTATCCCAATTGGTGGGGAGATATGCCGATGTCAGTCTACACTTTCATTGAGAAGCATGATTGGCAGGGAAAGACGGTTATCCCGTTTTGCACCCACGAAGGCAGCGGTTTGTCGGATACGGAAAACAAAATAAAAAAGGCATGTAATGGTGCTATTGTGCTGAATGGTCTGGCAATACGCGGAACTACGGCCCAAAAGTCGCAGGAGCAAGCACGGAAAACAACGATAGATTGGCTGGCAAATCATTCAAAATAAATAATAGTTGAAAAGATAAAGGACATGAAAAAATGCAATGATATTGACTGGATTCGGTCAGATTGGTATGGCCATCGCCCGCCGCATGGGTTATGGCATGAAAATCGTCATCGGCGACAAGAACCAGGCAAATGCAACAATTAACGAGGCAGGCTTCGATGCCGTCCCCGTGAAATGGACTTGTCCTCCCGGTCTTCCATCCTAAATCTGATTGCCGAGGTGCATTCATTACGGGTACTGACTTTCTCGTTGATGGCGGAGCCACGGCATCTTATTTCTACGGGCCGCTTAAATCCGAAACCAAATAAAATGAAGATAAGACCTTATATCGTAAGCCACATGGTGGCATCCATCGATGGCCGTATCGACTGTTCGATGGTTGAAAAAATCAGCGGTGACGAATACTACACCACGCTGGAACAACTTGATTGCCCATCGCTATTGGAGGGTCGGGTTACATTGGAACATTATAGTGCCGAAAAGGAACCGTTCGTTGCGGCGGTAAACAAACCGGTTGACAAGCCTTCGGTACACATTGCCGTAAAGTCAGATGCTTATATGGTAGCCATAGATACACGCGGACGTCTGTGCTGGCCTTCTTCGGAGATTGACGGCACGCCGTTGCTCTGCATCGTAAGTGAACTGGTGCCGGAAGAGTATCTTGACATGCTGCGCGAACAGGAAATATCGTGGATTTGCATCGGCAAAGATTCCATTGATTTACCCCGGGCAATGGAAATCCTTCGCAAAGAATTTGATGTCAAACGACTTGCTGTACTTGGGGGAGGCCATATCAACGGTGGATTCCTTGAAGCGGGACTTATTGACGAAGTGAGCCTGCTACTGGCTCCTGGGATTGACGGACGGGCAGGACAAACGGCTCTGTTCGATGGTATCAGGGACATGAGCCATTCTCCGGTTCCGCTGAAACTGGCAAGTGTTGAGCCGCTCGCAAACGGGACTATCTGGGTTCGTTATACGCTTAAAAAATAAATCAAGATGAAAAAACAGAAAAGGGAATGATACAATAAGGCCATTCTTCCGTTTGGAGGTATGGCTTTTACATATCCGGAGGGCAGGAAATTTACCGTAAAAATTGCATTACGTCCCGGAATTTCTGTAAGACCGCTCTTGGAGGCATTATCTATCTTTGCAAAAGACAGCCTTTTTGACAAGCCGAGGCAGAGAAAAATTGCACGAAAGTGAATAATTACAATAACCATTAAGAATCAGAGATATGAGTACGGATAATAAAATCAGCCGTCGGGATGCCCTGAAACGTATGGGGGCTGCCGTAGTGAGCGGTGCGGTCGCCTCTTCAGGGCTGCTTTCACTGGCATCCTGCGAAGCAAAAAAGAGCAAACGGATTATCTTTTATTTTACCGGGACGGGCAACAGCCTGTATATCGCCCGCCAGTTGGCCGAAGAGAATACGGAACTGTTGAGTATTCCACAGATGGTGAAGCAAGGGAAATATGAATTTGAAGCGGATGAAATCGGTATCGTTTATCCTATCTACGGGCACATGCCTCCCTATATGGTCCGGCAGTTCGTTCAGAAGGCGAAATTGAAAGCCGGATACAAGTTCGCTGTCCTCACCTACGGTGCGAGAAAATGCGATGCGGTGGAGATTTGGGACAGCGTATCCCGAAAAGCGGGAAATGCGTTCGATTACATCAACACCATCATCATGGTGGATAACTGGCTGCCCAACTTCGACATGAACGAGCAAATCAAGATGGATAAGCATATCCCCGAAAATTTGCAGAAGATAACGACGGACATCAACGGACGGAGACATTGGCACGAACCGGTAACGGAAGAAGAACGCCAGATGCACCGTGGATTCATGCAGAGGACGAGGCTCGATCCGGAGGTGGGCTTTCTGATGAAAAGCGAAAAGAGTTTTACCGTGACCGATGCCTGTATCGACTGCGGAATCTGTACATACGTGTGTCCTCGCGGCAACTATGAGCTGACATCGAGAGGCGTGAAGATGTCCGGCGACTGCGAGTTCTGTTTCGCCTGCATACAGAACTGTCCGCAGAAAGCCATACAGTTCCGTAAGTCGGAAGACGGTTCATTCCCTGATGGAACGGAAAAGAATCCCAATGCGAGATACCGCAACGAGCACATTTCGTTGATGGACTTAAAGCTGGCGAACAATCAGAAACTATAATAATCATAAGAAGTTATGTTGAGAAAAATAAGACTGACATTTGCCGTATTGTTTTTTCTGGCGGTTACGGCTCTGTTCCTCGACTTTACGGGAACGGTTCATGCGTGGCTGGGCTGGACGGCAAAAATACAATTTCTGCCCGCATTGCTTGCCTTGAATGCGGGAGTGGTGATCGCGTTGGTTCTGCTGACGTTGCTTGCAGGCCGTGTCTATTGCTCGGTCATCTGTCCGCTGGGCGTGATGCAGGACATCGTATCGTGGATAAGCGGACGGCGGAAGAAGAAACGGTATCGCTTTTCCTACTCCCCGGAAAAGAAGTGGCTGCGCTACTGTGTGCTGGTGCTGTTCGTTGCAGCCCTGATTGCCGGTATCGGCTCTTTCGTGGCCTTGCTGGCACCGTACAGCTCTTACGGGCGTATCGCGTCCAATCTTTTTGCTCCGATATACCGTTTGGGAAATAACCTGCTGGCCTATTTCGCCGAGCGGGCGGACAGTTACGCCTTTTATGAAACGGAGGTATGGATGAAGAGCCTGTCTACGTTTGTGATTGCTGTCACAACATTCATTGTGCTTGCCGTGCTGGCATGGCGGAACGGACGTACTTACTGTAATACGATTTGCCCTGTGGGAACGGTATTGGGATTTTTTTCCCGTTTTTCCCTGTTCCGTATCACAATCGACGAAAGCAAATGCAACCGTTGCGGTCTCTGTTCTCGCAAATGCAAGGCGGCGTGTATCGATGGCAAGGAGCATCGGATAGATTACAGCCGTTGTGTGGTTTGTATGGACTGTCTCGATACCTGCAAGCACGGAGCTATCGGGTTCCGAATGAGAACAAAGGCTTCGGATAAAAAGACCGGAAAAGAAGAGAACCCGAAAGCCGATAACAGCCAGATTGATACCGCCCGCCGCAACTTCCTTTCGGCAACAGCCGTGCTTGCCGCCACATCAGCGGTGAAAGCGCAGGAGAAGAAAGTGGACGGCGGACTGGCGGTCATCGAGGACAAGAAGATTCCGGTACGTGCCACGCCGATTGTACCGCCGGGTGCATGGAGCGCACGCCATTTTGCACAGCATTGTACGGCCTGCCAGCTTTGCGTGTCGGCATGCCCCAATAACGTGCTCCGTCCTTCGACCGACTTGCAGAAACTGATGCAACCCGAAATGTCCTACGAACGGGGATATTGCCGTCCGGAGTGTACGCGCTGCTCCGATGTATGTCCCGCAGGAGCCATCCGTCCGATTACCATCGAGGAGAAATCATCCGCCCGCATCGGTCATGCCGTATGGATCAGGAAAAATTGCATTCCGTTGACCGACGGTGTGGAGTGCGGCAACTGTGCCCGCCATTGTCCTTCGGGCGCAATACTGATGGTTCCGTCAGACAGTGAAGATGTGAACTCGGTCAAAATCCCCGTTGTGAATGCCGAACGGTGCATCGGGTGCGGCGCATGCGAGAATCTGTGCCCGGCACGTCCGTTCAGTGCCATCTATGTGGAAGGACACACGATGCACAGCGTGATGTAAAACTTTATAAGCAGAAAGAATATGAGCAATCAAGATAAAAAGAAGAAAGTCCTGTCCCGCCGGGATTTTCTGAAAACAATAGGAGCCGCCGGAGTGGCCACGACCGGACTGTCGGCTTGCGTGGGTGGCGGGAAAGACGGGACATTGACGACCGCAGCCGGAGAAATCCCTACGGACCGGATGACTTACCGGACGAATCCGACATCAGGCGACAAGGTGTCGTTGCTGGGTTTCGGTATGATGCGCCTGCCCTCTGTCGGTGGCCGTAGTGCCCGCGAAGGAAATGAGGAGATAGACCAGGAGATGGTAAACGAGCTGGTGGACTATGCCATTGCCCACGGAGTGAACTATTTCGACACGTCGCCCGCCTATTGCCGGGGCAAGTCGGAACACGCCACCGGTATTGCCCTGAGCCGTCATCCGCGCGACAAGTATTTCATCGCCACCAAGCTGTCCAATTTCTCCCCGGCCACATGGAGCCGGGAAGCCTCCATTGCCATGTACCGCAATTCGTTGAAAGAGTTGCAGGTGGATTATATAGACTATTTGCTTCTGCACGGCGTAGGGATGGGTGATGGCATGGAGGAGTTTGAAAACCGCTACATGAATAACGGTATCCTCGACTTTCTGTTGGAGGAGCGCAAGTCGGGTCGTATCCGCAACCTCGGATTCTCCTATCACGGAGATGTCCGGGTGTTCGATTATCTGCTCTCCCGACACGATGAATACAAGTGGGACTTTGTGCAAATCCAGTTGAATTATCTGGACTGGAAGTACGCCAAGCAAATCAATCCTCGGAATACAGATGCCGAATACCTGTATGGCGAACTGGAAAAGCGCGGTATTCCGGCTGTTATCATGGAACCGCTGTTAGGCGGCCGGCTTTCCAATGTGCCGAGCACCATCGTAGCCCGCCTCAAGCAGCGCGAGCCGGAGATGAGCGTGGCTTCGTGGGCGTTCCGTTTTGCCGGCAGCCTGCCGGGCGTGCATACCGTATTGAGCGGCATGACCCGTATGGAGCATTTGGAGGACAACCTGCGCACTTACGCTCCTTTGAAGCCGCTGACGGAGGACGATTTCAGGTTCCTGCAAGAGACGGCTACACGTATGATGCAGTTCGACACGATTCCCTGCAACGACTGCAAATATTGTATGCCTTGTCCGTATGGTTTGGATATTCCGGCCATTCTGCTCCATTACAATAAATGTCTGAATGAAGGGAACATCCCGGAAAGCATGCAGGAGGAGAATTACAGAAAAGCACGCCGGGCCTTTCTCGTGGGCTACGACCGTAATGTTCCGAAATTGCGTCAGGCGAACCGGTGCATCGGCTGCAACCAGTGCAGCGTTCATTGTCCGCAGCGTATCGATATCCCGAAGGAACTGCATCGGATAGACGCATACGTGGAACGGCTGAAACAGGAAATCGGATGATGATGGACGAACTGGTTCAGATACTGCAAGACGGCAGCCATTCCTTGGTGGTAGCCGGTGACGGAATCCGCACATTCGACGGTCGAGGTATATCCGACTTGTATGGTCTCCTGACGGAACATCCCGATTGGCTACGGGGTGCGTCCGTGGCGGATAAAGTGGTCGGCAAAGGGGCTGCCGCGTTGCTGATACTGGGCGGCGTCCGGGAACTCTTTGCCGGTGTTATCAGTACGTTCGCTCTCGGACTGCTTGAAGATTCCGGTATATCGTTCCGTTTCGCCAAGAAAGTCCCTAATATCATCAACCGCAAAGGAGATGGCTTCTGTCCGGTGGAGATTTTGTGCAAGGATTGTAAAACGGCAGTGGAATGTCTGCCGTTTATTCATGATTTTATGAATGAATCAGCAATATGATAAATAGAAAGATACGACAATGTTTAGGTTCTATAATATTGTGCGCCTCCTTATTTTATCCCGAAGGAAGTCGGGCTCAGGAAGTTGCAGATAGTACGCGCTCGTACACGATAGGCGAAGTTGTAGTGACAGGAACACGTGATGCAACGGATGTGCGCCATCTGTCGCAAACGGTTTCCGTGGTAAACCGCCGGAAGATAGAACAAGCCATGCAGCCTTCGCTGCTGCCTGTGCTTACCGAAAACGTATCGGGACTTTTTACTACCGCACGTGGTATAATGGGTTACGGCGTATCGGGCGGTGCTGCCGGTGGAATATCTCTTCGCGGACTTTCAGGCGGTACGGCACGAATGATGGTGCTGATAGACGGACATCCTCAATATGCTGGTATTTTCGGACATCCGATTGCCGATGCTTACCAGTCTTTATTGGCAGATAAGGTTGAAGTTCTGAGAGGTCCGGCCTCCGTGCTCTACGGTTCGAATGCGATGGGTGGTGTGGTCAATGTCGTGACCAGAAAAATGCACGAAGACGGAGTACGCACCAATCTTCATGCGGGATATGGCTCGTACAACACGCTCGAAACCGAACTGACCAATATGGTCCGGAAAGGACGATTCTCGTCCATAGTCAGCGGCTCGTACAACCGCACAGACGGACACCGTGATGATATGGGATTCGAGCAATATGGAGGATACGCCAAAGTGGGATATGACGTGACGGATAACTGGAACATGTATGCCGATGTGAACGTGACGCATTTCAATGCTTCCTATCCTGGTCAGGTATCGGCTCCGCTCGTTGACGCCTACCAGCGCATCACACGAGGGGTATCTTCTTTTGCCGTGACCAACCATTACCAGCGAACTTCGGGTGCGGCCAGTTTCTTCTACAACTGGGGGAACCATTGGATAAACGACGGTTATACCCCAAGTGCAGGTGAGACTGCGCAGGACGGGCGTTTTAAGTCAAGGGACAACATGATGGGCGTGTCGCTGTACCAAAGTGCGCAGTTCTTCAAGGGAAATCGTATCACATTCGGATTCGACTGGTTCAGGTATGGCGGTAAAGCATGGACTGATTATGTGGCAGGCGAAAGAGAGGGAACTCGCAATGATTTGGTTGACAAGCATGAAGATGAGATTGCCGGATACGTGGACTTCCGTCAGGACATTGGTAAATGGCTTACTTTGAATGCCGGGATTCGCGTGGACAATCATTCAAGGATTGGTACGGAATGGATACCGCAGGCGGGGCTTGCTTTCCATCTGCCATCTGCCATTGAGTTGAAAGCCTCTGCATCAGAAGGTTTCCGTTACCCGATTCTGCGTGAGATGTATATGTTTCCTCCGCAGAATCCCGATTTGAAACCGGAATCAATGTGGAACTATGAAATAGCCCTGTCGCAAACCCTGCTGAACGGTCGTTTGAACTATGGTGTGAACGTTTTCTACATCGACGGAAAGAACCTGATTATGACCTTGCCCAATCCTAATGGGTCGGGAATGCTCAATCAAAACTCCGGAAAGATAGATAATGCCGGTGTGGAATTGATGGCCGCATATCGAATCAATGCGTATTGGTCGGTAGATGCTAACTATAGTTTCCTGCACATGAAAAATCCGGTAATTGCTGCCCCGGAACACAAGCTTTATGCCGGAGGTAGTTTCACCAAGGGACGTTGGAGCGTTTCCTCCGGTATCCAGTATATTGACGGACTTTATACCTCTGTGGGAGATAATCCCGTTACAGAAAACTTTGTATTATGGAACTTGCGCGGCCAGTTTTCTGCGACCCAATGGCTTGACCTGTGGTTGCGTGGCGAGAACCTGATGGCTCAGAAATACGAAATAAACGTCGGTTATCCCATGCCGGGAGCAACGGTTATGGGCGGCATAAACATTCATTTTTAATCTTAAACAAATATATCAATATGCAAACAACAGTAAAACTCTATTCATTGGAATACAATAACGTGAAAACCTATTCGGCAGCCTCGTTATTCGTTTTGGGCAATATTGTCGTTCCCCAGTTTTTTCATCTTATACCGCAAGGTGGAATAACTTGGCTGCCCATCTATTTCTTCACCCTCGTTGGAGCTTATAAATACGGATGGAGAGTGGGGATTCTTACAGCCATTGCTTCGCCTCTGATAAATTCCTTGTTGTTTGGTATGCCAGCTGTCAGCGGATTACCTGCAATTTTGTTAAAATCGGCATTATTGGCTGGTTTCGCAGGAATTGTTGCTACACGCTTCAAAAAAGTCTCTATATGGATGTTGCTTATTGTAGTTATGGCTTATCAAATCGTTGGTACATTGGGAGAATGGGCAATTAAAGGTGACTTTTATCTTGCCGTGCAGGATTTTCGCATCGGCATTCCGGGAATGCTTTTACAGGTATTCGGCGGATGGGCATTTATTAACCGTTTAATTCGTAAATAATCATGAGCAAGCTATTGTTTATCGGCGGTCTGGGTATGCAGGAAGTACTGCTGATTGCGTTGGTCGTGCTGCTGTTCTTCGGCGGCAAGAAGATTCCCGAACTGATGAAAGGACTGGGCAAGGGGGTGCGTTCATTCAAGGAAGGGATGAACAATATGGAGAAAGATATTGAGGAAAAACCGATGAAGAAAGAGTAGGCGCATGGCGGTGGACACGGACAAACAATCTTTCTGGGAGCACCTCGACGTGTTTCGGGTGGCTGTCGTGAAGAGCCTGCTCGTGGCCGTCGTGTTTGGCGTGACGGCATTCTGTTTCAAGGAGGAACTGTTCGCTGTTATCCTCGCGCCCAAAGATGCAGACTTTATCACTTACCGTTTGCTCTATTCGCTCAGCGGTCTGGTGCCGGAATCCGGTGCACCGGATTTTCTCGTGAAGCTCATCAACACGGGACTGGCCGAGCAGTTCGTCATCCACATGAAAGCGGCGTTATGTGCCGGAATCCTCTGTGCGTTGCCTTATATCCTCTATCAGTTGTTCCGCTTCGTGTCGCCCGCTTTGTATATCAATGAGCGGAAGTATGTGGTGCGGGTGGTCGGAGGCGGATATGCGATGTTTGCTTTGGGTGTGGCGGTGAGCTACTTTCTGATCTTTCCGCTGACGTTCCGTTTCTTAGGAACCTATCAGGTCAGCGGCGAAGTGGACAACATGATCGCTTTGCAATCCTACATCTCCACTTTGATGACTATGTCGCTGGCGATGGGTCTGGTCTTCGAAATTCCGATTCTCTCTTGGCTGTTTGCCAAATTGGGTTTCCTCTCCGCCGATTTCATGCGCCGCTACCGCAAACATGCTATTGTGGTTATCCTCGTGATGGCAGCCATTATTACTCCAACGTCGGACGTCTTCACGCTGTCGTTGGTTGTGCTGCCGATGTGGTTGTTGTATGAGGTAAGTATATGGATCGTAAAACAGGTTGGTTAAACATGAACAAAAAAGAACTGGTTCGCGCCATATTTCAGAAGCTCGCTCCGCCATGCCGCAAGACAAAATCGTATTGGTACTCGATAAGGCAGTCTAAATAACCCAATGTACTCTTGCGGTTGGCGAACCCGTAAAATGGGCTGGATTCGGTTCATTTGTGATGAAAGAAGTTACACCCAAATGCTTGTATTCTCCTTCGTTGAAAAAATGTATCATTACCAAGGGCATGCGGAAAATCGTTTTTGTCGAGCCGCGAAAATTTTGATGGAGAATGACGTCATTCCGGAAAATAAGTTGTATTTTTGTTGTTTGAAATTTAACATTTTTATTGTATTGTGTTTTATTTAAAACATTATATGTGATGTCAGTTTATTTTAATTTTCAGGAGATTATTAGTGCTTTTATGGTTTTGTTTGCAGTTATTGATATTTTGGGGGCAATACCAATTATTGTTAGTTTGCGGGAAAAGAATCAAAAGATAGAGGCGGGGAAAGCTGCAATTATTTCTTTTGTTATTTTAGTTGCTTTTCTATTTGTCGGAAATGCTTTGTTGGCGTTGTTTAATGTAGATATTTCTTCTTTTGCCGTAGCTGGGGCATTGGTGTTGTTGGTGCTTGCTGTTGAGATGATTTTTGGGGTTGAAATATTTAAGAATGACGGACCTTGCGGGTCTGCAACAATAGTACCTTTGGTTTTTCCTTTGATTGCAGGGGCGGCATCATTTACGACATTACTTTCATTGAGGGCTGAATATAATATTCTGAATATCATTATAGCTGTAGCATTAAATATGATTGTAGTATTTTTGGTACTACGCTATGTTTCTTATGTTGAGCGGTTATTTGGTAAGAGTGGTATTTATGTGATGCGCAAATTTTTTGGCATCATTTTGTTGGCAATAGCTGTTCGTTTATTGACAACGAATCTGAATTCTCTGATTGGGAGTTTTTAAATTAAAGTTTGTCAATGAATTTTACCAAACGGTTGGCATAAATCAGGTAGAGAATTGTCCAAAAAAGGAAACGTATCATCCGGCCGATAAACATAAATATGAAGGTTTTAGCGGGAGCGGTGTGGTAGAATCCCAGAGCTACATTTGATATGTCTCCTAAAATGGGAATCCATACCAATAATGCTAACAGACTGCCGTATTTTTCTATTTTGGCTTTCTGTTTGATTAATTGTTTTTCCTGAATGTGAAGCAAATGTTTGATGTGTCGGGCATTTCCTGTGTAACCGATGGTGTATATCACTAATCCTCCTAACCATCCGCCTGTTGTGGCGATAATTAAGCATATATAGGGATTGAAACTATGGGCTAATAATGTTACATACAGAATGTCTGCCCCTATAGGAATAAATAATGCGGAAAGAAATGAGCCTCCCAGTAATCCCCAATATCCGTAATGAGTCCAGGCTTGTGTTGTAGCCAGTATAATCATTTCATATTCCATAATATACTTCCTGTCAATCTGGTTTGATAAAAGGTTGGCTTTTTAACAAATTACCGATTGTGGCAAGGGGTATCCGGGCACTTATTAAATGTTTTCTATTTTGATTTTTCCTTTTTCGTCCAAAGAAAAAACCAAACATTTGGGTTGTAGTGTCTGGCTATCGAAATCTATTAATAGTTTAGGATCCAGAGGCGTTGTGTTTACCCGGACTTCAAAATGCAGGTGGTCTGTTGTTGCCCGTCCGGTTTCCCCTGTAATACTAATGGGAGTGCCAGCCTTTATGTGTTCGCCGCAATGAACTAAATGTTTTGTATTGTGAGCGTATACGGTTTCCAGTCCATTGTAGTGACGAAGCACGATTACATTCCCATATCCCCGGCTCCATCCTGCCATACGGACAATGCCGTCGAAAGCGGCAATAACGGTATCTCGGCGATTGATTTTCAGGTCTATTCCATGATGCATCCGTCCGTTACGTCGTCCAAAATCTGAAAGTACTCTGGCTCCGGGCAACGGAAATTGGAAAGTTCCTTCTTCAATATTATCCAGATCTACGACTAATTCGGGATGGCGTGCAAACAGGTTTTCAGCGGCAACTCCGACGAACTGTTTTTCTAAGTTGGTGAACGAGTCTCTGATTTCTAATACTGGTTTATAGAAATCCGCAGGTTTTATTTCATGATAGGCAAAATCTATACATACTTCTTTGAAAAGGCTATCCGGGATAGTGAATATGGGGACCGGAGTATATGTCAGGTGAGTGGGTATTGTTGTTTTGCGGGAGCAGGAGTAAAATCCTGTTAAGATGATACAAATAATTGTTAGTGCTTGTTGTGTTAATCTCATGCGATACTTTTGTGTTTAATACTATAATGAAATTACATAATGTAATTTACATTTTAAACACTAATATAGATGAAAATGTTTCATAATGAGCGTTTAACGATGCCAGAAAAAATATATTTTAACATAATAATGTTTTTGGTTTTTCCCATAATGTGGGTGTGGTTGCTGTTCTTTTGTCCGGTTTCTCTTTTTCTTTTTCTTCTTATTTGTATTAATTTTGTGCCCGATTTTGTGAAAAGGATATAAGATGGAATGGTTAAATGGTGTTTTGATTGAACATAGTGTCGTACAGGCAGTTGTTGTTATTGCTATGATTTCTGCTCTTGGGTTGGCATTGGGAAAAATCAGTATATATGGTATTTCGTTAGGAGTAACATTTGTTTTTTTCGCCGGAATTGCTGCTGGCCATTTGGGGTTGTCTATTGAGCCGCAGATGTTGAATTATGCCGAGAGTTTTGGATTGATTATATTTGTTTATGCGCTTGGATTGCAGGTGGGGCCCGGTTTTTTTGGTTCTTTCAGGAAAGGAGGAATGACTTTGAATTTATTGGCTTTAGCCGTTATTTTGGCAGGTACGGTTATGGCTTTGATTTTTCATGTGATTACCGGAATTTCTTTGCCTGATATGGTAGGGATTTTAAGTGGGGCGGTTACAAATACTCCTGCTTTAGGTGCAGCTCAGCAGACTTTAAAACAGATGCATATTGATGCTGCTGATCCGGCTTTAGGGTGTGCAGTCACTTATCCTTTGGGAGTAGTTGGAGTTATTTTAGCTGTGATTGCGCTCCGCAGGTTGTTTCCAAAGCGTGCAGAACAGGTAATCAATGTTGAAGATAAAGGTAAACAGACATTTATTGCTGAATTTAAAGTGCAGAATCCAGGTATTTTTGGAAAGAATTTAAAAGATGTGGCGGGCCTGGTTGCTCATCGTTTTGTGGTTTCCCGTTTATGGCGTGACGGGAAGGTTACTATTCCGACTTCCGATACCGTTTTAAATGCGGGAGACCGTCTTTTGGTTATTTTAACTGAAGCAGAGGAAGAAGCATTAAAGATTCTTTTTGGTGAAGAAGAAAAAGCAGACTGGAATAAAAAGGACATTGATTGGAATGCTATTGACAGTCAGTTGATATCTCAACAAATAGTTGTTTCCCGTTCTGAAATTAATGGGAAGAGATTGGGAGCTTTACGTTTACGGAATGCTTATGGGATAAATATTACCCGTATCTACCGGGCCGGAGTTCAGTTGCTGGCAACTCCTGAGTTGGTATTACAGCTTGGCGATAAATTGATTGTGGTAGGAGAGGCTGCGGCTATCGGCCAGGTTGAAAAGGTGTTAGGGAATAGGGTAATCAGTTTGAAAGAACCCAATTTAATTGCAGTTTTTATCGGGGTGGTTTTAGGGTTGGCTGTTGGTTCAATTCCTTTCACTATACCAGGGGTAAGTTTTCCGGTTAAATTGGGATTGGCAGGAGGGCCTATTATTGTCGGCATTTTGATGGGAGCTTTTGGTCCCCGCCTGCATATGGTTACTTATACTACCCGGAGTGCTAATTTGATGTTGAGGGGGTTGGGGTTGTCCATGTATTTGGCTTGTTTAGGCTTGGATGCAGGTGTCCATTTTTTTGAAACTGTATTTCGGCCGGAGGGTTTGTTGTGGGTAGGAATAGGGTTTGCTATTACCTTTATTCCGGTGATGATGGTTGCTGCGTTGGCTTTAAAGTGGATGAAAATTGATTTTGGTTCTTTGGCTGGGATGTTGTGTGGCAGCATGGCTAATCCCATGGCTTTGAATTATGTAAATGCAACCGTTGAAGGGGATAATCCTGCTGTTTCTTATGCTACGGTATATCCGTTATCTATGTTTATCCGGGTGATATTTGCCCAATTGATTCTTATGCTTTTTATGTGAATATGAAAGGGTAGGAGATTCAGTACTCTTTTGTCAATCTAACATTAAATTCATATAAGGGAAACAAGTTTCAGACAGGGCATTTAAGGCTGGAGGTAATTCGTTGATGCGGTATCCTAATACAGCTTGTGTCAGTGTTGGAATATCTGTTTCAATGTCTGTCGGCGAGTTGCAGGTGGTTACTTTTTCACATTTCCCGTGCGATAAGAAATATATACCTGTGTTTTGGGGGATATGTGGGTCGGTAAGTTTTAAAGTCAGAGAAAGATGGGTGTGGTTAATAGCAATGTGCTGTAATAGCAGTGAGGCATGGGTGATGCGTGCCATGCCATAGGGTGTCTGATACAGGGTTTGAGGAGGGGTTCTGTATTTGATGGAAGAACCTGGCCAGATTTTGGAGCAGGTTTCAAGTAAAGTTGTTTTTTCGTGTTCCGTTGAATAAAGGATTTCTTTCAGGTATACTTTGTCCGGGCTTGGTACGGCTAAAGCCCATCCTGTAATTTCACCGGAAGCAGGAATTTGGGAATAGATTAGCCGACCACCGGAAAGGTATGTTTCTTCGACTATTGCTTTATAATCTTCCGGGGTGTGTATGATAGTACAGGGATATTCTGCTGTTTTTTGTTGAAAAAAAGGAAAGAGCCGGGCAGTTAATGCAGTATCGTATGTTTGAGGGCTTCGGGTATTTTTGTTTATAGAAAATGTTGTTTGCCGGGGAATATACTCTTCGGAGGAGTATTCAAATACCGGGACATAACCCAGTTTGCTATAATAATCGAAAAGCCAGTTTTCGGCCGGTATAAGTGTACTCAGTGCAATTTTACGTTTATACATTTGGTGAAAAGCAGTTTGCAATAGTTTTGTCATGAATCCTTGATTACGTGCTTTTTCCTGAGTACAGGCACCGGATATGTAGGCGGTTTGTATTACGGTGTCCTGCCATTTCATCGGATAGGGAAGCATGAGTAAAGCGGAGAGTACTTCTCCGTTTTCTTCATATACAAGTGCATTTTCGTTGTTGTATTTATGGGCAAAATAAAATTGGATGAATTCTTCCGAATCGTGGAAATTCTGTCGCCAAAGATTCATTATCTTTTGTCGTTTGTCCATAGTTGAGGTATTTATTGAAACTGTGCCGTTTTTTTGATGGCCCGTTTTTTCTCCAGTAATCCAATCGGATGATATGATAATTTAGCTTGTCGTAATCCGGGAATGCCCAAGTCTTCTTCCCGGTTCAGATAAAGATATTGTTCGGGCAAGTGAGAAGCAAAATATTGGTTGATGGCACTGTATATGCCGTCGATATTTACATTGGCTTTTTCATAATGTACTCCGAAGGTATTGTAATTGATAGGTGCGCCGAAAGTAAAGGCTGCAATTTTACCCTTTATACGAATGATTGCTCCACAGAGATTTAATTCGGTGAAATGGTGAAAAGCAAAGGTTAAAGCGCGGCGTTCGTTACGAATATTTTCATTTTCAATATAACCGTGTTTCAGACACCATTCAGCTTCAAATTGCAAGCATTCTGGTATGGCTTCCGGTTTCAGAGTTTCGTAAGTATATTCATATACTTTTTTAAATTTGTTGACATGATTGCGTTTGGGTTGGTAGTTTTTTCCTTTGAGTTCAGCCAAAGCTTGTCTGTCGTAAATGTAATCGGAATAATCCCTGTTACTTGAATATTCAAAGAGAGCAGGATAATATTGTTCCAGTTTTTCTTGTATGGAGGGTGATATACCTCGTAAGCACAAAGGTTCGTTTCGGGCTTTGGCACATATTTCCAATTCTTCGATAACTGGTACCGGACTGCCTTGTCCGAAAGGCATAAAATATTCATGTATACCTTCCGGATTAGTAAAACGGATAACAAGTTGATGGTGAATGATTGCAAAACTGGATTCCGTTAAGAAATGCCAACTGCATAAATTAGCAAATGATAAATCACAATCCTGTTCATTTGTTGGCAGAATGTAGGAGGTTATTAATTCTTTGTCTTGAATAGTTATGGGTTTAAACTCCTTCATAAATGATGCCATTTGCTTCTGCAAATGTATCGTATTTTTGGTTTCTTGCATACCTTTTTGTTTAATTTTTATATGCAAACGGATTCAGGGAAGAAATTGTTTGTAAAAGCAAAGGGATTGTCCTGAAAGAATTTTTGGACTGCTGAAAGCTCGCCGGGTTTGGTTAGAAAAGTTTTGCGGATGTTGATTGGAGAACAAAAGTTGTGGGAAACCTTGGAAGCCGACGACTTTTGTTCTGCCAATCAGGATTTGTGCAAATTAGTTTTTAGTATATTCTTCGTGTAAATTAGTCATCGATTTCCTTTAGTTGGAAAGTCGGAGTATATTTTAATTCCAGTTTGTTGTTTAATTTGATTTCATATCCCTTGGAATCTTTTTCTATTTGGATGATTTTATTTTGGGGGAATTGTTTTTTTATATGGTCTTGAATTTGTTGGGGAACAAGGATGTCTGGAACAGCACTGAATTTGCAATCGATTTCTTTCCATTCTCCGTTTTTATCAAATTCAATTTTTTCTCCGTTTGTAAATACGACATCGTATTTTTTGTCCCAAAGTTCTTTTTCCACTTGGGCGTAAGAAATGGTATTTTTAGAAAAATGTTGTTTGAGGAATTCCTGGGCTTTCTGGGGTAGTTCGTCTATAGTGACGGGTTTATCATTATCCGCTTTAATTATTCCTGAAAAGATAAATAAACAGATTGTTAAAGTAATGAGTTGTTTCATAATTTTATCTATTTAAAATTTCACCATTGTTAATTTTCTTATGAACAAATATAGCAAAAATAAAACTGAAAAAGATATTTTTTACCGGTTAAATAGAGGTTAAAATTTCTTATTTTTCTGATAGATAGACTGTTTGAAAAGTCAAAACATTCTATCTTAGAATTGGATATTCGATTTCAGTCTCTTATAGGGATATAAATAAATCGAGGGTGCCAAATTCATTTTTGACACCCTCTTTTTATCATTTGCCAATTAGCAAACTTTGCTGTTTAGAATTTATATGTATGCAAGTTTTTGTCAACTAAAATTCCATCCAGTACTTTCAGATTGAATCTAACCTTGCGTTTTGCTTTAAACTTCAAAATGAATAGGTTTGTATTTCCTTCCAGAGTTTCTTTATTGCCGAGGTTGACAAAAGTCGGATACAATGCCTTTTGACCATTGGAGTGCAGGCGATCATTGGTCAGATTTTCCATTTCTTTCATGTTCTGGAGTTGTACTCCGACGAATTCATAATCCTGTTGGTTATAAGGTATTGCAAAACTAAGCGCATTGACTGCATGAAGGTTGCTCCCTTTTGCCTGTACTTCAATCAGTTCGTCTTTGTTGTAATTTTGCTTGGTAGTACTGAGTTTGATGGTTCCTGCGACTTTGTCGTCTTTTGTTGTTTGGACACCACCTTTTAGCTGCGTTGCAACGACAGAAATGTCATATGCATCAATCAGACCGTTCCGGTTGATGTCGCCGTTGCTTACATAGCCTTCGAAATCAGCATCACCATACCGCAGACCGGTATAATTCATGTAAGACGTAAAGTCGTTCATATCAATTAAACGGTCATTGTTGATATCGCCGGGACGATAGCTTTCCGTTCCGGGAACTTTAAAAACATATAGTTCTCTGCCTGAGCCGTAGCCGCCAAGAGCTGAGGTTATGTTGAGCCTGATGTAGCGGGCTGTCGGATGATTGGTGAAACTGAATATTTTGGTTTCGTTATTTCTTGCCCACTCGAAATTGCCTGCTTCTGTCCAGTTTTCTTTATCCATACTGTAAGAAACAGAGCCTTTCAGAATTGTTCCGTTGCCTGCGTCAATACGGGGCAGGTAATGGAATTTGTCTAATTCATTGATGGTCTTCAAATCCATGGTCAGGGTAAAGGGTACAGAGTTGACACCGTATTTTGTATGCCAGGTGTTATTTTCGTCGTAGTCGAATAATTTATTAATTCGTTGTCCTCCTTGATTTTCGGCACTTGTTTCACTAATAATTTCTGGAAGAGCGAATTCAAGAGGGTTGCTTTTAGTAGTTGCACTGAATTCAGTCCAATCCGAATAACCATCTTTATTTGCAGCCCGGATTTTAAAACAATACGGGGTTTCTGCTTTTAAATCTTCAAATAATAATTCAGTGTTTTGAATTGTTGTGTAAAGCATATCATTGAATGCAATTTCGTAAAAATCTGCATTCTCAATTTTGTTCCAGGTAGGTTTTAATGTATAAGCTTCTGTGTTTTCTTCAGTGATTAATGCTTTAGGAGCGGACAAATGACCTGTGTTTATTCTGTATTGGTCAGTTGGTTCGAATACAAATCCTTCTATGTTTAAAATCGTTGGTTCGGTGGTGATGTCTGAAGAAGCCAGTCTGACTAATAATTGTGGATTTTTAGTGATTATTTCCTTTGCAAAATCACTTCCCGGCGTGGCAAATTGATTGAGATTCGGTGCGGCATCATAGAAGAAGACATTCTGTAATTTCCGGAAGTCTTCTTTGGTATTGACTTGCATTAATTTCACTTTGTTTTTTCCGATTTTTGCTGTTACCTTTTTGGGGTGGGTTGTGACATTGATTCGAAACTCCGTTTCCTTATTTTTAACAAAGCCATTAAAATCGCCTTTAGCGGGATGGATAGTTATTGTTACATTATTTTTAGAGTCAACATCAGATTCAATGAATGTGGATGCCCCTTGCCCTGTCAGGTAGGCTTGAGTTGTTCCGTCATCGTCATATTCTGTAAATGAACTGTGTCCTGACGGATATAGTTCGTATATGCGGATGTTTTTATTGATTTCTGATATGTTATTGTTCGGGTTAGTTAAAGGAATAATGGCTCCGTTTTTAACGAATACCGGTAATTTCCATAATGGGGCGGAAAAGTTGTTTAAAATACAGTTTCCTGCATATTTATTTCCTGTAAAATAGTCAATCCAGGTGCCTTCCGGTAAATAGATACCATTGCGGATGTCGTTGCCTTTTTCGTCTGCCTGTGTTGTCTGGTAAATCGGTGCAATCAGAAAATAAGGGCCGTATAAGAATTGATATTGAGTGGCTTTACCAAATGTATATTTGTTGGGATATTCCAGGAACATGGCGCGAATCATAGGCATGCCGTCTACGGCTTGTTTTGCGATGCTATAGGTATAGGGCATGATTTCAGATTTGAGTTTCAGGTACCAGCGGTTGATGGAGGTTGCAGGTTCTCCCAGTGCATGCGGATATTTTTCGTTGGCACCCCATCCGTCCATATTTAATTGCATGGGCGTAAATGTTTTCCATTGGAAGTCGCGGGTATTGATGACAGGGTTCTTGCCGCCGAAAATACCATCCATGTCAGATGTTATATTAGGTTGTCCGGATAATCCCGAACCGATATAGGTCGGGATATGGAAGCGAATGTATTCCCATACGCCTCCGGTCTGGTCGCCTGACCATATTCCGGCGTACCGTTGGGTGCCGGCCCATCCGTCCAGAGAAATAATAAAGGGACGACTGTCATTACCATAATAAGGCATGATGTGTCCTACATCAGCGACACCATTCAAGCCAAATGAATATCCGGCTCCGACCCAGGCGACATCGGTTTTCAGAATACGTACACCAGCATCTCTGACTTCTTTTACAATATCCCGTTGCAGTAACGCACTTATTTCCGGTTTCGGATGCAGATCAGATTGGGTCCACAGACCGATTTCTACTCCCTGTTGGCGGGCATAGTCTCCCAGTTTTTTCAGGTTTTGAATATTACCGTCTAAAGTTTCAGTTTGTCCGTATCCTGCGCCGTATCCATCGTTGGGCAAGAGCCAGCCTAAAGGCATGTCATGTTTTTTGTAACGGTCAATCACTGCACGGGCTGAAAATTGGTAGTTGTTTTTTTCTCCATTCAGCGATTCTTTGATACCTCCGTTGTCTTTTTGGCTTTCTTTGTAACGTTTACCGTCCTCAAAAAGAATCCCTTTTTCATCTTCTTTCCAATAATCCCGGTTATATGCGTTAAGGTGGCCTTGGTAAAAACCGAATTTGGGTAATAAGACAGGATTGCCGGTTAATTGATAAAAATCATTTAATAAAGCTATTGCGTCATTATTAATCATGAAAAATACGTCCAGGTAGTTGGTTTCATGAAATAGTTTTACGACGCCCTCTTTTTCAGAACCGAAATCGTATTTTCCTTTTTTGAAAGTGTACCACATGATACCGTAACCATTTGTGGACCAGTAGAAAGGAGTGGGAGAGGCTACCCCTCCGTCGGTCCAGCTATTCTGATTTTCAATAGAGATGACTTTACCTTTATGCGAAAAACGGCCGTTTTGTACTCCGCCGCCATAGAAGTATTCCTGTGGGTTTTCTTTGAGAGTCAGTGTTGTTTTCCGGGGTTCGAACTGAATCGGAGAGATGGTTTCGACGGTTATTCTGTTGGATGTTAAATCAGTTATTTTCAGCAGGGAGTTTTGTTTATTTAGTTCAATTTTGATTTTGGCTGTTGTTATAAGTATTTGTTCATTGTTTATACTCAAATCTAATTTAGTAACTTTTTTTCTGGGTTGTTCCACTAAAATTTGTGCTGCCGGAATAGCTTGTGGTTCGCGGATAATCCCTCCTTCATTATCTTGAAATGCACGGAAAATATTGTCACCGTAAAAATCCAGGGTTAATATTTGGTTGCCGGACAAAGAGATTTCAACGGTTGTCGGATTGATTTTTTTAGCTCCGAGAATCGAGGTAGACTGTTGTGTTGTTTTTTCCGGGTTTTCCAATTGTTGTCCTGCTTGTGCAGAAGAAAAAGGAAGAAGGAATGATAAAAGAAAAACAAGCAAAACGACTTTGCTCTTTTGGGAGTCAATAATGCAATTCATGATTTGTAATAAAATTTACTATAGTTTATAAGAAATATTTGTATTTAAAGCACATCTGGTCAAAAGTAAGTAAAAATTTTTACAAACGACCTATTTTATCTGAAAAACATAGTGAAAATGACTATTGGAAAAGCGGTTTGACAGTAGCAAAATGGAGGGGAGAAAATGTAGATTTTATAATGGGAGTTTCATCAAATATTGTAATGAAAATCAGTATAATACATTCAAAAGTGTATTAACATATTCTTATAAAATAAAATATTGCTATATTTGCTGTGTCTAACGTATTCCTTGAGAGGTAGGAAATCTGCCTTTTGTGACGGGCATAAACTATATATGCCCGTTGCTCGATACGGCGGTTCCGTACCCCCGTGTGGAGTGTCAATGCATCCACAGTTTCTCTCAAGGAATGTTAGACAGCGGGACAGGCGGAATCGTCTCTTTTTTTGCTGATGAAATAGAACGACTCGTCCAGAGGATAGTAAATTTTTAAAGTTGTTTTTATCTTAGTCCTTTTTGTAGATTGCAATCATTAGTTTTCCGGGGGCATAACAGGCAATAGAAATTTATAAATGGTGTGTTGTAATGGCAATAAATTTTACTTCTTCTGAATATAAATTGATATTATGGAGTTTTGATTATATCCGGGATAATTTTGATATAACAACAGATCAGTTGCCGGATATTTTGGTAAAATTCTGGACGGTACCCGATTTTCTGACTCGTTTGCAGTGTGAAAACAGGGGGGTGCAAATTTTTATTTTTATGTTTATTGTCCGAATGAATAGATGGCCTGAGGAAGAGATGGAAGAGTTTATAAAATCTTTTCAGTTCAGTCAGTTATTTTATTGTTTTCAGGTTATTCTTGCTGCAATATCTTACAGCCGGGAGAAGAATATACCAATACCTCCCTTTCCTATATTTGATTTGGAAAAATATTCGTTACCTGGATTGTGTGAAGAGGGGCAGTTGTTGGAGTATTATGAATTGATTACCAGGAATTGAATCATCAAAAAGGTCAAAAGTTTCGGAATAATTCTTTGCTTTTGACCTTTTTGATGAATATTAATTGCGGGGATAGCTGCCGTGATTTCTGTTTTGGTGTGCGGGCCTTCTTTGTTGCCTTTCTTGCTGGCGTTTTTCTTCGTTTTCTTTATAAGTTTTATATTGTTCTGTTGTCAATATTTTTTTCAGTTGTGCGTCAGTTTCTTCCCGGTTTTTCTGCATCTGGGTTCTCATGTTTTCCCGGTTTTCTTTGTTTTTCTGAAATGTTTCTTCTCTTTTCTTAAAAGATTCTGTGAACATTTTTTTTAAATCTTTTTGCTGCGCATCTGTTAGCTTCAGCTCTTGATTTAAACGTTCTACTGTCCGGGTAGCTTGTTGTTCGGGAGTCATTCTTTCGCGGGGTCCTTTTTGTTGTGCATTAATACCCACGGTCAGCAAGATACATAATGTAGCGGTTAAAAATAAAAATTTTTTCATATCACTTTTTGTTTATAAATTTTTCCTGTTCAGGAATGTTTTTGTCATGGTATATGACAACACATTTGCTAAAAAGTTTATATGAAAAACATATAAGTTTCGTTAATTATTATTCCACGTAGAGGCTAATTGTTGAAAATAAATTACATCTTCCCATTCGTTTCCTCTTTTCAGCCATTGTTTCCGGTAACCTGTCCTGGTAAATCCGGTAGATTCAAAAAGTTTAAGGCTGGCAATATTACAATTGGGAACGCTGCTATATACTTGGTTCAGATTGAGTGTTTCAAAGCAGTAATCCAGCATTAGTTTTATTGCAGATGTGGCATAACCTTGTTTACGGTTTTCCATGTTGTGGATCATTATGCCTATTCCTGCTCTTTGATGATAGGGGTCAAAATCATAAAGGTCAATAAGTCCTACGGGTTTTTTATCTTCTATACGGACAATCATCAGGCGTAGTTGTTTACTGGTGTATATGTCCTCATGAGAATTTTCAATGTATTTTTTTAAGGTGTAATGTGAAAATGGAGTCAGGGTATCGCTTACGTCCCATAAATCCATATCATTTTCCCATTTGTACAGATATTCAAGGTCTTCAGGTTCCAGAGCCCGGATTAAAATATTCTCGTCGTTCATCATAGGTTTTAATTATTTATTCTTATCTGTTCAATATTCAAGTCAATAGCCATACCTAATTTTCCTGCTTTGTATTCCCGGATGAATGCGTCCGGATAGATGTGCCGGACGATGGATAAAGCTTTGCGGGCTGTGGTTAATGTCGGGTAAATTGAGAAAATATAGCGGTATATATCTCCCATTGGAATAGTTTGTATTTTGTTGTTTCTTGTCAGAATGGAGTCATGGATATAAAAATCTATGCTACAAATTTGTATAGTATAATACATACTATCCGGGCAACTGATAAAGGCAACAGAATCACAAATGTCTGTTGGAGTGGCAAATGCAGATATATAGTTTTTATTTACCAAATTTTTATTTTTTAAAGAGACATCAGATTGAGCACATAGTAACTGTGGAAAACCAATTAAGGTTAAGACAATCAGGCTCTTGCCGATGAATTTTTCTATACAAATAGAGAATTTCATCTTTTTACAAATATATCTTTTTTCTTTGACTTGTATGTTTATTTCCCGAGATATTGTTACATTTTCGTCTGTTTCCGTATTTTCATTACATTTGCCGATGATATACGTAATTGGTGGAGGAAATGTTTAATTTATTGAGTGTCATAGGACCAACAGCCAGTGGGAAGACTGCTTTGGCTGTACAATTGGCTTTGGCTTTTGGCGGGGAGGTAATTAGTGCCGATTCCCGGCAGGTTTATCGGGGTATGGATATTGGAACCGGGAAGGATTTGGAGGAATACAGGGTGAACGGGAAGAGAATATCTTGTCATTTGATAGATATTGTAGAGGCTGGATATAAATATAATGTTTTTGAATATCAGCGGGATTTTGTCCGGGTATGGGAAAGTTGCAGAGAACGAAAGGTTTTACCGATATTGTGCGGAGGAAGCGGATTATATGTAGAAGCTGTATTAAAAGGGTATCAGTTATTGCCTGTTCCTGTGAATGAACAATTGAGGAATTCTTTGGCGGGTTTGTCTTTGCAGGAATTGGCAGAACGGCTGGCAAGGTATAAGAAATTGCATAATACCACAGAGATAGATACTCCAAAGAGGGCTATCCGGGCTATTGAGATTGAAGAGTATTATCAGAATCATCCATGTGAAAAAAAAGATTTTCCTGTTATTCGTCCTCTGATTGTTGGTGTAGATGTCGGGCGGGAAGTCAGACGTGACAGAATTACCAGACGGTTGCACGAGAGATTAAATCAGGGTATGATAGAAGAAGTGCAGCGAATATTGGACAGTGGTGTGAAACCGGAAGATTTGATATATTATGGTTTGGAATATAAATTTCTGACTTTATATCTATTGGGGGATTTGTCTTATGAAGAGATGGTGAGACAATTGAATGTAGCTATTCATCAATTTGCTAAGAGGCAAATGACCTGGTTCAGAAAGATGGAACGGGAAGGATTTAAAATTTGTTGGTTGCCGGCAGAAATGTCTTTGGGAGAGAAAATAGATACAATCCGGGGTTGGTGGAATGAGGGTTAATCATTCTCACAACAACCCATTTCGGTATGTATATTTTCAACCAGAAACTGTTTGTTTCCCGGAAAAGTTTCAATGAATTCATGGAGTTGCTGATGTTGTTCGGTTGTTAAATTATGCACCATGTTTTCAATGACAGTGGAAGCTTCGAATGCTGTAGTGAAGTCGTCGTTTTGCAGGATATCCAAAAATATGGGCAGATACCGGGAGTAATCCAGTGAAGATTCCCAAATAATGCGGAGCAATTCTGTTTTTATGGAGGGTTGGGAGGCAGACTGGAGAGCGTTGATTAAAATTTCCCTGAAAGCGTTTTCTTTTATATCGGCTAAAAGGTTTACGATAGTGGTCAGGGTATGGGCATCCCGGATATTTCCCAAATTTTCCAGCAACATTTGTGCGATGGACAAGTTTCCGTTTTCTTTAATTTCTTTTACTGCTTCTGCCAGCAATTCCGGGTTTCCGTTTTGAATTTTTTTTAGTAGTTCGCTATTGGAATTCATATTAATTTATTAGGTTACAAAGATAAAAACAAAGAGCGTTTGTAACGCTCTTTGTTTTTTATTTTTCTGCTTCCGTGTTTTCTTTTGCCCGGGGATGAAACTTATTGATTGTATCTTTCAGATAACGGTCGTCCAAATGCGTATAAATTTCCGTAGTCAGAATGGATTCATGTCCCAGCATATCCTGTACCGCTCTCAGGTCAGCTCCGCCGCTTACAAGATGAGAAGCGAAAGAGTGGCGGAAGGTATGAGGAGATACATTTTTTTTGATACCAGCCCGTTTGGCCAAGTGTTTGATAATGTTGAATACCATGACTCTGGACAAAGCCGTTCCGCGTTTATTCAGGAAAAGTACGTCTTCATAATCTTTTTCAATATCCAGATAATCCCGGTATACTTTCAGGTAACGTTTAATTTCTTCTTTTGCATTTTTACTCATCGGAATAACACGTTCTTTATTACCTTTCCCTTCAATTTTTACAATTCCCATACGGAAATTGATATTAGATAATTTAATGTCTATTAATTCCGATACCCGTAGACCGCAGGAATAAAGCATTTCTATAATTGCTTTGTTCCGTTGTCCTTCCGGTTTATACATTTCTACGGCATTCAGCATGGAATCGATTTCTTCCACAGTCAGGATGTTGGGTAATTTTCTTCCGATTTTAGGTGCTTCTAACAAACGGGTCGGATTATTCTCTAATTTGCCGTCGAAAACGAGGAATTTGAAGAAAGAACGAATGCTGGAAATACATCTTGCTTGTGTCCGGTTTGTTACTCCAATTTCACTGACAAATATCAGATAATCTTTCAGAATATCATAAGTTACTTCATCAGGAATTTTAACGTTGTGTTTGTCTGCACAATACTTAGCTAATTTGTTGATGTCATTCAGATAGGCTTCTACTGAATTTGAAGAAAGCGATTTTTCAAGAATTAAATAAGTCTTGTAGCTTTCAATTGCATTGTCCCAAGTCATTTTTTAAATGTTTATGTATGTCAAAATTTACAATAAATAATGCTAGCACACTCTAAATAAAACAATGCCTAAAGATATATATTTTTTTGATATATAATTGATATCTATTGTAGTTTAACAATATTAATATAATACACGTGGAAAAATGTTTTTACAAATAATTGGTATACAGTGTACTATATTTATTTTCAGTGGAAATATAAAAATAAAAAAATGATATTATAAAAAGGAGTGAACGAAGAAGAGAGAAAAATGACTAATTTTGTATGAAGATCCTGAAAATAAAATGGAAAAAATGCAGATATTAATACTTAATGGGCCTAATTTGAATTTGTTAGGTATCCGGGAGCCGGATGTTTACGGTAAAGAATCTTTTCCAGATTATCTGGAAAAACTTCGGAAAAAATATCCGGATGTTAGAATCGGGTATTACCAGTCCAATGTGGAGGGGGAGTTGATTAATAAAATTCATGAAGTAGGTTTTACCTATGATGGCATTGTGTTGAATGCCGGAGCATATACGCATACTTCTATAGCTATTGCTGACGCTGTTGCGGCAGTGTTTACTCCTGTGATTGAGGTGCACATTTCGAATACTGCCCGGCGTGAATCTTTCAGGCATGCTTCTTATTTGACAGCGGTGTGTAAAGGAGTAATTATGGGATTTGGACTAAATTCCTATGAATTGGCATTATTGGCATTAAAAAACAATTCATCTTTAAAACAATTCTAAGGAATTTACGATTAATCTATCGGAAAACATAAGTAAAAAGTTTGCAGATATGAAAAGAACAAAAATAGTGGCAACAATTTCAGATAAGAGATGTGATGTCGGTTTTTTGAAAGATTTATATGAGGCTGGAATGAATGTTGTGCGGCTGAATACGGCTCACCAGACTTTGGATGAGGCGATGAAAGTGGTGAACAATGTCCGTGCTGTTTCTAAGAAGATAGCACTTTTGATAGACACAAAAGGTCCGGAAGTCCGGACTTCCGGAATTGAAGAGCCTGTCCGGGTAGAGAGAGGGGAAGTTGTATATATGTCCGGAGATGCCGGAGTGAAGGGCGGTAAAATGATTCATGTTTCTTATAGTAATTTTGTCAGAGATGTGCAGGTGGGGGCAAAAGTGTTAATTGATGACGGAGATGTTGAATTTATTGTAAAAGACAAGACGGAGGAATATTTGGTTTTAGTGGCTTCTAATCCCGGAGAAATCAAGAATAAAAAGAGTATCAATGTGCCTGGTGTCAATATGCATTTGGAATCATTGAGCGATAAAGACCGTACTTTTATAGAATTTGCTGTAAAAAATAAACTGGATTTTATTGCTCATTCTTTTGTCCGGAATAAAGAAGATGTGTTCCAGATTCAGCGTATTCTGGATGAGCATAATAGCAAGATAAAGATTATAGCAAAGATAGAGAATCAAGAAGGGGTGGACCATATTGACGAAATATTGGATCATGTCTACGGTGTAATGGTGGCGCGGGGAGATTTGGCGATAGAGATTGATGCAGAAAAAATTCCGCGTATTCAGCGAATGATAGTTAATAAATGTATTGAGAGTAAAAAACCGGTAATTATTGCTACTCAGATGCTTCATACGATGATAGACCATCCGCGGCCTACCCGGGCAGAAGTGAGCGATATTGCTAATGCTGTATATAGCGGAACGGATGCTATCATGTTGAGTGGTGAAACGGCTTATGGGGACTATCCTTTGGAAGCTGTCAAAGTGATGACGAAAGTAGCTGAAGCGAATGAGTCAACTACGCCCCCGGATTCGAACCGGAATCTGATTCGGATCAATAATGAAATCACTGCTGCTTTGGCTCGTGTGGCTGTAAAAATGACCACGATGTTATCTGTTAAAGCTATTGTTGTGGATACAATGTCCGGACGTACAGCCCGTTATTTGTCTGCATTCCGGGGCGGTTTGCCTGTTTATGCCCGTTGTTATGACGAAGAGGTAATGCGTGAATTGGCTTTATCCTATGGGGTGGAGTCCTATTTTTCGGTGAAGCCTTCCTCCCGGGATGAATTTATGAGAGATATACCAAAAATGTTGTTAGAAAATGGATATGCACCGGAAGATCAGATTCTGGTTATCGGAGGTAGTTTCGGACATGTCCGGGGGGCTTCTTTTCTGGAAGTTTGTAAAATTAATGACATTAAGTGAGGGCTGGCAGATCCGGATGAAAATGCGGAACAAGAGAAAATAAATAAAAATGACAGCGGAAAAAGTTGGTGTGTATGAAAAAGAATGAGGAAAAAACGGAAATACATCCTTTGGAACCTTTTTTTCCGAAAGGGGCCCGTTTGCTGATGCTGGGAAGCTTTCCGCCTCCCCGGAACCGTTGGAAGATGGATTTTTATTATCCGAATTTTCAGAATGATATGTGGCGTATTTTTGGTTTGGTGTTCTTTGAAGAAAAAGATTATTTTCTGACTGAGGATAAAAAATCGTTTTGTGAATCCAGACTCAGGGAGTTTCTGGAGAGCAAAGGAATTGCGTTGACAGATTCCGGACGGGAGGTTATTCGCAGGCAAGATAATGCTTCGGATAAATTTTTGGAGATTGTGCAGACTATAGATTTAAAAAAAGTGTTGGAACAGTTGCCGGATTGTGTGGCAATTGTTACAACAGGGCAGAAAGCTACAGATACTGTATTGTCTCTTATAGATGCAGAGCAGCCTAAGGTGGGGGAATATACGGAATTTGAATGTTGCGGCAGGACTTTACTTTTTTTCCGCATGCCTTCTTCTTCCCGGGCTTATCCCAAGCCTTTGTCTGAAAAAGCACTGGAGTATAGGAAGATGTTTCAGAAACTTAATCTGTTGGATAAATAATGGGGGGCAAACAGATTTTTTGACAGATAAGCGGTTCTGCAATGGGGAAAGTCTGTTCAGATTGGTTCTGATTGCGCTTATCTGTCAAAGTTCTGTTGCAAAATAAATCAAAAGGGAAGGTCGTCTGCTTCGGGCATAGCGGGAATATCTTCCACCCGGTATTCGGGAACGGGAATATTTTCCGGGTTTTGTGCATTCAGTTTTTCTATTCTCCAACCTTCCAGATTGGTAAAATATGAAGTTTGGCCTTTATTTTCCCATTTTCTGCCTCTGATATTAAAATATACTTTAATGTATTCATTTAAGGCGATGTTTTCGAGTAAATCACACCGGTCTTGTATCAGTTGGACTTTGACAAAATCATTCCATTGCGAATTTTTCTCGTTTTCTACTTCGATAACAAATTCCCGTTTCTGAAATTTGTCGCTAATGTGTTGAGTTTCTTCTTTGAATATCAGCTTTCCGCTTATTTCGTAATTCATGTGATAAAAATTGAAATTGCTGCGGCAAATATAACAAATCCGGGGAAATTTTTCCCCGGATTTGTTATATCTCACTCAAAAAAGTATTATTTTTTGTTTGTTTCCGGAGCTTCCGGATTTACAATTTCGAGTAATTCAACTTCAAAAATCAAAGTTTCATTGGGTCCGATAGGTCCTCCGCCTCTTGGGCCATAAGCCTGGTCAGCAGGGATAAAAATTTCCCATTTAGAGCCTACGGGCATTTCTTTTAATGATTTGGTCCATCCCGGAATCACCCGGTTCAACGGGAATTCTGCCGGTTCGCCTCTTTTGTAAGAAGAATCGAATTCAGTTCCGTCTAATAAAGTACCTTTATAATTTACTTTTACTACGTCTGTTTCCGAAGGTTTTGGGCCATCTCCTTTTTTGATTACTTTATACTGGATACCGTCAGATAAAGTGTCGACACCAGCTTTCTTTGCATTTTCAGCCAGAAATTTTTTCCCTTTTTCCAGATTTTCTGTGGCACGGAGGGTTGACAATTTTTGGAAATAACTGTTTAAATACATTTCCATGGTTTGCTGGTCTGGTTTTACTTCTTTTTTTTGCAAAGCTGAATTCATGCCTGCAACTAAAGCTCCCATGTTCAGGTCTGTCATTTTCATTTGTAACATGCCGCTTCCGTTCAGGTAACCTAAATAAAAACTGGCAGTATCGGCTTCTGTTTTCAGAGGAGCGGAAGTCTGGTTAACTGAGCCGTTGTTGCAGCTTATAAGCATTGCTCCAACAGTCAGCATAAGGAGTAAATTTTTTGCTTTCATTGTACTGTTCATTGAGTTTATTATTATGAAATTATAAATACGAGGTATTAGATAAAACAATTGTCTCTGGCATGAATTTACATTGTGATTATCACAGAATGGCTAATAATTCCACGTCGAAAATCAAAGTTTCATTCGGACCGATGGATTGACCTGCGCCATGAGTTCCGTAAGCCAATTCAGCAGGGATATACAGTTGCCATTTAGAACCTACGGGCATCAATTGGAGGGCTTCCACCCATCCGGCTATTACGCCGCTTACCGGAAATTCGGCTGGTTCTCCTCTGCGGATAGAAGAGTCAAAAATTTGTCCGTTGATGAGTTTTCCTTCATAGTGGCATTTTACTGTATCAGAAGCTTTGGGTTTAGGTCCGTTGCCCGTTGTTAATATTTTGTATTGTAAACCGCTGGGCAACACTACGACTCCTTCTTTTTTCTTGTTTTCGGCCATAAATTTTTCACCAGCCTCTTTCGCTGCATTACCTTGTTTTTTTTGAAGTTTTTCGAAGTAATCCTGTAATATGTTATTGGCTTCGTCAGGCATTATTTCCGGCATCTGACCTGCAAATACAGTATTTAAAGCATCAGTGAGTGCTTCTGTATTGATGGTTTTTACTCCGGTAGAAATCAGATTACTGGCAAAGCTTAGTCCCAGACTATAGCTGACTTTGTCTATTTCGTTCGTATACTTCATTTTATTTCTGTTAATTTTTAATCGTACAAAGATAAATTAAATAAAATAAAAATTAAAAGGTTAATCCTATAAAAAGCGAAAAGCTATAAAGTATACTTTGGATTTATGATTTGGGTTACATGATTCCGGTTATTTTATGCAGGGGCAGTTTCTGAATGTCAATGTTTTGGATCTTAGCGGTTTCTTTCGGGAATTGTTTCGTACAATATTAACTGGCGGGACTAAAGTCGCCGGCGGGTATTTGTTTATCAGAACTCCGGTTTGCTGATTAACGGCCTGAAAGATTTGCAGGGTTCGCCTGCCTGTCTCTTTCAAAAATTCTTTTCGGACGACTTTTAGAGGATTTTTCCATCCTGAAGTGAAATTTTCAAATCTGACATTTCGGCCAGTTCTGTATCATGAGTTACGATGACAAATGTTTGTTGCATCTCATCCCGGAGTGTGAAAAAAAGTTTGTGAAGTTCATTTTTAGTATGTACATCCAGATTACCAGAAGGTTCGTCTGCCAGTACTACTTTCGGGGAGTTGATTAAAGCCCGGGCGACTGAAACTCTTTGTTGTTCTCCGCCAGACATTTCGGCCGGTTTATGAGAAATTCTTTCTTGTAATCCCAGACGGTTCAATAGTTTCAGGGCTTTTTGCTCTGCTTCTTTTTTGTTTATTCCTTTTATCCAGGCTGGCATACATACATTTTCCAGGGCTGTAAATTCGGGTAACAGATGGTGGAACTGAAATACAAAACCTATGTTATTGTTTCTGAAAGACGATAATTTGTTTTGGGAGTAGGTTGCGATGTTTTCCCGGTCATACCAGATTTCTCCGCAGTCCGGAGAATCCAAAGTGCCCAATATATGTAACAGCGTACTTTTTCCGGCACCGCTTGCACCAACAATGGTTATAATTTTATTTTCCGGAATGGTCAGATTGATACCTTTTAGAACCTCCAGGTTGCCGTAGCTTTTCTTTATATTTTTGATTTCAATCATATTTTATCTGTTTGAAATTCCCGAAGACAAAAATACAATTTAATTGTAATAATCATGTGCTGGCGGACCAATTTGCCTTCAGATTTGTTTCTTTGTGTTGTGAGGTGAATAATTTGTAAATATTTTTATATGAATATTTGGGTATTGTGAATTTAATGTTACTTTTGCATCGTCGAAAATTGGCACGCGGGCGTGGTGGAATTGGTAGACACGCCAGACTTAGGATCTGGTGTCGCAAGACTTGGGGGTTCGAGTCCCTTCGCCCGTACAGAGCAGGGAAAGCCGCCTTATTGAGGTGGCTTTTTTCTGATGTAAGATTATAAAGCAAATATAGTAAAACTGTTGTAACACCGAATGTTGCAATCGCTGAAATAAGTAAATAGGCATGAATATAACAAAAAACCAGATTGACAATCTGAATGCAACCATTAAGATTGAATTAGGTAAAGAAGATTACGCAGCACGTGTAGAAAAGGCTCTGAAAGATTATCAGAAGAAGGTCGTTGTGAATGGTTTCCGTCCCGGAAAAACACCTCTGGGTATGGTGAAGAAAATGTATGGACAATCTCTGCTGGTGGATGAAATTAATAAAGTGCTGGGAGAGTCTTTGAATAATTATATCAAAGAAAATGATTTGCAGATTCTGGGAGAACCCCTGCCGAATGAGACGGACCAAAAAGAGTTGAATTTAGAGGATGAAAAGCTGGAATTTGTGTATGATATTGCTCTTGCTCCTGAGGTTAATGCAAAGATGAGCAAACGGGAGAAGGTTCCTTTTTATACGATTACTGTAAATGATGAGATGCTTGACAAGCAGATTGAAAGTATCTGTAAGAACAACGGCAATATGGTGCCGGTAGAGGAGATTGAGGGAACTGAGTACCTGAAAGGTGAATTGATTGAATTGGATGAAAAAGGACAGGTAAAAGAAGAAGGTATTAAGAATGAAGATGCTTCAATGTCGCTTCATTATATGAAAGATGAAGATGCTTTGAATGCTTTCAAGGGGAAAAAAGCGGGTGAAGAAGTGAAGTTTAATGCAGCTAAGGCATATCCGAATAAAACTGACTTTGCAGCTATGTTGGGTGTGAAGAAAGAGGAGGCAGAAGGCGCAGGGGAAAATTATTGTTTTATTATCAAAGAAATTAAACGGTTTGTTGATGCTGAGGTAAACGAGGAGTTGTTTACCAAACTTTATGGTGAAGGAGTAGTAAAGGATGCTGCTGATTTCCGGGCAAGAGTGAAGGAGGATATCGGAAACCAATTGAAAGGTCATTCTGAATATCGTTTTACAATTGATGCGAAAGAAAAGCTGATTAAGAAAAACGAGGACGTAAAATTGCCGGAAGCTTTTCTGAAGAGGTGGATTGTCGCTGTGAATGAAAATATGACGCCGGAGCAGGTTGAAAAAGATTTTGCAGATTACCGGGATGAGTTTAAGTGGCAATTGATAAAATCGGCTATTGTGAAAGAATTTGATGTGAAGGTAGAGGCGGAAGATATGAAACGGGAGGGACGTCAGATTGCAGCCGCTCAGTTGCAGCAGTATGGTTTGTATGGTTTGACGGATGAACAATTGGATGGATTTGCGGCAAAATTACTGGAAGACCAGAAACAGCGTCAGCATTTGTATGAAAGAGCACTGGACAATAAGGTTTATGCTGTGATTCGGGAAAATGTAAAACTGGAAGAACAGGAAATTTCTATGGCTGATTTTGAAAAATTATTCCAGAAATAAATTTTATTGGGATTTAGACTAAAAAGGCCTTGCTTTGCAGGGCCTTTTTTATACAATAAAGAGTGAAGAATTAAGCAGGAGTAACAATAGGAGGGAGTTACGTGGGCATATATCAGACTCATATTTTAAAGAATGGTTTGAAAATTATTCACCAACGGATTACCGGCAAGGCTGCCTGGTGTGGTTTAATTATCGGAGTCGGGAGCCGGGATGAAAATCCGGAAGAGGAGGGAATCGCTCATTTTATAGAACATGTTATTTTTAAAGGAACGGAGAAGCGTAAGGCATATCATATTTTGAGCCGTATTGAGGATGTGGGGGGAGAATTGAATGCTTATACGACTAAAGAGGATACGTGTATTTATGCTTCTTTTTTGCCTAAGGATTATGAGCGGACCCTGGAGTTGTTTTCGGATATTGTTTTTAATTCTGTTTTTCCGGAAAAGGAAATTCTGAAGGAGAAAGAGGTTGTCATTGATGAGATTAATTCTTATAAAGATTCTCCGGGTGAATTGATTTTTGATGATTTTGAGGGGTTGATTTACCGGGATTATCCGATAGGGCGGAATATTTTGGGAAGCGAACAGGCTGTCAAGAAGATTCAACGGGCTGATATATTGTCTTTTGTTAAAAGAAATTACCGGCCTGACCGAATGGTTATCAGTTCAATCGGAGATATTTCATTTGAAAGATTGATATATTTGATTGAAAAGTATTTTGGGGATATTCCCGGTGGCGAGACAGCTTTGGTCCGGCGCAAACCGGAGGTATATGTTCCTCAGGTGAAAGAAATGGTTATGGATACTTATCAGAATCATTGTATCATAGGGAATATTGCCTATGATTATACCCAGGACAACCGGTTGGCTTTATCGCTTTTAGTCAATATTCTGGGAGGTTCGGGAATGAATTCCAGATTAAATTTGAATATCCGTGAAAAATACGGGTTGGCTTATAATGTGGAAGCTGTTTATACGCCTTATTCGGATACCGGGGTATTTTCTGTGTATTTTGGGTGTGATGCGAAAGATTTGGATAAATGTATGCGTTTGTGCCGGAAAGAAATGGCAGAATTGTGTGAAATTCCCCTGGGGCGGATGCAATTGAAAAAAGCGAAAGCGCAAATGATAGGGCAAATGACGCTTGTTTCCGAGAATTATGAAAATATGATGCTTTCTATAGGCAAAAGTTTTCTGATTTATGGAAAAGTTGATGAACTGGAAGATATATGTGTTGAAGTGCAGGATATAAAGTCGGATTTATTGCAGCAGATTGCTCAGGATATTCTGGCAGAAGAGAAACAATCGGTACTGATATACAAATAAATTAGTGTATGGAATGGAATGCGAAATTAGAGGAGTATATAGAAGCTCATACAGAAAAAGAACCTGAAGTTCTGGCTGAATTATCCCATGCTACTCATCAGAAAATTCTGCGTCCCCGAATGTTGTCGGGAAATATGCAAGGTCAGTTTTTAAAGATGCTGTGCCGGATGAATAAAGTCCGCAGGGTTTTGGAAATTGGTACTTTTACCGGGTATGCAGCGATTGCCATGGCAATGGGAATGGAAAAGGGAGGAGTGCTGCATACGATTGATATCAATGATGAAATTGAGGATTTTACCCGGGCTTACATTTCCCGTAGCGGATTGGGTGACCGTATTATTTTTCACATAGGGGATGCTTGTGAGATAATTCCTCAATTGTCAGAAATGTTTGATTTGGTTTTTATAGATGCTGATAAAAGGCAATATTCCCGATATTATCATTTGGTATTTGATAAAGTGCGTCCGGGCGGAATAATTATCGCCGACGATGTGCTCTGGGATGGCAAGGTGCTGGAGGAAGGCTGCCGGGATGCCCAGACTTGCGGGATACTGGAGTTCAATGAATTGGTGCAGCAGGATTGCCGGGTAGAGAATATTTTGCTTCCGGTTCGGCACGGGCTTATGGTAATCCGGAAAAAATCATAACTTTGTGGCAATACATTCATAAATGTCTTGATGATATGCGGCAGTATTTAGATTTATTGGACAGAATCTTAAAAGAGGGAGCAGAAAAGACGGACCGTACAGGTACCGGGACTGTCAGTATTTTTGGTCACCAGATGCGTTTTGATTTGCAGGCGGGTTTTCCTTTGCTGACGACAAAGAAATTGCACCTTAAGTCAATTATATATGAATTGTTGTGGTTTTTGAAGGGAGATACGAATGTCGGATATCTTCAGGAACACGGGGTGAAAATTTGGAATGAATGGGCGGATGCGAACGGTGATTTAGGACATATTTACGGATATCAATGGCGTTCCTGGCCCCGTCCCGACGGAACCCATCTGGACCAGATTGCGCAGGTGATTCATGATATCAAAAATACTCCCGATTCCCGTCGTTTGGTGGTTAGTGCATGGAATGCGGGAGATATCGAAAATATGGCTTTGGCTCCTTGCCATGCTTTATTTCAGTTTTATGTCGTTGACGGAAAGTTGTCCTGTCAGTTGTACCAACGCAGTGCGGATACCTTTTTGGGGGTGCCTTTCAATATAGCTTCTTATGCTTTGTTGACAATGATGGTGGCACAGGTTTGTGATTTACAGCCGGGAGAATTTATTCATACTCTCGGAGATGCACATATTTACCTGAATCATATCGAGCAGGTAAAGTTGCAGTTGTCCAGAGTTCCCCGTTCTCTGCCACAGATGAAAATGAATCCGGAGGTGAAAGATATTTTTGACTTTAAGTATGAAGATTTCGAACTTTCCGGTTATGAGCCATATCCTCATATTTCCGGAGCAATAGCGGTTTAATAAAAGTGTATTTATGATTGTATCTATAGTAGTTGCTGCGGCAGAAAATAATGTGATTGGAAATAATAATGCCCTGATATGGCATATTTCAGCTGATTTGAAACATTTTAAACAACTGACGACAGGCCATACGGTCATTATGGGAAGAAAGACCTATGAATCGATAGGAAAGGCCTTGCCTAATCGCCGGAATATTGTTATTTCCCGTAATCCTGATTTTCGTCCGGAAGGATGTGTGGTGGTTTCAAGTGTGGATGAGGCTCTTCGGTTGGCTGTAAACGAAGAAGAGGTATTTATCATCGGGGGAGGCTCCATTTACCGGGAAATGTGGGACAGGGCTGAGCGTCTGTATATAACCCTGGTGCATGCAGTCACAGAAGGGGATACTTCGATTCCGGAAATAGACCCTACCCGTTGGAAGATGGTTGCCCGGCAGGATTTTAAAGCGGGTGAAAAAGATGATTATGATTATTCTTTTATAGATTATCAGCGAATCTAAAAGTCAGGTTATGGATGTTGTTTGCAATATCGACGACAATTACACTAAATTTTGTGGTGTAATGCTTACTTCTCTTTTTGAAAATAACAGAGATGAAGATATAACCGTTCATGTGCTGGGAAGGGCACTTGCAAGCGGCACCCGGGAGGTGCTGACCGATTTGGTCGAGCGGAAATATAAAGGAAAAATAGCTTTTTATCATGTAGAAAATATGGCTTTTCCGTTGCCGGAAACGAATGCCCATATTTCGGTGGCTACTTATTACAGATTATTTATGGCTTCGTTATTACCGGAGTCGTTACATAAAGTGCTTTATCTGGATTGTGATTTGCTGGTGGTGGGTAGTTTGAAAGAGTATTGGAATACCGATATTACCCGTTATGCTGTGGGAGTTGTTGAAGATATGTGGGCATATGACCATGACAGGGGTAAACGTTTGGGGTATCCTTCGGAATATTCTTCTTTTAATGCCGGCGTTATGCTGATAAATTTGGATTATTGGCGGGCTATTGAGTTTGAAAAGAAAGCCGTCGGTTTTATTGAGGAAAAATTTGATGTGATTAGCGATGCTGACCAGGATGTCCTGAACGGATTATTTTACAATCAAAAATTGTTTGTTCCTTTCCGGTATAATTTGCAGGATGGTTTTTATCGCCGGAAACGTCATATACGGAAAGAGACGGAAGAGGTATTGAATAATGAATTAAAACATCCGGTGATTATTCATTTTACCAATCGTCGTAAACCTTGGAAGTCTGACTGTATTCATCCTCTTAAGAAAGAATATTTCAGGTATCTGGATATGACCGTTTGGAAAGGAGAACGGCCTGCGATGTCTTTCCGGCAAGCCTGGAAAACGGTCAATTATCGTCTGGCTGCGTTTTTACATCTGGCCAATGGATTCCGGCGTATAAGTTAGTTGCTTGCCGGGAGGTGTTGTTGCAGTTTTTCAATTGCTGTCTGAGTGGCTGATAGGGTGTAATGTCCGTTAGCCAATTTCTGACTGACAGATTTGATATTTTTTTTCATATTGATGATGTCTTCCGGGGAAAGATGGTTCAGGATGTCATTTAATTCTTCCAGACTATCGACGCAGATTCCGATGCCGTTGTCTTTTATGAAAGAGGCCAGAGCTGCCTTTTTCCAGATGATTACGGGAAGTTCACAACGAATGTATAGAGAAGTTTTATGGGGATTATTGTATTGCAGATAATGGCCCCAATCTCCTGAACAAGCGGAGACAGAGTCCCCGTCCCATACTAATCCGAAATCACCTTTTACTTCGCGAATCAGTTTGTCTGAAGGAATAAATCCTTTGTAATCAAATTGTTTTTTCCCTTGAGCCAAGGCAGGTTCAAATCCTTTTCCGTAAAGGTGAATCCGGTGGTTGGTAATGAATTTGCCGATTTGGTATAAAAATTGATTTTTGCGGGGACTCAATGCACCTGCATAGACAATTTCATAATGGGAAGTATTGGGAAGTCGGTCTGTTGCGGGTTCCGGAGACAGATAATCAAAAATTCCGAGGCAGCCGCAAGGTACTGCCAGTCCGTTATCCTGTAACCATTTCTGCATGGAAGTGTTGTGGGCAACGATATAATGACTTTGATTCAGGCGTTTTATTTCCTGCGGAATGGTCAGTTTCTGTCGTCTGAAGCTTCCCAGGTCATGAATCAGGGTGATTGTGTTAGCTTTTTTCAGGCGTGCCACCCGGCATATGAAAGAATAATATTTTTTCAGGGGGTACTGGATGAGCAGGATATCGTTTTTACGCAAAGAAAACGAAGTCTTTAATATACTGGCGAGGGTCAGTAAAAATCCGGAAATTTTATTTTTGCCGGTTTGCCGGGAGATACCTATATTTTTGAATCCCTGCTGTTGCCATATTGTTTCAATGTCAGTTTTAGCTTTATTTCCGGCATTGTTCAGGTTCGGGTAATGTTTGGAGAAATAACAAATCATGTTTCCGGATTACTTTAAATTAAATTCTTTAGCTGCAAGTTGCAGGGCTGCTTCGATGGTGTCGTCCATATCAAAATAGGCGTATTGTCCCAGACGTCCTCCTGTTAAAAGCCGGGGATACAGGTTGGCTTTGGCTTTATATTGTTGCAATATAGCAGAATTTTTATCATCGTTTATCGGATAATAGGGTTCTGAGTCTTTGGTAAAATTTTGCGGATATTCGCGGGTAATGACGGTAAAAGGTTGTTGCCCGAATTCGAAATGCTTGTGTTCGATGATGCGGGTGAAAGGAATCTGTTTTTCAGTGTAATTGACAACAGCATTACCTTGGAAATCCGTACATGCCGGTTGTGTATGTTCAAATTTTAAACTGCGGTATTCCAGCCGGCCAAACTCATAGTTGAAAAATTCGTCAATACATCCCGTAAATAAAATTTTTTCTGCCTGCTGGTCAAAATAAGTTCTGTTTGTAAAGTAGTTGGTATCAGGAGTGAATTCAATCCCTTCCAATAGTGCTGTTATCAGTTTGTTGTATCCTCCGACAGGTATTCCCTGATAGGGGTCATTAAAATAATTATTGTCGTAAGTAAAACGAAAAGGAATCCGTTTTATAATAAAAGCAGGCAATTGGGTTGCCGCCCGTCCCCATTGTTTTTCGGTATATCCTTTAATCAATGTTTGATAAATGTCTTCGCCACACAATTTTAAAGCTTGTTCTTCCAGATTTGCCGGGTTTATATGAGCGTATTTCCGGCATTGTTCCTGAATTTTTATTTTGGCTTCTTCTGGTGTGACCACTCCCCATAATTTGTTAAATGTATTCATGTTAAAAGGGAGATTGTACATTTTTCCCTGGAAATAAGCTAACGGCGCATTTGTAAAACGGTTAAATTCAACAAATTGATTTACATATTTCCAGATATGTTCGTGGTGTGTGTGAAAAATATGCGCGCCATACTGGTGAACATGAATTCCGTCTATATCCAGGCAATGAATATTGCCGCCGGCATGGGAGCGTTTGTCTATAATCAAACATCTTTTTCCTTGTTTTTTTGCTTCATGTGCAAAAACGGCCCCGAACAGGCCGGCTCCCACGATGAGATAATTGTATGTGTAGCCCATAATCCTGTATTATATAGCAAAGATAATTGAAAAATGCTTATTTTACAGATATTGTTTCAATTTAGGCAGAATTCTTAAGGCATATTTATTATAATCGGATATTTTCAGTTAATTTTGTCTGTATTTTATTAGGTGCTGGTGTTTATATTTAATTCATAGTGAATGAAGTTGTCCTTGCTTGCAATAGCTGCCGAGAATCATGTGATTCCGGAGAAAATATTTGACGGAGTGTGCTCATATTGGGCAGAGGTGACTGCGGAGAAGACGGTAATTATACCTTCTGTGTCGTGCGAAAAATGGGAGGGGATATTTTCTTCTGCCTGTGTTCTCAGGGTTGGGGAAGGCAGTGAGGAGGGGACGGATGCGCTTCCGATGGCAGATGCCCTGAAGAAGGCAGAGGGAAAAGAGGAAGTTTTTGTATGCGGTGATATACATTTTGTTGAGCAATATTGGGAACGGTTTGATTGTATTTATTTGTCCCGTGTTCATTGTGACATGGAAGGTGAATGCTGCTTTCCTTTGCCGGACCGGAAGAACTGGTATGAAAAAAGCAGGATATTGAATTGGACAGATGCCCATTGTTTTTCAAATATTATTTATCAGAGGGAGCCGTTGGGATTGAGTGTGTCGGTAGTCCTTTCCACATGTAATCAAAGTGCTTGGCTGGAAAAGACGTTATGGGGGTATGAGGCGCAAACGAGCCGTGATTTTGAATTGATTATTGCAGATGACGGTTCGCGTAAAGACACTTACGAAATGATAGAGGCTATTCGTCCGCACTTGTCTTATCCGGTAAAACATGTGTGGCATGAAGATAAGGGGTTCAGGAAGTGTGATATTTTAAATAAGGCTATTCTGGCTTCCGGTACGGATTATTTGTTGTTTAGTGACGGGGATTGTATTCCGCGTAATGATTTTGTTGCCGTTCATTTGAAAAAGCGGCAAAAGGGCCGTTTTCTGTCCGGCGGGTATCATAAATTGCCGGAGGCTGTTTCGAAAGCCATTACGAAGGAAGATATCTTTTCGGGAAAATGTTTTGATATCAGTTGGTTAAAAGCTTTGGGAATGAGGGATTCGTTTAAAAATAATAAGCTGACATCTTTCGGATTCAAAGCCTGGTTATTGAATACAATTACGACAACCAGACCTACGTGGAACGGACATAATGCTTCCGGATGGCTGACAGATATACTGGCTGCTAACGGATTTGATGAAAGAATGCAATATGGCGGACAGGACCGTGAATTTGGGGAGAGATTGGAAAATTCAGGTATTCGCGGAAAGCAGATTCGTTATTCCGCCATTTGTGTTCATTTGGAGCATCCGCGTGCTTACAAAACGGCAGATTCCATACAAAAAAATTTGAGTATCAGAAAATATACAAGACACAAGAATATAAAGAGAACTCCTTATGGTATTGTAAAAAACGTTCAATAATATTTGCGTCGGACCGTAAATATGATTGAATGTGATAAACGATGAACGGATAATGATGGGTGATGGAGTAAAGCGTAAAAAGGCGGGTAAATGAAGTGCGGAAAGTTTGTATTTTCAGGAGAGAGGCTGAGGGGGGGGGAAGCCTGTTGGGGAGGCACGCCGCAGGCAAAGTGTCTGTAAGGTTTACAGGCTGTACAGACTTTAAGGAGGGGAATGAATTCAGCTAATAAAAACGAACGTTTTTTTTGTAATTATTAAGATAATGATACCTTTTAACAAACCCTATTTGACTGGAGAAGAGATTACCTATATTCAAGCTTCCCTTGAGGCAGGTAAAATTAGCGGAAATGGTCCTTATACACAGAAATGTGAGCATTTTTTTGAAGAAAAGTTGCCTGGTTCCAAATGTTTGCTGACTACTTCTTGCACGGATGCGCTGGAAATGTGTGCTATTTTGGCTGATATATATCCTGGTGATGAGGTGATTTTGCCGTCTTACACTTTTGTATCCACTGCTCTTGCTTTTGTGAGGCAGGGGGCTAAGATTGTATTTGCAGATAGCCGTCCGGACCTGCCGGGCTTGGATGAAACGAAAATAGAGGCATTGGTTACGCCCCGGACTAAAGCTATTGTTGTTGTGCATTATGCAGGAGTGGCTTGTGATATGGATGTTGTGATGGCAATAGCGGAGAAATATGGTTTGGTTGTGATAGAAGACGCGGCGCAGGCAGTGGATAGTTTTTATAAAGGGAGACCATTGGGAAGCATAGGACATATGTCTGCCTTTTCTTTTCATGAAACCAAAAATATTCAATGTGGCGAAGGGGGAATGCTTGTGGTGAATGATGAGCATTTAAAAAAGAGAGCAGAGATCGTGTGGGAAAAAGGTACAAACCGGGCAGAATTTTTCCGGGGAGAAGTTAATAAATACGGTTGGGTGGATTTGGGTTCTTCTTTTCTTCCTGCAGAATATGTTGCTGCGTGTTTATGGGCTCAGCTGGAACATTTTGAGCAGATACAGAGCCGCCGCAAAGCCATATGGGAGAGGTATTACCGGGGGCATCAAAGTGTGCCGCACGTGCGTTTGCCGCAACTGCCTGATTATTCAACCCACAATGGACATATTTTTTATTTGCTTTGCCGTTCCCAGGAAGAACGCGCTGAATTGATAAATTATTTAAAGGTCAGAGGTATTCATTCTGTTTTTCATTATTTGAGCCTTCATAAAAGTACTTTTATGGCAAAGAGTGGAGGTGGAGGGCCGGAGTTACCCTATGCCGATTTTTATACAGATTGTCTGTTGCGTTTGCCATTCTTTTATGAGCTGAAGGATGAGGAAATAGATTACATTGTAAAATGTATTAATGATTTTTATCTTCAGAAAGCATGATTTTACATTTGGTAAATGATGAAAAGATTATCAACCGGACTGTACGTTTGTTTGAAAGTGCTGCCCCCGGAAAACATTTGTTTGTTGTTTTTGCCTCCTCAAAAAGGTTTAAATATGTCACCCCTTCTGCTTCGGTGATATCTAAAGCGGATTTTTTTAAACGGAAAGACCGGTGTGTTTTTTCATCGGTAGTGATACACTTCTTAAATACCCGGAAAATTCGTTTTATAAAGAAATGCGGCTTGCGGAACATTCCGGTATATTGGATTATCTGGGGTGCCGACTTGTATAATAAACTATTAGAACCCCAAGGATTTGAGATGTATTACCGGAGTGAGGCTTCTTATGGTTCCTGCGGGATATTAAGGACTTTATTCGTTCCTTTCCAAAAAATGCGTACTGCTATCCGGGTAAATAAAACTATAAAATTTGTGCGGAACAGGGTAAATTATTTAGTCACTGATACCACCGAAAATGATTATGAAAAGTTTATACAGTATTATCCTGAGATGAAAAAAATTCCCTGGAGGGATTTTTTTTATTATCCGATAGATGAAATACTGGGTGAAACTTTAGTGAATGCACAGGTTGCGGGGGACAATATTTTGATGGGAAACTCCGGTTCCCTAACCAATAACCATGAATATGCTTATGAGTATTTGTCGGGTTTAAATCTGGGAAACAGGAAATTGATTGTCCCTCTGAGCTATTCAGGGAGTAAAAATTATAAAAAAATAGTTATTGAGCGGGGCAAAAATTTGTTTGGTGAAAATTTTTGTCCATTGACTGATTTTTTACCTTTAGCTGAATATAATGAATTGATGACAAGTGCGGCTGTTGCAATTTATGCCAATTGGCGTCAGGAGGCCATCGGGAATATCATTATCGCTTTATATTTGGGGGCCAAGGTATTTATTTCAGGTCGTAATCCGGTTTTTGCCTGGGCGCAAGGGCATGATTTGATTGTATCGGAATTGGAGGGATTAACTCAACGGGAATTGGATACTCCGTTGACGGCAGAAGAGAAACTTCATAACCGGCGTATTTTGGCTGAACTTTATAATAAAGAACGTTTTTCCGATTTGGTGAAAGATACTTTTCAGTTGGCAGACTTATAGGTCCAGTTCAAATTTTGCCGGTTTACGGCGCAGATATTTGGTCCAGAACCTGCGCCTGTATTTCAATATTTCACGGATACATACCTGAGGGTTGAAGCGGCGTTCCTGTGCATAGGTTTCTGCCAGCAGACGGAAAAAGGGTTCTTTGCCCCAGAGCCGTGAAAAATTGCTGCAACCTTTATTCAGGCTGACCGGCCCGAATTCCATGCGGTTGATATCTACCAGGCAAAATTCTGTTTTTCCTTTTTTTACATCAAACAATATATTTCCGGGCGAATAATCTTTATGAAAAATACCTGCATTGTGGAGTTGTGCAGTAAAAGAACCGAAGTCGCGTACTATATTTTCTTTTCCCCGGAGAGGTTCTGTTCCGAATTCGTAAAACCGGCGTGCATATTCGACTTGCAGACTGACGAAATAGCATTTACCTAATAGTCCCCGACGACGTGTGACAATAAAGGCAACAGGTTCGGGGGTATTAAAGTTTGCTTTTTTTAGCCGGAAAGCATATTCATAAGCCCGTTGCGCTTTGGTTGGCCGCAAAAGGTGGTAAATCATGCGGTTTGGAAATATCGGAATACGGTATTCTTTTACATTTAAACAGATGCCTTCTTTTTCAATAATACGGATTTCATTACGTCCTTGATATAATATTTCGCCGGAATGTGAAAATATTTCCGGTAATTGGGTGATGAAAGGACGTAAATTCTCAAATAAAGGATTGAGTGTAATATAGGTTGCCATCAGTTTTTTAGTAAAAAGTTCACTTTTTCAATAATCATTTGCGGGGTAATTTGGTTTAGGCACGCATAATCATTTTTATAACAGGGTTTATGCCCGAAGATGGAGCAAGGACGGCATGGCATTTCCAGCTGGATTGCATTTTCCGGGGATTGGTTCCATCCCATAAAGCCTCCCCAGGGGTGAGTGGCTCCCCATATTGATACGACGGGAGTGGCGGTTAAAGAGGCCATGTGCATGTTTGCAGAGTCCATCGAAATCATGACCTCCAATTGGTGGATTAAAGCCAGTTCGCCGTTTAGTTTTAATTTACCTGATAATGTCTGGGTATGAGGATATTTTTGTTCCCAATTCTTCAGGATTTCCAATTCCTGCACTCCTCCGCCGAATAAGAAAATCCGGTAATTCTCATGTCGGCTCAATTCGTTTACAACTTGCTCCATTTTTTCCAGAGGATAGGTTTTGCCAATGTGTTTGGCAAAAGGAGCGATTCCAATCCAGTGTTGATTTTCTTTGGAACCGGTGTACGCTGACAGGGTGCTGGCAGGAGGGTTTTGGTTTTCAAAAATACTTGTAAAGGTATGGGGAAATGAGAAGCCCAATTTGTTGAATACTTTTGTATATCGTTCAAAAGTAGTCTGTAGCGGCTGGCGTATTTTATTTTTTTGCCGTGTTAGTGCTTTTTTAGCTTTGCGGTCTTTGTTGAAGTGTTCTACGGGAATGCCGGATAACCTGAAACACCACCGCAGGAAAAAAGTCCGCAATACATTGTGTAAGTCTGCCACTGCATCGAATTTCATTTCATGCAGTTCGCGGTAGAGGCGGTATAATCCTCTGATGCCTTTGTGTTTCCCATATAAATCGGCAGCGACAAACGAAATATTTTCGGGCAATTGCTCAAAAAAGGGTTGGAAGGCTGCTCTGCTAACAATTGTTATTTGTAGTTCCGGATATTGTTTTACCAGCGAATACAGTATAGGAACTGTCATCGCTACATCGCCCATCGCGGAAAAACGAAATACAAGCAATCGTTTCATGGGTTATTTTTTACTGTAAAGAACCGGATTTAATTCTGGGTCGTTGTACATTTTCATTTGTTTGTAGACTTTCATGTATTTATGTCCGGTTTCGATGTCTGCAAGCAATTGTTCAATAGCTGTAGAGAGGTCTTTTTGTTGTTCCAGCAAGATATTCAGTTTGGTTTCGCACTGGGCACGATGTTCTGTTGTTGTATCGGTCCGGCAGACTTCCTGTTGCATATGATAAATTTTCAAAGCCAGGATGGAAAGGCGGTCGATGGCCCATGCAGGACTTTCGGTGTTGATGGTTGCTTCCGGTTGTATATTTATATTTTTGTATTTATCTAAAAAATAGCTGTCTATTAATTCAACCAGGTCTGTACGGTCCTGGTTGGATTTATCTATGCGTCTTTTCAAAGTCAGAGCATTTGCCGGGTCAATGTTCGGGTCCCGGATAATATCCTCGAAATGCCATTGTACCGTATCAATCCAGTTTTTCAGGTATAGATAATATTCTATGGATTTGAAAGGATAAGGATTATTGATAGGGGTATCTACGTGGTCTGTGATATGATATTGTCGGATTGATTCATTGAATATACAATTGCATAAATCAGTAAATGTCATAAACAGAGTTTTTTATATGTTGTTATTTGTTTTTTGCTTTAATTCTCCAAAACTATATAATTTTTTACAAAGAAACAAATGGCGATAAGTTTTCAAAGGTGTTCGCAGGTATGTCGGGAAATAATTATCTTTGTTGCATTGAAATTAATTTGTTCGTGGGCAGCTATGGAGGTAACAATGCAATCCAAAATCAGGGATTATTTATTTATCGCAATTGCTTTTCTTTTGGGGAGTGTGAATATTTTGTACAATGTTCAGTTTTATATATTGTGGATATTGGTCACTGTTGTTTTTGTCCGGATGGACTATGCCGGTTTTGTCAGTCAGGTAAAGCAAAATTGGAAATATCTGGTGCTTCCTTTGGTTGGAGTGGCATATCTTGCAATTCATTATTTGGTTTCCCTGGGCGTGGGGACTAACCGTTATGCAGCTTCCTGGAACAGGTTGGAAATATTATTGCTTTATTTCTTTTTTATTCCTGTTTATGTGCTGTCCGCCAAAAGTTTTATTACTTCCTCTTTGTTGAAGCGTTCTTTGTTGGCTTTGTGTTGGGGAACGATGTTGTTTAATTTTGCAAAGTTGTTTTATTTGACCGGCTGGACACTGTTTACGGATACGGGCGCAGCTCTTGAGATGCTTTATGCCACCCGTTTTGGTTGTCACTTGTATTTTTGGGGCGGACATGTTTATTTGGAGCCGCAGGCCATTTATCTGAGTGTAACTGCTATATTGTCTTTTTTTCTGGTTATCCGGTTTATGGGGCACGCAGACAGAAAGGTAGTTGTCCAGGGTGTGATTTTATTCATATTGTCGCTTTGGTTTTTGTCGTTAACAGTGACAAAGGGGGCTATTCTGGCTTTTTTAGGCGGTTTTCTTATTTTAGCTTTTGTATTCTTCTGCAGAATGTCATGGAAGCAAAAATTATTTACAAGTGGTGTTGTGGTAGCATTGATTTTAAGTGTCTGGGTGTCTATTCCGGACACCTATGTACAAAGAATAAAAGAAACACAGAATGAAATTGAGAATTTAAAGAAAGGAGAATTGGTGGGGGGAAGCATTGCTCCCCGGGTGGCATTGATAAAAGAAAGTTTCGACCGGATAGAGCAGTGGGGAATTTGTGGATTGGGTGTATATAAAAATGCTGCCGCAAAAGAGTGGTTTGGTCAATCACATTTTGCCAATATATCTTCTTTGGGAAGTAATGTGCACAATTGTTTTCTTGAATTCTGGATGATAGGAGGGATTGCCGGTTTGTTTTTTATTTTGTATTATTTTTTTGTACCCGTTGTTCGGATGATAAAGACAAAAAAATGTTCTGTGTTGGTTTTGTCGGTGATATGTGCTTTGTTTATCGGATGTAATACAAGTGTATTGATTATTTTTGTCGATTCTGTTCCGTTTGTGATTTTTTTATTAGCCGTGTCGTTTTTTTATCCGGAGCAATTTGCAGAGCTGGAAAAATAGGAATTAACATTAAAATCAGTCGAGGTATTGGTCCATGCCTTGTTTGCAACGAACCGCTTTTTGCTCTACTTTCTGATAGTAATAGTCAAAATTCTTTTTTTTGTTTTGCATATGCAGGTCATTGTGCCATAAGTGGAAAACTATTCCGGCGAATTTCAGGGCTATTTTCTGACGTCCCAAATGGAAAAGACGCATGGCAAAATCAAAGTCTTCTCCTCCCCATCCGACAAAATATTCGTCATATCCATTGATGGCAAGTGCGTCTTCTCTCCAGAAAGACATATTACATCCTAAACCTGGTTTTGTTTTGCGGTGAAGGGCTAATTTCCGGGCAATGAAAGGCAAGTGAAGAGAATTTTCGCGCCGTTTTAATCCCGGTGTAAAGAAGCCGGGGTGGAAATATTTACCTTGAGCACAAAGTTTATGGGTCAGTTTTTCTTTAATGTTTACTCTGCCTCCTTTGATATAATACCCTTTCCGGGCAAAATTCAGATGGTCTTTTATAAAATCACGGTGAAGAATCAAATCTCCGTCGATTTGAATGATGTATTCATACCGGGCTTTGGCTAAACATTTATTTCTGGCTTTGGCTAATCGGAACCCCTGGTCTTCTTGCCATACATGTAGTAAAGGAACTGGAAATGTGTTCTGATAATTTTCTATGATTTGACGGGTCTTTTCAGTTGAGCCGTCATCTCCTATAATGACTTCCCGGGGGAGTACCGATTGGCGGATAATGCTTTCCAGGCATAGGGCTAATGCATCCGGACGGTTGTAGGTAGATAAAATCAGAGTGGCTTTTGTCATAGATTATCGGCTTTCATTTCTGCCGTAAAAGTATTAAATAGTTGTGTGCTTGCAAAATTATTTAATGACTCCGTTCCGGCTTAAGCTTATGGTAATTCCGAAATTCCTGTGATATAATTTTCCGTAATCTCCGTAAATGCCCAGGTCCATATGGAAAGGTATTCCGGGATTTCTTAAAATGCCGGCTTCCAGTCCGAAAGAGCATTGTTTCGGGGTATGTTCCAGAGGTTTGCTGTATGTTCCATAGTTCCGCGAGTATGACAGGCGGAATTTGTAGGGTATCTTTTGGAAAAAATATCCTTTGATACCGATGTAGTGGGCAATGATCCGGTTGTTGAAAACTCCCAGGGTGATGCCGTCTGCATCCGGCGGCAGGGGAGTGATAAACGGAGTGCCGATGGTGCGTCCGTAATAGGTCCATCCGCTTTGATATTCTCCGTTGTTAAAGTAATTATCGTTTCCTCCCAGAATTTTTCTACCATAAAAAGGGTCGCAAGGATCCTGTTGTGCTTTTTCTTCTTCCGTTGCCGGGCGGTCATGATAGCGTCCTGACTGGCTTTTGCTATACAGAAATTCATACATCACGTCACTAAGCCATTGTTTAGGATTTTTATTACTGTAACAGATGCCCCAGGTGCCGTCCGGAAAATTTGCAAAACGTGTTCCGGAACCGTCTTCGAACAGAATATCGTGGTAAAAGGATAAGGTGCAATTGTCTGCTTTGTAATCTATGCGGATATGTTCGCGTCCTAAATGATTGCCTAAAACGTTGATACTGTCGCTTAATGTTGCGCCATCTCCTCCGCTTTGCGCGCAAAATATCCGGATGTAATCCCGGAAGGAGTGGGGTTGTTTCCCGTATAAGGGGGAGGTGCCTGCCCATTGTGCCCAGTGTTCCAGTCCGACGGTAATGTTCAGTTTGTGCCAGGGGGTGATTTTCAGATAGAGCGATTTATTGTGGAGCCGGGTTTTATCGACAAAACGGTCATCCAGCATGGTATAATCGGCCCAGTTGAATTTGAAGGCTACGGTTTCGCGGGTCAAAGGAATGGAGATAAAGTCTGTTTTCAGATTGTATCCGGGCATGGTGCGGGTATTACCGGAGTAGATGATATTGCCGTTTTGAGCAGAAATTCCGTTATACTCTTCTTCCGGATGCTTCATCCCCAGGTCGATCCGGATTTTTTTCCATTTCAGGCTAAAATACAGTTCGTCCAGGATAATACTATTTTTGTTTTGAGTCAGAAATCCTGCTCCGGAAAAACCATATGCAGTTTGAATTTTTTTCCGGGAATTAAAATCTGAAAAAATACCTGCCTGAATGAGTCCGCCTTTGCTGTCCGGAACTATTCCGTATTTGTTGGTTGTTGCCCACAGAGGGAGGTTCTTTCTGGTGGAAACTAAGCCCGATAATGCTGTTTTGTATTCAATTATTCTTTGAGAAAATGCAGACAGTATTCCACTTAACAGAAAAATAATGAGGATTGTTTTTTTCATGTTACGTTGATGGATTAATGGGGCAAAGCGGATAGTAATTTTTCAGCCGTGATTAAATCTTCCGGATAAGTTATTTTTAAATTTGAATTACTCCCCGGGATTATTTTGATTTTAACCTCAGGCAGAAATTTTTTGACGACTCCGCAATCATCCGTAGGATGAAAGGCCGGATCCTGTCCGATTTTTTCGTAAGCTGCAGTCAGGATGGATTTTCTGAATGCTTGCGGAGTTTGTACATTGAACAGGAAATGGCGGGTGGGTATGTCCCGAATATAAGTGTGTGTTGAATCGCTGTAGAGAATGGTGTCTGTTGACGGAATAGCAGTAGTACATGCTACCTCTTCTTTCAGTTGCTGAATACAGTCTGAAATCATCTGTTGAGAAATTAACGGGCGTACAGCATCATGGATAATCAGATTGCAGTCTGTTTGCGGGCAAGCTTTCAATGCGGCCAGAGTGGAATGATAACGTTCGCTGCCACCTGAAAGAAGCTGAGTGACTTTTGAAAAAGGACGCTGATGCAAAATTTCTTTGATTTTTTCAATGAAGTTGGTTTGGGCGACTATAAAAATTTCATCAATATCCTTATTTTGCTGGAAAGCATTCAAAGAATATTCTAATATAGTTTGTCCTGATAATGTCAGAAATTGTTTGGGCAGTTTGTTCCCCATCCGTAGTCCTGAGCCTCCGGCCAGAATAATTCCTATGTTTTTCATTTGCACTTGTCTAACCACAGGACAAAGATAATAATAATAACGTGTAAACAGAGGAAAGGCGATTCAAAAAGAGTTTTTCAGACCGGAGGATAGTTTTCCGGTTTTAATGTGAAAAGTTTTTATAGTTTAGATTTACAGACTAAAGTTCTGATGAACAAATGAAAATCAGAAACTTTAGTCTGTAAATTGGTCGGGTGGTGAATCATTCCGACTTTGGAAAAGGGGGGGTAATTATATGCTATCACTCATAATAAATTGAAGTTCACCACCTTTCATGATTTCATCATGAGTAATCCAGGTACGGTTCAGCTTTTCACCGTTCAGATAAACTTCTTTTACATAGATATGTTTATCGCTGTCTTTATTGGCAGTGATAACAAATTTTTTCTCTGGTCCGGTTTTGATGGAAATTTTCTTAAATAGCGGTGCTCCCAATTGGTATTTTGCTTCTGCCGGATTTACGGGATAAAAGCCCATTGCTGAAAAAACATACCATGCAGACATTTGTCCGCAGTCTTCATTTCCGCATAGACCTTCCGGTGTATTTTTATATAATTCTGTCAGGATTTTGTTGACATAGAATTGTGTTTTGTGAGGTTGTCCGACATAATTGTAGAGATAAGCAATGTGGTGGGACGGTTCATTGCCGTGAGCATATTGTCCAATAAATCCACTAATGTCAGGTGAAGCTTCTTCGCCTTCCAGTCTGGCTTGCAGTGTGAACAAGCTATCTAATTTATTGGAAAAAGCTTCTTTGTCTCCGTGTAGAGCAATCAATCCTTCAATATCTTGTTGCACCAGCCAGGAATATTGCCAGGCATTTCCTTCTGTGTATTCATCATCGCGGTGTTTGGAATATAAGGGAGAAAATGGAGTTTTCCATTTGCCGGAGGCTGATTTACCCCGCATAAAACCAGTTGAAGGGTCGAAGAGATTGGCATAATTTTGTGAAGATTTCAGGAAATAAAGATAATCTTTTTCGTAGCCCAGTGCTTTTGCCATTTGAGCAACGCACCAATCATCGTAAGCATATTCAAGCGTTTTAGAGACAGACTCGTTTTCCAGTTCGTAAGGGATGTAATTATAGGTTCGGAAAGCTCCCATGCCGGCACGGTTATTCAGCACTGTTTTTTTCATTGCTTCGTAAGCTTTTTCCCCGTCAAAATTCCGGATTCCTTTCAGCCAAGCTTCGGTAATGACCGGAACGGCATGATTGCCAATCATACAATTCGTTTCATTTCCTGCTAATTCCCATACAGGTAACAATCCGTAGGCATCGTAATGTTTCAGCATGGAGTTGATCATGTCTCCTGCTCTTTTTCTTTGAGTGATAGTAAAGAGAGGATGGGAAGCCCTGTAGGTGTCCCATAAAGAAAATACGGTATATTGGATGTGATTACGGACACTGTGGATTTCTCCGTCCGGTCCTTTGTAATTGCCGTTTACATCTGAAAAAGTATAGGGGGCAGTATACGCATGATACAAAGCTGTATAAAAATTTGTCAAATTATCTTCATTGTCGCTTTCTGCCTTTATTTTTTGTAATTCACGTTTCCAGTTATGTTTGGCATCTTTTTTTACTTTGTCAAAGCTCCAGTGTGAGATTTCTTTTTCCAAATTGGCTAAAGCTCCTTCCGTGTTAGCAGAGGAAATGCTGACTTTGGCCAGTATTTTATTGGTTTTGTCTCCGAAATCTATCCAGAGGTAACACCCCGTTCCTGTAAATCTTTGTCCGTTTTCCAGAGGGGTTAGATTGTCTTTACCGGCCAGAACCTGGCAATCCTGGGAAAATTCGATGACGAAATATACACGTTGGTCGCTGGCCCATCCTCTGGATTTCCGGTAGCCTTCCAATGTCCGGTTATTTATTTTCCGGATGCTGGTTTCTATTGTGTTATCCCAGTTTCTGGCAGTGGAAAGGTCAATGGTCAGGGCATGGGCTGTATGGTCGGGGTATTGATAATACAGGATACCGCAACGTTGGGTTACAGATAATTCTGTTTTTATACCATTGTCGAATACTACACTGTAATATCCTGGTTCTGCATGTTCATTATTATGAGAGAAACGGGCATATCCGGACTGAATGTATTCTGCCGGAGAAATACTGGTATCCGGCCGGGATATTACCGGTAAAAAACGGATGTCCTGCAAATCGCCGATTCCGGTGCCGCTAAGGTGAGTGAGAGAAAAAGATGAAATAATACTATCTGTGTAATGATAACCGGAACACCAGTCCCAGCCGGACCTTGGATTATCGGGACTTAATTGTATACCTCCAAAGGGTACTATAGCCCCCGGAAAGCAGTGACCGTGGTTTGCTGTTCCGATAAAGGGGTTTATGTATTCTGTAATTTTTAATTCCTGTTCTTTAGGTTGGCAATTCAACAGGGTAAAACAAAAAGAAAAAAATAAAAAAGGATAAACGGTTTTCATTTTATAAAAATAGTTGTTCGATATGTTATGGATAGCTCTTTGCCGGAACCGGTATCTTTTTAATTTTAATGTACCAATTTACCGATTATGAATAAGTTTTATGGGTAAACTGGTACATTTATTTTCGGCTCAGGCTTTATCCAGTTCATTCCAGATTAAAGCAGCAGCACCATATATAGCAACATTTTGGGTTAATTGAGAAGGTAATAGTTTTACTTTGTTGCTATACATTTTAAGTACATTCATTTCCATATGTTCCTTGGTCGGTCCGAATAATAAATCGCCGGCTTTGGTTAAGCCTCCCATCAAGAATATGGCTTCGGGGCTGGTGATTGCGACAATATTAGCCAAAGCTTCGCCGAGCATTTTGGCTGTATATTTGAATGTATTGATAGCAATCATATCTCCTTTCATGGCGGCTTCGCAGATTGTTTTTGAAGTCATTTCATTAAACGGTATTGCCCGCAGTTCACTGGGATAATTGTATTTGGCCATCATTTTATAGGCAGTGCGTTTTACTCCTGTCGCAGAAACATAGGTTTCCAGACAGCCGTTGCGTCCGCAACCGCATTGCCGTCCGTTGGGAGATACAATGATATGTCCGAATTCTCCGGCAAAACCGTCGTGTCCGTATATTAATTGGCCATTGGAAACAAAACCGCTTCCGACGCCTGTTCCTAAGGTAATCATGATAAAATCTTTCATGCCTTTGGCTCCGCCGTAAATCATTTCTCCGATAGTGGCAGCATTTGCGTCATTTGTTAAACGGATTGGAAGAGAGGGGTAATATTCTTGTAAAAGATCGCAAAAAGGAATTACTCCCGGCCATCTCAGGTTGGAGGCATATTCTATTGTTCCTTGTAAGTAATTGCCACAAGGAGCTCCGATACCTATTCCCACCAAAGTTACCTGCTCCCGGATTGTGTCTAAAACGTTTTCGATTGCCATGTGTAATTCTTTCAGGTAATCGTTGATGTCTTCGTGATTATTTGTAGCAATATTTCCTTCTGCCAAGTAATTACCTTCCCTGTCGATGAACCCAAAAGCTGTGTTGGTTCCGCCCATATCTATGCCTAAAGCAACTTCTTTCTTCATTTTATTGATTTTGTATTTATGAATAATTAGAGTTTTTGATGTGCTAAAGGTAGCAAAAAAATAAGAGATCAGTTGCCTGACCTCTTATTAATTACTAACTACTAACCTAAACATACAAACTTATGAAAAAAAACGTGTCTCTACTTTCGTTTTGACATTACAAATGTATAGCGTTGTGTGGGATTAAAGAGTTAATAGATAGTTAAAAATTTAATTTAGTTTCTTGATGAAAGTTGATTTTTCTTAATAAGAATAAAATTAGGCACCTATAATTCAAATCCCGGATACCCATACATTCGAATATAAAACCAAAGGTTTTGTCGGTACATCCCTCATTCATAGCGATGACATCTTGAAGCAGACTTTTTCTTTTGGCGAGTGTAGAAAGATTACGGGCGTATGAACGGATAATCGCTTTGGTCAGATTAGGTTCCCGCTTCACGCCATCCACTTTGATGACATCCGTGTTTGCAATTCTTTATCTGAAATTCGGGCTAAATATTCCATCTTTATCACTTGTATAACAAGTACAAAGATGAGAAGATAAATTCTTTACACAAATCAATTCCGTATTTTTGAGATGCAGGGATGTCAGGATTAAGAGAGTGAAGAGTAGTGTTCACTTTTGTGAGTGATGTATTAAATATTATAATGCATCACTAAGTGTAAAGTTGTATATAATTGCCATTGCCTTAAATTTAGGTACGTAAATACCAAAAATAAAACAGTATGAATGCAAACAAATTTGTTTGCATTTTTGTATATTTGTAACGTTATGGTCATGAAACAAAGAATAGAGATATTGAAGGGAATTCATCCGGGCAAAATTATCGCTCATGAGTTGCAAAAACGCGGCATAAGTCAGCGTGCTTTTGCAGCATCCATCGGTGAACATAGTCAGACGCTCAACGCCGTAATAACGGGTCATCGTTATCTGACAACCGAAATGGCTGTAAAAATTGAGCAATCGTTGGGCTATGAGGAATGCTTTCTGCTGATATTGCAGGCTTATCATGAAACTGCCGAGTATAAAAAACGTCTTGCGACGTTGTCAATAACCGGTGTGCCGAATGTCCGCCACTCACTGTTTTGGGATACTGATTTCGATACGATTGACTGGGCACTGTATAAAGAGGCTGTCATACAACGTGTCTGCGAATATGGTAATGATGTGGAAAGGGCGGAAATTGTGCAATTCTACCATATTCCGATGTCTGAACTCAATAGATACATACCGAAAAATTCGTATCGAATAAAGAAATAACATGATAACCGATAGCCTGCATTACGAAACTGTTTCACCGATGTTGAAGGATGTCCTCACCGAACTGATGGAGAATGAATTATTCGTTCTATTCCGATTGGTTGGAGGTACAAATTTGAGTTTACGATATGGACATCGCAAATCCGTTGATATAGATTTGTTTACAGATGCTGAGTATGGTAGTCTTGATTTCTTGGCCTTTGAGAGTTGGTTGAAGTCCCGGTTTTCATATTACGATTGTCCTGACAAAACGTCAATAGTGGGATTTGGTCGCAGTTATTATATCGGAGCATCTGCCAATAACTGTATTAAATTGGACCTAATGTATACCGACCCGTTTTTAGAACCTATAGAAACGATTGATGGTATTCGCCTTGCAAGTGTCAGGGATATCATTGCAATGAAAATGAACGTAGTGTTGCGTGGTGGCCGCAAAAAGGATTTTTGGGATTTGCATTTGCTTCTTAACAAGTATACCTTGGCAGAGATGTTTGCTATTCATTCTGTACGGCATGAATGGGAACATGATAATACAGAGTTATTAAAACAGTGGACGAATTTCAATATTGCAGATAAGGATTTTGAGCCGATATGTTTGCTGGGCAAGAATTGGGATGATATAAAACTTGATATTATAGATGCTGCCGAGGAAATCAATGTCTGACACTACGCTTTTTAATAGGCGTATTAGTATTTGACGACAGTATTCTATCCACCCAGTTTGGTGTAAATTTGTGTATAGGTGCTTAAGATTAATAAGATTTTATTTCATTTTCAGGTAAAACGCTTTGGTTAGGTTTATGTATTCCGGACTGTATTGGTGTCTGCTGTATTCTATGATTATTTCGTCTGTCAGGGGGAGAGTTTCGTTGCAAGCGAATAGCATCAGATACCGTTTCGGAGGCTTGCCCGGATTGGGAAGCACCCGGGTGATGTGTTTGGGGAATAGTCGGTATTGCCGGGCGTTTTGTATCATTTCCGTAGCTTCTTTTACAGGAAGTATGGCACAAAAAATGCCTTGTGGCGTCAGCAGTTGGCTGACATGTTTAAGCAGCATTGTGTGGGGGAGAGTGTCGTTGTGTCGGGCGATGGTCCGGCCCTGGTCCGGAGTTTTGGTTGATTGACTGAAAAAGGGAGGATTGCAGAGTATGCAATCGTAAATGCGGGGAGAAGTATAGTTTTGTAAGGCTGTCGGGATGAGGGTTATGCGTTGTGACCACGGACTTGCAAGAATATTTTCCCGGGCTTGTTCACAAGCGTTGAGGTCAATTTCAAGAGCATCTATAAATGCAGACGAATTTCTTTGTGCTGCCATTAAGGCTATAAGTCCTGTTCCTGTCCCGATATCCAGAATGTGGGTAGCATGTTCCAGTTTTGCCCAGGCACCTAAAAGTACTCCGTCGGTCCCGACTTTCATAGGAGTACGGTCCTGTTTTATGGTAAATTTTTTGAATTGAAACATACAATAAGTCAGGAAGGACTGTCCAAAAAACATTTTTGAAGGGAGGACAGATTGTTGGACAGTCCCTCTTATTTTATTTTTAGGATTCTTTTTTCTCTTCTTCTTCGGAGAAGTTAAGAATACCTTTGTCAGTCAGTAAATTGTACCACTGAATAATTTTTTTCATATCAGAAGTATAAACCCGGTCTTTGTCGTATTCCGGAACAATTTCATTAAAATAAGCTATGATTTTTTCATTAGCTTCTTTGTGACTTAAGGTTTTTTTTCCTTCTTCTTTTGTATATATCCGTTTGAAAACTTCTTTCAGGGGGATATCTTCCTTTTCTGTGTATATTGAAATGTCTTCCAAAGCAATGATTTTTGAATTGGAATAGGCAGGAAAACGTTTCCCGTCGATAAGAGATTCTACGATAATTGCATTTGAAGAATTACTGATTAGCTTTTGTAAACCGGGTTTTCCCGATATTGATAAAATTTCTTTTAACATAGTTCGTTATTTGAAAGTTTTATAAATGAGTTGCAAAACTAATTTAATAAATTGAAAATTGAAAGCACCCGGATGTTTAATGTTAAATCCTCTTTGTATTAATTCATGCCTCTTTGCTTTTTGATTTTTTCATAAGCGACATTGATTTGGGTGAATTTTTCTTCTGCGGCTTTCCTGACATCTTCTCCCAGGTGCCCTACTTTGTCGGGATGATTTTCGACGGCCATTTTCCGGTAGGCTTTTTTTATTTCTTCTTCGGTGGCTGTGCTGGTAATTCCTAAAATCCGGTAGGCTGATTCGAAATCATCGTAGTACATGGATTTTATGGAGACAAAGGTGGAATTGCTGATGCCCAGCATGTTTGAAATTTGTTCAAGTATCCGGATTTCTGAACTACTGACATTTCCGTCTGCTTTTGCAATACCAAACAGGAAATAAAGTAATTGGGTACGTGAAGGTCCGTCCATATTATCGCGGATCTGGTTACATACCTTCTCCAACGGAATTTCCCGGTTGCATAGTTCTTTGAGCATAGACATCGCTTCGCGGGTGGATTCTAATCCGAAATTCCGTTTTAGAAATTCTTTGACAAAATTCAATTCCGACCGCATGATTCGTCCGTCTGCTTTCATGACAGCCGTGGCTAATACTGTCAGACTAAACATAAAATCACCTCTGCCTCCGTAAATTGATGGATTTTCGTGTTTGTAGGGATTGTAATCAGATTGTGCCGGATTTATAATTTGTACGTTATCTAAAGCAGAACCGATAAACATGCCTAAAAGTGCTCCCAACGGTCCGCCGAGTGCAAATCCTAATCCTGCTCCGATCCATTTACCATATTTTGCCATGTGAATTATTTAAAAATTGTTATTTATGTTGTTTTTCATCATTGAGTTGCGGTAATATTTTCATCAATTGTTCCAGAATCAGGTGGATACGGTCATTGTGAATGATAAAATCGGCTTGCCGGCATTTAAAGGTATCGTCCAACTGATTGCGGATGCGTTCTTTTACCTGTCCGGGGGTTGTCCGGTCTCTATTCACTACTCTGGAAATCCGGAGTGATTCGGGGGCGGTGACACAGATGACAGAATTGAAAAATGTGCCGAGATCTGCTTCAAATAAGATGGCCGATTCAAAAAATACCAATTTGTTATTTTGTTGCAGACTCCATTGCCGGAAATCTTGCATAACCTTGGGATGGACAATGCCGTTGATGGTTGACAATGCCCGGGTATCATTGAAAATGAGATGCGCCAACCTCGGCTTGTCTATTTGTTCCTGCGGAGTATAAATTGTTGTGCCGAACTGTTTTTTTAATTCCTTCCGGATTTCCGGATGAGTATTCATTAGATGGGAAGCCTCCTTGTCTGCAATATAGACCGGATAGCCCATATGTTTGAGTATCCGGGCCACAGTACTTTTTCCGGAACCAATACCTCCAGTCAAACCTATTGCCTTCATATTATTTCTTTTCTAATATATATTCTACTTTTAGAGGGGAATAGGTTAAATTTTTGATGAATTTAGGAGCTTTTGATACTTTTATTTCCAGAAAATTTGTATTGGAGTTTTTCGGATAATCAATGGAAAAAACAAAATCCTGCTCGTTTACTTTGTCATATTTACTCAGTCCGATTTCATAACTGATATTGACATTGGGCGGGAATAACCGGATGTTCATAAAATCAGGCACATGTAAAGGTGTGATTGGTATGGTATGTTTGGCTTCTGTAAATTGTTCTACTTCCAATAGTATTTCAGCGGATTCTTCATTGAAAGTACAGTCTGGCGGAGCAAGCAATTTCAATTTGCGACTCGTATTTTTACTCAATTCTTTCAGATGCAGCGGAGCGGTTGTAATGTATTTTATTGTGTCGATGACAGAGGCCGGCCCGCTGAGCCATATGCTGTCAGGGACTGTTGTTATATGGGTCAATATATATTGTCTTTTTAATGTATAATCTAGTGTCGGGTGTATGGCCACTTTTTTGTGTTTGGCTACTGCAAATTTGAATCTGATTTTTTCCGGATATACTTTCAGGAGTTTTATATCAGGATTAATTTGATTTTTGATTTTGTCTTTTATATCCCCTGTATTCAGCGTATATTCAAGAATGCCTTTGTTGGGTTGTATATGGTCTGTATAGGTACTGACATTAAAGGTGATTGGCAGGAAAGAAGTTTTGAGGCGGTAACCCAGCAAGGTAAATCCTTTTGCTTTCACTTCCAGTTGTAATTTGGCGGGTAATTTCACGACAGGAAATTTTCCTTCCGGAAAGTTAGTATATTTGACCGGATAAGTCAGCTCTGCCGAATAGTCTTTACTGAGAGCATTCAATAGCCATAAGATAGAGGCGATAGCTACACAAATCAGATAAGAGACGATGTTTTTGCTTAAACGGATCTCTTTTGTTTTTTTTATTGTATGTGAAATTGCCTGAATAAGAGACATAACTTAGAGCGTAGGAGTAATAAAGAAGAAGGAGTATGATATGTGCCGGAAGTAAACCTTTGCCACATCTTCATACTCTCTTTGTCGTTTTATTTTGCCGGTACGGCGTCGGTCATATCTTTAATCACGGCTGATTTGTCTATTTTCAACCGGTTCTGACCTTCAACTTCCATGATGATATAATAGTCTCCGATTTCGACTACTTTTCCGTAAATACCTCCGGTTGTTACGATTTTATCTCCTTTTTTCAGGGCATCCCGGAAATTTTTCAGTTCTTTTTGCCGTTTCATCTGCGGACGAATCATAAAGAACCAGAATACTACAATAATCAGGATTAAAGGCAGAAAGCCCATCAATCCTCCTCCGGTTGTTGTTTGTAATACAATCATTAAAGTGTTCATAGTTTTGAGTGTTAATTTAATTATTATTTGATTTCTCTTGTTTATTCTGTAACATTAGCCGTAAAACTCAGAATGGTTTGTTTTTCCGGAATGTTTGCAAATATACAGATTTCTTTGTATTGTTTGCCGTATCTGCCTGCTGAGTTGAAAGTAATTTCTATTTTTCCTTCCTTCCCGGGCAAAACAGGAACCTTGTCATAATTGGCAATCGTGCATCCGCATCCCGTTTCTATCTTTTTAATAAACAGATTGGATTGACCCGTATTTCTGAAATGAAAGGTATAGGCAACTTCTTCTCCCTGGATTACGTTTCCGAAATTCCAGTCCTTTTTTCTCCATTCTATGCTGGTGTTTTCTGCCTTTACATTTGTTTTTTTCTCCTGACAAGAGAAAAATAATATGAAAAGAGGCAGTAAAAAATATAAAGTTCTTTTTTTTGTTTTATTTCCCATAGTCACACCATTCACTGAAATATTAGAATATCAGATGTTTAACAGAATAATTTTTGTCCCGGATACTGGTTAAGACTTCTATACCTATTTCCAAATGCTGTTTAACGAAATTTTGGGTAACTTGTTTGTCTGAATTTGCGGTTTTTATTCCTTCCGATATCATGGGACGGTCGGATACCAGTAACAGGGCACCTAACGGAATCCGGTTTGCAAAAGCAACCGTGAACAAAGTGGCTGTTTCCATGTCTACTGCCATTGCCCGGGTAGTACGCAAGTATTCTTTGAACTTGTCGTCGTATTCCCACACCCGCCGGTTGGTTGTATATACAACTCCTGTGTAATATTGGCGTTCGTGTTGTACGATGATTTTGGAACAGGCTTTTTGTATACTGAATGCCGGCAGGGCTGGTACTTCGTGGGGCATATAATCGTCGGAGGTTCCTTCGCCTTTTATTGCTGCTATAGGCAGAATATAATCTCCTACCGCATTTTTGACCTTCAATCCTCCGCATTTGCCTATGAAAAGAACGGCTTCCGGTTCAATGGCCGAAAGAAGGTCCAGGATGGTTGCCGCATTGGGGCTTCCCATTCCGAAGTTAATCAGGGTTATCCCGTTATGACAGACATTGGGCATGGTTTTGTCTTCCCCGATAATGGGTACCTGGTAAATTTCCGAAAATAATTCCAGATAATATTCAAAATTGGTGAGCAGGATGTATTTGGAGAAATCTTTTAATTCCCGGCCGGTATATCGTGGAAGCCAATTGTCCACTATTTCTTTTTTGGTTTTCATATTTTAATTCTCCGGTGTGAAATTAATCCGTAATTTACTTTTCCTATCTTTGTATGCTTTTCGGCATAAAATTAGAATATAATCGGCAAACAACAAAATGAAAACAGAAGTACAGCTGGAAGAACTTAAAAATATAAAGATTGAGGATTATACTTACGGGCTTCCTGAAGAAAGGATTGCAAAGTTTCCGTTGGAGCAACGGGAAGCGTCCCAATTGTTGGTTTATCAGGAGGGCCGGATAGACAGGAAATATTTTACTGATGTCGGGGAATTGTTGAAGCCCGGACAGACCCTTATTTTTAATAATACGAAAGTCATTCATGCCCGTATTTTTTTCAGAAAGCCGACGGGAGCGGTTATTGAAGTATTTTGTCTGGAACCGGAGTATCCGGTTGATTATGCACAAAGTTTTGCATCCCGGAGTGAATGTACCTGGAGTTGTATGGTAGGGAATCTGAAGAAATGGAAAGAAGGTGATATAGAATGCCGTTTCAGGTATAAAGAAAAGGAATGCATTCTGAGAGCTGAAAAGCAGGAACGGATGAACGGAGAAGTGATTGTCCGTTTTAGCTGGAGTGACAGATTGTCGTTCAGCGAAGTGTTGGAGGCCTGTGGACATATCCCGATACCTCCTTATCTGAACCGGGATTCCGAAGCATCGGACGAGATTCGTTATCAGACCGTTTATTCCAGGGAGGAAGGGTCTGTGGCTGCTCCTACGGCAGGCCTGCATTTTACAGATGAGATTCTGGAAACTATCAGGGAAAAAGGGGTGCGGACAGCCCAATTGACATTGCATGTCGGAGCCGGAACTTTTCGTCCGGTAAAATCTGAAACCATCGGCGGACATGATATGCATACGGAACATCTGATTATTTCCCGGCAGTTAGTGAAATGTCTGAAACAGAAAGAAAAGGAAATGATTGCAGTGGGAACAACTTCTGTCAGGACATTGGAAAGTTTATACTGGATGGGCGTTAAAAGGTTGGAAGGAAAGGCAGAATTTTTTTCTTTGGAACAATGGGAAGCCTATGCTTTGCCGTCGCATTATACTCTGCGGCAGGCAATGGAAGCCTTGGAAGGATGGTTTGAGGAGACAGGGCAGGAGGTGTTGAAAGCACATACTACCATTATCATTGTGCCGGGTTACCGCTTCCGGGTATTGGATGCTATGTTTACCAATTTCCATCAGCCCCAAAGTACGCTTTTGCTGCTGGTTGCTGCTGCTGTAGGAGAAGATTGGCGCAGAATATACGATTATGCCTTGGAACATGATTTCCGTTTTCTCAGTTATGGGGACAGTAGTTTTCTGAAAATAAGAACTGATAATTAAGCGATAAAAGAGGAAGTTATTATGTTGGAACTGACGTTACCGGCCTTTGAATACAAAGTGAAGAGACAAAGTGGTTCGGTGATGATTTTTGATATTATCCGTAAGAAATATGTTGTGTTGACTCCTGAGGAATGGGTAAGGCAGCATGTTGTTCATTATTTGGCAGAAGTGAAAAAGGTTCCGGTAGCTCTGATTGCCGTTGAGCGTGAAATTGCTTTGTATGGATTGCGAAGGCGGTTTGACGTAGTTGTATTCAGCCGGCAGGGAGAGCCTTGGTTGCTGGTGGAATGTAAGGCCCCATCAGTATTATTGACCCGACAGGTGTTTGACCAGGCGTTCCGTTATAATATAACCCTTGAGGCTCCGTATGTTGCTGTCACCAATGGAGTAAAGCATTATTGTGGTAAAATCGAGCCGGCCCGGGGATTCGTTTTTTTGGACGATTTCCCGGAATTTTTGTCTTGATGGCAGAGAATCGGGATGTTCCAAAATTCTTTTCGGACAGGTGAGCAGGTATCTGAATCTGATGAAAGGGGTTTTGAAGATTTCTGTTTAGCGGACTAAAGTACTGCCGGGCAGGATATGCTCAGAGTCTTTAGTCTCATCAATGGCTATATATTAATCCGTTCCTGGAAGGTGTGTCTGTTTACTTTTAACATCAGAAAATCAGACGGGTTTATTTTTCTCTTGGCTGAAATATTGATTCAGCAAATCGAAAGCGGCGGCAAAAGAACTGATCTGATTTTTCATTACTTGTTCTTCTGCCGTTTTCAGGCTTGTCTTCTGGCTTTGATAGAACCGGTTGCGCAATTGCTCGTTGATGGTTTCATACATCCAGTATTTAGCTTGTTCGGCGCGGCGGTATTCGAAATAGCCGTTTTGCTGGGTTTCGCTGCAATAGTGCAGGATGTGTTCCCAGATGGAGTCAATGCCTGTACGTTCGTAGGCAGAGCAGGTCATCACTTTCGGCATAACGCCCGATTCGTGGGGCGGGAAGAAGTGCAGGGCCGTCTGTAATTGTGCCTTGGCGAGTTCCGCCCGTTGGATGTTGTTGCCGTCCGCCTTGTTGATGATGATGCTGTCGGCCATTTCCATGATGCCGCGTTTGATGCCCTGCAGTTCGTCGCCGGCCCCGGCAATTTGCACCAACAGGAAAAAATCCACCATCGAGTGGACGGCCGTTTCGCTTTGTCCCACACCCACGGTTTCAATGAGTATGGTATCGAATCCCGCCGTTTCGCACAAAATCATCGCTTCGCGGGTTTTGCGGGCCACTCCTCCCAGCGAACCGGCGGAGGGGGAAGGGCGGATGTAGGCGTGCGGGTCGCACGACAGTTCTTCCATGCGCGTCTTATCGCCGAGGATGCTGCCTTTGGAACGTTCGCTGCTTGGGTCAATTGCCAGTACAGCGATTTTGTGACCTTCTTTGGTCAAATATTTACCGAAACTTTCAATAAAAGTACTTTTCCCGGCTCCCGGCACTCCGGTGATGCCGATGCGGACGGAACGGCCGGAAGAGGGGAGACACCGGTTAATTACTTCTTGTGCAATGAGCTGATGCTCCGGTTTTGCACTTTCCACCAGGGTAATGGCTTGGCTGAGAATGTTAATGTCGCCTTTGAGGATACCTTCCACATAGTCATCTGCGGTCAGTTCTTTTTTCCGGATATTTTTTAATCGTGCAGCAATGTTGGGATTCATTGGGTCTGGCTGCTCAATTCCTTTATTTACTTTCAATCCTTCGTATTCCGGAGCATTTTCCGGATGTTCGATACATTCTGCCATAGTATTCGTTGATTTTGTGATGAGCAAAGGTATAAAAACAGCTTTATTTTACCAATTGACAGGAAAAATAATGATGATATAGCTTTCAGGGCTGTTTTGTTCAAATATAGAATCAAACAACAGAGCTAAAATCAGAATTTACAGCATAAAAAAGGACTTCCCAGAAATGGGAAGTCCTTTTTTATGCAGAGATGTAATAAAATATTATTACTTACCGGAGTGCATGATGGCAGCTTGGGCCGCAGCAACGCGGGCAATGGGCACGCGGAACGGCGAGCAGCTGACGTAGTTCATACCTACGGAGTCGCAGAAGATGACGGATGAAGGTTCGCCTCCGTGTTCGCCACAGATACCCACTTTCAAGTCCGGATTAGTTTTGCGTCCTAATTTAACACCCATTTCCACCAGACGGCCTACGCCTTCCTGGTCGAGTACGGCAAATGGGTCGGTTTTCAGGATACCTTTGCGGATGTATTCCGGCAGGAATTTACCGGCATCGTCGCGGGAGTAACCAAAAGTCATCTGGGTCAAGTCGTTGGTACCGAAAGAGAAGAACTCGGCCACTTCAGCAATTTGGTCGGCAGTGATAGCGGCACGCGGGATTTCGATCATGGTTCCTACCATATAATCTACTTTACATCCTTTTTCTTCAAATACCTGAGCTGCTACCCGGCGGATGATTTCTGCCTGCTGTTTCAGTTCCTTGATAGTTCCTACCAAAGGCACCATGATTTCCGGACGGGGATCCAGACCACGTAATTTCAGGTTGCAGGCAGCTTCGATGATTGCGCGAGCCTGCATTTCAGTGATTTCCGGGTAGGTAACTCCCAGACGGCAACCGCGGTGTCCCAACATCGGGTTGAATTCGTGCAAAGCATCTACTTTTTCTTTGATGCGTTCTACGGGAATTCCTAATTTTTGAGCCATGTATTGCTGTGAAGCCGGTTCGTTCGGAGTGAATTCGTGCAATGGCGGGTCGAGCAGACGGATTGTCACACCCAGTCCGTTCATTGCTTCCAGAATACCTTCGAAGTCACTTCTTTGCATGGGCAGGATTTTATTTAAAGCCTCACGGCGTCCGTCAACAGTATCGGAAAGAATCATTTCGCGCATAGCGTCGATGCGGTGTCCTTCGAAAAACATATGTTCAGTACGGCAAAGTCCAACTCCTTTGGCTCCGAAATCGCGTGCTTTACGGGCGTCTTTCGGGGTGTCGGCATTGGTGCGTACATACATACGGGTATATTTTTCAGCCAGGTTCATGATGGCTGTGAAATCTTCATTCAAAGTAGCGTCTTCGGTTTCTACTTTTCCCAGATAAACTTCGCCGGTAGAACCGTTCAGGGAAATCCAGTCGCCTTCTTTTACACAATTACCGTTCACTGTGAAAAAGCGTTTTGCGTAGTCGACAACCACATCGCCGGCACCGGATACGCAGCATTTCCCCATTCCGCGGGCAACAACGGCAGCGTGTGAGGTCATACCTCCGCGGGCAGTCAGAATACCTTCGGATACATTCATACCTCGCAGGTCTTCGGGAGAAGTTTCCAGACGTACCAGAACTACTTTTTCACCTCTGTTTTTCCATTCTTCGGCCTCATCGGCAAAGAATACAACCCGGCCGCAGGCAGCTCCCGGAGATGCCGGCAGACCTTTGGTGATAACATGGGCTTTTTTCAGGGCTTCTTTATTGAAAACCGGGTGAAGCAATTCGTCCAGTTTGGCAGGTTCCTGGCGTAATAAAGCTGTTTTTTCATCAATCATGCCTTGTTTCAGCATATCGACTGCCATTTTTACCATGGCGGCTCCGGTACGTTTTCCGTTCCGAGTCTGCAACATCCATAGTTTACCATCCTGAATGGTGAATTCCATGTCCTGCATATCGTGGAAATGGTCTTCCAGTTTTTCCTGTACGGCGTTCAGATCAGCATAGGCTTGGGGCATTGCTTCTTCCAGGGAAGGATATTTGGCAGCACGGTCTTCTTCAGAAATTCCCTGCTGTTTTGCCCAGCGGCGTGAGCCTTCGATAGTGATTTCCTGAGGCGTGCGGATTCCGGCAACGACATCTTCACCCTGCGCATTGATCAGGTACTCTCCGTTAAAAATATCTTCTCCGCTGGCAGCATCCCGGCTGAAAGCAACACCGGTAGCGGAGTTGTTACCCATATTGCCGTATACCATAGACTGTACGTTTACAGCAGTACCCCATTCTTCCGGGATTTGATTCAACTGACGGTACAGAACGGCGCGTTCAGTCATCCACGAATCGAACACCGCACAAATAGCTCCCCATAATTGTTCCCACGGACAAGTCGGAAAATCTTTCCCGGTTTTGGTTTTGACCACCTTTTTAAAGTTTTCCACCAATACTTGCAGGTCTTCAACAGTAAAATCAGTATCGTTTTTGATATTTTTTGCTTCTTTCAGTTTGTCAATTTCCGCTTCGAAGGGATTGTGTTCGCCTTTTCCGGCAGCAACACCCATCACAACATCACCATACATCTGGATGAAACGACGGTATGAGTCCCATGCAAAGCGTGCATTGCCTGATTTCTCAGCCAGCAGTTTTACTGCATCGTCATTGATACCCAGGTTTAGTACGGTGTCCATCATACCTGGCATGGAAACGCGTGCACCGGAACGTACAGAGACCATCAACGGGAAAGCTTCTCCTTTAGAACCGAATTTTGCGTTCATGATTTTTTCCATGTGTGCAATTCCGGCTTTAACGTCGTTTTCGATTAATTTTATGACAGCATCTTTTCCTTGCTGATTGTAAAGGGTGCAAACTTCAGTTGTGATTGTAAAACCTGCAGGTACAGGCAGACCAATGAGGTTCATTTCTGCCAGGTTGGCGCCTTTGCCGCCCAGCAGATTTTTCATGTCTGCTTTTCCTTCAGCTTTTCCGTCTCCGAATGTGTAAACGTACTTAGTGCTCATATTTTTATTCATTTGATTTATTTTCCCCGGATGGGGATTTTTGTTATTAATATAATCTTTTCAATATTTTGATTTACAATATACTGCATGATATTCATGCCTTGTAAAATCCGGATTGCGAATATAATGGAATTTTTTCAGAAATGGAAATAGGATGTTGATTTTTTATAATTCGTTGTAATACAAACGTTTGAATTTTTGGGATTTGATAAAACGGGAGAGGCGGCAAATTTTCGTTTTTTGTTGGACATTAGTGGTTGGCTTGTTAAATTTGTGTTTTCAATATCGCTGGAATAATGAATGAAAAGAGATACAATGATTTTCCTGCATTCTTTAAAGGGTTGTTTCATGAGCGGGTACAAAAATTGTCCATAGATGGTGGTTTTTCGTGTCCGAACCGGGATGGGAGTAAGGGGACCGGAGGATGTACTTTCTGCAATAACCGGAGTTTCAATCCGGATTATTGCCGCCCGACAGTTTCCGTAGCACGGCAAATAGAAGAAGGGAAGCGTTTTTTTGCCCGGAAATATGCAGGACAGAAATATCTGGCTTATTTTCAGGCTTACTCTAATACTTATGCTTGTTTGGATGAATTACGCAAGAAGTATGAAGAGGCATTGGCGTGTCCGGATGTTGCAGGGTTAGTTATCGGTACACGTCCGGATACAGTAGATTCGGAAATTTTGGAGTATATCGGCGAATTGGCCCGGAAATATTATATCTGTATCGAATATGGGGTGGAATCTGCCAATGATGCGGTTTTGGACAGGATTAACCGGGGACATTCTTTTAAAGATGCTGAGAGAGCCATCAAAATGACGGCGGGGCGGGGGATTCACATTGGGGCACATCTGATTTTCGGTTTGCCCGGGGAAAGCCGGCAATCTATGTTGGCGGGAGCTGTTCGTCTGAGTGAGTTGCCGATAGATGTATTGAAACTGCATCAACTTCAAATTATCCGGAATACGGCTATGGCAGACGAGTATTTGAGTAACCCGTCGGCTTTCCGGCTTTATACATTGGATGAGTATCTGGATTTTGTTGTGGACGTTATTGAATATATCCGTCCGGAGATTTATTTGGAACGGTTTGTCAATCAGGCTCCAGAAGAGTATCTGATTGCTCCGCGGTGGGGTATAAAGAATTTTGAATTTGCAGCGAAATTGGATAAACGCCTGCGGGAGAGGGACGGATGGCAGGGGAAAAAATACGGGGAATTGGAAGTGTAGGATAAAACAAATTTATAGAGCTCAGCTAAGGTGTTAAATTAAGAATATTAAATTTCCGAATGATTTTCGCAATTGGCAGGAGATACAAAGTAATACATTATCTTTGCATTGAATGACCCGCCTGATTTATGTCAATATAAAAGTTACCTGATTTATGATAGGACAAGATAAAGTTTATGAGGTTTTAAAAGAATTGGGGATAGGATATGATTATTTGGAACATCCTGCGGCACCAACCATAGAGATTGCCCTGCAATATTGTAACAATATGGACAGTACCCATTGTAAGAACTTGTTTTTCCGGAATCATAAAGGAAACCGGCATTATTTGGTTATTTTCTATTGTGAACAGAATCTGGCTATCCATGAACTTGAGCAGAGGCTGAGACAAGGCAGATTGAGTTTTGCTTCCGAGCAGCGGATGCAAAAATATCTTGGGTTGAAACCTGGTTCTGTGAGTCCTTTCGGATTATTAAACGATACGGAACATCATGTGTATGTTTTTTTGGATGAAAATTTGAGAAAAGCCCCGAAAGTATCATTTCATCCAAATGACAACCGGGCTTCTTTGGCCATAAAAACAGAAGATTTTATCCGCTATATGGATTTTACAGGCAACGGATATGAATGGACAAAATTGTATTAATCCGGGGGGGATACCTTTTTTATTTTATCATTGACACAGAAAGTGAATGTATTTTACAATGGCTTGTGTGCATACCGGACAGAACCGGTCGGTACTGAATTCCCGCATCAGGCAAGTCTGATAGGGACGGTAAACTCCTTTGCTAATGTATCCTCCTCCTTCAAAAACTCCTGTCCGGTTTGCATATTCCGGTATTGTCGGTGTAGGAACCGGTGTGTTTTTGTCTATCATTTTTTTCCATTCTTTCCGGTCTAAGTCAGTCAGAGTGGTAAGGTTTGCTTCCCAAGGCTCTATATGGAGAGGATACATATCGTTATAAGAAACGTTGCCTGTATATTCGTCTCCTAATCCAAGCAAGAGATGCCCGAATTCATGAACATAGATTTTACCGGTGCTGGTGGGGTGATGGGCTGCACTGATTCCGTAGAAATTAAAAATACCTCCTCCTCCGTATTTCTGTGTATTGGAAAGTACGTAGATATAATCATAGGGTACGTGAGCTGCGATGTCCCTCAGGCCCTGGAAATCTTTTATCATTTGGTAACGTTCGGAATTGAAAGTATAAAATTGTGCTTTAGTAGCTGTGTTCCGCCATATATGTTCGCCGGGTAAGGAGACTCCCGATTCCTGTGAAGGGGCCCATACAGCACGGATATTAAAATGTCCGGAGTGCTCCCGGTAAGGGGAATAGCTGAAAAACTCTTTAGCAAAATTCTGACAGGCTGCCGTAAATTTCTCTTTTTCATTTGAGGTATAACCTTCCGGAATCAGGACAATATCTACCCGTTTGGAAGGGTTTCCGGAATAAGCAATCTCCATCGTTTCATAACGAGGGATAAATTTCCGGATGAAATAAGATTGGGGGTCAATGTTTTGTGTCCATTTTTTTTCCAGTTTTCCTTTGCGGTTACGGGCATATATTTCAAGACGTACCGGTTTTTTAGGAAAAGGGAAAACTACTGATTCGGGCATGGCTTTCCGTATGGTTTTGGCTTCTTCTGTAGTTTGCCACTCGTTGAATAAAGTACAAAATCCCCGTGAATATATTTCTTTATTGCTGGCTTGGTCGATAATTTTAAAAAACTGGTTACCGAATCCGGTTGTGTCGATCAGTGAGTGCCGGGAACCACCCCAGTAAGGTTCTTCTTTTAATTCATCGAAATAGTATTCCTCTTCTGCATGGTTTCCGCAATGGTAATAATCAAACCGCATGGTTTTCGGCTGGAAGTATTTATCAAATGTAATTTGTGCGTTGACTATTCCGGAAAATAAAAGGAATAAAAATAGAAGTATTTTAGCAATCATGTCTTTGTATTTGGTTTATATCTTGATTGGTTACCTTCTGTCATACCAGGAATCTTTCTTCATTAGTTTTAAGTCCTGTAACAAACTGGATCTTACGTTTATCTGAAAATTATAAGACTGGTGTGTTCCAAAGGGAATGCAGGAAAACCGCATTTCCCAGCAGTGTAAATCGCGGGAAAGGTTAAAACTTGTGGCAGTGATTTCTTTTTGCTGGAAATCATAACCGGTACTGTAGCCCAGTTTCCATTTCGGAGTTAATGAGATATCCCCGTTAATTCTGATCATTTGGGAGATGGTATTTTTACTTAACGGGTGTTTGGCCCCTTCCGCAGGATTCCGGGAATAGTTTTTTGAGTAGTTGAAAGTATAGTCCAAACTGATGCTCCAGGGAACGTCGAAATCCATGTATTCTTCGTAGTGCCCGTAGCCTGTCAGTCGTTTTTGTTTTTCTTCTTTATTCTTTCCTTTGTCGGAAGAAAATTGAATTCCGGAAGAAGCGGAAACCCGGGTCAGCCGTCCGATTCCGCCGTTGTATTTATTGATACGCACGGCATTGGCATTGATTGCATAAGGGTCTAATGTTCCGGAGAGATTAATGTTTACTCTGTTATTGAATACTTTGGTGCGGGCAGATAATTGTATTGTGGACCAGCGCATTGAGTCTGCAAAAAAATTGTAACTGGATGAAAGCCGGAAACTTTCCAATAATTTGACTTTTTTATACTCTTCTTTTCCTGTTGTATCCTGCTCATTCCGGATTTTCATTTCTACGTTGTTGTCAATGCTCAGGTTGAGCGTTCCGGATTGTTTTGAACGTTCGGAACTTGTAGGTGTTCCGTATATTTTCCCTTCAAAAATGGAATATTTCTGTTCTGCGCCATTTTTGTCCAGATAGGTTTTCCAATAGTTTTTCGGGTCGATTCCCAGATTCGGAGCATAAGAAATACTGGCACTGGGACGGATTACATGACGGATAGCAAATACTTTGGCATCCGGTTTGAACTGATACATACCGTATATGGTAGGATTGTAAGACAGGGATGCGCTTGCCGTGTAATTGTGGGCATAGTGCAAACCATAGATGGTGTCAATGGGGTTATAGCCGTAGTTGGGCATTGTGGAGTCGACTACCCAATCTCCTTTGCGGATAGAGCTTAAATAAGCTACTCCCTTATAAGATATGGAGGGGGAGAGGGAGAGGTCTTTTAGCAGGTTAAAACTGGTACTGAGCGGTATAGAATGTTGAAATCCATTCTGCCAGTCTCTGGCGAAATGCTTGAATGAATTACCTAATTCGGACTCTTGGGTCTGGATTGTATTTTTGAGTTCAGCACTGTATGTGAAACCGATATTTTCATACCATTTTATACTTCCTACTCTTTCTTTTCTGCGGAAAGGATAAATTTGGGATACTCTGAAATTAATGTTCGGGAAAGAGAGGGAGATGGAAGAATCCCGGCTGTTCTGATTGTGTGTAAAACTGGCTGTAAGATTAAAAGGTTTGTCCGGCCACTTTTTACTCCATGAAATACTGGATTGTTTGCGCTGGTTGGCAATGTCGTTGATATTAGTTCCGGAATTATAATAATTGTCATTTGCCGATGACATGTCAACAGAAGCAGAAAAAGTAGTATAGGGATTTGCTTTTGCATCTTGGGTATGTGTCCAGCGGAGTGCCCAGTCTTTGGATTCTCTGAAATCCTCTGTCCCCTTGTCGCCTGTATGGTTACGGCTCATAGAGAAATTGAAATTACCGCTGAATTTATAGCGTTTACGGTAATTAGAACCCAGATTTAATGCCCAGGAACCGTTTGTAAAAATAGTCCCTGTCACAGCCATATCAATATAATCATTGATGAACCAGTAGTATCCGCCGTCCCGTAAATTAAATCCTCTTAACCGTTCTTCTCCGTAAGTAGGCATCAAAATTCCGGAAGTTCCTTTTTTTGTGATGGGGAAAAAACCGAACGGGATGGCCAATGGGAGCGGAACATCTTCTATATAAAGATTAGCAAATCCGGAGACCACTTTCTTATCTTTGATTAGTTTGGCTTTGCTCATCCGGATATAAAAATGGGGATGATCGTGCTGGTCGCAGGTGGTATACCAACCTTCTTTGACACAATAGACAGAATCTGACATCCGTTTTGTCAATTTTCCCTGAATGTATCCCTCACCTTGTTGTGTTACAATTTCTTTAATAACTCCTTTTCCGGTTTTGAAATTATAACGTAAGTCGAGGCTTTCAAATTCTTGTGACTTGTCTTTAAATTTGGGTTTTCCATTGATGACTCCTGCCGAATCTGCAATTCCGGAGGCATAAGCCAGATTATTAGCCATATCCATGACAATAGAATCTGCCTGTAATTCAGTAGAAATGTATTTTACAAAACCATTTTTAAACAGATACATTTCTTTACTGGGAATAGAGAATTTAATAGAATCGTCTGCTTTGTAACTTACTATGTCATTGAATAATGGTTTGGCTTGCAAAGAATCCGGTTCTGCTTCCGGTTGACCGATATTGGTAGTATCTCTGAGTGTGAATGTCTCAGAGTTTATAGAATCCTGCAACACTAATGAGTCATTGGATTCCGGAAATTTAGTCTGAGAATCCGTGTTTTGAGATTGTACATTCTTTTCCTGTTGCTTGATTGTTTTGTGTGTTGCAGGCGACGGATGTTGCGAAACAGTATGTGCATGAGAAATACTGTCTTTTATGGTATTGTTCCATTGGTCCGGAGGTACAGGTACAGGCACAATGTCTTGCCGGTCTTGTGCAGAATGCGATACAACAGAGCAAGCGGCCATGATTAAAATGACACTAATCGTAATAAAATGGGCTATATATGCTCTACTTTGCAATTTATTATACTATTTTTGTGATGAATAAATGCATTCCGTTTTCCGGATTCGGATTGCAAATGTAAGAAATATTGATTGTTAATAGCTATCATTCTTTTTAAAAAGTTTTAAATATCATGATAATTAAATGCGGACTAAGCGGAATTATATTGGTTTTGTTGACAATATTTTCTGTGAATATATCCGTTGGACAACAGGATTTGGGAAAAATTAAGTGCATTTGCATTGATGCCGGTCACGGTGGAAAGGATCCGGGGGCAGTAGGAACAAAGGCATATGAGAAAAATATTGTATTGTCCGTAGCCTTAAAATTGGGTAAACTGATTGAGAAAACTTATCCGGATATTAAAGTTGCCTATATCCGCAAAACTGATGTTTTTGTTGAATTGGAGGAACGTACCCGTATTGCTAATAATCATAAAGCTGATTTATTTATTTCAGTGCATGCGAATGCTTTGGATATAAAAAAAAATCCCAGGAATAAATATGTGAAAGGGATGGAGACTTTTGTATTGGGTACAAATAATTCTGAACACAATCTTCAGGTGGCCATGAAGGAAAACTCCGTTATTCATTATGAGGATGATTATTCTATGAAATATGAAGGTTTTGACCCTTCCCGGGCAGAATCTTATATTATGTTCAGCATGCTTAGGAATATGCATCTTGACAAAAGTCTGATGTTAGCTTCTATGATTCAGGATAATTTGGTTAAAACTACTAACGGGGTGGACCGGGAGGTGAGGCAGGGACCTCTGTGGGTGTTGAAAGATGTTGCTATGCCTTCGGTGTTAGTGGAAGTGGGATATATTTCCAATCCGGAAGATGAACGTTTTATGGCTTCAGATGCCGGACAGACTAAAATTGCCAATGGGATTTTTAAAGGATTTCAGTCATTTAAGGAGAGGGTGGAAAAGAAGGTTGCTTTGAATATTGAAAGGGCTGTTGCTGAAAAACAAAATGAAAAGAACGAACAGGTGATTCACGAAAGTATTCATCAGGATTTTCCTGTTTATGCCATTCAAGTTGCTTCTGCTCCAACTCAGGTAAAAAAAATGTCGGCTCTATGTCCGGGAACCAAAGTGTATGAGTTGAAATCCGAGGGGCGTTTCCGTTATTATGTAGTCCCTTCTGCGGAGTATGAAAGAGTAAAAGTTGATTTGCAGAAAGTCAGAGGTAAAGTAAAAGACTGTTTTATTATTGCCATCTATAAAGGTGGTATGATTTCTGTTTCAGAAGCCAGAAAATTGGAACGAAAATAAGAGTTGATTATGATATATATAAGAAGAGAGGTAAAACTTGCTATTACAGCTATTGCAGCCCTTATCATCCTGATTTGGGGAATAAATTTTTTGAAAGCCAGGGCATTGTTTGATAAAAACAATGTGTTTTATGGGGTTTATGACCGGATTGATGGTTTGAAGGTGTCGAGTAGTGTGATTTACAGGGGATATAGTGTAGGACAAGTGAATTCTGTGAGTTTTACAGGAGAACGGTTTGATAAAGTGCTGGTGCAATTTACCGTTGGTAAAAAGCTGAAAATCCCGTCTAATTCTATAGCTGCGATACAAAGTGCTGATTTAATGGGTTCTAAGGCAATTAATCTGGTGCCGGGGGATGCAATGACTTATGCTCAGAGTGGGGATACGTTGCGGACGCAGTTGGAACTTGGGATTATGGAACAATTGAACGAACATTTGGAACCATTAAAGAAAAAGGCGGAAAATATAATGGTTTCCCTGGATACTGTTTTGTTGGCGTTGCAAGAGATATTCAGTGAAAATGCAAAGGGGAATATACGGGGTTCCTTGAAAAGTGTCAGTCGTACATTGGAGCATGTGGAAAAGGCTTCCGGTGCGTTGCATAAGATGTTGAGTGAAGAATCCGGGCGGGTATCGGATATATTGGAAAATATAAATAGCATTACTGAAAATTTAGAAGGTAGTAATACGGAGATAACACGTAGTCTGAGTAATATAACTACGATTAGTGATTCTTTGAAAGCAATAAATCTGAATAACTCTATCCGTTATTTGAATGGGGTGTTGATTCAGGTGGATTCAATTGTAAGGAAAATCAATCGGGGAAAAGGTTCCCTGGGAGGGATGGTAAATGATGCAGAATTGTATTATAATCTGACAGCAGTGAGCGATAATCTGGATAAATTATTGACAGAATTCAGGCAAAATCCGAAGCGTTTTGTAAATCTTTCCATATTTGATTTTGGTGCAAAGAAAATTTTACCGGAAGACAGTTATGGTATTGCCATTGCTGAAACAGAACGGCCGCTTCCATTGAATTCAGACCTTTATCTTAAGTATCCGGATTTGAAGGAGATGAGAAAGAATGGAAAATTTTTCTATTTGTTGCATACCTATAAAAATTTGAAACAAGCACAGAAAGAGTTGGACCAAGTTAATAAAACCTTTAAAGGAGCATTTATTGTTAAAATAAATCAAATTATAAATTAGAATCATTCTAAATAGGAGTGTGAATGTTAAAGATTTCATTAACATAATAATATATTCACTTAATTTATTATGTTAATACTCTTTGTAGATATTTTCCTTTATCCAGAATTGTTTATGGAAGTTGTCAGGAATTGATAAAGGTCAATTTGTGATAAGTTGAGGAGTGTATAGGAAGACTGTAAGTAGCTTGGAATTACACGTGATAAGTATTTGATATAGTGTATTTTGTATATAATGTACTGATAAATAGCAAAAAACAATTTTTGAAAATAACCAAACGAAAAAGCATTTTTTTATGAGTTTTTTTTTGCGGAATTTAGCATGCTGAATGGGAGAGGGTAGTGAATAATGGGAACTATCTGACAAACAATAAACTATGGAGAAAGATTGTACAAAAGTTTGGTCAAAGTGTTTGTCGTTGATACAGGAGCAGGTATCACCGGAAAGATTTCGTACTCTTTTTAAGCCGGTACGTGCCCTGAAATTGAAGGATGATATATTGACTATACAAGTGCCAAGTGCTTATGTGTATGAAGCACTTGAAGGGGAGTATATTGATATTTTACGGCGGGCATTACAAGCTGTAATAGGTCCGAAAGTAAAGCTGGAGTATTCTGTGGTTGTTGAAAAGATAAAAGCAGCAAAGCCTTTGACAACGACTTTAGCTTCGAGTCCGGTAAAAAAACCGGTACTTAGTACCGTATATTTAGATAGTTCGAAGCAGAGTGGGGTAAAAAATCCTTTTGAACGTGTTTCCAATCAGATTCAGATAGATTCTCAGTTGAATCCTTCTTATACTATGGATAGTTTTATTGAAGGTTCATGTAACCGGTTGGCAAAATCTGCAGGGATGGCGATAGCGCAGCGTCCGGGAGGGACGGCGTTTAATCCTTTGTTGATATATGGAGGCTCTGGTTTGGGTAAAACCCATTTAGCGCAGGCTATCGGATTGGAAGTGAAGCAGAATTTTCCCGATAAAGTGGTATTATATGTTTCTACCAATATTTTCCAGACCCAGTTTACTGAAGCTGTCCGGCGGAATGAAGTAAATGATTTTCTTCATTTTTATCAGTTAATTGATGTATTGATTTTGGATGATATTCAGGAATTGGCGGGTAAGACAGGTACTCAGAATACCTTTTTCCACATTTTCAATCATTTGCATCAGTCCGGGAAACAGTTGATTCTTACTTGTGATAAAGCTCCGGCTGAGTTGGAGGGTATGGAAGACCGATTACTGTCGCGGTTCCGTTGGGGATTAGCGGCTGAAATTAAAGTTCCCGATTTTGAGACCCGGAAAGAAATCGTGTTGAATAAAGCCCGTAAAGATGGTATTGATTTTTCGGAGGATATTATAGAATATATTTGCAAATATGTGAACAATAATGTCCGTGAATTGGAAGGAGCAATGATTTCATTGCTGGCTCAGTCTACTTTTAATAAGCGTGATTTGACCCTGGATGTGGTACAGGATATTCTGGGTAAAATGGTGAGGAAACAGACAGAGGAACTGACTGTTGGCAGAATTCAGCAGGTAGTATGTGAGCATTTTAAAATTCCTGAAGAACTTTTGCAGACTAAGACCAGGAAGCGCGAAGTTGTACAAGCCAGACAGTTAGCAATGTATTTTAGTAAGAATTATACCAAATACTCACTTTCTTACATTGGGAATCAGATTGGTAAAAAAGACCATGCGACAGTTTTATATGCTTGTAAAGCTGTTACAGATTTGATAGAAACAGACCGTAATTTTAAGATTTTGGTGGAAGAGATACAACGGAAATTATACTGTATGAATTGAGCTCTTATTAATAATTCAAAAGAGGGTTTAGAATTAGGGATAATCCTGATTTTAAACCTTTTATTTTATCTGTATGTTTGTGTTGTTTGCGGTTATTTATTATGGAAGATGTTTATAAAACAATAAAGGAGCCTGCAGAGGGCTTATATAAGGAGAAAGGAAGCCGTTTTATTGCCTTGGCCTATCCTGTCGAAAATGAGGATGAAATTAAAACGATAGTTGCTTGTTTGAAAGAACAATATTATGATGCCAGACACCATTGTTTTGCGTGGAGGTTAGGTGTGGCTAAAACTTGTTTCCGGGCAAATGATGACGGGGAACCTTCTTCTACTGCCGGCAAACCTATTTTAGGACAAATTCAGTCTCAGGATTTGACGAATATTTTGATTGTGGTGGTTCGTTATTTCGGCGGAACCAAACTGGGTGTTTCTGGTTTAATCAATGCTTATCGGGAAGCAGCTACTGATGTTCTTCGGAATGCTGTAGTCATTGAAAAAACAGTGGATGAAAGATTGCGTATTCGTTTCAGTTATCTTGTCATGAATGATATTATGAAAATTGTGAAAGAGGAGGTACCGGAAATATTGGAGCGTCATTTTGAGTTAGAATGTGAAATGTTGCTTTCCATCCGCCAGAAAGATATGCCTGTATTACGTTCCCGATTAGCACAGATTGAATCTGTCGACTTTCTTGACTAAGAATAATTCGAAAAAAAACAATAAAAATTTGTGAAGTTAAATATTCTCTCTATCTTTGCACCTGCAATGGGAAGACATTGTGGCTTGATTCACTAGCTCAGCCGGTAGAGCACAACACTTTTAATGTTGGGGCCCTGGGTTCGAATCCCAGGTGGATCACAGAAACGCTGGACAGAAATGGACAGTAAATGTACAACTCCTACAATTTCAAAGTATTGTAGGAGTTTTTCTTTGTATAATGCCTGTGACCTAATAAGGATAGTGTCCCCAAAAGTGTGTAAATCCCTCTAATTTTTATTTTTGTAATGAGCAATTTCAAAAATGATAGATTATGGAATTTACACATGAACAAATCTCGGAAATAATTTCTGAAATCACAAATGGTGAATCAGGTTTTCAAGGGTTGGTGAAACAAGGCTTGGAAAGCCTGATGCTTTCCGAGCGTCGTCTTCACAATGAAAGTGCCTCTGATGTAAGCAATGGCTTTCGGGATCGTCGAGTATGTCACGGCGGCAAAGTGTTTGAGCTAGGTGTTCCTCGCAGCCGTAACAGCAATTTTTATCCCCTGCTTCTGTGAGTGCTTAAAGCTCAGGAAGAAGAAGCCCAAAAGCTAGTGAGTAGTCTTTATTGTAGTGGTTTGACCACGGAACAGGTGGGTAAGATTTATGAACAGTTTTACGGAAAGCATTACAGTAAAAGCCAGATCAGCCGGCTCTTGAACACGGCGCGTGAAGATGTAAACGCGTGGCTCGGTCGTAAGCTGGAACGTCGTTATCCGATTCTTTACATCGGTGCCACTTATGTTCTCACCCGCCGGGACGAATGTGTGAGCAATGAAGCCTACTACACAGTTTTAGGGGTAAAGGAAGACCGCACAAGGGAAGTTTTAACTGTAGTAAACTTTCCCACAGAAAGCGCAACCAACTGGAAAGATGTATTTAAAGATCTTAAAGAAAGAGGGGTTGCTGTCGTCGATCTGCTGGTATGTGACGGATTATCCGGTATTGAAAATACGCTGGCTGATACTTTTCCCCAAGCGGATCTGCAATTATGTACCGTCCATCTGAAAAGGAATATCGTGAATAAGGTCAAGCCCAGGGATAAGAAGCAGGTTATGGAGGAACTCAAACAAATCTGCTCTCCTGACCAATGGGACATCACCCCGGAAAAGGCATTCGGTGTATTTAAGGAATTCATACAAATGTGGCAAAAGAGTTATCCGCCTTTAAAGAGATATCAGCACGACAGATACAGGTTTTATTTTACATACTTTAAATATGAAAGGGAAATCAGGGGAATGATTTATACTACGAACTGGATCGAAAGACTGAACAGGGATTATAAAAGGGGCATTAATATGAGAGGGGCTATGCCGAATCCAAAGGCTGTCATTCTACTGATGGGGACAGTCGCTCAGAATGCTGATATTTATAAATAGGGTATTTATGGACCGTTATTCTGGTTATCTTCTCAATATTTCTGATTAATCTATCTTATTTAAATAGTAAGTAAAAAAATATGAAAGTTATTTCAACAAAAGAAGAACGGGAGCAATTAATCGAATCTTTGGTAAATGAAGAAACAAACATATTACCGCTTGATAAGAAAGATTGTAACTACTTAAAGAATGCCCAAACAATCATAGAATATACTTTTAGGACTAATCTCATGGGTGAGGGAAACAGAGTTGCTGAATTATTAAAGATATTCAGTGAAACTGATTTATCCGCTATCAAAGGATTTCATCATTTATGTTTTATTATGCGTAGTTCTTCAACATACGAGATAAGCATGGATGAACTTTGTGATATTCTTAGAGTATTAACAAAGGGCTACGATAGTGAAGCATCTATTTTATGGACAGTATCTTATGAAAATAGTCTTGGCTGCAATCTTGAATTTGTAATGATTGCTTCAAAATAGTGTTCCATTTGTGTTCCACTAAATAAAAAAAGACTTACAGAAATTCTGTAAGTCTTTGATTCTCAATAGTCGGGATGACAGGATTTGAACCTGCGACAACACGCCCCCCAGACGTGTACTCTACCGGGCTGAGCTACATCCCGTGAATTCGATGCAAATTTAACAGTACAAATTTTAATTTGCAAGAGATAAGAAGAAAAAATATCTCACAAATATATTCTCCCCTTCTATTCAATAAATGCTATTTCAATCCCGATAATTTTTTCAAACAAATTATTTTTTGGGTTCTGATTTTTATCTTACATTTGCAATCACAATTGGAGAGATGGCAGAGTGGTCGAATGCGGCGGTCTTGAAAACCGTTGAAGGGCAACTTTCCGGGGGTTCGAATCCCTCTCTCTCCGCAATAAACACTGGAAATCAGCAAATTACAAAGTAAGTACCCAATTTTACACCCAAGAATGTAGAATTGGGTGTTTTGTATTATTTAAGAAAACCGCCAAACGATTCTGCATTGCTCGGTGGTTTTATCATTTCCAATTACCTTATGGATTCATAAATCTGTTTATGGAGCATACTGAAATCCTAAGGGGGTATCGGTGTTCATAAATCAGTTCAATTATTCCATTGTATTCCTTCGTTTCAACTAATGCTATATTGATTTGGGGAGCATCTGTATCAAAGAGCCTGATACCTCTGCCCAATATAACCGGTACGATTGCCAAATGATAAATGTCTATAACATCCTTCTCGATAAGTTGTCCGGCTATATCCGCTCCTCTGCAGATCCAGATATTCTTCCCGTCAACCGATTTTAAATCTTCTATAAATTTGCATATATCTGTGTTGCGGAAACGAATACACTCAGTATCAGCGGATTCATCATTGTGGGTCAATACATAGGTGATTGCTCCGTAATATGGCCATTCGCCATGTCTATCTTGTTTTTAACTTAAGGGTAAATATACAAAAAATATCAATAATTAATGCAAATACGACTTTAATACTATCAATGTAAATATCTTATTTTGTTAGACTTAAAGAAAAAGCTTATCTTTGCCCTCAGTATTCTCCATGAGCAAACTACCGCAAAAGCACGTAGCAAATTAGTGGGATAATTCATGGGATATGCTTGAATCGAAAAATATAAAGTTTTAAATATCAGCGTGGTAATTCTTTTAGGAGAATCCCAGGCGGATCACCAAGAAGCTGGACAAAACCAGACAACAAAAAAACAACTCCTGCAATATCAAGGTATTGTAGGAGTTGTTCTTTGTATAGTGTCCGTGACTTAAGGTACGAAAAGGTCACAAAATACACTTTCGGGTACACTATCTTTTTGCTTGATTGTATTCATCAACATGTACTACGTAATTGGGTTTGCGTGGTTTGGGGGTGGGTGCTTCCTGGGCACTATAGCCGAGGATACAATTCCCGATCCCTTCATAGTCTCCTTCTATGCCCCATTTTTTGAGGAGTGCTTTACCTTCGGGGGTGTCAAAAACCTCTTTTGCGCGGTGTATCCAGCAGCTACCCAATCCTACGGCATGGGCTGCATTCAGAAGATTTCCCATGACCAGAGCTCCGTCATACAGGTAGGTCGGATATTGTTTGTTGGCTAAAACTACCAGCACGACCGGGGCCCCGTAGAACGGGTCGGTATCTTTTCCCATGACTTTTGCATTGAGTTGTGACAGGTGGTCGCGTACCTCTTTGTTTGTGATAGCCACAATAACGGGAGATTGGTTTCCCATTCCGGTGGGGGCATATGTGCCTGCTTCGGTTACTTTGTCAATCAATGCCTTTTCGGGCATTTTATCTTGATAAGCCCGGATTGCCCGGCGTGTTTTCAGCATTTCCAGGGAGGTATTTTCTTTCATGTTGTTTTCTGTTTTAACATTTGAACAGGAGGTCATAAATGCCAGTATTATGACTGCTAATAAAATACTGTATTTTGTTTTCATTATTTGAAATGTTTATAGATTTTATTTTGAGTGCGAAGATATATTCTTCTCTCTATCCTTGCAAATAAACTACGATGATTCACAGAAAGTACAGTTAGTTATACACGACGGACAGAATATTTGAAACGTTTGCTTATTGTACATTGTCGAGGTATTTCAACTGGTATTTATTTTTCAGATTTTCGGAAAAAACACTCGTTGGGGGTGGCGTTCTTTTCATGATTCAGGTGTACTTTTGTTCCAGGAAGTAAACCTAAGAAAGCGTTTGACCGGATTTTTTACAAAGAGCCTTTGTTAGTTTACAACATTAACCGGAGTGCCTTGCAGAAAGTGATGAATATTGTCCAGTGCTTCCTGTCCCATAGCGATTCGTGCATCAATGGTGCCGGTACCGATGTGAGGGGTAAGAATTACGTTATCCAAACCGTAGAGGGTTTCAGTTATATGAGGTTCGTCTTCAAATACATCCAGTGCGGCACCTGTAATGCGGCGTTGTGTAAGAGCTTTGGCCAAAGCTTTTTCATCGATGATGGCCCCGCGTGCAGTATTGATTAATATAGTTGTCGGTTTCATCAAAGACAGTTCATGTTCCCCTATTAAATGCCGGGTTTGAGGGGTTAAAGGGGTATGCAGACTGATAAAATCCGATTCTTTCAGCAAGGTTTCGAGGTTTACCCGGCGATATCCCGGTACTTCTGTCCGGTCGTTATAGTAAATAATCTGCATCCCGAAGGCTTTGGCTTTAAGGGCTACATTTTTACCAATATTACCCATTCCGATAATGCCCAGTGTTTTGTTTTCCAGGCCAATACCCAGATTATGCATCGTTCCCCACATATTTTCCTTTTCTGTCCGGATTTTCAGGTTACATTCGGCAACCCGGCGCGCTGCACTTAGCATCAGGGATAAGGCTAATTCTGCTGTCGGATTGTTTACGGACTTTGGGGTATTAGTCACTGCTATGCCTTTTTTGCGGGCGTATTCAATGTCTATATTATTGTAACCTACCCCGTAATTGCTGATTAGTTTTAATTTTTTTCCGGCATCCAGTATTTCCCTGTCAATGGGTGCATGAAAAATGGCCAGCATGACATCATATTCCGGAAGTAACCGGATGATTTCTTCTTTACTCATGATTTCTTTTTCCGGGAAAGTGATTTCCCAATCGGCAGGTAATTCTTGGAAAGGTGTACGGGGAATGTTATAGGTTACTAATAGTTTCATCCTATTTTTATTTAATTGTATATAAATGGTTCTTTTTATTCCAGTGTGGTCCGGGCATAGGGAGCTGCATCCAGACCGATAAATTGGCCTGCCAGGTATTTGTAATAACCTGTAACTGCCACCATGCCGGCGTTGTCAAGGGAAAAGCCCAGGTGTGGGATGAATACTTCCCACCCGGAGCGTGTGGCTTCGTCGTGTACTGCTTTTTGGAGTGCAGAGTTTGCCGAAACGCCGCCTCCGATAGCAATCTGTCTGATGCCGGTTTGTTTGGCGGCTTTTTTTAGCTTAGACATCAGGATGTCAATGACTGTTTTTTGTAAAGAAGCACACAGGTCATTTTGGTTTTCCTGAATAAAATCAGGATTCTTTTTTAATTCATCCCGCAGAAAATACAGAAAGGAAGTTTTTAAGCCGCTGAAACTATAGTCTAAACCCGGAATCTGAGGTTTATTGAATACAAAGCGTTCCGGATTGCCTTCTTTTGCAAGGCGGTCGATAACAGGGCCGCCCGGATAAGGCAATCCCATGACTTTGGCACATTTGTCAAATGCTTCACCGGCAGCGTCGTCGATGGTTTGTCCGATCATTTCCATGTCGAGGTAATTTCTTACAACGATGAGCTGGGAATTTCCTCCAGACACCAACAAAGTCAGGAATGGAAAGGAGGGATGCCGGCTTTCAACTCCTGGTTCTTTGATAAAGTTTGCCAAAATGTGGGCTTGTAAATGGTTGACTTCTATCATCGGGAGATGATTGGCAATGGCAAATCCTTTTGCAAAAGAGGTGCCCACCAATAATGAGCCCAATAACCCCGGTCCCCGGGTGAAAGCTACTGCGTCAATATCTTTTATTGCTATTCCGGCCTTTTTGATGGCTTCGGAAACCACTGGGATAATATTTTGCTGATGTGCCCGGGAGGCGAGCTCCGGTACAACTCCGCCGTAAGCTTCGTGGACTTTTTGACTGGCAATAATATTAGTCAATACCATACCGTCTTTTAATATTGCAGCAGAAGTGTCGTCACAAGAGGATTCTATCCCTAAAATTACAGTCATAGCAAAAAACTAAAAGTTTGGACCAAAATGTTAAAATTTAAGTACTGAGAATTAAGAACTTTCATCTTTGATTGTTTTTAAATCTGATGCAATATTAATATTTTTGTGGGCAAACTGAAAATAACGGCGGGTATAAAAAATTTTCTACGGATATTATTGTATTTTGCGGCAGGCATGGTATTGCTGGGGATAGGGCTGTATGTCCTTCTGCAATCGTCGTATGTTCAAACTTCTTTGACGGGCTATGTTACCCGGTATATCGAGTCGGCAGCAGGTGTGAAAATACAGGTTGGAGGTGTTGATTTTCGTCCGGTACGCTCGCTGGTGTTAAATGATGTTCTGGTTCGTGACTTCAGGAATGATACTCTGTTGTATTGTAAAGATATTCGGGTGAAAGCAGACTCTTTCAGTTTGTTGGGGCGTCGTTTTAATATTCGGGAGGTTGTTTTGAATGAGGCTGATTTCCGTATTTGGGTACAGCAGGATTCCAGAAAGACTAATGTTGAGATGTTGTGGGATTCTTTACGTCAGGTTTCTGCTCCTGACCGTGCTCTTTCTGAACAGCGAAACTGGTGGGTTGGTTTGCAGAAAATCAGTTTTCGGAATTCGCGTTTTTGTTATCGGGAAGAAGTTTATGAACCTGTGGATTATGGGGTAAATTGGAGAGATATTGATTGCCGGGATTTCAATGCGGATATAACGGGTTTCAATTTTGCGGATAGTCCGGTCAGAATGAAGGTTTCGGGGTTAAGCCTGATAGAAAAATCGGGACTGGTATTAAAAAATATGTCGGGGAATGTCCGGGCAGGGGTGGATAATCTGTTGATTACAGATTGTCATTTTGAATTTGAAAGGAGTAGTATTGAGTTACTGAAGTTAGAATATAACTGGACTCCGGGGCAACATGACTGGAGGTATTTTACCACTCGTATGAATCAGTATTATGAATTGGGACTTTCCTCTGTCAGTTTTATTGATTTGGCTTATTTTAACGGTGTTCTGCGCGGAATTACCAATACGGTGAAATGTAGCGGGGTTGTTTCTAATACAGTTGAGCACCTGGAGGGGCATGACCTGCATTTTGAGTTAAGTGATAAAAGTGTCTTTCAAGGGAGTTTTACATCTGTCGGTTTGCCGGATGTCTGGAATACTGTTTTTAATATAGAACTTCATAAAGCATATTTGGCTCCGGAAGACCTTGCTTCAATTTATTTGCCTTGGTTTGACATGAATATACCTGTGCCGGCTCCTTTGTATAAACTGTCTTCTACCGATTTTGAGCAGATACGGTTTACCGGTACTTTATCAGATTTTATAGTGCGTGCCAGGAGTGTAACACCTGCTTTGTCCGGAGACTTGAGTTTTAGTTACGGTCCGGGCAAAAATGCTTCTCAGGATTATGCAGAAATGAAAGGTGATTTTAATTTTGATTGCATAAATTTCAGGAAGTTTACGGGGTTATCCATGTTGGGGAACGGAGCATGGCAAGGAACGTATGCCGGTAACTGGGGTGAAAACGGACCTTCTTTTCATATGAATAGTCATTTGCGTCGTTTTCATGTGAACCAGGGAAATATCCGGGAGGTGTCTCTGGATATGACTTTAGAGAATGAACAACTGAATTTGTTGGCGTCTGTGGATGATAAGTTGTTGGGAGGAGGTTGTGCCTTGAGTTATGATATGAATGATACGTTAAGTTTCGTTAGTGCTAAAGGCCAATTAAATTTTTATGATTTGGGAGCTTTGGGTTTTGGGGTGAACACAGGTACGGAGACAGCCGGAGCAGTTTTCAATCTGGTACGTGCCGGCCAGGCGGACAAAAGTTTTTTTAACCTGACTTTAACAGATTTGCGGTATACCAATGAGAACGGTGCATTTTCCGTTGATAATCTGTGTATAGAGGATAGTCGTTATCAAGAGCATAGTACAACCATATTAAAATCTGATATTTTTGATATTTCTATAGAGGGAAACTTTTGGGATATTCGTCCTACTCCTTTTGTGTGGGGATTGATACAAAATTATTTGCCGGCGTATTCTATAAATAAAAAGAAATCTTTCAGAAAAAAGAAGGTGGATTTAAGAAAGTTTGATTTTGAATATATTGTCCGGATTAAGGATGCTGATCGTGTCCTGAAAGTTCTTTATCCGGGGTTAAGTATTTCTGCCGGTTCTCAGATCACTTCTTTTTTTCGTCGGGGGGACGAAAAACTGACTCTGAATTTATTGGCTGATACTATCCGCTATAATGACATAATATTGTTGAGTCCGGAGGTTCATATGGAGGGTGATCCCCGGCGTTTAAAATTAAACTGTTCCGCAGATAAAGTTGTTTATAGTTCCGGATACCAGTTATTCAATTTGCGTAATGAGTTGACATTAGAAGACAATCATCTGGATAATCGGCTCAGTTGGTGTAATTGGGAATATAGCACTTATAGCGGAGTATTGGCTGCCAGTGTGATTTTCAGACCGTCGGAAAAGCGCGGTTATACAACGGAAATAAAAGTACATCCAGGGGTAATTGTGATGGCTGACAGTGTCTGGCATGTGAATCCTTCCACCATTTTATTGCAGGGGAAAGAGTTGAGTGTGAGTGATTTTTCTATTCGTCGTGGTAATGAGTATTTGTCTGTACGGGGTAAGATTTCACAAGATCCTCAGGAAAAGTTGTTAATAAATTTGGAAAATTTTAATTTGGAGAATCTGGCGCGTATTACGTTTAAGAAGCGGTTAACCTTATTTGGGATTGCGACAGGTTCTTTGAGTTTGCAGGATTATTATAAAGATTTTATTTTATTGACTGATTTTAATGTGGAAAATTGGGGACTTGGCCGTGATACACTGGGGTCTTTGCGTTTCCGTTCGTATTGGGATGCGGAAAACAGGAATTTGGTTGTAGGAGCGGAAAACCGGGTTGGTCGGGAAATACCGTTGTTGGTAAGTGGATATTATAATCCTGCGACAGATACTATAAATGTAAATATGAAACTGGAAAAGGTAGGTTTGGAACGATTAAATACCTATACTTCTGATATGTTTTCAAATGCCAGTGGTTATCTTTCCGGTAACCTTTTTGTTGGTGGAAGTGCCAGACAGCCGGATATTTCTGGTTGTGTCTATTTGGATTCTGTAGGTTTGAAAGTTAATGTATTGAATACTAAATATTTTATTCATGATAGCATTCGTGTAGACCGGAACCGGCTTTTGTTCCGGGACTTTTTACTGAAAGATATTAACGGACACCGGGCAACGCTCAACGGTGAATATCAGATTTGGGATAGTCATTACAGATTAAATACCAAATTTGAGCGTTTTTTGGTCCTGAATACCGGTTTTATGGATAATGAATCGTTTTACGGACAAATGGTGTTGAGCGGATTGGCTGAGTTGGATAATGTCAATGAATCCGTAAATGTAACTGTCAATGCCCGGACAGAAAGCAATTCATATTTATATTTACCTTTGACGTCAAGTTTGACTGAACAATCGAATAATTTTCTTCATTTTATTACTTCCGGTAAACCGGATGTCCAAGAGGTTCAACAGACATCGGGTGTTATGTCTGAAGTAAATCTGAATGCTAACCTTGAGGTAAATGATAATCTGAATGTGCAGGTTATTTTTGACCCGACGGTCGGAGATGTTTTACGGACTACGGGGGGTGGTAATATAAAAATTGCCTTTGATAAGGATGGCAGGTTGAGTATGTTTGGTGAATATCGGATTTCCAAAGGGGATTATTTGTTTACACTGAGTAATTTGGTGAATAAAAAATTTGTGCTTACTCCGGGAGGTACTATTAATTGGAGTGGTTCACCTTATGAAGCGATACTGAACATCAATGCTGTTTATAATCTGAAAACCGCGATAACTGAATTGTTGCCTGTGGAAAACAGTTCAGACGGAGAGGACCAAACCACTGAATCCGGCCGTAAAGTTCCTGTGGAATGTATTTTGAATCTGAGCGAGAAGCTGACTAATCCGACGGTGAAATTTGATATTAAGTTTCCGACATTAGCCACTCAGAACAAGAGTTACATTCAGAGTCTTTTCTCCAGTCAGGATGAAATAAACAAGCAGGTGTTTTCCCTGTTGGTTCTTAACCGGTTTTACCGGACAGACAATACCGGGGATTACGGACTTCAGGCGCAGACAGCAGGAGTGACAACTTTGACTGAGATGTTTACTAATCAGATATCGCGTTGGTTTTCAAAATATAGTGATAATGTAGATATTGGATTTGCATATCGGTTTGGGGACCGGGAAAATGAGATTACGTCGGATGAGCTGGAAGTTGCTGTCTCTACTCAGTTATTGAATGACCGGGTGATTATTTCTGCGAATGGAAATATGGATGTCGGTGGTAACCGGAACACGACTGATAGCCGTAAGACAAATATTGCAGGGGATTTTGATGTGGAAGTAAAGTTAAATAAGCAGGGGTCTCTGAAAATGAAAGCCTATTCCCATACTGATGAAAAATTACTTTACAATAATACAGAGACTATTCAGGGAGTAGGAGTTTCTTATCAGGAGTCTTTTGATACATTCCGGGAATTGTTACGGAAATATTTTTGGTTTTTTGGGAAAAAGAAAACAGGAGAGAGAGTTGAAGAGAAAGCGGAAAAATAAAAGAAATATTTGTTTTTTAGGTACGATTGATATTTTAGACAGGTGGGGAAAAGGTAAAGTTTTTGTAGAGAAGCGGCTCTGAATGTTGTTGTGTAAAAATTCAATATGATATGAAACATAACTGGAAACCGGGGACTATGATTTATCCGTTGCCTGCCGTTTTGGTCAGTTGCGGGGCAACACCGGAAGAATATAATTTGTTTACAGTTGCCTGGACAGGTACAATTTGTACGAATCCGCCGATGTGTTATATTTCTGTACGTCCGGAACGGCATTCTTATCCGATAATACGTAAGAATATGGAATTTGTCATTAACCTGACAACGGAGCAATTGGCATATGCTACGGATTGGTGTGGAGTGCGGTCGGGAAAGGATTATAATAAATTTGAGGAGATGCATCTGACTCCCGGGAAAGCAGAAATTGTAAAAGCTCCTACGGTTGAAGAAGCTCCGGTGTGTATTGAATGCCGGGTGAAAGAAATTGTTTCTTTGGGGTCACACGATATGTTTATAGCAGAAGTGGTGAATGTGCAGGCTGACGATTGTTTTTTGAATCCGGAAACCGGTAAGTTCGAATTGGAAGAGGCTCATCCTTTGGTGTATGCTCATGGGGCTTATTATAGTCTGGGAAAGAAAATCGGTAAGTTCGGATGGTCTGTGGAGAAGAAGAAAAAGAAAGGAAGTTTATAGGTGAGTAACGATTTCATTCATACCTTTTATCTTGGAGGTAATGAATATAAATCGTTACTCATTTTGTTGTAAATTGTTTATTTTTATTCTATCCTGGTTATTCCACCGGGCAATATGGCCTGTATACTGTTGTCGTACATAGCAGAGCAGTTGATGGCCGGCAAGAGGTATTCTCCCCGGAATGCTGCGTTGCTGCGGAATTTGAATGTTTTTGACTGGCCTTGCTCCAGACTGAAATAGACGTAAAACCGGTCGTCGCGAATATCAACATGTTCCGCCTGGGGGAGGGTTGCATTTCCGGTGAGCCGTTCGTTGATAATTTCGAATCCGGAAGGAACCAGGTAGCTTAATGCCAATTCCTGATAGGTTCCGGTGACTCCGGTGTTTTTTACAGTGATTTCACTGATTACATCTGTACCTTGTTTTAATTGGTGGATGTTTATTGCTTTCCCCTGGTCGTTGTAATAACGGATTTCCATAGACAAACCGGACATGATTTTTTCCTTCACCACATCCAGTGATACGGAACTGTTGATTTGCCGGGCAAAGAGGGAGCCTGTTCCGTTGTTTTCTATTGAAGCTGTGGACCGTTGATTTTTGATTGTCAGAGGTAATTGCCAGATGGTTTTATCTGTCCGGATTTCTTGTTTGCCTTTTGGGGTGGTGACTGTGACCTGTATGCCTTTCTGACTTCCCAGGTATTTTCTGACAAATTGTGCGGCAGCATGGAGAGAGAAAGCGGTTTCCTGGGTACTGAGCCATTGCTCTGAGCCCATTGCTTTTGAAATTTTTTCCAGCATCCGGTAGGCATCCTGCCGCATGTCGAGAATTATCATGGATTGAAGTATAAGTGCATAATCCCGGATGTCAGAGCCGTAAGTTCTTCCGGTTTCACGATAGGAGGCGACTTCGGAGGATAAGTTTCTAATCATTGTCCTGGCAATTTCTTCCTGATGGCTCAATGCATAAGCAGAAGCGAGTAGCCATTGGGAAACCGGATTTTTTAGCTGGCTTTCTTTTAGTCGGTTCATGGCTGCCATATCGGGATGTTCTGCCAGAGCCAGAACAAACAACCGATAGGCTTGCTCTTGCTGGGCCCAAGGTTCTGTACGGACCCATCTGTTTGTAATCTGTCCGGTATAATTCAGGGCATTTTGTAACATGGCAACCGGAACGGAATATCCTTGTTGTTGTGCTGATACCAGAAATTGGATAATATAGGCTGTAACCCATTCTGAGATATAGTTTTCACCTGGCCAGTAAGCAAAGCCTCCTTCTTTGGTCTGATACCTGCTTAGACGGTCTATGACTGTCCGGATGTTATTTTCTGTTGTCATGGATTGTTCCGGTGTCAGTGATAGTAACACAGGTAAAGATAATTGAGGGAATGCCTGCGAGGTGATTTGTTCTGCACAGCCATGCGGATAGTCTATCAGGTAAGTCAGCCGTTGTTCCAGATTGAGAGGGGGGATAGAAGAAATTTCCAGTACGGATAAAGGTTCCAAACCAGTAATAGGAGTATCGAAAGAAATGGTTTCTCCGGCTTTTACTTCCTTTGCTTCTATTTTTGTAATACGTGGATTTGGAATGCGGACGGTGATGTCTTCTGTTACAGTGGCTTTTTCGGCACCGCCACTTGCTTCCGTCCGGAGTGTTGAAGTTCCGGTTGTCTGGTTGATGCGGGCTTTGAACCATACCAGTTGTTCTCCTTTTGTATCAAACTGAACGGTTTGGGTTGATTCACTGATGAGTGTGATTTTATCATCTGTGGTCATTTTAACTTTGACTTTTCCTATATTCTCCCGCATAGCAAAAACGGTTACCGGTATGTCAGTGATATCGCCGGGAGTAAGCAAACGGGGGAGTGCTACGGACAACATCAGGGGTTTGTTGACAGTGCTATTGGTAGAAACAGCTCCATAACTGCCGTTGTTGGCTGCGACGACAGTGGTACGTATCTCTCCTATATATTCCGGCATTTTAAAAGTATGTTTTGCTGTTTTTCCGGCTTTCAGCGTAAAAGGTCCGGCAAAGAGCACTACTGGTTTGAAGCGGTTTGTTTTTTCATCCTGGGGATTTTTCAATGCTTCGTCACCGCCGACAGCAAAAGCCTGGTCCAAGCGTATGCCATAAGCTCCGTAAATATAGTCGTAGAAATCCCAGGTTTTTACTCCAAGGGCTTCGCGGGCGTAAAAAGTGTTGAACGGGTCAGGGGTCTTGAAATTAGTCAGGGACAATAGGCCTTCGTCAACAATGGCTATTGTATAATTCATGGCTTTTTTGTCCTTTTCTTTGATTTGTACTGTAAATTCTTTACCGGGGCGGAGTTCCGATGGTATATCTATAACCGGATTCAGCCGGAGACCGGGGTCTTCAATATTGACATTGACCACTCCGTACATCCGGACGGGACGGTCGTTGTCTTTGGCGTTGTGAGGCTGGAGCAGGGAAACGGCAACGTAGATATTCGGGCACATTTCACTGTTAGCTTTAATTTCGAAGGTAGTAGAACCGGCTTTGGTTGGTATGCGTTGTATGCTGCTGATGGTTTTCCCGTTTTCAAGGCTTATAATGGCAACAGCACCTTCGGAAGAAGGAAAAGTAACTTTAATGGTTTCTCCGACCTGATACTTTTTCTTATCCGTATTCAGGTTTAGCATGGTGGCAGTTTCCTGACTGTTGCTTTCTCCCCAGCTTCCGAAGTAGGCGATGATTCCGGAAGAATGTCCGGAAGGAGCAGTGGCTTGAATGAAATATCTGCCATATTCATGGATAGGCAAGTCAACGGAGAATGCTCCGTTTGTTGCTTTTACTTGTTTGGTGAAAATACTTTTGCTGTATTCCCGGTTAATATATGAACTCAGGTTTTCGTCTTCGGAATCCCACCACCAATGCCAATTGAGCCGGTAAACATTGATGCGGATGTTGGAATTCCCGGTTTGTTTTCCGGTAGGAGTTACAATAACACCATTTAATTTGGCCGGGCTCTGAGTAGAATACCAGTTATCTTCGGATTCCGGTAACCGGATACCTACATATTCTCTGTATGGCGAATAGCGGATGCTTTGCGAACTGATGCTAAAGTCGCCTCCGTTTTCAAAGACGCGGGTGGTGAAGACGGCATTTAATATACCCGGAGCATTGTCTGTTTTAATTTTATTTAACGGGAATGAAAATTGTCCTTCACTATTGGTGGTGCCGTCGAATAAGTTTTCTGTGGCTGGTTCGAAATATCTGGACTTGTCGGAAAAAGTATAATCCGGGAATTCCGGAAATCCTGCATTGTTATTGTATAATTTTACTTCAGTTATGGCTTTCTGGTTTGAGCTGCCTGCACCATTCAGCCAGCGTGTATTTACTTTTACGGGGCTGTCAGAAACGCCTTCTCCGATGATTTTGTCATTTGGAAATTGCATTTGAATGGCAAGGCGGTTGGGTTTTATCGTTTCTACCCGGAAAGTTTTTCTGAAAGTCAGTCCGCCGATCCGGAAAAGGGCTGTCCAATAGCCGGTTTGTGCATCTTCGGCAGTTTTAAAGGTGAAACAATGGATGTTGTTTGTGTTTATACTACTCTGGAGTGTTTGCGTGATATGTCCGTTCGGATCAGTCAATTGTGCCACAATCGGATGTCCTTGCGGTAATACATTTAGTTTGTCCTCCAGAATAAGAGAGAGGTAAACTTCATCTCCCGGACGCCATACTCCGCGTTCTCCGTAAATGAAGCCTTTCACTCCCATTTGCACATGTTGACCGCTAACATCAAAATTACTTAACGAGAGTGCATTTCCGTCAGCCAGTTTCAGCCAAGCCCGGTCTTGGTCTTTTTCTGCCATTACAATAAAAGCTTTTCCTTGCGGCCTCAAGGTTGCAAAGCCATTCTTGTCTGTTTGTGCGGAGTCGGTTTTTTGATTTTGGTAATTATAGAGGGTTAGTTTACAATCGGCGACAGGTTCTGCTGTTGACAGGTTGTTAACACAGATAACATAAGAGTTGTCTTCTCCTTTCTTGGCCATTAATCCCAGTGAGGTATTAATGATATTCCTTGCGGCGAATCGTTCTCCGATGTAGTAGGATATATTGCAGGGATTATTTCGTTCTTTCCATGTATAACCGTTGGGGTAGTGGTATTCACTATAATAGGCATAACCGTTTTGGTTATCCCAGTCTATGGAATTGTAGTCAGAGTCCGGAGCTTCATTCGCGCAGGCAAGGGAAGTATAGGATTTCTTGAATTTCAGCCGGATCCGGTATACGGTTCCTTTTTCCAATTTTACCATTTTAGATAAGTCGATAGTAAAATCGTTCCATTTGCCGGGGTCAAGGTTAGGATGTCCTTCGGTCAGGTCTATTTTTTTCAGGAATACCGGCCGGGCTGTCCGTACTAACTCCGTGTGCTCATCGTAAGCATTTTCCTGGAGAAAAAAGTTCATATTTTGGTGAAGAACCTGAATGATTTCCAGGTCAACAGCTTTTAAGCCTACGGCTGAAAAAGGGATAAGAACTTTGTTTTTGTCGGGTACGATAACTCCTTTACCTATGAGTTTCACTTCTGGTTTGGTGGACCGGAGAGTTAATGTGGTTGTATATTCGGTTTGCAGAGTGATGCCGGAACTGCTCCGGATGCCCGGAAAAACATTCATGGTTACATTGCTTACATCGAGGGAAGAGGGAAGGTAAGCCTGGATAACATTATCGTGAATCTTAAAGTTGTCGAGTGTGGTTCCGGAGATTGTGACTAATCCACGGACATCCTGTTCCGGGTCGATATTTTCGGACATGTATATACTGAGAATAATGGGTTCTGAGTCGGATATTTTGACATTGAGAACCGTAAAATCATTTTTTCCCGGAATTTTAATATCCTGACTCTGATTGTTTTCAATTTCTTTGGAAAAATTCAGTGTGAGTTTTTGTCCGGATGTTCCTTTTTCCAGGTGGCGGAACCGGAAATAATGGCGGTTTCCATTGTGTTCCCATTCTGGCACAAGATGGTTTCCCTGATAGGAGGCGGACACCATTTTTTCTATTTGCAGAGGTTCAATATAATCAGAAGTATGTAGTACGCCCTGGTATTGTAAATCGTTACTTTTATCCGGTTCAGCCGTCAGGTTGCCCGGTTCAAAGACGATAGTAAGCGGTATGATTTCAAATTTAAAATTGAATTTCTGGAACGGGGCAGGGACTTCACATAGGTCGCCCAATCTGAAATTGACTCGATATGTTTCCCCGTTTTTAAAAGGTTCTTCCGGGATAAACTCAATGCTATTATTGTCTTTCAGAACGGTTTTACCCTTGACGGCAGGGGAAAATTGCAGAATTTCTGCCGGAAGGTCGGAACCTGGCTGAAAATTTTTGTCGGGTTTTTGAGTGAGGTAGACGGAGACCGGGGAGGAAGATTTTATTATTCCGCTTGTATATCCGGAGATATATCGGTTGAAATTTGTTGTTTGTTTTTCTTTACATCCGGCCAGAAGGGCTACAATCAGTAAACATCCGGCCAAAAAATGTTTGTATTCCATAGTATTTGTTTTAGAATCATTAACACAAATGTATAAATAATGTTTGAATTTCTGTTTCTATTTGTGCGGAAGTCTTTTCTTCTAAATTAAATAATATAACTTTGCAAATCCATTTTGTAATAGTAAAAAAGAAGTATATATGAGAATAGCGGTTGTCGGTACAGGGTATGTCGGATTGGTTTCAGGAACTTGTCTGGCAGAGACGGGTGTGACTGTTACTTGTGTTGATGTGGATGTATCAAAAATCCAGAAGTTGAATCAGGGAGGTATTCCGATTTATGAACCGGGACTGGCAGAATTGGTGGCTAAGAACCGGGCCAATGAACGTTTGTTTTTTACCACTTCATTGAAAGAAGCACTGGAAGATGCTGATGCTGTATTTATAGCTGTCGGAACACCTCCCGATGAGGATGGGAGTGCTGATTTGCGTTATGTGTTGGGGGTTGCCCAGGAAATCGGAGAATTGATAGATGATTATATTGTCGTTGTTACCAAATCGACTGTGCCTGTAGGTACGAATTGGAAAGTGAAAGCTACCATTCAGGCTGAATTAGAGCGTCGGGGAGTGCAGGTGGAGTTTGATGTGGCTTCTAATCCGGAGTTTTTGAAGGAAGGAGATGCTGTCAATGATTTTATGAAGCCGGACCGGGTGGTGGTCGGAGTGGAGACTGAACGTGCCGGAAAGGTGATGGAGCGTCTGTATCATGCTTTTATCTTGAACAATATTCCGATTCTGTTTATGGATATTCCATCGGCGGAAATGACAAAATATGCTGCTAATTCTATGCTGGCTACCCGGATTTCCTTTATGAACGACATTGCTAATTTGTGTGAGATTGTTGGTGCGAATGTGGAATCGGTAAAGCGGGGGATAGGCAGTGATTCGCGGATAGGTAAAAAATTTCTGAATGCTGGTTGTGGTTATGGAGGTTCCTGTTTTCCGAAAGATGTAAAAGCATTGATAAAGACGGGGGAGGATTACGGCTATGAAATGGGGGTACTGAAAGCGGTTGAGGAGGTGAATGAAAAGCAGAAATCTGTTTTATTTCAGAAGATACAAAAGCATTATAAGGGAAATTTAAAAGGCCGGCATTTCGGATTGTGGGGGTTGTCGTTTAAACCTGCAACGGATGATATGCGTGAAGCTCCTTCTTTGGTGCTGATAGAACAATTATTGGAGGCCGGAGCTACGGTGACGGCTTTTGACCCTGTGGCCATGGATGAATGCCGTCGGAAAATCGGCGACCGTATCCGCTATGCTTCTCAGATGTATGAGGCGTTGAAAGATGCTGATGCTATGGTGGTTGTGACAGAATGGCAGGAATTTAAAGTGCCGAAATTTACTTATATTGAAAAGTCACTGAAGGAAAAAGTCATTTTTGACGGACGTAATATTTATAGCCCCGAGCAAATGCGGGAGTTTGGCTATATATATTATGGTATCGGGAGATAATAGCGGGATTTTTGGTAGGGAAGTTCAATTTCAATATATGCGTATATTATTCATTGTCAATCCGATTTCGGGACTTGGGTCAGGGAAAGAGTTGCCGGAGAGAATTAAAGCGATACCTGAGTATGAGCAGGTTGATTTTGACATTGTCTTTACTAAATATGCCGGACATGCAAGGATTCTGGTGGGAGAGGCAAGAGATTCGGGTAAATATACGCATGTTGTTGCTGTTGGCGGCGATGGTACGGTGAATGAGGTCGGGACTGCTCTTTGCGGTAGCGATATTGCTTTTGCGGTGGTTTCTTTGGGTAGCGGAAACGGTTTTGCCCGTCACTTGGGATACTCTATTTTTATGAACAAAGCACTCAGACAGGTATTGACTGACTGTTATGCGCAGATTGATGTCCTGCAAATTAATGATAAATATTCCCTGAATGTGAGTGGAGTGGGATTTGATGCAGAAGTGGCTCATGAGTTCAATCATTTAAAACTGAGAGGAGTACTTTCTTATATTTATGCGGCTATAAAATTGTGGTTCCGTTATCCGGAAAAGAAATATAAAATTATCAGTGGGGGCAAAGTGATGAAAGTGAGTTGTTTTATTCTGAGTTTTGCTAACAGTTCGCAGTACGGCAACAACGCCTATATCGCGCCGCATGCTTCTGTCCGGGACGGGCTTATGGATATCTGTATTCTGAAACGGCCTGCTTTTTTTGAAATCATGTGGTTTTTACTTTTCTTTATCAGTTCCAAGCTTTACAAGCTTTCTTATTACAAAGAAATCCAATGTCGGGAAGCCGTGGTGGAAGGTGATATTCATCGCGTGCATATTGACGGCGACGCTTATCTGATGGAGTCGCCGCTCCGGTTGAAAGTACTTCCGGGAGTCTTGAAAGTGGTTGTCCCGAAGAAGTTGAAAGGGGAATAAGGTATTTTGTGCATGGGATGTTTTCGAAAAACGTGGAAAATCGGCTTGGATGAAATCAGTTGAAAATCCGTTTGTGCCGTGGAGACGTTTTTGTATCATGTACCAAAAACGGTCGTTTTTATTGGTAATATTTTTTTTTTAAACATTACAAATGTAGCAAAAAAAGTTTATCCCAAACAAATTTATTTTCAAAATATTAACACATCTTCATTTTTACATCGGAGAAAAGGTAAAATAACCAATAAAAACAACCGTTTATTTTGGTTAAATCAGGAGTTGTAGGAACGTGACTCCGTTTGGTGATGTTTTTGGAAGCGGATAGAAAATCTAATTCTAAAAACATTCAGTTATGGCAAAGAAAAACATTTTTTGGCCGGGTTGGTTGGTGGATAATCCGCTGACGGAGAACCAGAACGACTTCATGTTGAAAGTGAAAGTGGGCAACATGGTGACCACCGAGGATATTGCGAAAGCATTGCAGGCGGAGGGTACGGAATTTCAGTTGGAAACGCTGATTGATATCCTGAATCGGGGTGACCGCATCGTCCGGAATAAATTGTTGGCTGGTTTCAGCGTGGGTACGGGTGTGTTCTACGCCTATCCCAGCGTTTCCGGGGTGTGGCGGGATAAAAACGAGACATTCGACGAAAAGCGTCACAAGGTGGGCGTGAATTTCCAGTTGAGTGCGGCATTGCGTGAGGGTGTGAAACAGGTGGGTGTGGAAGTATTGGGCGTATCAGTTGCCGGTCCGGAGATTTCAAGTGTAGTAGACACATGGACGGGCGAGGTGAACGGCCTGATAACACCGGATGAGACGGTGACGGTGAAAGGACGCAACATCCAGATTGCCGGCGAAGAGGGAGATGTCGTGGGGCTTTGGTTTGTGCGGGTGGACGACGGCACCAAGACGGCTGTTGAAATGCGCCGCCTGACGGTAAACAATCCTTCGGTGCTTTCGTTCCGAGTGCCGAAACTGACGCCGGGCGACTACTGGTTGGAACTGACCACGCGTTTAAGCAAAGGTCAGTTGACGAAAGAACCGCGCACGGCACGTTTTGAAAAAGTGCTCAACGTGCCTGCGGCGGAGAATGCGGGTGATTAGTGTTAAATTCCTAACTCCGGTGTGGCGTACACATGTACTCCGCATTGGAGTTAACGTGTAGGCTTGTGTGGAGTGTGTGCAGACTCTGTGCGGGAGTGCGGGGATACTCCGTAGAGGTGTGAAAAAGTGGAAATAATATTTTAACCAATAAAATAGGATGATATGATGCAAAAAATGAAAAGAAAGGCAAGCGGCTGGTGGCTGTGTTGCCTGTGTTTATTGAGTGGGCTTTGTGTTGCTTGCTCAGATGATGACGATGATCCTTTTAAGGAAGTGACAGTTGTGGGAACAGTGGTGGATGCAGAAAGTAATTGGAAGCTTGCTGATGTTAACGTAGAGTTGTATATAAAAAATAATAAGGAAGAAATTCTGCTTGGTTCAACTGTGACAGGTAAAGACGGGACTTTTAAGTTAACCGGGGCGATAGGGACAAATATATCCTTGGCTTGTTATGTATCGGCAACGAAATCGGAGTATAGATTTGTTGAAAAAGCAGTAACAGTACAGAGGGGTAAAGAAACAGAGGTGCATATATCAATGCATTTTATAGAATAATAATACTTTAAATTTAATGAAAATGAAAACAACAAAAATGTGTAAATGGATGGTAGTAGCCATGACTGTGTGTGTAATTGCTACCGGGTGTGGAGCAGGTAAACAAGCAACTCTTGCTCAGAAAAAAACACAAAATCCTTTCGGAGAGACATTTGTATCGCCTTGTCAGGTGTATGATACTCCGCAGGAATTTGCACAAACGATTAGCTTCCGGGGTTCTTCACATCAAAGAAACGAGGTACAAAAAAATGCTCTGTTGGCAGCACAAGAACTTATCCGTTTGAAAATGCGACATGCTTACAAAGGTATGGTCAGCGAATATTCATCTTCTATCGGCAATAACAATGGTAATGACATTGAACGGAAAATGACTTCTGCCGGTGACCGTATCATCGATGAGATTATCAACGAAACATCACAATCGTGTGTACGTTGGAGCGGTGTTGAAGATGACGGGCATATAACCTGTTATATGGCCATTCAGATACCGAAAGGGATGGTTGCGGAAAAAGTTTCAAAAGAAGTGTCGGATAAGTTGACACAAGAGGAAAAAGATCGTATTGGTTTCAATGAACAGGAGTATCGTAAAGAAATGGCGAAACGTTTTGAAGAGTACAAAGAAAATCACTGATAAAGAGTATGATACGGTATATTGTATTGATTTTTTTTAGTGTTTTGCTTAGGCAAGGCACTTTTGCCCAAGAGCGTCCAGACTGGACAAACGGGTATTTTGAAGATGTCCGGAATTCTTATATTGAATGTGTGTCGGCAGAGGGTTTTGAACCTGCCGATGCCCGGAAGAAAGCCATGCAGCAGATTGTGGAACGCCGTAGTTTAGCATCGGGAACAGATGCCACAGTGTCGATGCAAGGTAACGATGTAAAAGTAGAGGGTAATCATAATCTGATAGCTAAGGCGCGGGTTATTGATGAATATGTAGAACGGATAGAACCGGGACGTTATCGGGTTTATCTGTTGGTACAGACTGCCAAGAATCCGACACTTGAATATGAGAAAGTGAAAGTGACGGAACGTTACTCATTTTCGCCTCGGGTGTTTATTCCGGGCATGGCGCAACTGTATAAAGGAAGTACAACCAAAGGGGCATTGTTTATTGCCGGGGAGGTTGCTGCTATTGGCGGAATCGTTGCATTTGAAAGCCTCCGTTCGTCCAAAGAATCGAAAATCAATTCAACACACAATGCCTCCCTGCGGCAGAAGTATATAGATGATGCCGACAGGATGCAGAACCTGCGTAATGGGTTTATTGCCGGAGCGGTGGCAATATATGCCTGGAATATGATTGACGGTATTGTTGCTAAAGGGAAAAAACACGTGGCAATAGGACAAGCACGATTGCATATTACACCTTATGCCCTAAAGGAAGCTGCAGGTGTGAAGTTATGTTTGAATTTTTAAAAGCATAAAATATGAAAAAGTATATTTATTTAATTTTGTTACTAATCTTGTCTGTCTCGTGTTCAAAAGAAGAACATGAATATTTTTCGACATTATATGGTGTAATCAGTGATTCTGAAAGTAATGAGCCGATAAGTGATGCGACTATTGTTTTGAGTCCCGGTGGCGAGACTAAGACAACGGATGATAACGGCTATTTTGAATTTCCGGAACTTACTCCGCAGCAGTATACAATTACCGTTCAGAAAACCGGGTATCAATCCAATCGTAAGTCTGTTACTGCTGTGGTAAATGAAAAGACGGAAGCGAATATTTTATTAATGAGGAAAGAATAAAAGTGATTTTAGCGATGAGAAAGATATTATTATTGCTGTTGTTATTCTGTTGTTTGTGGAGATGTTCTGATAATGGGGGGGAGGAGGAAATAACGGGAAGTATTTATGGTGTAGTTACGTTGAGCGGTTCAACGGAACCGATGATAGCAATGGGAGTGGAGTTGTTCTATGAAAATGCGTTATTGTTAAAGACGGTGACTTATGATGACGGACACTATGAATTTGATAATATTCAGTCGGGTCATTATCAATTGCGTATAGTGGCAGAGGGATATGAACAGGTTCGCTTCAATGTTATTGTGGAGGCAGGACGGACTGCCCGTGCAGATATGCAAGTGGTGAAAATAAAAACCGAAATGACTGTTAGTACATTGGAGGTGACGGATGTTAAAGGTGAGCAAGTTTCTTTTCATGGGGAGGTTAAGTATAAAGATAGAAACAGGCAACCTATTGAGGTAGGATTTGTATATGCTACAAATCAGGTTCCTGTCAATGGGGGGAAAAAAGTAACGGCCAAGGCATCGGATAGCAAATATTCTGATGGATACTATTTTTTTGAGTTTGAAGGATTGGCAAATGATTTGGAAAAAGGAACTTATTATGTCCAGGCGTATGCAAAGAACTCTTTGGGAACTGAATTTGGAGAAATACGTACTTTTCAGGTTAGTGGAGAGCCTGTGGTTACAACATTAGCTATCAAAAATGGAACGGAGAGTACTGCTACATTAAATGGACTTGTAGAGTATTCTGGCGATCCGGTTTATACAGAAAAGGGATTTGTGTATTCTAATGTTTTTCCTAATCCGACAATAGATGATCCGGAAACTAAGACAAAAAAAGTAAGCGTGTCCGGTACAAGTTCAGAATTTAGTGCAAATATAGCAGATTTGGTTAAAGATGTGACATATTATGTTCGGGCATATATTACGAATGCAGATGGTACGGTATATGGAGAGACTGTGGAATTTTTGATTGAAACAGAACTGGAATACTATGTGTTGAGTTCTGTAAGTTTGATGGTCCAGAAAGTAGATTTGAGTGGTGGTGCATATAGGAATGACGCTATTGATTTATGTAAATCTTCACGATTAGGAGGTTTTTCTGATTGGCGTTTGCCAACATTAGGAGAGTTGATTGAAATATATAATAGTCGTAGTATAATTGGCAACTTAACTGGGGTCTATTGGAGTAGTGAGTACGAATTGCGTAATGGGGGTAATGTTGTGGAATATTACTATTTTAAAATGTACAATGGTTATTCGGATTATACGTCTAATCCCAACCAAAGTTTAAATGTACGTGCTGTAAGGTCGATTAAAAATTAGTTTACAGGCAATTATGGGATAAACGGATTTTTATGCAGGCAGCGGTTGCCGCTGCCTGTTTTGTTATATTTATTTTGCAGCAGTACACGATTATCACTTTATCAATGGGGAAAGAATGAACTAAGCGATGAGAAAAGTATTATTACTGATATTGTTTACCTGTTGTTTGTGGTGTTGTTCTGATGAGAAAGGGGACTCAATGGGGAGTATTTATGGTGTGGTTGTAGACAAAGCAACAGGAGAACCTGTTAAATCGGCAGGTGTTGAACTTAGGCCACTTGGTCAAAAGACTGTAACTGGTAGTGAAGGACAATTTGAGTATACCAATCTTGAACCGAATGGTTATACATTATTTGTAACAAAAACCGGGTATGCTGATTTGATTAGTAGTTCCGTTGTTGTTCGTGCGGGAGAGGTTTCTAAAACGGATTTGCAAATTGAATTATTGCCACCGGATTTAAAGGTGGTTGACAATGAAAGAAAAGAAATTGATACATTGTACTTTGGCGTAAAAGATGCGGATATTACCCGTTCTTTTAATATTTTTAATGATGGGGTGGCAAAATTAGAATGGGAGATAACCTACACGGCAGAGTGGATTAATTCAGTTAGTAAGACTTCGGGAGTATTAAATCCTGGAGCGACACAAGCATTAGTAATAGTTCTTGATCGAACAAAATTGAAAGGCGGAGAAAATGTAACCGCACTTCATATTACCTCAAACAATGGAAGTAAACAACTTATTATCAATGCGACAGGATTAGAAATTCCTTCAGTATTTATGCATGATATATCTGGAGTGGATTATGAATTTGTCAGATTTAATGGAGAGATACTATCGAAAGGTATTCCTGAATATAGTGAATGTGGCTTTGTTTTTGCTGAAACTCCAAATCCAACTTTGGAGAATACGATCCAAATTTTATCTTTAACGGAAAAAGACAAATTATTTCATAAAACAAGTGGAAATAAACTACATCCTTATAAAACGTATTATGCAAGGGCTTATGCTGTTAATGAGGTTGGAATTGTTTACAGTAATGAAATCTCATTTAAAACAAAGACACCTATATTACCTCAAGTATCGGCAGTATCACCAACAAATATTTATGAAATAGGTGTAACCCTGAATGGATATGTTGTACAAAAGGGATCTCCTAATGTCAATAAATATGGTTTTATTTATTCAACTACTAATACAGAATCTTTAACTATTGATAATGCTGTTCAAGGGTTTTTCTATAGTGGGACTCCCTCAAACAATGCTTATTATTCTCTAAGTTTAACTAACTTAAATAAAAACACAACATACTTTGTCCGTTCCTGTATGATGACGCCCTATGATACTATATATAGTTCTACATACACTTTTCAAACACAATTACCATATAAAATAATAGGAACTTTGGGGGTTCGCTTAGAGGATCAGCCTAATGAATATGGTGAGTGGAAGATGACAAGTGCTGAGGCTAAGTCTAGTTGTGAAAAACTAGTATTGGGGAATTATGATGATTGGCGTTTACCGACAATAGATGAGTTGAAAATGATATATGAATATAGAGAAGAGATTGGTGGTTTTAAGCAAGATTTATATAGGACATCGACTAAAAATAAAGATGATCCTGATTTTGAAGATGGACCTTGGCGTGAAGGATATATATGTATTGATTTTTCTAATGGGAAAATAAGGTATGATAATCCTTATGGTAATCGTCTTTGTCGGGTGCGTGCTGTTAGGACATTGCCTTAGTTGAGCGGAGTTATGTATATGTAAATCTGGCCTGAAAATGGTGAATTATAACAATTGTGAAATATTGATATTGAAATTATAGGTTATGGCTTGTTTTTTTCGAATATTGTTGGGATGCATATTGGTATGTTGGATAAATAAATTATCTGCTCAAACCTTTGAAGACTATAAGCGGCAGGCGAAGCGGGAGTTTGAGGCCTACCGTGAAAAGACACAGCGGGATTTCAGTGCTTACCGTGATAGTGTGAATGCCGAATTTGCCAGATACATGCGGGAGACGTGGAAAAAGCGTGATGCGAAACCGGCTATTCCCCTGCCGGAACGGCCGGAACCGCCCAAGCCGGTGGTGAAGGACCCGGAGCGGGAACCGTCGCAGGATACGCTGCCTTTTGAGTTGGTGGACCCGTATGGGCCTTCACGGCCCCGATTGCAACCGGTGAATCCCCGTCCCCAGCCGTTTGTGCCGTTGGATGTCCCGGTGCCCGATGTGCCGGAATTGAAACCTGTGCGACCGGTGTTCTCGGTTGACTTTTACGGTGGTTCTTATGCGTTGCCGTTGACGAATGCCCAGCGTTTCGAGTTGAAAGGTGTGGACGAAAACAGTGTGGCGGATGCGTGGCTACGCCTTTCGGAGGTGGATTATCTGCCTTTGTTGGCTGCCTGTATGCGTTGGCGGGACAGTCTGCTGTTGTGTGACTGGGGATATGTTCGCTTTTTGGAGAAAATGACCGGGGCGTTTTTCCCCGAATCGCGGCAAAACGAGGCACGGTTGCTGCAAATGTTTATCCTGACGCAATCGGGGTATAAGGTGCGTATCGCCCGGAGTGGAAACCGGCTTTGCCTGTTGTTGCCCACCCGGGATATGGTGTACGGATATTCTTATATCGAACGGGACGGTATGAGATATTATATTCTTCCGTCTGATGAAAAAGGGCCGTATTATGTGATGGAACACGCCTTTCCGAAAGAGCAGCAGTTTTCGATGGAAATGCCGGTGATGCCCTTCCTGTCCTCCGCTCCGGCAGCCCCGCGCCAACTTTGTTCGAGAGCCTGTCCTGAACTGATGGCGACCGTGTCGGTCAACAAGAATCTGATGGATTTTTATTCAGATTATCCACAGACGTCTTGGAATGTCTATGTGCGGGCATCACTGAGCACGGAGGCGAAAGCCGCGATGTATCCGGTGTTGAAGGCTGCCGTCGGCGGTAAGGCAAAGCGTGTGGCCGCCGGTATGTTGCTGAATTTTGTGCAGACGGCTTTCGAGTACCGGACGGACGGCGAGCAGTTCGGTTATGAACGTCCCCTCTTTCCAGATGAAACACTTTTTTATCCGTACAGCGATTGCGAGGACCGGGCCATCCTTTATGCGGTGTTGGTTCGTGAATTATTGGGATTGGACGTGGTTTTACTGCATTACCCGAATCATTTGGCCACAGCTGTCGCCTTGGGGGACGATGTGCCGGGCGATTATCTGACGTTGGACGGACGTAAATACCTTGTGTGCGATCCGACATATATCAATGCGGGCATTGGCGAGGCTATGCCTCAGTATAAGCAGATTAAGGCGGAAGTGATGCGTGTGGCGGATTTGAAGTGAGGTGTGATTAATTATAATTGTCAAAATAATCATGAGGAGGTTTCGGGTCATTTTGATAATAGTGGTCGTCTGTTGTTGTGTGGTGGTGCTGTTGGATAGGTACGATATGACTCCCATTGTTCCTTTGGAAGAAGCCATTGCTTACAGCAATATCCCGGTTTGCGGTTATATTTATCGGGTGAGTAATAGGGAAAAAAGGATTTCGGCTGTTATGTATGCAAGCAATGAGGTAAAATGTAAGCGTGACACCGTTGGAAGAGTAAATTTTTATTTTGACAGGGAAGGACGTATCATTAAAATAGATTGTGGAGATGGTGTCTATGAAATAAGGTATGAGCCTGCTTTGGGGCTCCCTTGCCGGAAAATCGAGTGTCAGCGAAGCGATGTCGTTGACGGTTCAAAATGGATAAATACTTTTAGGTATGATAAAGGATGGAATAGTCCATTTTATTCATTTCTGAGGTTGTGCCCTGAAAATATGGATGGAATATGGGAGAGATGGATTAAAATCGGAAAAGATTCGGTAGATATAACTCAATATAAATATTATCAGATTAAGAAAGGGAAAATGGTAAGTGGTGCGGTAGATGGGAAAAATTGGAAAAAGAGAGGGGGAATGGAGTATTTTTATGGAGAGAAAAATTTTGCTCTTCAAAAAATAGAAGACACTTTATACACCGGTTCGCTGGATTACTGTGAAACCTCTGTTCTTTATTATGATTGTGAGTATTGGTATGAAATGGAAGAAGGGCGAGTATATATGTCCTATTATAAGAATCGTAAGTTGGATTGTGAGTATTCCTGTGATTTAGAAAAAACATTGTCTCCGGATAGATGGGAGTACTGTGTAGTAAGAACTGAGTATAGCGATATTTTTTATTCAAATTTGGCTAGAATTTGGTATCCGACTCGTGATTACATGATTGTTGAATATCACGTAGAGGAATATTGGAATGGTCCTAACGGAATTTGATGTGCAGGGCAAGGTGACTTACTTTTTCGTTTCAAAATGCATTTTAAAATGGTTATTCCGATGGGGGAATGCCCATTTCTTCGGCCACTTTGAACATGTATGTGCGGGCTTCTTCGTAATTGTTGCCAATAATGCCATCGAGGATGGCTTCTTTGATGGCGTTTTTAATATCGCCGATAGCTTTGCAGGGAGGCAGACTGAAAGTGGCGATAATTTCTTCTCCGCTGATTGGAGGCTGAAAATTGCGTATGGAATCTTTTTCTTCTACTTCTCTGAGTTTTTGTCTGACGATTCTGAAATTCTCTAAAAAGCGTTTTACTTTTTCTTCATTTTTTGAAGTAATATCGGCTTCAGCCAAAGTCATCAGGTCGTCTATGTCGTTTCCGGCATCGAATAAAAGTCGCCGGACGGCAGAATCAGTAACAGTTTCTTCTGCCAAAACAATAGGACGCATGTGCAGGTTTACCAGTTTTTGTACATATTTCATTTTTTCATTTTGTGGTAACCTGAGTCTGTTAAATATTTTGGCTACCATCCGTTCGCCCACATGATTATGTCCGTAAAAAGTCCAGCCTTGTCCTTTTATGTATTTTTTGGTGGCAGGTTTTCCTATATCGTGTAGCAAAGCTGCCCAGCGCAGCCATAGTTCCTGACTATACAACGATAAAGTGTCCAATACAGTCAGGGTATGGTAAAAATTGTCTTTGTGTTTGATACCATTGATATTTTCAACTCCTTTCAGGTCTGTGAGTTCCGGAAAGAACAGTTCCAGCAAGCCGGTTTCGTCCAATAGCCGGATACCTCTGGAAGGTTCGGGAGAAAGCATGATTTTGTTGAATTCGTCCATGATGCGTTCTCCGGATACGATGGAAATCCGGTGACGTTGTTCTCTGATTCCTTTTAAAGTGTTTTCTTCGATGGTAAAGTTCAGTTGCGAAGCAAAGCGAATGGCCCGCATCATCCGGAGCGGGTCGTCTGAGAAAGTGATGCCCGGTTCCAATGGTGTTTTGATGATGCGTTGTTCGAGATGCACCAGACCACCGAAAGGGTCAATAAGGGTGCCGTAGTCGTGTCGGTTCAGGGAGATGGCCAGGGCATTGATGGTGAAATCACGGCGTTTCTGGTCATCATCGATGGTACCTTCTTCCACAATGGGCTTGCGTGAGTTGGCCCGGTAGGATTCTTTCCGGGCTCCCACGAATTCGATTTCCATGCCTTTGTAGCGGAACATGGCTGTCCCGAAGTTTTTAAATACGGATACGTGTAAATTACCTAGTTGCCGGGCAGTTTCTTCTGCCAGTCCGATTCCGCTGCCGTGCACGACAATATCAATATCTTTGGAAGAACGGCCTAACAGTAAGTCGCGTACATAGCCGCCGATGACGTATGCTTCAGTATTCTGGTCTGCTGCGATGGCGGCTAGTATTTCAAAAATCGGATGTTCTAAAGGTAACTTCATTCCGCTTGTTTTTTCGGATTATGGATAGCAAAATTAAAACATATTGTCTAAAATAAAAAAGATACTTGTACATCAAGATTGCACTGGTTTTTATAAAAAAGACGGATGAAACTTATTGGGGGCAAAGATTATCGATTAGGGGAATAATTTAAAGAAACTGTCTAAAACAAATAAAGTTGTGCCAAAATCAATGTTCTGATTTCAACACAACTTTGCTAAAAAAATGTTTTTTCAGAGAACAGAATTGTTTCTTTACACTATTCCGGAGAATCCCATGAATGCCATTGCCAGTAAGCCTGCAGTTAACAGAGCTATGGGCGACCCCTGCATTCCTTTGGGAATGGCGACCAGTTCCAAATGTTCGCGGATACCTGCAAAAATCGTCAGGGCTAATCCGAAACCAATGGCAGTTGAAGCGGCGAAAACCAGGGATTGCAGTAAATTGAAGTCTTTCTGAATGACCATGATTGCTACGCCCAGTACGGCACAATTGGTAGTAATCAGGGGCAGGAAAACTCCCAAGGCCTGGTAGAGTGAAGGACTTACTTTTTTCAGAATGATTTCGACCATTTGTACGAGGGCTGCAATAATCAGGATAAAGGTAATGGTTTGCATAAAACCGATACCGAATGGTTCTAATATAGTTTTCTGTACGATAAAGGTGACTAAAGTAGCCAGAATCATGACGAAAGTAACGGCCCCAGTCATCCCTAATGCAGTGGATACTTTTTTTGATACGCCCAGAAAAGGACAGATACCCAGGAATTGTGCCAGTACAATGTTGTTTACAAAGACGGCTGCAATAAATATTAAGATGTACTCCATAACATAATTAAGGTTGGATTTTACAATTAGTTCGTTTTTCTGAGCCGGTTAACAACAGCTATCAGATAGCCTAATGCAATGAAAGCTCCCGGTGCAAGAACAAAGATCAACATGCCGTAATTTTCGTTGAATACCGGCAGATTGAATGCTTTACCGCTTCCCAGGATTTCGCGGATAACTCCCAGAATAGTCAGACTCAGCGTGAATCCTAATCCCATACCCAGCCCGTCGAGGATGGACGGAATTGCTTTGTTTTTGGAAGCAAATGCCTCTGCACGGCCTAAGACGATACAATTTACAACAATCAATGGAATGAACAGGCCCAAAGATTCGTGCAGAGAAGGCAGGTATGCTGCCATACACATATCTACAACCGTTACGAAAGCCGCGATGATGACAATAAAAGAAGGTATACGGATTTTATCTGGTATAATGTTGGTTACCAGAGAGATTACCAGGTTTGACATGACAAGCACGAAAGCGGTTGCCAAACCCATACCCATACCATTGATTGCCGAAGTTGTGACACCCAGGGTTGGGCACATACCCAGCAATAAGGCAAAAGTCGGATTCTCCCGGAATATGCCGTTGGTTAAGACTTTTAAGTTGTTCATATCATAAAGTTTTAAATTTAAAATTTTGAATTACTCCATGAGTTCAAAATTTAATTATTATTTTGTTGCGTTGCACCTGAAGAAATATCCGAGCCTTCCAGTCCGGCCGCAGCGCGGTTTACTGCATCTAAGAATGCACGTGAAGAAATAGTTGCGGCTGTGATAGCATCTATATCTCCCCCGTCTTTACTAACTTTCAGGCCTGTGGTGCCCGGTTTTTTTCCGATTATGTTTCCTTTTCCGTTTTTTGTAAACCAGAGGTCCATCTTAGAACCTAATCCGGGGGTCTCTTTGTGTTCCAGTACAGAATAATTGGAAATAGTGCCATTGGGATTAAATCCGACCATTAACCATACTTTCCCTCCAAAGCCATTATTCGTATATGTTTTGACTGCAGTACCTACCAGTTCACCGTTTCTTTTGGCCGGATAGAATTCTAATTTTCCGCCGTCGGGGGTTTCTTTTTCCCATATCTCAGCATTGGGATCATTGTCAAATTCTCCCGGGATTACCTGACGGATGGCATTTACCTGCTTCGCTTGCTTTGCATTGTCGATAGGACCGGCTGTCAAAGTGTAGACATATCCTACGGCAGCAGAAGCAATCAGGGTGACAGCAAATAATACTGTCACCATATTTATGAAGTTTGACTCTAATTTCTTTCCCATCGTGTCTAATTTTAAGTTTTAAATTGAAGAAAATTATAATCTGCAATTTAAAAAGTTATGCAAATCGGGTTGGTTTACAATATCTGTTAATTAGTGGTGTGAATGCATTCATGATCAGGATGGCAAAGGACATACCTTCCGGATATGCACCGAACACGCGGATTACCACAGTCAGGATTCCGATGCCTGCACCGAAAATGAACATGCCTTTATGGCTCATCGGAGAGGTTACGTAATCCGTCGCCATAAAGATGGCTCCCAGCATCATACCTCCTGATAACAGGTGGAATAACGGTCCGGCAAACTGGTCGGGATTGCAAAGATGCAGGATTCCTGAGAATACGATTACTGTTGCGAAAATGGTTACAGGAATGTGCCAGGTGATAATCTTGCGAATCAGCATATAGGCAAAACCGATTAACAGGGCCCAAGCAGCTACTTCTCCGAGACTGCCTCCCATATGACCTAAAAACATTTCTTTGTATCCGATGAAGGTATCGGCAACGAGTAAATCATTAACAGACTGACCTGTTTTTACTGCTTCTTTAAGTAGTGTCAGAGGGGTTGCTCCGGTTTGTGCATCCGTATATGAACCTGCAAAACCTTGCGCTAATGGCCAGGTTGTCATTTGTACCGGGAAAGAAATCAGCAGAAAAACACGTCCCACTAAAGCCGGGTTAAAAATATTGCAACCCAGGCCTCCGAAGCTCATTTTACCGATTCCGATGGCCACTAATGCACCGATGATAATAATCCAGACAGGTAAGTTGGAAGGTACGTTGAATGCCAGTAACACACCAGTCAGGAATGCCGAACCGTCAAAAATGGTCGGTTGCTGTCTGAGCAGATATTTTTGAATGATGTATTCAAAAAACAAGCATGCCAACACTGAGGTCAGTGTTACAATAATGGCTCCCGTCCCAAAAAAGAGTATCGAGCAAATAAATGCCGGTATGAGTGCAATAATAACCCCATACATATTTTTTTCAATAGAGTCACCGCTGTGCAAATGAGGAGAAGGAGATACTAATAATTTCATATTTTAGATTTATATAGTTCAAAATTTGCAATCTGTCATGTATTATTTCTTTCGGTTTCTGAGCATTGCACCGGTCCGGGTTTTCCCTAAACGAATATAATCGAGCAAAGGACGGGCTGACGGACAGGTGAAACTACAGGAACCACATTCTATGCAATCCATGACTTTCTCTTCTTCCAGGCGTTCCAGCAGGTTGAAAGTGGCTAATTTTGCCAGCAAATAGGGTTCTAGCCCCATCGGGCAAACTGAGACACATTTACTGCAACGGATACAATTGCGGACGGGACTGCGGCGAGCTTCTTTATCGCTGATAAGCAAAATTCCGCTAGTACCTTTCATTACCGGTGAATCGATATTCAGCATAGTGCGTCCCATCATCGGACCTCCGCCAATTACTTTGGCGGTATCTTCGGGAATGCCTCCGGCAGCTTCAAGTAGTTTAGAGACAGGAGTACCGATGCGGCACAGGTAGTTTCCCGGATTTTTCACTGATTTCCCGGTAACGGTGACTACCCGTTCTATCAATGGTTTGTGTTTCATGACAGCCTCATATACAGCCAGAGCAGTTCCTGCATTTTGTACGACCGCTCCGACTGCAATGGGAAGTGCTCCGGAAGGAACTGTACGGCCTGTCGTTGCTTGTATTAACTGTTTTTCACCTCCTTGGGGATATTTCACTTTCAGAGGGCAGATTTCTATTTCCGGTGTTTTATCTGCTATTTGCTGCAAATGGGCAATTGCGTCCTTTTTGTTATTTTCAATTCCGATGATTGCTTTTTTTACGCCGATTGCTTTCATCAGGATTTGAACACCTATTATGATTTCTTCTGCTTTTTCCAGCATAATCCGGTGGTCGGAAGTCAGATAGGGTTCACATTCAACTCCGTTGATAATCAGGAATTCTGCTTTGTTCCCGGGAGGCGGGGTCAGTTTCACTTGAGTGGGGAAAGTAGCCCCACCCATGCCCACTATACCTGCAGCGGCAATTGCTTTGATAATTTCTTCTTGGGATAAGGCAATATTGTGTTCAATCTTTTCTGTCCGGTCAATACCGTTTTCCCATTCGTCGCCTTCTACTTTTATTGTAATGGCGGGTTTAGAGAGACCGGCCGCATCTGTTACGTTGTCAATGGCTACGATTGTACCGGATACAGAACTATGAATATTTGCAGAAACAAATCCTGTTGCCTGGGCTATTAGTTGTCCGGCTTTGACTGTATCGCCTTTTTGAACAATAGGGGTAGCAGGTGCTCCGATGTGTTGGCTGAGCGGGATGATTACCTGTTCCGGTAACGTCAATACTATGATTTTCCCGTTTGCTGATAATTTATTTTCGGGTGGGTGAACGCCACCAATTCTGAATGTTTTTAACACAGCATATAAGTTTTAGGTTTACTTGTATTTAAATTTCAGTTTTTGCTTTGTGGACCATTTTTCTTCAATCGCCGTTTTTTTCTTTTGCTATTATTTGTGTATCATTAGCAGGTTGCGATAGAGAGATTGTTGTTGCCGATTTTGCAGCCGGATTAGCTTTTATAGCATCGGTTTCCATTTTTCGTGGAGGAAAATTTACTTCATGGATGGCACCTGTCGGGCATACTCCTACGCATTTCCGGCATAATTTGCATTTTGTAAAATCAATATAGGCCAGGTTGTTTTCGATGGTGATGGCATTGAACGGGCATTCTTTGACACATTTTCCGCATCCGATACAAGCCACTTTGCAGGCTTTACGGGCAATACCGCCTTTGTCTTTATTAACGCAGGAAACAAATACCCGGCGGTCTTTCGGACCTTTATTTCTGAGTTCCATAATGTTGCGTGGACAAGCTTTGACACATGCCCCGCAAGCGACACATTTTTCATCAGAAACAATCGGGAGTAAAGTGGCCGGGTTCATGTGAATCGCGTCAAACGGGCAGGCAGCAACACAGTCGCCGCATCCTAAACAACCAAAACCACAATCGGTATCTCCTATATACAGAGCATGTTCGATGGCACAGGAGCGTGCACCGTCATATTCGCTGGAGCGCGGACGATTTTCGCAATTTCCGTTGCATCTGACTACTGCAATCTTAGGTGCTTCGGTTTTTACTTCGCGTCCCAGGACTGTTGCCACTTTGCTCATGGTTTCTGTTCCGCCCACCGGGCACATGATACCGTCGAGTGTGTCTGATTTTACAGCAGCTTCAGCCAAGCCACGGCATCCGGGATATCCGCAACCGCCGCAATTAGCTCCCGGAAGCAATCCCTCTACAATGTCGATACGGGGGTCTTCTTCCACTTTAAATTTTTGTGCTACAAAATAAAGTATTACTGCTGATACAATTCCGATAGCACATAGCGAAATGATAGTAATAACAATTGTACTCATTATTCAATATTTAAATTGCCTGTTTTTCAACTGTGAATTTAATTTTTTTATTTATTTTGTTCCGTGACAAATATAAAATAATAAAGTACAGAACAAGCAGAATTAAGCTGGAAAGTGCTGCCATCAGTTCACTATTGCCTGATATTTCAAGAAAAAAAACGATTGCAATAGTGAGGATGGAAGGTATGATGTAAGCCAGTAATACAGAGTAAAAAGCGTTGTCCAGACTGGCATAAACCGTGACTTTGTCACCGATATGGATTTCTTCTTCCGGAAGCGGAACTGTAATAATTTTTTGCTTTACATCTTCCATTCCGCAAGCTCCTTTCGCATGACATCCTGAACATGCAGAATGGCTATGGATGACTACATCCAGTGTTTGGAACGATATGCTTTTGACAATGCCTTCGTGTTGCACTTTTTTTGTCATAGAATTGCCGCAAAATATAAACAAAGGTAGTATTAAAAAGGGTAAAAATGAAAATTAGTATCTAAAAATTACAAGTAGGCAATAAATTATTATTTTTGCAATCGTAGCGGTATAGAGTATGCAGAATATAATATCAGACATAAAGTCAGGAGATGTTGAGGCATTCAGAGAGTTTTTTAACGATTATTATGTTGTGTTATGTGTATTTGCAGCACGTTTTTTACAGAGTGACGAGCAATGTAAAGATGTGGCACAGGAGGCGTTGACGGAGTATTGGGAAAAGCGGGAAGATTTTGATGAACTGTATAAGGTGAAGGGATATCTTTATACTGTTACGCGCAACCGTTGTTTGAATATTTTGCGTCACGAGAAAGCGGGGCGGGAGTGTTTGGATGTGTGTGAAGCAAATTTGGAATCGGAGCTTGTTTTTGAAAATTTGGTGATTGAACAAGAGACTTATTTATTGGTCCGTAAAGCTGTGGATACTCTTCCGCCACGGATGCGGACGATTATATACGGAATGCTTGACGGAAAGAAGAATGCCCGGATTGCGGAGGAAATGGGTATTGGTGAAGGGACCGTCAAAGCCTTGAAACAAACAGCTTACCGTAAATTGAGAGAACAGTTGAAAGAGCATTTTTATCTCCTGCTGTTATTCTGATTTTAATTTCGGATATTTCCATCAAATGTTAATTTTTTTATTTTTTTAATTTTCCGACTATTTCCATTTGTCACTTTAAGTGTTATATATAAAATTTAAAGTGAGTTGTGTGGTATGAAATTGGCAAAGAAACATTTTCGGATAGCTGAGATTTTAGCTATGTCCTTCATTGGTGGTTGTACAGAAAAAGAGACGGAAGAGTATGTTGCCTGGAAGCAGGAGCGGGAAGAAAACGAGGAATTGGCAGGCTTGATATTAAACCGGGATAATTACAGGAATTTTGAGCGGGTTTCCGAACGTTTTGATTGTGAGGCGGGTTGGAAGGAGTTTGCAGCAAAGTATCCGCTGGTGACAGGACAAGGAACCAATAGACACAAGGGGAAATTTGGACGTCGCATAGTACGATTGGGGTGGGTTGCTGCTGTGGTGGTAATGCTTGGTGGTATTTTATTTTGGCTGAGAGATGCCAGACTTGCAGAATCCCGTTTGGATTCGGGAGTAGCTTATCGGCTTAAGGCCGGAACAACCGGGGCTCAGCTTATTTTGGCGGACGGTGAGGTTAGGAAAGTGACCGGTAATCAGACTTTTTTGTATCGGGAAACAGATAGTACCATTGTGCTGACAGATTCTGCGGGTATTGATTATGCTGTTTGTCCGGCAGGTGATGAAAATAAATTGATGAATACGGTCCGAACCTTGACGGGCATGGAGTATGCCCTGACTTTGGCAGATGGCACGAAAGTATATTTAAATGCGGAGTCGGAGATTCGTTTTCCTATGGTATTCAACAGTAAACAGCGGGTAGTAGAAGTAACTGGTGAAGTTTATTTTGAAGTGGCAAAAAATGCCGCTTGTCCTTTTGTGGTAAAAACGCGGGATTTATCGGTAAAAGTGCTGGGTACTTCTTTTAATGTGCGGGCGTATGACGAAGACCAGACTGTGTTTGTTACTTTGACGGAGGGGAAAGTACAGGTGTTCGATGGTTGTCAGTTTGCAGATATTGTTCCTGGCGAACAGGCTGTGTATGGAAAGGCGACAAAGAAACTGGAGGTGAATTGTGTCGAAGTTTCGCGGTGTATGGCTTGGAGGAACGGGATGTTTATTTTCCGCAACGAGCGTTTGGAAGATATCATTATCTGTTTGGCCCGATGGTATGATATAAAATACCGCTTTATGGACGAACGGATAAAGGATGTACGTATCGGTGCGAAACTTGACCGTTATGCCGATATGAATCCCATTGTGGAGATGTTGACTGTGAATCCGGCAATTTCTGTGGAATTGGTTGATGGGGTATACTGTATAGCAAGTAAGTAAAAATATGTTTATGTCGCAAACATGAACGCATGAAATATTATCAATTATTTTATTACATTTTACAAATATTATGGAAAAAAAACGAAATGCCCGAACTCCGAGGTGGGGAATCCGGCAAAAAATTTTACTGATGATGAAATTGAAACTATTTTTGGTTTTGATTGTTTGTGGTCCGGTGACGGCGGCTGTGCACTCCCAAAACAATATTTTGGATGTACAGTGGAAAAATGTTGCATTGGAACAAGTGATTTGGGAACTGGAACAGAAGACGGATTATACATTTATGTATTGGACGGCTGAGATACAGGATGTGAAAGTTACCCTGGACATCAAACAAAAATCCATCAATGATATTCTGGACCTGTGTTTGCGCAATACTGGCCTGAAATATAAAATCAACGATAATGCTGTTGTCATTCACCGCGTTCAGCAACAACAGGCAGAACGAGAGGCGGAGCGGATTGTAGTGAAAGGTTCGGTAAAAGATACCAAAGGTGAACCGCTACCGGGAGTGACCATCCGGCTTGAAGGCACTTCTTTAGGTGTCACCACAAACCAGGACGGACGTTTTGAGTTTTCGGCACCCAATCGGAAAGGTATGGTTCTCGTAGCTTCCTTTATCGGAATGAAGGAAGTGAGAATGCATGTAGTTCCGGGCAAAGAATTGAATTTCAAGATGGAAGAGGCGGTAAACGAGATGGATGAGGTGGTGGTTAACGGTTATTTTACGCAAAACCGCAACAGCTATACGGGAGCGGTGACCACCATTAAAGGCGACCAATTGTTGGAAGTGTCAAAGACCGATGTGCTCAAGGCATTGTCTTTTTCGGTGCCCGGTTTGCGTATCGTGACTGACAACGCCAGTGGTTCGAATCCCAATAAAGTGCCGGAAATCATCTTACGGGGAATGAATTCGCTCGATAGTGAAAACATGGAGCAGGGATTGAACCGCCCCCTGATTATTATGGACGGTGTGGAAATCAGTCTGCAACAATTGTACGACCTTGACATGTTCGACATTGACCGGGTCGATGTGCTCAAGGATGCTTCTGCTACGGCAATGTACGGAGAAAAAGCTGCCAATGGTGTAATTGTGGTGGTAAGAAAGCGGGTGATGGAAAGTAAATTGAGGGTGCGTTATAACTTCGTTCCCAATATCGGTTTTCCCGATGTTTCTTCTTTCAACCTTTGTTCTCCGTGGGAAAAACTGGAGTTGGAACGTTTGTACGGAAAATACGACAGTAATACAGGTGCATTTGACGAACTGTATAACGAAAAATTAAAACGGATAAATGCCGGTGTAAACACAGACTGGAAATCCATTCCGTTGCGCAATTCTTGGTCGCACGCCCATTCCTTGAGCATCACCGGACGGGGGAGCGGCATGGACTATGGGATTAACGCCAGTTATTCGGATGACCGGGGTGTGATGAAAAAGGACTACCGCCGTAATTTGGGTTTGGGATTCTATTTTTCCTATCATTTGAATAATAAACTGACGATGAGTTTCCGTTCCGATTTCTATAAGACAAATTCTAAAGATTCACCTTACGGAAATTATAGTGATTGGGTGGTTCTCAACCCGTACGATTCGCCTGTGGATGAAAACGGGGAATGGGTCAAAGTGTTGTCGTATGAAAAATTAAATCCGATTTACAATGCCACGTTGAGCAGTTTCAGCGTTGCGGAAAGCAAGCGTTTCACCAATAGTTTGAGTCTGAGATGGGATATTGTGAAAGGATTGTATTTCACCGGAAATGCCAATTACTCCATGGCAAACAACCAGTCGGACGTGTATGTTTCTCCGGACGACAGCCGTTTCATGCGTACAGAGACCAAGGAAGATGAAAAGGGGTCTTACGACCTGAACGGGGGTAATGATTATTCCTGGGCTTTGTCCGGTGTGCTTAACTATAGTCTCTCTTTGGATGAGAATGGCACCATACTGAGTCTTCACGGAGGAGCCGATGTGTCGCAGAGCGGAGGAAGCACGTTTGCTTTCCGGGGTGTCGGATTTACGAAAGACCGATTGGATGACCTGAACTTCGCACAGCGTTATCCGAACGAAGGCAAACCTTCCGGCTCGGAATCCTATAGTGCGACAGTGGCTTATTTTGCCAATGCCAACTTTATTTTGAAAGACCGGTATTTCGTAGATTTCTCTTGGCGTACTTCAGGCAACTCCGTTATTTCCAAAGACCGGCGTTGGTCGCCTTATTGGTCGGCGGGTATAGGTTGGAACATCCACAACGAGTTTTTTTTAGCCAATTTGGAATGGGTGGAGAGTTTCCGTTTCAGGGCAAGTGCAGGATATGTGGGAAGCAATAATTTCGGAGGTACGTTTGCACAGACTATCTACGAATACGGAGAGCCGTATGATGATTACCAAGGAGCTTTGCCGTCGTCAATGGGAAACGACAAATTGAAATCGCAACGTACCCTGAAACTGAACGGCGGTGTGAGCCTCGACCTATTCGAGGGGCGTTTGGGCGTGAATGTCGATTTTTACAAAGAGACTTCCAAAGATTTGTTAATGGACATTTCGTTGCCGTCTTCCACCGGATATGACAAAGTGAAATACAACCTTGGAGAGAGCAGCAACCGGGGATACGAAATTGCTGTTTCGGGTTCTGTCATCCGTACCCGTGATTGGGGCTGGACGTTAACCGCCACGACGAGCCATACGGCAAACAAGATTTTGAAAATCAGTAACTCTTTGAAGAACGTAAACGATGCGAATCGGGATGACAATACAAGCTCCCCGAAAATTCAGTTGGAGGAAGGAGAATCCGCCACCTCTATTTATGCTGTACGTTCTGCAGGAATCGACCCGGCATCCGGAAGAGAGATTTACATCAAGAAGGACGGCACTTACACTTTTACTTTTGACCCGAAAGATAAAGTGGCACTTGGAAATACGACCCCAATCATGCAGGGCTCGCTTTCGACAGGTGTCCGGTGGAAGGCCCTCACGGTGTTTGTCGGGATGTCTTACACGTTTGGAGGAGACATCTACAATTCCACACGGGCGGGTAAAATTGAGAATATCTCTATCGAAGAGAACGTGGACCGGCGGGCATTTACGGAACGCTGGAAGAATGTGAACGACTATGTCATGTATCCGAGTGTGCAATGGCCCTCGGCCGGACATACAGAGCGATTCGTGGAGCGGAATAATGAATTGTATCTCTCTGCAATCAACATTTCTTACAACCTGGAGGGCGATTGGTTGAAAAAAATCGGGTTGAGACGTCTGGGATTAGGTATAGGCTTCAGTGATATTGCCCGCCTGAGTACGGTGAAATATGAGCGTGGCACCAGTTATCCTTACATGAGAGGATATAGTTTTACCATTAGTCCGACATTTTAAAACGACAATACGATGAAAAAATTAGCAATATTATGGATATTGGCAGTTCTCCTGTTGGGGGGATGCGATGATTTCCTCACCTCCAGAGACAAGTCGCAGGTGTTGGAAAAAGTATTATTTACCGACCGGGAAGGTGTGGAAGATGCGCTGTACGGGATATATGCCGGATTGGCAAAATCGGGATTATATGGGGCTGAGATGTCCTATCGGCTGGATTTGCTGGCACAGTTTTACGAACCTCTCACTTCCTCGCTGTATGACATGCTGGAATATGAATTCGACGACCCGGGGGTAAGACCATTCCAAAATGACATTTGGAAAAGCATGTACCGCAGCATCAGCGACATCAATAACTTTCTGGATAATCTGGATGCTTACGAAGGCAAAGAACTCAGGTTTGAAAACCTTTATCGGGGAGAAGCTTTGGGATTGCGGGCTTACCTGCATTTCGACCTGCTCCGGATGTATGCGTCCGTAAAAATGAGTGAGCGCGGTATTCCTTATGTTACCCGGTTTGGTTCGTCGGTGACCTCTTTTTCGACGGTAAAAGAGTGTTACGATTTCATTATCGGCGATTTGACCGAAGCGGAGCGGTTGCTGCGGCAGGACGACACGCTCCTGACCTTGCCCCGGGTGCGGTCGCATGAATTTATTATGTGCCGGAATCGGGAACTCCATTTCAATTGGTATGCAGTGCAGGCGACCCTGGCACGGGTGTATTACATGCGCGGGGAACCGGGAGACCTGGAAAAAGCGGGGCAATATGCGCGCACGGTAATTGAATCCGAAAAGTTTCCTTTAATCAAGAATCCGCAAGATGTCCGTTTTGTCGTGGCGGGAGTAGTAGCCGAAACGGAAAGTATCTGGGGATTGTCCAACAAGAAACTGTATGAAGTATTGCATTCGCATTATGTGGAATCGGATGGAAACAATTCAATTGCCCCTTCCTCTGCACAGATAAAGCTTTATGTCACTACGGACGGAACAACCGACTGGCGCAAGGATTGGTTCAGGACGGTTATCGGGAGTTCCGGCGACCGGAGTGTTAAAATTCTCGACCCTGTGGAATTGGGAATTGGAGATGAACCGGCGGGAGAGAAAGGGGTAAATCAGATTCGCGTGGCAGAGATGTACCTGATTGCGGCGGAAGCCGCTTTGGATACCGAGCCGGAGACTGCCCGGAAATATCTGGATGATTTGGCACGTTCCCGGGGGTTGGAGCAATTCAATGAACTGCTGACATTGGAGGGCATCGATAAGGAATGGAGGAGGGAATTGGTACAGGAGGGACAGGTATGGTTTTTGATGAAACGCCGACATCCGGAAAAAGTGGTTGCCGTGCATAATAATCAAGAAATTATCATGACCGAGGACAAGTGGCAATTGCTTATTCCGGATGATGAGTTTGAGTTTAGAGAAGATTTTACCATGTAATTTAATGGGACAGAATATGAAAACAGATATGAAATGGAACCGGTTTTTTAAGATTTGTTGCCTTCTTCTGGCATTCTCTGCTTTGTGGGGCGGCTGCGAACGGGATTATTTGTGGTATGACGCCGAACAGAAGGATGGGGTGCGTTTTATTCCTTTGAGAAACGATACGGTTGAGGTTAGGGAAAAATCATTTGGAGAAGAGTGGCTAACCTGTCAGGAGATGGTGGGCATGGTCGGTTTTGCCCGGGATTTCGACCGGCGTTTTAAGGTGGAGGTGGTGGACTCCCTGACTACGATACCTGCCGACAGGTTTTCGTTTGAAGACACGTGCTACATCCCGGCAAATGAGACGTATGGATGGCTGAACTTTTCTTACGCCTATTCGGAAGAGGATACTTTGTCGCTTGTTTTCAGGCTTGTGGAAAATGACAATTTCCGTCCCGTGATGGCTTCGCAGGTTTGTTTTATCCTGTATCCGTATAAGTTGAACTCACCTGATTGGTGGGTGTGTAATAAATATATGTTCGGGTCGCCGTGGACTCCCCGGTTGAACGAATTGTTCTTTCAGTTTTATCATGCGGTGGAGCAAACCGAACCTTATATATGGACGATGTTTTTTGAATCGAATTTGGGGGAAGACTTTGAAAAAGTGGAGAAAGATAAACATTGGGAGTATGTTTTTTTTCAGGGATATAAATGGAAATCCCCTTATGAAAATTTGCTTCGGAAATTTGTTGCCCGCCCTTTGTACGACCATTTGAAAGCTCATCCGGAAGACGGAGATTTTACAAGTATGCCTGACCCGTATAATTAAATAAAGCATATCATGAAAAAAATATCTATACGATTATTATTGTTGTTGCTCGGCGTATCCGCAGGAATGGTTTCCTGTATTCACGATGATACAACCGGGTTTGTGAAAAAAATCTCTGAAATCACGATTACGAAAGTGTCGGGAGAGGGAGTGGACGAGGACGGGAAGTACGCGGTTGCGGAAGTTATGGTGCCGGTGCGTATCGAGGCGGAGGCGGAACAGACCCTGGAGGGATACGAGTTGTCGTATGAGTGGAAAACGGGATTTATAAAAGAGTACGATAGAGAGGGAAAGCCGCAAATGGATTCGTTGGGTTTGATTTCGGAGTCGAAGATTTTGGAACATTCTTTTAATCGGGTGGGGGAATTTTTAGTGCGTTTGCGGGTTTATAACGAGTTTGGCAGCACCTTTTACTATATGACGGTGGAGGTCAAGGCAGGCATGGAGAGAGGGTTGATGGTCTTGAGTTCGGACGATGCGGGAAAAGGGAGTTTGACATTCTGTTCCGTTGAGCGGGGGGCGAACGAGTTGTTGCAGGCAAAAGCGGAAGATTTTGAGCGTGATGCGTGGGCGAGGATAAATCCCGATTACGAGTTGGTGGGTGCGCGGGATATGGTTGTCATGGATTTTGGAAATTATAAAAATTCCGTGTTTGTGCTTTCAGCATCCCGGCAATGTATGTATGAATTGGATCAGAATTCCTTGTTGGTGTTGCGCAAAATAGATTTGACCATTTTGCAGAAGGATATAAAACCGGTTGCCTTGGTTCCGTGCCGGATGAATATGGCTGTTATGACCGAGGCCGGACAAGTGGTGTGTTCTGAATTGGGACAGTTTGGATTGCTTGATGACCGTTGGGGCACGAAGATGAAAGGCATAAAATTGTATCAAGGTGTTACGATGCTGGATGGAGGTCCCATATCAATTCCCATAGTGGCGGATAATGAAAATGAGAGGGTAGAAGTTTATGGGAATATAAATAAAACTCCGGTAAATTCCGGAAGTGACTTTCAGGGACGTCGGATTGTTAATTTTGCATTGGTGGGATTTCCTGACAGTCGAAGCCTGTTGGTTGTCAGCGAACCTAAAAATAATCCTGATAAGGTGTGGGTTACGATTTATCAACCAATGTTTAATGTTGATTATTATGATGAAATGTTCAAGAAAGAGAGTGGCTATCAGGAGAATGAATATTCTCTTTCCGCTCCGTTGACCTTAGATATGCAGTCCGATATGGTTTATAACAGGCAGTACAATGTCATGTTTTACAACAGGGGTAATACGGTATATCGTTGGCGTTATACGAGCGGATTCTCCGATTCCCACCAGACTTCCTTGCCTGGTAACGGAGAGATTACCTGTATGGCAGAAAGTCCCGACGGAGAGTATTTGTATGTGGGAGCATACGATGCGGCAGCCGCCGGGTTGAAAGGAAGCGTCTATATTTACACGACGAAAGACCTTCAACTGGTTAAAAGTTTTATCGGAATTACGGATAAACCGTTGAAATTATTTTATAAAGATAAAAATTAAAAACAGATGGCAAAAATTTATGTGCTTTTCGTGCTTGTCCTTCTCGGTCTGTCCGGGGGACAAGCCGTAGCCTCGGGACGGACGGCAATGGCGGAATCGGACACCTTAAAAAAAGGTATGGCGTCGCCGGATTTCAGATACCGGGATGTGAACGGAAAAATCGTAACCTTGAAAGATTTACAGGGAAAATACGTGTATGTTGATATTTGGGCGACCTGGTGTGGCCCTTGTTGTATGGAAATACCCCATCTGAAAGAACTTGAGCGGAAAATGCATGGTAAAAAAATTGTTTTTGTTAGTATATCGGTGGATGAAAACCGGAAAAAGTGGCAACAGTTTGTGAAAGAGAAAAAGATGGGGGGGATACAGTTGAATGTTGAAGGGAATGAAAAGTGGGTGGAGGCTTACCATGTGGACGGAATTCCCCGTTTTATCCTGTTGGATAAAAAAGGAAAAATTGTGGATGCTGATATGACTCGTCCTTCCGATGCGAAAACGCTGCAATGCTTGTCTGAATTAAAAGGAATATAAGGGATGAAAAAAAGTTTAGTTATATTGTTTTTATCGATAGTCAGTTGTGTATTTGCCGGTAATCGTTCTTCTGTAAAGACGGAAGGAAATAAATATGTTGTGTTGGCGAGCCGTGCGGTAGAACAGGATGCCGACTGGAAAAATGTGGTAAAAGCTCTGTGCGACCGTCATGCCGCACAAGTGCTGTATTATACAGAACGGCCTGCTGAGGTATTGGAGGCTTTGCAGGGGATACGGCCCCGTTATGTGGCGGTTGTGGAAAAACCGCAACGGATAGACCGGGATTATGTTATCGGCATGAATACCCTGGCGCGTCGGGTGACTCCTTCTGTCTATGCCGATTTCATGTGGGGCATCATTACAGGAATCGATGCCACAATGGCTATGAAGTTGGTGGACAATGCTGTTGGGCCGCTTGTGCTCGACAATGGGTTGGTGTCGCAAAATCGGGTGGAACTGACGGATGCGGACTGGCAAAGGTTCGGATATGTCGGTTATGGAAAGTCGGGAGTAAAGACGAGGCCGGAAGATACCCTCGCCGTAAAATGGTGGCCCGTGGAAAAGCAGTTTGAGGTGTTCAATCAATTATACCACATGGTTGAACCCGATTTCTTGTTATGCGAATCTTATGCCAACAAGTATTCTTTTTCTTTGCCTGATAATTCCAGCGTATATGAGGAGATTTATGCCAAAGACGGTGTCTTTCATTATAAGACGTGGAAATCGGAGTATAAAGGGAACCGCATTGTGTCTTACGACACGGTAAGAAGTATGGTCAACTGGTCGGGCGGCCGGAAAGCGTATATTGCTGCCGGAGCTTTCGGTTGTGATGTGGATAACCCGGAAAAAAGTTGTGCCTTGGCATGGATGGGGAGTCCTAACGTGACTTCGATGGTGGGATATCCTGCGAATCAGATTGTGCTGGGGCAGACGTTGTGGGGCGGTTTGAAGTTCTGGCAGGCTACACCCGGACGCTACACCATGGCGGAAGCCTATTTTTTGAGTCGTCAACACCTGTTACACACCTTGCAGGCCTCTTCACCGGAATTACTGAAAGCGGATTACGATTACAACTGGAATCTGAATGAGGAAATGGCAGATGTTTATCGGAAGATGCAGGAGTTGACCGGGAAACAGGTTGCTGGTGCCATATTGGGATTCTGGCAGGAACGGGACCTGCTGGCTTATTTCGGCGATCCGAAATGGGATGTCCGTTTCCGTCCGGAAAAAGAGAGCTATACCATGAAGACCACCTGCAAAAACAACAAGTATATCATCACCTTGAAAACGAAAGAAAACTTTTCACCCGACCAGGTAGAAGGCACTAATATCCGGATGTTTGATTCGCAGGATTTGGGAGCTCCGAATAGCGTGGGACCGATACCCTTTTCCTTTCTTTTCCCTCAGAGGTTGAAGAATCCCCGTCTGGCTCCGGGACAAGACTGGCAGGTGGCATTGTCGGAAGATATGATGTTGGTTTACGATGCCTGGTTTGAAGCGGGAAAAACTTATGAAATCGTCTTATTGGTAGATTAAACAATTAATGGAAAACATGAAAAAATGGATTTTATGGATTGTGCTATGCGCAGTCCCTTTTATGGGTTGGGCGCAGGAGGGGGTAAAATTTGAGTCTCTGACTTTTACGCAGGCACTCTCCAAAGCCAAGGCAGAAGGTAAAGTTTTGTTTGTAGATTGCTACACATCCTGGTGCGGACCTTGTAAATACATGAGTGAAAAAATCTTCCCGCAAGCTTGTATGGGTGAGTTTTTCAATCCGAGATTCGTTTCTGTAAAATTCGATATGGAAAAACCGGAAGGAAAACAATTCGGAGAGCATTATAGCGTTACTTCTTATCCCACTTTTTTTATAATTGCAGCAGACGGAACCGTGCTGCACAAAATTATAGGAGGATTCGAAGCGGAGGAGTTTATCCGGCGTGTTCGCAAGGGACTGGAAGGAAATGCTCCACTGGAACAATGTGAACAAAAATATAAAAGCGGAAACCGCGACAAAGAATTTCTGTGGCAATATTTTCGTGTCCTCCAGGAATACGAGCAAGAGACGAAAGTGCTGGAAATTGCAGAAGAGTTGCTGAAAGTAGCAGACGATGAAGAAAAAATATCTCAGGAATACTGGTCTATTTTTGGGAATCCGCAGTGTTGTCCTGTGGACTCCAAAGCTTTTGCCTATCTGGTTGCCCACCGCGAACGATTTTATGCGGCAAATGGACGGGAAGTTGTCGATAAGCGGTTGACGGAGCCTCTTTGTGCTGAGATTTTGGAGATGATGGAAGGAGTACAATCCGGAGCTGTGGCGCGTTTGAATGAAATTGAGAAAGAAATTGGTAAGTTGCAGCCCTTAAATGAATCAGTGTTACTGGCAGCGGCGAAAATTGCCCGGTCTGTACAAACGGACGGAATCGACGGATTATTGGATGTTTGTGAGCAGGAAATCCCCAAGATAGAGAAAGATAGTCAATTGGCTGTGTCAATGGCTTTTCGTTTGGCCGGTCCTTTCCTACAGTATGGTTCGGGTCCTTTTTCTCAAGCCACCGCAGCCCAAAAAAACCGATGGGAAAAAATAATCCGTTTGAAACGCAACTGATAATAAAGAAAAAATAACTTGTATTTTCTGACACCATCAATATCTGTTGTTTGGTTCGGCTGAGTATACATATGATAAGGGTGTTCAAGGGAAAGCAGGCTCAGGCTGATACAGGACAAGTCCGTTTCGGAGACCTGTTCAGTATGAACTTCCGGGAGAAACGGACGGCACGAATGAGAGAGTTTTTCAGATTTTTCCCATTCGTGCCGTCTGTTTCTTTTATTTGAAGATGCTTTATTTTTTTCGCATAAAAATCTGAATCGGTACCCCGGTGAAATTCCAGTTTTCCCTTATTTTGTTTTCCAGGAACCGTTTGTAAGGTTCTTTTACGTATTGAGGTAAATTGCAGTAGAATGCAAACGAAGGAGCATGGGTTGGTAGCTGGGTGACGTATTTGATTTTTACAAATTTTCCTTTCAGGCTTGGAGGAGGATAATCTTCAATGCTTTCGAGCATCACCCGGTTAAGTTCTGATGTTTTCAGTTTTTGTTGCCGGTTTTCGAAGACCCGGAGGGCAGCTTCCAGAGTTTTTAACAAGCGTTGTTTGGTTAAAGCAGAAGCAAAAATAATGTCAACGTCTTTAAAAGGAGCAATTTTGTTGCGTAGTTCCTTTTCATATTCAATCATTGTTTTGTTGTTTTTTTCGACCAGGTCCCATTTGTTGACAACGATGACAATGCCTTTCCGGTTCCTTTCAATCAGATGAAAAATATTCAAATCCTGAGCTTCCATGCCCCGGGTTGCATCCAGCAGTAGCATGCATACATCCGAATCTTCGATGGCACGGATAGAACGCATGACGGAATAAAATTCCACATCTTCGTTCACCTTTGCTTTTTTCCGGACGCCGGCCGTATCTACAAGGATAAAATCGTAACCGAACTGTGTATAATGCGTATTCAGAGTATCGCGTGTGGTTCCGGCAATGTCTGTCACAATATTTCTTTCCTTACCGATTAAGGCATTGATTGTAGAAGATTTTCCCACATTGGGACGTCCTACAATGGCGATATGGGGAAGGTGTTCGGTATCTTCGATGGTATTTTCTTTGAAATGCGAAACAACCTGATCCAAAAGGTCTCCGGTTCCGGAACCGGAAACAGAGGAAATGCAGAACAATTCTTCTTTGAATCCGAGACGATAAAATTCCTGTGCATCATAAAGTCGTTCCGTATTGTCTACTTTATTGGCCACCAGATATACCGGTTTGTCAATGTTGCGTAACAGACGGGCAAAATTCTGGTCCAGGTCGGTTAAACCAATTTCTGCATCCACCATAAACAGGATGACATCGGCTTCGTCAATGGCCAAAAGTACCTGTTTATTAATCTCTTCTTCGAATATGTCATCGCTGTTGCATACATATCCACCGGTGTCTATCACGGAAAATTCTTTTCCGTTCCAGTACGATTTTCCGTAATTCCGGTCGCGGGTTACTCCGCTTTCTTCGTTTACAATGGCTTTCCGGCTACCGATTAACCGGTTGAATAGTGTTGATTTACCTACGTTTGGTCTGCCTACGATGGCTACTATATTACTCATAATTATTTAAAAGACAGGTTTGAGGAAATATTATTTATTTGCGTATCCGAAATTTTTTAATTCATTATCTTTATTCCGCCAGTCTTTCAAAACTTTGACGTAGAGATTCAGGAATACTTTTTTCCCGAAAAACGCTTCAATATCCAAACGGGATTGTATACCTACTTTTTTGAGGGCTTCTCCCTGGTTGCCGATGATGATACCTTTTTGGGAAGAACGTTCCACGTAAATGACAGCCATGATATTGATCCGTTTTTCGTCTTCTTTGAATTCTTCCACTTCGACTTCTACTGAATACGGAATTTCTTTGTCGTAATTCAGCAGGATTTTTTCACGGATAATTTCATTTACAAAAAAACGGGCCGGCAAATCAGTCAGGTCGTCTTTGGGAAAAAAAGGTTCTCCTTCCGGCAATAATTCAATGATTCGTTGAAATAAATTGTTTATATTGAAATTCTCAGTGGCTGATAAAGGGAATATCTCGGCTTTCGGGAGAAGTTCTTTCCATTTATCAAAGAGGGCTTCCAATTTCTCTTGTGTGGTCTTGTCAATCTTATTGATGACTAACAGTACCGGAGTTTTTGATTTGTTGACTTTTTCTATGAAATCCAGATTTTTTTCCGGACTTTCTACGACATCGGTTACATAAAGAATAATGTCGGCATCCACTAATGCTGATTTAGAGAATTCGAGCATGTATTCCTGCATTTTGTAGCTGGGTTTTACCACACCCGGTGTGTCTGAGAATACAATCTGATAATTGTCTGTGTTGACAATACCTTTAATCCGATGGCGTGTGGTCTGGGATTTTGACGTGATAATCGATATTTTTTCTCCGACCAACCGGTTCATCAGGGTTGATTTTCCAACATTCGGATTTCCTACTATATTGACGAATCCTGCTTTGTGCATATCTGTGATTTTAAATGGTAAGCTGGCAAAGGTTCTCAGCTATTAGGATACAAAGATAGTGTTTTATACTGAATTTTTATACATTTGCTATCACCTAACTAATCATAGAGAAACATGATAATCGGTTCATTAAATGATACGGAAAGGATTGAAATTTTAAATCCTCATTTCAAGAAAATATTTGACTATCTGAAATCGCATGATTTGCAAAGTTTGCCGTTGGGGAAAACAGAAATAGACGGGGATAGAGCATGGCTCAATGTCAGTGAGGTTGAGGGTAAAACAGAGGCACTTGCTGAAATGGAAACCCATGATCAGTATATAGATATTCAGTTGCCATTGGAAGGAGCAGAGACTTTTGGCTGGCAATCCCGTGGTGAGTTGACACATGAAGCGGGAAGCGGTTATGATGTAGTGAAAGATATTACTTTTTATGCCGACCGGGCTGTTGTATTCTTTACTTTGTCTGCGGGGCAATTCTGTATATTTTTTCCGGAGGACGGGCATGTTCCCTGTATCGGAACGGGAAAGATAAAAAAAATTGTAGTGAAGGTGAAAATTTGAATTTTTCGTAACTGTGGCTGTGGGTTTTTCGTATTCCGGGCATAATTTTTGCTGAAAATATATCAGATATAATTAAAAACAGATAAAATATGAAAAAATTAATTTTAGTGGCCACTGCCGTGTTTATGGTTTGTATAGCTAAGGCACAATTAAGTTCAGGCAATTTTGCTTATGGCGTAAAAGGAGGATGGAATGTTACAAATGTTTCCAATGCGGAGGCAAAAAATAAGATGAGTATTCATTTGGGAGCTTTTGCAGAATGGCGGCTCAATGACTATTTCGGAATACAACCTGAATTATTGTATTCCCGTCAGGGATTCCGGGATAAATATGATTGGGACGGAAAAAAGGTAAAAGCCAAGTGTCGTATAAATTATCTGAATATTCCGGTTTTAGCAAAGTTATATGTTTTGGAAGGTTTGAGTGTGGATTTAGGTCCTCAGTTCGGGTTTGCTCTGAATGTCAAAGAGAAGATAAAATATGACGGACACACTTCTAAGAATAAAATCAAGAGTTTTAATACATTTGATTTTAGTTTTGCGGTCGGTGCTTCCTACAGTATTGATGATTTTATTTTGTCAGCACGTTATAATATAGGATTAACCGACATATTTGACAAATGGGATGAAAATAATAAAAACCATGTTTTTCAGTTGTCGGTGGGTTATTGTCTGAATAATTTGTTTTAGATTACAGAATTATAAAGTTTGTAAAGTTCATAAAGTTATAAAATATAGAATCTTATTTTATAACTTTATGAACTTATTTATTTTATTCTTTTTTCAATAAGTCCCGGATTTCAGTTAATAACTGTTCTTCTTTTGTTGGTGCGGGTGCAGGGACTGGTTGGGCATCTTCTTTTCTCTTCAGTTTGTTGATTAGTTTGACAAAGAGAAAGATGGAAAAAGCTATGATAAGAAAATCCAGTGCCGTATCTATGAAATTTCCGTAGTTGATACTTACAGCTTCGGTTACCTGTCCGGTTGCAGCATCAGTGTATCCCTTTTTCAATACGATTTTCAGATTTTCAAATTTAACTCCTCCGATTAATAGTCCGACGGGAGGCATAATAATATCGCTCACCAGGGAAGAGACTATTTTTCCGAAAGCCCCGCCAATAATGATACCGACTGCCATGTCGACGACATTTCCACGCATGGCGAAAGTTTTAAATTCTTTTATAAAGCTCATCTTGTTTTATTTTAATTTGTTGAAAAATATTTTAGTTTTATTCTTGTACCATACTGACCAATTGTCCTTCCCGTATAGAAGAAAGTCCGGCAGTAGCGATGATATCGTGGCTGTTCAGACCGGACTCTACGAGTATACGGCCATCCAGCCGGCTTGTTTGTATTTGATGCCGGCGGGCAAAACCGGAAGGTTCAATCAGCCAGACGTATTCTTTGCCGTTGATGGTCTGTAAAGCCGAAGCGGGTATAATGAATTTCTCGGCAATCATGTTGTCGATTACCCAGGTTACTTTGCAGGAGAAGCCCGGGAAAACATTTTTCCGGTAGGGAGCAAATTGATCGTCAGTGATTTCCAATGTTATGGGTATCCCTGAACCGTCGGAAGCATAAATGTATTCTTTTATACCGGCACTGAATAGTTTGCCTCCCTGACTGTCGAATTCCACGAAGATTTTGCAAGGAATGTGCAGTAAAGGAATGCCGGCTTCCGGCAGAGTAAAATGAATTTCAACTTCTTCCGGATTTACTAATTTTACAATGGCTTGTCCTGCCTGGACTTCCTCAAAATTGTCGACGTATTTTTGTTCGATGAAACCGCTGAACGGAGCTTTTAATATTGTATAATCCAAGGTACGGCGTGACATGTTCAGGGCTGAAGCGGCCCGGATATAATCGGCTTCTGCAATTTCAAGATTCTGAACGGCTGTAGCATTGGCTGCCAGGAGACGTTTGGTGCGTTCGTAGATGGATTTGGCGGTCTGGTAATTTGTTTGTGCTGTTTCGTATTGTAATTGATAGTCAATGGGTTTTAGCCGGGCAATGATTTGGTCTTTTTTTACTTTCTGTCCCGTTTGCACGTTCATTTCTTTCAATGTACCCGGAAGTCTGAAAGCCAGGACACTGAATTCTGTTGCTTCGACAACTCCTGTATATTGGCGGTTGATACTTCCTAATGCTTCCACTTTGACTACTTTGACTGGCCGGGGCAAGGAGGGTGCAGTTGAAACAGCGTCCTTTTTCCCGCAGGAAAAAAGAAGCTGGATTATTATTGTGGCACAACCGACAATTCGGTACATAACTGAATAAGATTAACGATTTCTTATTTTTTACGGAATGCATGTACCGATGTTGCATTTTAATATTTGAAACTACTGCCTCCCAGGAATTCCCGGATGATGGATGTAGGGGGGATTTCACGTGTGGGTAGTGCTCTGATGTAGGAAAAGAATTTCAGCAGACGCAGTGCTTTGGAGTGTTCCGGATGTTGTTGGGTTACTTCCCGCAACAAAGGTTCCGCCTGTATTTTTAGAGCACCTAATTCATAGATTAGGGCAGAATTGAACATGGCATCGGCTTCTTCCTGATAGGGCACGATGTGTTTCTGTTCGCCGAGCAGGACACTTTCCCAGCGTTTCAGGGTTTCCAGTGCAGAATAATTGCGGTATTTGTAATCGCGTACTATCCGGCGGATTAATCTGTTGTCTGCAGGATTAATCAGGTTATGATTGTCGATAGAGATGGAAGTAAGAGCAGATACAAATATTTTAAACAATGATTCGGGAGGAAGTAAATGAGTCAGCTTGGGATTTAAACCATGAATACCTTCTACGATAATTACATTATTTTTGGAAATTCTGATTTTCTCTCCATCGTAATATCTTTGTCCGGTTTCAAAGGAGAATTTCGGGATTTCGATTTCTTCTCCCTGTATAAGTCTTTGTACATTATCACTAAAAGTTGCAATGTCCAGGGCATCTATAGATTCGTAGTCGTATTCGCCTTTTTCGTCCCGGGGTGTTTCTTCGCGGTTTACAAAATAATTGTCCAATGAAAGATTAACCGGTTTTATGCCATTTACCATCAATTGAATGGCAAGCCTTTTCCCGAATGTGGTTTTTCCGGAAGAAGAGGGACCTGCAATGAGGATAACCTTGATTTTTTTCTGGCGGGCTTTAATTTTATCTGCTATCTGAGAGATTTTTTTCTCGTGCAGAGCTTCACTGATTTTAATCATGGGGCCGGAAAATTTTTCTTCTACTATTTTATTGAGTTGTCCCATGTCATTGACTTCCAATATTTTTCCCCACTGTTTGTTTTCGCTGAAAATCTGATAGAGTTTATCCTGCGGGATAACTTGAAGTATTTGGCCGGGTTGGGTACGTTCGGGCAACACCAGCAGCATGCCGTCTTTATATGGGATAAGGTCGAAAACAGGCAAACATCCGGTGGAAGGTGCCAAGGTGCCGTAAAAATAATCAGGCAGATCGTCCAGGTAGTAAAGTGAAGTATAAAGCTTTCCCCGGGTTGCCATGAGTTCTGCTTTGTCTTTCAGTCCTTTTTTCCGGAAGATGCGTACAGCTTCCTCTGTGGGTATTTCTTCGCGTGTAATGGGAATATCGTTGTGAATGATTTCCTGCATTTTGTCTTTTAATTGCCGGACAATTGCCGGAGTGATGTGAATTTCTTTATTTTCTATCCGGCAAAATATCCCGTTAGAGATAAAATATTCTGCCTTGAACGTTTTCCCGGGAAATAGCTGGTTGACTGCCCGGTAGAGAACAAAAATCAAGGAACGGGAATAGATGCTGTAGCCATCCAGAGTTGTGACATCAATGAAATTAACCCGAAGCGGATTCATGACTACATATTGCAGGTCCTGCAACTGATTGTTAACCAGTGCTCCCAATATGTGATTATGATTTTCAGGAAATACGTTTTTTTTAACTTCCCGGAGAGTTGTTCCGAGTTCTACTTCGTAATCCTGTTGGGTGTTTTCGCAAGTAATATTGATTGTTTTCATAGATTTATACATGATTGATGTTAGCTAAGGTACTAACAAAAAATGTATAAACAAATAGTGTGCCTGAATTGCCGACGGGAAAAATGGGATGATGTACGGATATTTTATTTATAAAATTGTTTGTTTTCCGGAATACTGATTTGATAGGTTTTGTGACGGGGGTTTTTCAGGTCGTTTTTTCGTAGCCAGGGATTAAATCGTTTGAGTGTTTTGTAGGTAATGCCTTGTTCCCGGGCGAAATCTGTCCAGCTTTCAACGGGACCTTTTATTTCTATTTTCCGGATGGGTTCCAGGGAATAGCTGTTCTTGACGCTGAAATTGTATTTTTCAGGATTATTCATAATTTGTTTGAGTGCCAGAATTCTAAAGACATACCGTTCGGTTTCTTCACCTAACAGCAAATTATAATAGTCTTTTTCTTGTTGGATATTCATTTGTTTGGAAATCATAGAGGCACCTCCGTTGTATGCTGCTGCTGCGAGTGTCCATGAACCGAATTTATCGTATGTTTTTTTCAGGTATTTGGCAGCAGCTTCTGTGGCTTTTTCAATGTGATAACGTTCGTCAACTTCGTTATTAACTTCCAGCCCTAGTTCTTTTGCTGTGTTTTTCATGATTTGCCATATTCCGACGGCACCGGCAGGAGAGACTGCTTGTGGTTCCAGCCGGCTTTCGATAACTGCCAGATATTTAAAATCATCGGGTATGCCGTTGGCTTTTAATATGGGTTCCACTATAGAAAAAATCCGTGGGGCATTTTTCAATATCTGAATGGTGTGGGAATGCAGATAAGTGTTCACTATGAGTTCTTTTTTTAACGCTTCCCGGACATCCTGACGGTTGATGGGTACTGTTTCGCCTGCCAGGCTGATTTGGGCGGGCATGGCAATATCTGAGCAAGACAGCTTGTCAGCAGAGGGAAGGTTGACCGGGACTTGAGTCTCTGCCGGTGTTCTCTGCCGGAAATAGAGAGTAATCATGAAAATATTCAGGACAGATATAACAATACAGATATAGAGTAGGTTTTGTATTTTCTTCATGATTAGTTTTATATTTGTATTGTACAAAGATAGTGCAAACGAAGTGTAATATCAAACTTCTTTGAATATTACACGGAGGCTGTCTGAATTTAAGAATAAAAAAGACGGATATGTTTAATTTTGATAAGATTATAGAGCGTTATCATACCGATAGTGTGAAATATGACGGAGTGTATGATGAGTTTGGTTGTGGTGATATTTTGCCGATGTGGGTGGCTGATATGGATTTTCAGGCACCGCCTGCAGTTATGGAAGCTATCCGGGAATACTGTGACCGGGGTGTATTCGGGTATACTTTTCGTTCTGCCGAAGCGAATGATGCTTTCCGGGATTGGGTAAAGAGACGGTATGGGTGGGATACCAAACAAGAGTGGTTGTCCTCCAGTCCCGGTATTGTGACAGCCTTGTCGCTTGCTGTAAGGGCTTTTACACAGCCGGGGGAGCGGGTATTAATCATGACTCCGGTCTATCCTCCTTTCTATTCTGTTGTCCGGGATAATGGACGGAAATTGGTTTATAATCCTTTGATACGGGAGGAGGATAAATATGTGATTGACTGGGAAAATCTGGAAGAGGGGTTACGGGGAGGAGTACGTCTGCTGATTCTTTGTAATTCTCACAATCCTGTAGGGCGTGTATGGACCCGGGAGGAATTGCAGAGGATAGGGGAGCTTTGCTGCCGTTATGATGTGTTGATAGTTTCGGATGAGATTCATGCGGACCTGGCTTTGTTCGGGCACCGTCATACCGTTATGGCTTCCGTTTCCGATGAGATTGCGTACCGTACATTGACGGCTATGGCTCCGAGCAAGACATTTAATATTGCCGGGATGATGAATTCGGTGGTGATTGCTTCGAATCCTGATCTTTTGAATAAATATAACAAAGAGTTGCTGGCTTTGCATCTGGATTCCGGAAACATATTCGGGCATGTGACCCTGAAAGCTGCTTATTTGCATGGAGAAGAGTGGTTGAATGAACTGGTCTGTTATTTGGAAAACAATGTCACGTTTGCTATGGATTACTTTCAGCAGGAACTGCCGGATGTCCGGGTATGTTGTCCGGAGGGTTCTTTTTTATTGTGGCTGGACTTTAACGGCACCGGGCTTTCTCATGAAATTTTGGGAGAGCGGCTTTTAAAGCGTGGCAGGATTGGTTTGAATGACGGACTGACTTTTGGTGCAGAGGGGCAGGGTTTCCGCCGGATGAATATCGGGTGTCCCCGCATTGTTCTGGAAGAAGGGTTGGCACGGATAAAAAAAGCAATGAGTTAATGATTCTTATATTTTTTTCTTTCTCCAGTGTGAAAATTTCAGGTAGCAGACGGATACTATCGCAATCAGTGCGCCATAAGTGAATTCGCTGGTCCATGCCCATTCCACCCGAGTGCCGATGTAGGAAGCAAAAAACCAGACAGACGTGGTATATGCAATTAGGACCAGGGATTCCAGAATCAGCGCATGGGTTGTATTTCCGGTTCCCGAAACGGCTTCGAATAATGGCATGCCAAAAGTCATTGCAACCGATGCGGCACCAATAACCAGTAATGAGGGTATGGATGCATCTGCTAATGCTATATCATTGGTATAAATGGATAAAATCAGATGAGGGAAAAAGCAGCAGCATAACAGTACGGGAAGTATAGCAATTAAACCTTGACCGATGGTTTTAAAAACTGTGGACATTACTTCATCTTGTTTGCTTTCGCCGATTAAACGGCTGGTGAGGGTATTTGCCGTTGCTCCGAAAGCAAAAACCGGAATCATAATTAACATATATACACTTCTGACAATGCCTGAAATGGCAATCGGTCCTTCTCCCATATGTTCGACCAGAACAAAAAAGATCATCCAGGTACCGAAAGACAAAAGTTTTTGAATCATGGTGGGGAAAGCCAGTTTCAAGATAGATACCATGAGCCATCCTTCAAGCTTGTGGAAGTAAAAAAGCATGTAAGTTTTCAGAGGTAATTTGATGATGGTATATCCTGTAAAGAAGATAAGGGCAGAAATTTCAGCACAGACAGAAGCAAGTGCGGCCCCTCCGATTCCCATTTCCGGAAATCCCATTTTTCCGAATATTAATGCGTAGTCGAGGAAAATATTGACTGCTGCCATCAGTGCGGTTGAGAAACTGATAACTTTTGTATTGGACAACCCAATATAGAGTGCCCGGAAAAGGAAATTGAAACATACGAAAATAATGCCGTAGTGTCTGTAATCCATGTATTCCATGGCTGCGGTATAAATATTGGGGGATTGTATGATTTTTTCCAGTATTCCGGCAGTGCAAAAGTGCTGTATCAGAAACAAAAGTATTGAAAGGGATAGCACAAAAACCAATCCATGTTCAAAGATTACTCCGATCCGTTCCAGGCGTTTTTCTCCTAACCGACGGGCTACAATAATCTGGATTCCAATGGCAAATCCCCAGGCCAGGGTGGAGTACACGTAGTAATAAATTCCGGCCATCATGGAAGCTCCGAGGGCAATGTTACTGACTCTGCCTAAAAAAGCGGTATCGGTCAGGGTAATTAAAGTTTGTGCCAGATTTCCGAAAATAATCGGATAGGCGATTAACCAGATTGCTTTGTTTTTTACGGAGCTTTTCATCATTTTAGAAGGCTTCAGTCATGTTCATATAAATACCCCATTTTTGTCCGGGTTCCTTACCGATGTCCAGACGGAAATTTTTACGGGGTTGCAATTGTATGCGGAGGCCCACACCGTAGTTGAGCTTCCATTTATTCCAGTCTGCCGGGTTTTTTCCCAATGTTCCGGTTCCTACCCAGGCAACCGCTCCCCATTTTGACCAGAAGGCACCCCGTGCATAGGCTTCCTGCGACATAAACATGTGCCGGTATTCCACAATACCGTAAGCCATGGATTTATCTCTGTATTTTCCCCAGAGGTATCCGCGCAGGTCAAACGGATTACCAAAGTTGGGCAGTTCTGTGTACGGAATATTATCCATACCAATCTGGGTCTTTGCGGTCCATGCGAGTGTGCTTCGGCGTTTAAACACTTGTTTGAATTGCCTGTATTCCAGTTCTATCATTTCGTAATTAAAATCTCCGCCCAGGTATTTTCCATATATGGTTCCCATGGCACTCAAAAATGTACCGTGGAAAGGGGTGGCTACATCGTCGCGGGTGTCATATTGAAAAAGTCCGCCTATACCGATGTTGTGATATTTATTTCCGTATTTGGCCACACCGGGATTATGCATCATCCAGTAGGGCATATCTTTGGAATAGCTATAATTGATGTCCAATAGGGTACCGGCATATAGATTCGGACGTATTTCCCATACAAAACGGGGGTAAAATTGGAGGTTGGTTTTGTGAAAAGTGACAGAATCTTTTCCGAACAGGTCTTTCAGTTTTTCCGCTTCTTTTATTTGTTTATAACCGATGCCGTAAAAGTTAGATGGTTCTGTCCGGTATCCGTATTTGATGTAAATACGGAATCTGTTTTCGTTAAAGAACAGTGTACCGGCTCCTGCTGCAATGAATGTTCCGTTGATGGAGATATTGAAGCCGACGGGAATAAAAGAACGCTGGCTGATGGTATCGTATTTGTTCATCCGGAAAGTCATCAGCATGGCTCCTCCTATGCCCAGTGATGCTTCGGGGTTGTAGGACGGACCGCCGAGAATGGACATCCATACTTTTTTATGTGCCCGGATGGAATCCCTTCTTTGCTGCCGGTGGAGTTGTTTCAGTTCCCGGGAATTCAATTTTTCTGTGGTACTTAAAGTGTCCTGCGGAGTCTGTATGATTACAGAATCCTGTTGTGTAAACGCCATCAGGGGAAACAAAAAGGAAAAGAAAAATAGTATTATTTTCATGGTCGCACTAAAATGTTTCAAATTTACTTCAAAAATTGTACTAAAAAGCATTCTTCATGTTAATTTATATTATTTGTTAAATTACGTACAGGGTATGAATAGGTTTTGGGATTTTAGTGCTAAATTCGCAAATGAATAGTATGATGTATCATTCTAATTTTAAATGATTGTATTATGACAATTGAAGAACAAGTAAACGAAGGTATAAAGAATGCCATGAAAGCCCATGATAAAGTGCGGCTTGAAACGATGCGGAATATCAAAAAAGTAATTCTGGAAGCTAAAACCCGTCCTGGTGCCGGCGATCAGATTGATGATACGGAGTGTATAAAATTGATTCAGAAATTGGCAAAACAAGGGAAAGAATCTGCTGAAATTTATAAACAACAGGGACGTGAAGATTTGTATATGCAGGAGAGCGGACAAGTGGCTGTTCTGGAAGAATTTTTGCCCAAACAGTTGAATGATGCGGAATTGACGACGGCTTTGAAGGAAATTATAGTATCTGTGGGAGCAAGTTCACCCCAGGATATGGGTAAGGTGATGGGTGTTGCCACAAAAAAACTGGCCGGTTTAGCAGACGGAAAGGCAATATCTGCCAAGGTGAAAGAATTGTTGGCTTGATAAGAACAGAAGAGACGGAAAAATTTGTGGTATTAAAACAGATTTTTCCGTCTCTTTTGGAATTTGTTTTTTATTCTTCTTCATCATCTTCATCCTCAGGCGGGAATGGTTCCATTGTATCCGGTCTGTAATAAAGGTTCATAAAACGTTCTATTTGTCTTACCTGAGAGATGTAATGTTGCATCATAAAAACGATGAAATCATTGAATTGTGCGAGTTTGATTGTAAAATCCATTTCCCGGGTTAGCAGGTCGATGAGGCGCGGGCGTTCTTTTTTCGCAACATATCCTTCCAACAGATAGTAATTAAAAGCTTTCTGGGCTTCGGGGAGAAGTTGTCCCCAGTTGTGCTGATACATGAGTGTAAACAGACGTTCCATACGTCTGATTCGTTTGTAGACCGCATGAATTTTACTGTATTCCGAGCAGTTGACATGAGTTGCGGGGCATAGTAACCGAGCTTCTTCCAGAAAAAATAATCTCATTCTCTGATCTTCGGGAGGCATGCTTGCTACCCGGCGCGGATCCATGACGTTACTGTCGGAAATCGTCTGGTTGTTGTTCATTGTTGACATGGCTCTTTTTTTGATAAAAGGCAGAAAAGAACGGTTCCGCCTTTCCCGTAAACTAAACGTATCCAATTTTTATTTTTTTCGGGTTACCCCACGGAAGTACGGAACCGTATCATTAAGAGTGTGTCAGGCGTAGCTGTTGTTGTATGTATGAGACACCTCTGGATGGGTTGAAATTGGACGTTTAGTTGATACAAAATTACAATGTTTTTTTAAAATACCATACAATTTTGTGAATTATTTTGAAATAATATTGTATAATATTGTAATATGTCTATTACTTAATGTTTTTCTCCGGAAGATATTTCCAGAAACGTACCGGCAGGTTTTGGCGATGGAGCTTTGGGTTAATCCTTTCTTTGATGCAGGTGGTTTTGAAATATTCCTGCCACATTTTTTGGAATAAAAGTTCTTCCCGGTCCATCAGATGTTGTTCCGGTTGATTGTTTTGCAATACAGGGCTTTCTTGTTGGAAACAAACTTCTTTTACTTGACGCTGGTCGTAGTAATATCCGTAGTTTCTTTTCATGTCGTAAATAATCCAGGTTTGTCCGGCAAAGCGGTTTTTGAGGTGTTCAATAGTAAAAGGAAGAACATTGTATAAAGGTTCTGTTGCGGCGAAGAAAGTGCCGTCTGCCATTTTCTGAAAGCGGAGAAATTGGATGACCCGGTGTCGTTCCCGGTGTACTTTTTTTGCAATCTGCACTACTTTTAATACAATCGGGTCGCCGAAGTTAAGTTCTATGGAATCCGGTGTCTTAAAAACTTTATATATGTACTGAAATAACAACCAGTCGCTGCCGGGGAGTTCGGATTGCCAGGTCATCGGGATAGACGGCAGGGCTGCCGGTGAGATTTTTTTTTGCAGTCCTTTCCACACCCGCCGGGCTTTGTTGCTATCGGTTGTGATTTTGACTTGCCGCTCGGAGAACAGGGTGGGCGGTGTGTTTTCGGATAACAGGTTTCCGGGTATGATTTTTTGTTCATAAGCTTCGAATACGGAGCACAACAGACCTTCAAAAGACTGATCGTAAATAAAGGTAATCATAGTCTGTCCTTCTTTATTCTTCATTGTCAAAAATGATTTTCAATTGCCGCGGGTCCTCTTGTTTGCCGGTTTTCCGGGTCAGGATTTGTCTGACTTGTCCCGGGGTAATTTCCTGAATGGTTTTCAGGGCCAATTCGTTACAGGTCATGAAATATTGTGCTTTTTTCATGACAACTCCCATTTTTTTCAGTTGGGAAGCTCCCAGCCGTCCATACCGCCGGGCTATAAGAATCATTTTTGCTGATTTTACGCCCAGACCGGGTATGCGTAGCAACATTTCGTAATCGGCCCGGTTGATGTCGACCGGGAATTTTTCCGGATGACGTAATGCCCAGGCTAGTTTGGGGTCTATTTCCAGTTCCAGATTGGGATATGAATCATCGACGAGTTCCTCAGCTTTAAAATTGTAAAAGCGTAATAACCAGTCAGCCTGATAGAGCCGGTTTTCCCTGATTAGCGGGGGATGTTTCAATACAGGAAGCCGCGGGTCATAGCTATTAACGGGGACAAACCCGGAGTAGTAGACCCGTTTCATGGTTGAACGCTGATACAAAGCCGAGGATAAAAACAAGATGTCTTTATCGCTGTCATCTGTTGCTCCGACAATCATTTGGGTACTTTGTCCGGCAGGAGCAAAACGGGGGGCAGACCGGTATTTGCGGCGTTCTTCTTTGCTTTCGGACACCCCTTGATGGATATATTGCATAGGAGTCAGGACACTATTGAAATTTTTTTCCGGAGCGAGAAGTTGCAGGCTTGTTTCGTTCGGAATTTCAATATTGACACTGAGTCTGTCTGCGTAAAGTCCGGCTTCGCGTATGAGTTCCTGGCTGGCACCGGGAATGCTTTTCATGTGGATATAGCCGTTGAAATGGTAGATTTCGCGGAGGTCTTTGATTGTTTTTACCAACCGTTCCATCGTGTAGTCGGGATTGCGGACAACACCGGAACTCAGGAACAGCCCTTCAATGTAGTTCCGCCGGTAAAATTCGATGGTAAGCTGAACGAGTTCTGTAACAGAGAATGTAGCCCGCGGGATGTCATTGCTCCGGCGATTGATGCAATAGGCGCAATCGTATATGCAATAATTGGTGAGCATGATTTTGAGCAGGGAAATACATCGTCCGTCTTCTGCAAAACTGTGACAAATCCCCCAGCCTGTCGTACTTCCTACTCCGCCTTTCCGGTGGGCGCGTGAAGTGCCGCTCGAAGCGCAGGATACATCGTATTTTGCGGATTCGGCAAGAATTTTGAGTTTTTCTAATACAGATTCGTTCATCATCTCACAAAGAAAAGGTATCCTTGCGAGAAAACAAAGGGAAGAGACTGTTTTAAAAATGTGAAAGTTTATGTATGAAAGGTAATGGTATTTAATTGGGGAGGTGATTTAGTAGTAAACGGTATTCGTAGGCAAAGTTGGGGGTGATTGTTTCTTCCCGGATTCCTTGTTCTATTTCTTTTTTGTTCCAGAATCGTCCTTCGTCTACTTCGTCATTATCAATGCGGATGCAGTCATAATCCGTACACAGGAAAGAAAATATCAGTTCTTTTTCCCTCGGGCTTTCCCAGATATATGAACCTAAAAAGTGTGCTTTGAAACAGTTGATACCAAGTTCTTCGGATGTTTCCCGCTTGAGGGCATCCTCTACTTTTTCGTTCAGACCGATGTGACCGCCGACGGCCGTGTCCCATTTTCCGGGAAGCAAGTCTTTTTTCAGACTTCTTTTTTGCAGGAAAATGTCATGCTGTTGATTTGTGATGTGAAGATGAACGACAGGATGAAGCAGTTTGCTTCCGGAATGGCACAGGCTGCGTGGTGCTTTTCCTGTGATTTCTCCTTTTTCATTGACAATGGGGAGCCATTCTTCTTTTTTCATTTTGGAGGATAGGATGCGGTTACGGATATAAAGAGCGGAGAAAAAGGTTCCTAATAGGAGACAGAGCAAAGTGCTGCTGACAAATTTAGCTGTTGACGGGGATAAGAATAGGATGGCTGCGTAGACTAAAAGGGTATGACCGGAGAGCAGGAAAAACAGATAGCTGATTAGTTTGCGCATGTTTTTCAATTGTAGCGGGGATAGGTGCAGTTCTTGCCGGCAGGAGGCGGGCAGGAGAATGGATACTCCGGCTTTTGAGAAGGCGGAGATTCCCAGCAGCAGGCATAATCCGGTTTCAACGATGGCCGGATGTAGCCGGGAAAAGACATTGTGGACCGGAAGGAATGTAAGTAAGCCGGGAAAACAAAAGAATAGAGTGGTCCATAAAATCATTTTGTCATATGTTTTTTTCCGGATTCGGGTATGGATGAATTCTGTGATGCCAAGTCCGAGGATAATGTATATTCCGGTTTCCGGACCGAAAAACTCATCGGCGATGAAATAGACTGCGATGAGTAATAGCGAGGGCAACAGGCTTTTAAATAGAGGCATAGTATATGTTTAAATGACGGACAAATTTAATGATTTTGCCGGAGGATTTTATGTTTCCGGGTTTTTGAAAGGTATTTCTTGTTCAGGATGAAAATGACTAATTTTGTTTTCGCGGACGGGGTGTCTGTTGGACTGCTCAGGAATAATAGCCGGGCAGGTAAGTCAAACATGTAATATCTGAGCTATGCTTACAATTGTTGGGATTATGTCGGGGGGAATACTTTGTGGTTTTTTGTTGAGAGGATGGAAATTAAAATGGGTGTCGGATTGTATCACGCTGTCAATCTGGATTTTGTTGTTTTTACTGGGAATAGCTGTCGGAAACAATGAGGATATTCTGAATAATCTGGATACAATTGGTTGGCAGGCATTGGTGATAAGCCTGGGGGCAATTCTGGGGAGTGTGATATTGGCGGCTGTGGTTTATCATTTTTTCTTTAATAAGAATGGAGAATGATTGAGGATGACTTTTGTTATTTTGTTTATTAATCGCTTGTGATGAAAGGCTGTTTGATTATAGTATCTTTTTTTGTCATAGGGTTGTTGTCGGCTCATTGGCATGTTTTGCCTGCTGAGATGACAGAGAATGATTTCAGTATGTATGCGCTTTATGTATTGATGTTCTTAGTGGGGATAAGTATTGGCGGAGAGCCCGGGGTCCTGAAAGCTTTGAAAAAACAGAATAGTAAAATTCTTTTTGTTCCCCTGGCTACTATAGTGGGAACTTTGGCGGGTAGTGCTTTGGCGGGTCTGGTTTTGTCCGGACGTAGTTTAACGGATTGTTTGGCAGTAGGGTCTGGTTTTGGTTACTATTCCCTGGCTTCCGTATTTATCACTGAATATAAAGGGGCAGAATTGGGGACATTGGCTTTGACCGCCAATATTATTCGTGAAATTATAACTTTGTTGGGAGCTCCTTTATTGGTTTGTTGGTTCGGTAAGTTGGCACCGATTTGTGCCGGCGGGGCTACTACGATGGATACGACTCTTCCGGTGATTACCCGTTTTTCAGGGAAAGAATTTGTTATTGTTTCCATATTTCACGGCTTTGTGGTTGATTTTTCCGTTCCTTTTCTGGTGACCTTTTTTTGTCGGATATAAAAGCGTGAAGAGAATTTCTGATTGATGTAGCCGTAAATAAATACCACTCAGAGAAGTCTCTGAGTGGTATTTATTTATCAGTTTTTGAAAAAACTGATTATTTTACAGTGTTCATATGAACAATTAATTCCAGCACTTTATTTGAATAACCCCATTCGTTGTCATACCAGGAAACGAGTTTCACAAAGTTTTTATTCAATGCGATACCTGCTTTTGCATCGAAGATAGAAGTGCGGGCATCTCCTAAGAAATCAGAAGAAACCACTTCTTCTTCAGTGTATCCCAGTATACCTTTCATTTCACCTTCTGAAGCTTCTTTGACGGCAGCTTTGATTTCGTCATAGGAAGCTTCTTTGGCTAAACGGAAAGTAACGTCTACAACAGATACATCCAGTGTCGGAACACGGAATGACATACCGGTCAGTTTTCCGTTCAATTCAGGAATAACTTTACCTACTGCTTTTGCAGCCCCCGTAGAAGAGGGGATAATATTGCCAGCGGCGGCACGTCCGCCTCTCCAGTCTTTCATAGACGGACCGTCAACAGTTTTCTGTGTTGCGGTGGTTGAGTGAACAGTTGTCATTAAACCTTCAATAACACCGAATTTATCATTGATTACTTTAGTCAGCGGTGCCAGACAGTTTGTCGTACAGGATGCGTTGGAAACAATGGTTTGACCTTTGTATTCCTTATTATTCACACCCATTACGAACATTGGGGTATCGTCTTTGGAAGGTGCAGACATTACTACACGTTTTGCTCCGGCTTTGATGTGTGCTTCTGCTTTTTCTTTTGTCAGGAAAAGACCAGTTGATTCAACTACATATTCAGCTCCTACTTCATCCCATTTCAGGTTTGCAGGGTCTTTTTCAGCAGTTACGCGGATAGCCTGGCCATTCACAATCAGTTTGCCGTCTTTTGCTTCTGCAGTTCCGTTGAAACGTCCGTGCATGGTGTCGTATTTCAGCATGTATACCATATAATCCACATCGATGAGGTCGTTGATTCCTACGATTTCAATATCGTTACGGGTCATTGCTGCGCGGAATACCAGACGGCCAATGCGGCCAAATCCGTTGATACCAACTTTAATCTTTGCCATTTTTTTTATTTTTAAAGGTTATAAATCTGTTATTTCATTCCAAAATTACAATAAAGTCGTTAACTTAATGCAACTTGAAAACAAAAGTCGTTAAAAAAAATACTCAAACGATTTCAATTAAGCTGTCTGGAAACTGGCTTCTGTTGTTGCTTTTGAGTAGGCCGGGCATTTACGGTCTATTGCGCACGAAGATAAAAGTCCCAGCAGAAATAAACTGAGGACGAGTCCAATAATCATTTTTTTCATTTTCATGATAACTAATTTTAGTTTGAAATCCTGAAATAGTCTCCGTGAACACAAGCTTATGTAAAGCTTTACATAAACAAGCATTGTTTACGGATTCGGATTCAATAGGTTTCTTATTAAATTAAAGTTTAGTTTTCATTGTTAAATGTGTTGTAAATCACACTGTCAACGGCCTGCCCGGTTGTCCTGGTATATTGGGTTGCTCTAAAAAACAATGACAATTACAAATGTAAAAGAAATATTTGAATGTAAAAAATTCGAAATTTAATTCTTAATTTATGGGGTAACAATGTAAGTTTTTTTTGGTTTTTTCTTTCAAAAAGTTTGTGCAAACGTTTTAAAATTCTATCTTTGCCACACGATATAGGAATTATATTGCTTTATAAGTGTAGTAAATTTATTGTTAGTGTGTTTAAAAAGAGGTCTTCGGACCTCTTTTTTTGAATCCGGTAATTGCGGACCGTTTTTTTTTCGGTTTAACTCGTATTTCAGTCCGGGGTGAAAGGCCTGTTATAGTAATTTTACTTGCAGGATTTGTTTTGTGAGCGGAGTGATTTTGAAACGCTCATCCGGTCTTTGTCCGATGACCCATGCAATTTTATTTCCGGAAACCAACAGGAGACATTCTTTTTTTTGTTTTGCACTCATTTTTTGGTTAGTAAAAAAATCGCTGATTTTTTTCTTGTTTTTTTTCATTCCGATGGGGTGGAAATAGTCTCCGGCCTGCCAATTCCGGATGGTTAAGGGGAATTTTATTTTTTCAGCATCCAAACAGGCAATTTTAGGGTCTTTCGTAATTTCAAAGTTTGCCGGACGCGGAAAAAGGGTTATTTCAAGTGATTGTCCGGCAATGCGGAATTGTCCGGTGGAGCCAATGCGTTGGTAAATATACGGACATTTACTATCATCGTAGAGACGCCAGCAGGTTCGGTCCTTTACCAGGATGTTTGTCCCTGCCCTGAATTGCTTACCGGAAACAGTGTCGTGAGTATTCAGGATATCCCGGATTTGTGTTTTGTTGAAACCGAAGGGGTGCAGGATTTCGTATAGGAGGGTATAAGGTGCCGGAGATGCCAAAGTTTTGGCTATATCAAGGAGAATTTCGTTCTTTTCGTTCTTCAGGATTTCTGTCCGGAGTTTTTGGAGACCATACCGGAAAATTTTTTCCGTTTCTTCCAGTACCATGCAGTTTTCTTCCGTAGTTTTCAGGAAAGACGGATTGATTTCCTTGCATACGGGAATAATCTGATGCCGGATTTTGTTCCGGATATAGTTCAGAGAATTGTTTGTGGAATCTGTGCGGAAATCCAGTTGATGTTCTGCTGCGTAGTGTAATATGTCTTCTCGGGAACATTCAAGCAGGGGCCGGAGAATATCGCCGTTCACCGGTCTGATTCCTGTAAGGCCTTTGATACCTGTACCGCGGCAGAGGTTGATGAAAATGGTTTCGGCAACGTCATCTGCATGGTGGGCAACGACGATGTAATCCATTCCTTGCTTTTGTTTTATTTCCCTGAACCAGGTATACCGGAGTTCCCGGGCGGCCATTTCGATACTGAGCCCTTTTTCCCGGGCGTAGCGTGTGGTGTCAAATTTCCGGATTTTGTATGCAATTTTGTGGTTTTCACAAAATTGTCTGACAAAAAGTTCGTCCATATCCGATTCTTCATTTCTCAGTAAAAAGTTACAATGCACTACAAAAATTTTTAAATTCAAGTCTTGAAAAGCATGCAACATACTGACGGAGTCTGCGCCTCCGCTCACAGCCAGGATAAATCCGGCATTTTCGGCTATCTGGTGCCGGTTCAGGAAATGTTGTATCGTTTTGCGGATCATGCAGATAAAGTTAAGATTCAATTTCGCTTAATTCCAGCCAGCGCATTTCCTTTTCGTCCAACGCACTTATGATTTCTGCAATCCGGTTTGATTTATCCAGTAATTCGCCGGGGGAGAGTGTGCCGCTGCTTAAAGTGGTTTCAATGGCTGTTTTTTCGGCATTAAGTTGTTCCATTTCGCTTTCCAGTTGCTGCATTTCCTGTTTTTCTTTAAAGCTTAATCTGGGTTTTTTGTTGCTTTTGCCGGGGGAAGGCGGGGTGGCAGCTTCCTGTTTTTTCTTTTCTTTGTTTTCTTTTTCCTGTAATTCTTTTTCTTCCTCTTTTTTATTTTTGTATATGGTATAATTTCCCGGAAAATCTTTAATAATGCCATTGCCTTCAAAAGCAAAAATCCGGTCGGCTACTTTATCTGTAAAAAATCGGTCGTGGGAAACGATGAGCAAACAGCCCTTGAAATTTTGCAGGTATTCTTCCAGTACATTGAGGGTGACAATGTCCAGGTCGTTTGTCGGTTCGTCCAGGATTAAAAAGTTCGGATTATTGATTAATACGGTCAGCAGGTACAGTCGGCGTCGTTCGCCGCCGCTTAGCTTTTCTACCAGGGAATATTGTTGTTTATCGGTAAACATGAAATATTCCAGAAATTGTGAGGCTGACATTACTTTTCCGTTGCCCAGTTCGATGCGTTCGGAGATATTTTTTACGATATCAATCACTCTGTCATTTTCGTTGAAAACAATCCCGGATTGTTTGTAGTAACCGTAGACGACGGTTTCGCCGATGGAGATGCTGCCGGAGTCGGGTTCCAGATTTTGTGTGATGATGTTTAAAAAAGTGGATTTTCCGACTCCGTTTTTTCCTACAATTCCGATTTTTTCTCCCCGTACAAATTTGTAAGAAAAATCCCGGAGTACGCAATGTCCGTCGAAACTTTTAGAAACGTGGTCCAGCTCCAGAATTTTTTTGCCGAGTCGTTTTCCCTGGATGTCCAGTTCCATTTTTTTCTGGGATATATTTTGTGAGGCTGTTTCTTTTATTTTATAGAAGTTATCTATTCTGTATTGTGCTTTATGACTGCGTGCCTGGGGCATCCGGCGCATCCATTCCTGTTCTGTACGGAGCAGGTTGCGTGCTTTGTCGATTACTGTATTCCGGTTGGCAATCCGTTCTTCGCGTTTGGCCAGATAATAGGCGTAGTTGCCGGTGTAAGAGAACAGGCCGAATTCGTCAATTTCGATAATTTGATTGCATACCCGGTCCAGAAAGTAACGGTCATGTGTGACCATGAGCAACGTGCAATTTGCTTTTCCCAGGTAATCTTCCAGCCATTCGGTCATTTCAATGTCCAGGTGGTTGGTCGGTTCGTCAAGAATCAGAAATTCGGGATTGCTGATGAGGATTTTTGCCAGACCAATCCGTTTTTTTTGTCCTCCCGATAATTGGCTGATTTTTTTATCATAAGTATTTATTTTTAATTCTGACAGAATTTGTTTGACGGTTGTTTCGTAGTCCCAGGCTGCATGTGCGTCCATTTCGGGAATCAGTTTTTCCAGCAGGGAGATATCGTTGCAGGCAATTGCATTTTCATAGGACTTGAGCAGCGTCAGTATAGGTGATTCCGAATTGAATACTTCTTCGAATACGGTATTGTCCGGATTCAGGACCGGGTCTTGTTCCAGAATTCCGATACTGATGTCGTTTCTGAAAATGACGGTTCCGGTTTCGGCCGAGTCTTTACCTGCTATGATGCGCAGCAAAGTAGATTTGCCCGTTCCGTTTTTAGCGATCAGGGCGACTTTCTGGCCTTTGCCTATACCGAAGGTAATATTTTCAAATAAAAGTTGTTCTCCGAATCGTTTACTGAGATTATCGACTTGTAAATAACTGAGCATGTTTAGGATATAATTAATTTATTTGTTCAGATATTTTTTTCGTTCTTCTGCCGGGAAATGTTCTATGGCATAACGGAGCATAGTCCGGGGCATATTCCGGTAATGCGTTTCCAGAAAACGGCTCAAAGTTGCCCGGTCTTTTTTGCCGGTTTCGCGGAGCAGCCAGCCGACAGCTTTATGGAGTAAGTCATGCTGATGGTGTAGCAATTGTTCAGAAATTGCCAGACAATCCTTAAAATCTCCCTGACGGACAAAGTGCATGCATGTGACGATGGCAATGCGTTGTTCCCACATGTTTCCGGAAGCAGCCAACTGATAGAGCAGATGACGTTCTTTATCGTTCAGCCATACTCCGAGCAGTTTATAACAGCTCAAATCTACCAAATCCCAATTATTGATGTGGTTTGTCTGGGACAGATAAAAATCCACGCAGTTTTTCCGGAAATCAGTGTCTTTATTTTTAGTAAATTGTTCTACAAGAATGAGCAGTCCTGTTAACCGGATTTCATGATAAGGATTACAGAGTAATTCTTGCAGGACATTGAAAGGGACTGTCCGGTATTTTTTTGCAATTGCCCGTTGTTCGGGGACGGTGACTCCCAGAAACAGGTCTCCTTCTCCATATTGGCCTTTGCCGGTTTTAAAAAAACGGGAAAGGTGGACTGCTTTGGCGGGATTACCCAGAGTTTGTAATTCTTTGATGATATCTTGTGCCGTCATGTATTCAATTTAGTTTTCTTTTCCATACGATTTGTTCAGCCAATAGAAAGGCAACAGCCAGAAGGATAAACCAGAAAGTGAGGTATTTGTTGTTGTCCTGGAGAACAATTTCTTTTACCAGATTACTGTTTTGGTCCATTTGGGTGGTTTTTATGTTTTCAATCCGGGCCTGCGGGAATTGCTGTTGCAGTTCTTTTTCATTGCAGAATTCCATCCGGGATTCTGTCCGGTCGTAATTCCAGGCCAGCACATCAATAACCTGATTGTCCTGAATCACTTCGTATAATCCTGCATCCCGTATATTGTTGCAATTGGTGAGGGTTATTTCCCCACTGAAATTTTTCCGGATGTCAGGTATAAATTCAAAAGACCGGTCGTCCCGTTGAATTTTTAAAGGGATGTTTTCCTGATAATTGCGGGTGCGGATGGTTACATTTTGTTCTGTGTTCAGTTGATATGAGGTGTTCAGGGCTGAATTGACCTGGCAGGCCATGTTTGCCATCAGAGGGACAAATAAGGGGTGGTAGACCATGTCACTGTTGTCCGGGTTGAAATTGAATGCTGAGACATACAGATTACCTTTGCCCAGTGTTTTTGCTGCCAGTAAAGTATGGTTCTTTTTGTCTGTCAATAGTTTTTCAGTTCCTGTCGGTGTGGATAATACGTAAAAATGTCGGATTCGGGGCAGTACAGCTTTGGCGTCTTCTTGCTCAAGAACATTTTTGAAGAGGGATGCCTGAGTTTCTAAATGCGTAATTGTGGTATTGGTATCCTTTTGGGTCCATTGCGGAGCCTGAAGTTTTTGCAGAAAACGGTTCAGATTTTCCGGTGAATCCGCAGGAGGAATAAAAAATAAGTTACCTCCATTGAGCAGATATTCTTGCAGCAGACTTTCCACACCGCTGCTTAAAGTGGAAATATTGTCCAGTATAAGCAGATTATAACAGGACAGATTCTGGGTGGCCAGTTGGTTTACAGGGAATGTCGTGAAATGAAATGTGGTGGAATCGGAGAATAATTTGGCAAAGTAAGGATTGGTTTCTTTTTGCCAGAGATATCCTATGTTTGTTTTTGGATGAATGCCGTAACTGAAAAAGAATTTATTGTCGAACACAACAGGAAAATCTGTGATTTCCGCTATTCCCTTGTAAAATCCGTCGTCGGTATTCAGGTAGCTGATACTGATTTTTTTTTCGCTACGGGCAGGGATGTCTATCTGGCTGATGCTTTTTTTCTTTCCGTTGATGGTCAAAGTAACGGGAAGGTTATGAAATTCCCGGTCGGAGGCGTTTATCACTGAGATGTGGATTTTATCGTTTTGATTTTTTTGATGGAAAGCCTGGTCGAAGTTTACTCCGTTGATATACACATTGCTTTGATTCTCGGGCTTTATTACCAGAAAAATGGTTTCCATCGTGGAATCCTGCACGATGTGTTGAAAATCACAGTTTTTTTTCTGAAAATCGGAGATGATAAACAGGGTTGCCGGTTGTCGGCCTTTAAGTTCCCGGCTTTCTTTTATGACCTGAGACAATGGTTTTGTATCCGGAGTGATTTTTAACTCACCCAGGGCATTGGCCATTTGTTCTTTGGTCAGCACCAAATCATTGGCAGCTTCGTTGGTTAATAACCTGAAACGGGTTCCGTTCGGATAATTATTAATAATGTCGAACAAATATTTTTTACTTTCTTCCAACAAGGTACCTCTTGAACCGGTATTACTCATGGAAAAGGAATTATCTGCATAGATGATGACCTGATTTGTTTCCGGTTGGGTGGGTAGTTTGTGTTCCGGATTAATGTAAGGTGTTGCAAAGGCTAAAACAATACAACTGATAATTGCCAGGCGCAGGAGCAGTAACAGTAAGTTTTTTAACCGGGAACTGTTTTTTCTTTGTTGTTGCAGGGCTTCCAGAAAATTAAAATTGCTGAAATAGACTTTTTTGTATCTTCGCAAACTGAACAAATGTAATACTATAGGCACGGTTAACAATGTCAGTCCGTATAGAAATTCCGGATGCAAGAATTGTATTTGTAAAAGCATAATAAACGGGTGTTTTTGAACGCATAAAAGTAATTGAAACAATTGAAAACGAAAAACAGAATGTCAAAATTGTTGAATTGTACCGTAAGTTTGCAAATTATTGATTTCCAGTTTAGGAGTTCCAATTGTTAATAAAAAAGCTGTTTTTGTTATTAAAAAGGTTTGTAAAAATCGGCCAGATAATTTTTTTAGTTGTATTTTTACGACAAATATCATAAAATGGGAATTTATGTCTAAAATCATTGCTATTGCTAATCAAAAAGGTGGTGTAGGAAAAACGACAACTTCAGTGAATCTGGCAGCCAGTCTGGCTGTTCTGGAACAGAAAATATTATTGGTAGATGCTGATCCTCAGGGGAATGCTTCATCTGGTTTAGGGTTTGATGTACAAAAACTGGGGGATTCTACTATTTATGAGTGTTTGGTGAATGGTTTGGAGGCCGAAAAGGCTACTCTGACGACTGAAATAGACCGTTTGTTTTTGTTGCCTTCCAATATTAATCTTGTGGGTGCGGAAGTAGATATGATGAATTTGCCGGAACGGGAGAAAATCCTGAAAAAAGTCTTGGAAGGGGTAAGGGACAAATACGATTACATTTTGATTGACTGTTCGCCTTCTTTGGGATTGATAACCGTGAATTCGCTGACTGCTGCTGATTCGGTCATTATTCCGGTGCAATGTGAATATTTTGCTTTGGAAGGTTTAGGAAAGTTGCTGAGTACTATAAAATTGATACAGAAACGTTTGAATACGGAGCTGGAGATAGAAGGCTTCGTGCTGACCATGTATGATGCGCGTCTGAGGTTATCCAATCAGGTAGTGGAAGAGGTTAAAAAGAATTTTCAGGATATGGTATTTCAAACCTTGATTAACCGGAATACGAAACTGGCTGAGGCTCCCGGATTCGGTCAGCCTGCTATTTTGTATGATGCCAGTAGCAGGGGTTCTGAAGATTATATGTTATTGGCGCAGGAATTGATAAACAGAAATCAGGAATAAAAAATTACGCTTTTAGTTTTAATTTATGGCAAAAAAGAATGTTTTAGGACGGGGATTAGGAGCCCTTATAGCTGATGCGGCTGATGAACCGTTAACGCGGGAAGTGGTTGTATCGGCTATGCAGGAGTTGAATTTGGCAGATATACGTCCGAATCCTTTTCAGCCGCGAACGGAATTTGATGAAGAGGCGTTGAATGAGTTGGCTGCTTCAATTCAATCGATAGGTATCGTACAACCTATTACGGTCCGTGCCGTGGAGGACGGGAAATATGAGATTGTTGCCGGAGAGCGTCGTTTCCGGGCTTCCCAAATAGCCGGCCGGACTACGATTCCGGCCTATATCCGCAAGACGGAGGATGAAAATTTGCTGGAACTGGCCCTGATAGAGAATATACAACGTGAGGACCTGAATGCGATAGAGGTGGCTATCAGCTACCAGCGGTTGATTGATGAATGTAACCTGACGCAGGATGGACTGAGTGAACGGGTGGGTAAAAAGCGGGCTACAATAACGAATTATTTGAGGTTATTGAAGTTGCCGGCCCAGATACAGTTTGCGGTCCGTGACAGAAAGATTTCAATGGGACATGCCCGTGCTATTCTCGGTGTAGAAGATCCTGATACACAGTTGATGATTTTTGAACAAATCCTGAGGTATGATTTTTCTGTCCGTAAGGTGGAAGAGATTGTCCGGGAGCTTTCCAGTCCGAGACCGGAAGAGCCTGAAATGCCGGAGGAGCCTGTTCAGGAGAAAAAGCGGTCTGTCAATGAAATCGGGGATTATATTGAGTTGCAAAAACATTTGTCACGCCGTTTTAATACGAAAGTGGAATTGAAACGGAATGAAAACGGGAGAGGAAAAATTGTTATAGGATTCAAATCGGATGCTGAGCTGGAAAAGATTATTGAGTTGCTGGATAGAATAGAATGAGAAAGATTGTCATATTAATTTCGACATTATTGTTTTGTATCAGCAGTCAGATTAGCGGCTCTCCCCGGGATACGGTGATTTTTCAGACTGGGAGTGATACGCTGAGAGCGATAGAACAGTTCGTAAAGAAGCCTCATTCTCCCCATAAAGCAACCGTTATGGCTATGGTGCTTCCGGGTTCCGGTCAGGTATATAACGGGCAGTGGTGGAAAGTACCTATATTGTATGGTGGAATTGCAGCGGATATTTATGGGATTACCTGGAATCAGAAACATTTCAAACAGTATCGTGAAGCGTATGTGGAATGGGTACGTTACATCAATGCTCTGGCAGAAAATCCCGATACTCCTTATCCTGAAAATCCGGCCTGGGATAAGATACCCAAGAGTTTTGACGTAAAAACCGATCCTTATTTCCAACAGGATGCCGGCCGGAACTGGTTTAAGAATACGCTGAACAACCGGAAAAATAATTTTAAACGGAACCGGGATTTATGTTATATTATTATGGCTGCCATTTATGCCGTGAATATCATAGATGCAACGGTATATGCCCATTTTTATGATTTTGAAATTGATGAGGACCTGAGTTTTCGTATACAGCCCACTTCTTCTTATTCACCTTTATGTGGCGGAACGGTGGGGCTGACTTTAACTTTCAATTTTTAGTGAGAAATAACCATGAAGGAGGTAAATGGAATGATGCGTTTTTTTATATTGCTCTTTTGGGGGCTGTGGTGTGGTAAAGGATGGGGAATGAATGTGATTTCAGGTGATGCATTGACGGAAGCGGATACGGTGGAAGTTTCACAGGTATTGAGAGATTCTGTTCCGCAGTCGTTTCTGGATAAGCTGAATTATTATTATAATACCTGGTATCTGAGTAAGCAGGATAGTGTCGGTTATGTCGATTCTGTCTATATTGCCGAAAACTCGAAGAATATACCGGTTTGCAGTGATTCGTTGTATTTGTTGCGCCTGGATTCGATGCAGTCGGCTATACCGTTTTCTTTCAATGATATTGTACGTAATTATATTGAATTGTATACGGTGAAAAGGCGGTTTCAGGTGGCCAATATGCTGGGTGTCGCAAAATATTATTTTCCCATATTTGAGGAGGCTTTGGATGCTGAATGTATGCCATTGGAGCTGCGGTGTCTGCCTGTCATTGAAAGTGCTTTGAATCCCAGGGCCTTGTCTCCGGTCGGAGCTTGCGGTTTATGGCAGTTCATGTATTCCACCGGGAAGATGTATAAGTTGGAAATTAATTCGTTTGTGGATGAACGCAGGGACCCTTATCTGGCAACTAAGGCTGCTGTCAGATATTTGAACGATTTGTATTCGATTTATGAGGATTGGATTTTGGTAATTGCTGCTTATAATTGCGGACCCGGTAATGTGAATAAGGCTATACGCCGTTCGGGAGGAAAGAAAAATTACTGGGATATTTATTACTATTTGCCCAGGGAGACACGTGGATATGTCCCTGCTTTTATTGCAGCAAATTATGTGTTTCGTTATCACAAAGAGCATGGTATTTTCCCTATAGAGCCTACTTTACCGGCGATGTGTGACAGTATTATGGTGGAGGATGCTTTGCATTTTGAGCAGATAGCGGCTAAACTGGATTTGTCGGTAGAACAGTTGAGGGATTTGAATCCGCAGTATCGTGCTGATGTTATTCCTGCCGGTTTTGGGAAGTGTTATGCTTTGCGGATGCCTTATAATCATGTCCATGATTTTATTGACCGGCAGGATTCTATTTTTGCCTGTAACCGTTCGAAGTATTTTAACGATAATGACCGGACTGCTGACCCGGCAAGCCGGATAAAAGTACATGCACATGGTTTGGGGGCCGACGGGCGTGTCCGTTTGGTGTATACGGTAAAATCCGGTGATGTACCGGGAGCCATTGCCATGAAATTTAACGTGAGGCTGGCCGATTTGAAATATTGGAATAATCTGAATAAGAGACTGACCATTCGTCCGGGACAAAAATTGGTGGTTTATGTTCCTGAAAAGAAAGCCGCCCAATATAAAAGCAAGGCTGCTTTTGCCGGAAAAGTGAATAATACGGTGAGAGCTCCGAAGGTTGAGACCATTGACGGGGAATTTGTACTTTATACGGTGAAAAAGGGGGAGAATCTTTGGACGATAGCCAAGAAATATCCCGGAATCTCTAACCGCGACATTATGAAATGGAACGGGCTGACGGATAGTGATGTCAGGGGAATAAAGCCCGGGCAGAAGCTGAAGATAAAGATTTAGAGCCTGTCCAAAATGAATTTTTTGGACAGATGGGTGTATTTTGCTGTTATTTGATTTCGGGAAGGTCTATTCCTTTGATTTTGCGGTATAGGTTCAGTGCATAGGAATCGGTCATGCCCGAAACGTAATCGACAACAGTCTGAATTTTGGTGTACATGGAATCTTCTTTGCTCACTTTGTATTGTTCGGGCATGATGGAAAGAATATTCCGCGCATAGTATGTTTCGGGCTTTAATACGGCGTCCGTATATTCTTTCAGGATAGTACCAAGGATTTTGAAACCGGCGATCTGGATTTGAGTTACCATATTGGTGTGATAAATCCGTCCATAAGCCAGGTTGGTACAATTTTCATATGCACTTTGGTTGGTGCCGCTTAGCTGTTTAATCAGGGTACTGTTGAATTCTCCCGCCATGATTGCTTCATAATTCCGGCAGAATACGTCGGAACAAGCGTTAATCAATTTATTGATGATACCGGCGCGCAGAAAAGCGATACGTTCGTTTTTATCAGAGACAATCTTAAAGGTTCGGGCAATAATTTTCAGGTCCTCTTTGTCTTCGTTTTTGTCGTAGAAGCTTTCCAGTATGTTTACAGTTTCGTCGTAAGAGAGGATACGCAACTTGTGCGAGTCTTCAATGTCCATAATCTGGTAGCAGATGTCATCGGCAGCTTCTACCAGGTATACCAAAGGATGCCGGCTGTATTGCAAGGGATGTTCTCCGATTTTCGGGATGCCGAGTTCCTGAGCTACTTGTCGGAAAATTTCTTTTTCGCTCTGAAAGAAGCCGTATTTGAAACCTTTGGGGTTGGCTTTGGCGGATTCAAAAGGATATTTGACAATGGATGCAAGAGTGGTGTAAGTCATTGTATATCCTCCCGGTCGCCGGCCATTGAAACTGTGAGTGAGCAAGCGGAAAGTGTTGGCGTTGCCTTCAAAATGACTCAGGTCGTTCCATTCTTCGTCGGATAAGAGTTTTTTGAGGTAGTGTCCTTCCCCTTCGCTGAAAAAATAGGAAATAGCTTCTTCGCCTGAATGGCCGAAGGGAGGATTTCCCAGATCATGGGCAAGGCATCCGGTGCTGACAATGGTGCCTATTTCTTCCAGTAGTTCCGGGTTTTCGGTTTTGATTTTTTGTTGTTTCAGGAATTGACTGATTTTGTTTCCTAATGAACGTCCGACGCTGGCAACTTCAAGACTGTGGGTTAGCCGGTTGTGTACAAATATGTTTCCGGGCAGAGGAAAAACCTGGGTTTTATTCTGTAAACGCCGGAATGGAGAGGAGAAAATCAAACGGTCGTAGTCCCGTTGAAATTGCGAACGATCGTGTGAATGAAACAAAGAGGTGGTAGCTCCCGGATGATAACGATGTGCAGATAAAAGTTTATTCCAATCCATCATAACAATATTGTATTGATGGACAAAAGTACGATTAAAATGCCGAAAGTCAAAGTGCCGGAAAGAAAAGAGGCAAAAGTAAACTTTTGCCGGATGAATATTTTCCGGACCTGATGAGAAGTCTTGCAAACTTCTCCTATCAGGCCCGGAGAGACTCTGACTTATTTCAGTTTATTTGGTTACGAAATGGAAATGGCTTCCGAATCGTTCGAAAGCTGCTTTGTCCAGTTCTTCCTGATGGTCGGGGTGGGCAATTGAGATTAATGCTTTGGCCCGGTCCTGCATGGTTTTTCCGTATAAATCCACAGCACCGAATTCAGTAACTACGTAATGTACGTCAAAACGGGTGGTTACTACTCCGGCTCCGTTCATTAACATCGGGCAAATTTTACTCATTCCCTTGGCAGTTACCGACGGCATGGCAATGATGGGCTTTCCGCCTTCACTGGCAGCGGCTCCCCGGATGAAGTCCAACTGACCACCGCATCCGCTGTAAAATTTACAGCCTAAAGAATCGGCGTTTACCTGACCGGTAAGGTCGATGGAGAGGGCGGAATTGATTGCTGTCATTTTGGGTTGTTGGGCAATGAGGCACGGGTCGTTGGTATAACCAACATCCATCATGGCTACTGCAGGGTTGTCGTCAATGAAGTCATAAACTTCTTTGGAACCCATCAGGAAAGTAGAAACAATTTTACCTTTGTCGTGTTTTTTATTCAGGTTGTTGATGACTCCTTTATAATACAAAGGCAGCACTCCGTCAGCAAACATTTCGGTGTGGATACCCAGATTTTTGTGATTCCCCAATTGCGAGAGTACGGCATTCGGAATGGCACCGATTCCCATTTGCAAACAAGCTCCGTCTTCAATTAGTGCAGCACAATTTTTACCGATTCTGATATCTTGTTCAGAGGGTTGAGCGGGTTTGGCTTCAATTAACGGCGTATTGTCTTCACAGAAGATGTCAATGTCCGATAATTTGATGATGGCATCACCGAAAGCGCGGGGTACGTTGGGGTTAATCACAGCAATGACTGTCTTGGCGTGCTGGACGGCTGCCAGGGTTGCGTCTACGGAAGTACCCATGGAAACGTAACCGTGTTTGTCCGGAGGACATACTTGGATCATGGCTACATCCACAGGGGTGATGCCCATACGGATTAATTTCTGGGTTTCACTTAAGTGTACCGGGATGTAGTCAGCCCAGCCTTCCTGGGTCGGTTTACGCACGTTATGTCCCACAAAAAAGGATTCCAGTTGGAATACACCTTCGAATTCCTGTTCCGCATAAGGGGCACTCCCTTCGGTGTGAAGGTGTTGTAATTTAATGTTTTTCAATTCGCCGGCACGTCCGCGTGCGCAGAGAGCCTGAATGAGTCCCTGCGGAGCACAGGCAACGCTGTGAAGGTGAATCCGATCACCCGATTTCACCACTTTTACAGCTTCTTCAAATGATACTGTTTTTATTCCTTGATACATGATGTTATTATTTAGATTAAAATCTTTACCATACAGACCGTGCGAAGGTAACGAATAAAAGTAAAAAGTAAAAGGTCTTTGCGGGCGAAATTGCAGGATGTTTTTATTTTCAGGTTTCCGGTTATCGTTTCATAGCCCGGTCCATGTCTTTTTTTGCATCTTTCAGTTTTAAGGATTCTCTTTTATCGTATTCTTTTTTTCCTTTGGCGAGGGCGATGCGCATTTTGGCATAACCTTTTTCGTTGAGAAATACTTTATAAGCTATAATGGTGAGTCCGGATTCTTTTACTTTTCGTTCCAGTTTTGCCAATTCTTTATGCGTCAGCAACAGTTTCCGCTCTCTTTTTTCTTCGTGGTTGTAATAAGTCCCGAGTTTGTATTCGGAGATATTCATTCCTTTTATCCACAATTCTCCCCGGTGGAAGTAGCAGTAAGAGTCTACCAGACTCGCTTTGCCTGCCCGTATGGATTTTATTTCCGTACCTGTTAATACAATTCCGGCTGTATATTCTTCCAGGAATTCGTAATCGAAAGAAGCACGTTTGTTACGGATGTTTATTTCGTTTGACATAGAAGGTAAAATTAGACATTAATCACAGAAATTCTGAATACAATCATTAAAATTTGAGTGATGATAACCGGAATGAATACGATTGACAGAAAGGTTATAATGAGTATATTGGTTTTATGGTTTGCCTGCAGTTGCTGCAATTGTTCTGCTCCTGTATACAGGGTCCGCAGGAAAATAAGACTGAGTAAAGTAAATATCTGGCCGATGAAAATATTTTCCAACGCTCCGCCAATGCTGTGGAAGATAATGAAAATCGTGTAACTGTATATAGTCAGATTAAGCGCAGCATGGTCCGGATAATTTAGTTTATTGCAAAGGTATTCCCGGGTAATCAAATAGGTGAACCAGGCTCCGCTGGTGGCTGCTATGAAGTTGACGATTCCGAATCCTAAAGCTTGTAAAGGGGTGTAATAAATCAGCCGGAGCAGAAATACGAAAACTGACAGAACAATCGCAATGGGAAACAAGTAACTGCGAAAAGTATTTCTGACTGTAGAATTTTCTTTCAGTACTTCTGGCCATGTGACGGCTGGTTGTGTAAGCATTTGCCGTGTCCGGATATATATGTGTTTGTAATCTGTTTTCATCGGAATACAAAATTATTGTTTTTTTTCTGATTCGGATAGTTAACCGATAATTTTCTGAACTGGTTTAAGCAGACTTAATGTGAAGCACCCGAAGAGATGCCGGAATGTAAAGGATGAGGCATAAGTTGCTTCTGCCGGTGTTTTCTACCATTGCCGACATGATGCCTGTGCCAATAGTATCGGCTGTCAGGCCCAAAAGGAAAAATACGATGTGCCAGCCTTTGAGTTTGCGTTGTATGCGTCCCGGTCCATGTGTTTGCATGTGAATTAATTTCTTACTTTCTGTTCGGAAAAATCAATACCGCTATGAATCCAAAAATACCGAATATTCCTGTGATGCCTAAATCTAACAGATTAAACGGATTATACAGTTTCCTGTGATTTTGGAGTTTTATAGCCGCCAGTATTATCAGCAGTAACATGTTCAGCCAAATAAAGCGGCAGAACGGATTGAACAGAGGAATCATGTGGGCGTAGCCCGGGGTGAGTATTATTTTCAGAGGAAACAGGTATTGTTCGGTTTGGGCTACCGGACTTTTGGAATAGTTGTCGGCTTCTATGGCATGGTAGTCGGCTAAATTGTAATCTGCGTCCAGAACATACAGGCGGATGCTGTCGTTGTCCGTATTTTTATAGCTTTTATAAAAACAATTGGAGGAATACATGAACCTCCCGTTTCCCGGTCGGATGGGCAATTTTTTTATGCTGTAATCCGTGCGCAGGACGTAAAGTTGTTGTTGGTGGTCGTAAATGTAGGCATATAAATCGCCGGGTACCATACATTTCATGGAGCTGACGGAGATGTTTTTGGGGATGTGGTGGCAATAAGGCCGGCCTTTTATCATTTTCAGATGAAACAGTTCGCCTCGTTGGTCGATTATAAAATAGCCGTCGTCACGTGATTTTAAAGTGGAGGGAATGCCGTAGATATTCCGCGCAGGGGATTGGAATCCGGCAGCTTTCAGCGTCTTGTTGAAACTCCGGCTTTTTTCCGGGAGAATTTTATTGGTTTCCGGGTCTAAAAATTCAATGCCGCGATGATTTATCCGGAACAGGTCGTCCGGCAGTTCCGGTCTGACTTTTCCTGATTCTGATTCGAACAGGGGATTCAATTGGAAAGTAAAGGAACTGACTGGCATCAGCATGCCTCGTTTGATTGTTTTTATCAGTTGCTGGTCGAACTTATTTCCGTTGATGGTATCGGGTAATTCGCCGAGCAAGGCCAGTTTCCGGGTGTACAGAAATGGAAGTTGCCGGTTGTATTCCCGTTCTGTATATCGTTTTCCTGTCTGGTCATAATAAATGATGTGGTTCTCATTTGTCAGGGTATCACTGAAATCTTCACTAATCATAAAGTTTTTGCTGATTTCGCTGTAATAAATCAGTTTTTTGCCCGGACGTTTTTCAAAGTTTTTCCGATAAAGTTCGGGCAATGTCATGGCCAGTACCATTACTCCCAATAGTACCAGAAAAAGACGTATTATTTTGGCGGCTAATGTCATAGTTGTCCTTTATTGAATCGGTATGAGGTGTAGACCGGAGCTATGCCGGATAAGCCGGTAATCAGACAGAGGACCGGCAACAGGCTGACTGCATTTCCGATGGATAAATACATGAAAAAGAGGGTTAATACTTTGTAACTGATCAAGATATACAGGAAACGGAATTTCCATGCCGGTTCCAGGGCAATGGTGGCAATCAGGAAATAAGCACAAAAGCCTCCCAGCAGCCACGGCGACATGGTTTGAAGGACCGGGATTGTGATTTCTGCCGGCAGATAAACGGAGATTAAGCCTGTAAAAATCAGAATTCCCGGTATCATGGTCAGAAACAGTAGCACAAAGCCGTAAACGACCATGATATAGATGATTTGCAGGTTGTGTAGGGGAAGATGCAAAGCCAGTTTGATTCGTTTGTCTGTTATTTCCGGAACAAATTGTGAAAGTCCGATGAGCAGGGCTATTCCTAAGGGAATGTAACGATACAGGGAAAAAAACTGTGTTTTATATGTCATTAGGGTAGACAGATAAATGGTTCCTCCCGCAGAAAGGAAGTTGCTCCGGAGTGCAATAAAGATATAGATTAGCACTCCCAGGTTAAGCAACAGGGCAATGGATGCAAACCATCTGGTTTTCAACCATTCTTTGTATATCAGATGTTTTAATGTTTTCATAACTCAGGGGATTGGGAGTTCAGTATTTCTTCCCGGCTTTTTTTGAGCGGAAAGGCAGATATGCCCATTAAACCGTATATTCCGAAAATAGTTACGAATAGGATATCTGTGATGACAAACGGATTGGAAAGGCGGTAACCGTTTCTGCGTTTATAAAATAGGGTTATTCCGGCTAACGCCAGATTGAGCCAGAGAAAGCGTTTTACCGGCGACCAGTCGGCATAGAAGCCCTCCCAAGCAGTTTGCCCGATGTGGAACGGAAATAAAAATTCTCCGAAAATGCCGGCCGTATTTTGAGGTTGTGGCTGAAAATACAGTGTGCAGCTATCCACTAACCGGAAATTCCGGTCGAAAACAAAGGTTGTTTGCTGGTTTTGGGCAGGCAAGGTGAAAATCCGGTAGAAAAGGTTACCGGTGAGTCTTCCGGATTTTCGTAAAGAATCGGGCAGCTCCAGCCGGGTATAACTTTGGTCCGGGTGCTGAATATACATGTTTCCGTTTTCTGTGTTCAAAATGGCGCGGATATCCGGTGATTTTCCGAAAGTAATATTCCGGATATTCCGGGAGTCCGGTTTTTCCAGTTTTTGCACGGCCGGAACGGACTGGTTCATGGACAGACAGTAGAGTTCGTTTTTGCTGTCAATCACATAATACCCTATGGCTTCGGATATATTTTTGTCTGGAGAAGTCCACATCCGGAGGGCCGGAAACCGGAAGTCCGCAGCGGTGAGACAGTTGGTGAACAACCGGCTTTTTTCTTCATCAATCTGGTTGGTTGCGCATACAATAAATTGTATTCCTTCCGGAGTAATCCGGAAAAGGTCCCGGGGTTCCAGAGTTCGGGTGGTGTAGCTTTTTTGGTCGCGGAGTTCACAGAGGCCATAATATAATCCGGGTTGGGCGGAGTGATATTGTGAAAAAGCTTCGGAGGACACGAGTTCTGGAGTGACTGCAATGCCGCAGATGGTGTCGGGAAATCTGCCTTCATAAGCTAACTGGGAAACATTATCGAGCAGAAGGAGCCGGGCGACAGAATCGCGGGAGTAGCTTTTGCCATGACGGTCGTAACAGACAGTTTGTCCTGTGGCTTGTTTCTTATCGGTGGAATAAATATATTCGGAGATAATAAAATCGCCGAGTATTTCGCTGTAACAGATGTTTTTATGACTACTTCTGCCTTCCGGGGGGAAGGTGGTGTAATATAGCTGAGGAAGTACGGTCGCAGCAGCTATCACGGCAAATAAAACAGCTATGATTCTTATGATTTTTGTCAGCATGGTTATTTTTCTCCTTTATAAAAACGTTGTGAGGAATAGAGTACTAATCCGGATGACAATAGCACCATTAGCGTCATAATGGGTAGAGATTCCCTGAACGCACCGTGCGGTTCGTTGCCAACCAGAAAAAGTTGCAGTATATAGTAAGCAATGACCGAATAAATGACTTTCCGCCATTTGTTAGGTTCCATGGCAATCATGGCAATAAAATTGTAGGCGATGTAGCTGCTCAATAGCCAGGGTGTCAGGGAAATCATGACGGGTTTTGTGAGTTCTTCCGGAAATAAACGGATGTTGTAATAAAGGAACAAGCCGATATACAGGAGATTGCTTAAAGTCAGCAAAATAAGTCCGAATCCCGCCATGCCTGAAATCAGTATGTTGTTTTTTTCCGGCAGATGCAATGTCAGCCGGATGCGTTTCTGTATCACTTCAGGGACATATTGGGCAATACCGATGGCCAGAGCGGTGAGCAGGGGGATGTATAGGAATGAGGCGTAATAAATTACAGGCGGTTCGTCGTATAAAATACGCAGGAGTATTGTTTTGGCACCTGTTAAAGTGATTTTGTTTTCTACGGCAATGAATATATACAGTATGGTGGCCGTCCCCAGTAACAGAGTTCCCAAAAAGGCCCAACGGGTTTTGAGCCATTCTTTATAAAATAAGTGTAAAAAATATCTTTTCATCATTTGAATCGCTTCCAGTTAGTATTTGCCGGTGAGACCGATAAAGGCATCTTCAAGGGTCATCGGTTGTTCTTTGAAGTTCCGGTATGCAATGCCTAGGTTTTCCAGTAGTTGTCTGACTTCGTTTTCGTTTCCGTAAGTATAGAATTCATAGTGGTTACGCAAATGTTCTACATTCACTGCTAACGGATGGTCTTTTAATTCTATGTCGTCTCTGTCCAGTTCAAAGGTAAATTCTTTAAATCGGGTGGTGAAGTCCCGTACAGGGCTTTGAACCAATACGCGGTTATAGTCCATGATTAGGATGTCATCAATCAGGCGTTCCATATCCTGGATAATGTGTGAAGTCAGGAAAACCGTTTTCTTTTCAGCTTTGGCATATTCGCGCATATAATCGATAAACAGGCGGCGGTAGCCGGGGTCGAGTCCTAATGAAAAATCGTCCAAAATCAGCAAATCCGGGTCCTGTGCCAGAATCAGTCCTAAGGCCACCTGAGCACGTTGGCCGCAGGACATGGTGGAGATTTTTTGGTGAGGAGTGATTTTCAGTTTATTAATCAAATTGAAATAAGCGTCCCGTTTCCAGTTGGGGTAAAAACCGGAGTAGAATTTTTCTATCTGGCGGACATTCATAAAGGAGTATTGTACATGTCCTTCAATCAGATAGCCGATGCGCCGTTTGGTGGCCGGGGACAGGTGCTGTGTATTTTCCCCGTAAATCAGGCATTGGCCGGAACGGGGTTCCAGAAAGCCGTTCAGGATGTTGATTGTGGTACTTTTTCCGGCTCCGTTTTTTCCCAGTAAACCCAATATCCTGCCTTCGGCCACGTTGATGTTCAGATTTTCGTATACCAGTTTTTTCCCGTAATAATGGGTGAGATTGATGCATTGTATGACGTAGTTCAGTTCCATAATTTGTATGATTAGCATTTAATAAAATCTTTTCCTATACCCGGGATTGCGTCCGGGTATTCATTAACCGTATCACCAGTTATGGTGTTATAAATGTGGATGGTGGTGGTATTTTTTTGTTTGTTATACAGATAAACAACGGTATATCCATCTGCATCTTTCAGACCTGTACCACCGATTAGCGGGAAAATTTCCATAATCTCATATTCAGTCGGAAAACTTTTGAATGGAACAGGGTCCGGATTGAAAGAGGTAATGTTCAGGTAATCGAATTTATAGATGGCGTGTTTAGTGACATAGAAGCCGTAGCGTTGTGAGAAAGCTCCGAACCAGGCGATGGCTTCTTCTGCGACTTGCCGGGGTAAAGGGATGGTTTTATTCCAGACCGGAACTCTGAAAGCCGTACCGGCATAGGTAACGTGGAATTCGTAAAGGTTATAACTGTTGTTTTCTTTTCCGATGAGATATATGTTGTATGGTTTTTTGGAAGCCAGCCCCGTGCTTTCGGTGAACATGCCACAAATGCTGTCCAATTTGAAAGCTGTACCTTCTTTGGTTAGGATTTGTTCTTCTTGCTGGTTGTATTCGTGAAAACAAGAGATGGTATTGTTTTTATACCGGATAATGTTTGCTTTTTTATATCTCATGAATTGTTTGGAAGCCAGGATTTGAGCGACTTGTTCACTTTTCAGGTAGGTTTTGTCGTCGAAAATCAGCAGTCTTTTTTCTGTACCGTTGAAAGTGTACAGTTTGTCATTCATTACCAGAAAGCGGGTACCTCCTTCACAGTAGCGGACAGAGTGGAAATTCAGATTGGTTTCTTCTCCCAAGTATATGCGTCCCCGGATTGGAGATACAATTTCTCCGATGGGCAGATTGAAATCGGCTTCATCGTTGTCTTTCAGCAGACTGATGGTGAAGCCGTAGCCCGGAGCTTGATCAGTGAATATTGCCAGTTCCGATTTAGAGGTCATTGCTCCCCGGAACTTTCCGCCGATTGGCTGGTCAGCTCCGTTAACCATAGCATTCATGCCGGTGGTCAGACGTGTGAATGCTTCCGGTTTTCCCTGTAATGATATCCAGTCGATACCGTTTGTTGTTTCATAGACGGCAATGTAGGCCGGGGTCAGATTGGAATAGACTTCGATGCTGAAGGTTTGCCTGTATTCCAAACCGTTGACTGTGTTCCGCACGATGAGGACACCCGGAATCGTGATTTTGTTTTCATAGTCCTTCGGGCGCGTAATCAGCCAGTTCAGGTTTTGTTCTTTTCCGACCGTGTCTTTACCGATTATCCAGCGACAGACATAGTTTGCTGCATGGCTGTCCGGAGTATAGGTGATTACGGGTTCCAGTTTCAGAGTGTCCCCCATATAAAGAATATGGCTGTTTCCCTCTTCGGGCTGTAAGCCTGTTACGGACAAAACGTGTTCAAAATCGCGAGTGGCCAGGCTGTCTTTGTCGTCGAGACAAGAGACATGGAGCAGGAGCATAACTGTGGAAATAAAATAAAGTTTCTTTTTCATCATCAACCTCCTTTGGTTATTCATCGAAAAAAATCCGGTTGTTGTTTTCGTCATATTCTTCATGGTTTGCAAACCATTGTGTAGCCAACTGTATCCAGTAGTCTACAATGACACTGTTGCCGGGGTCGGACCATTCCGGGTCGGTAATTTTACTGATTTCCAGAAATTTGATACATTTCCGGGGATGATAGGTGAATTTGGACAGTTTGGAATTTCCGGTCCAGAACAGGGGAGGAGTATTTACGTTTTTTATAAAATCTATTTCAATGAATTGCAATTCTTTCACTCCCGTTGAGAAGGTTTCGTTGGGAAGCAGTTCCAGGTAAATTTTATAATCATCTGTTTCATTTAACGCACTTACGTGGATGGTGAGCGGAATACTGTCTTCTGCCAAACCTTTGCGGAAGGTTTGGATAGTATCGAGGGAGTAATGTACACCGGCTTCCACCAGTTTTGATTTTCCGGGGTTTAGTCTTACCCGGTAGGTGCGGTCGTTGTCATAATCAATCAGACCAGATAACCGGACCGGGATATACAGAATGTAGTCGTTTGCTCCAACTCCCAGAAAATAGGCATTGAAAGAATAACTTTCCGGGTATTTTATTTCTCCGAATTCTCCTTTCAGGATATTCAAGGCATTATAGGTGGTGTCGACTTGTAGGATGTCCTTTTCCTGACAGGCGGACAACAGGAAAAGACTCCATATAAGCGGGTAAATGATTTTCATTGTGTCTTTATTTAATTGTTACGGCTTGTTCCGAAGTCTATTTCGTATTGTGGCAACGGAAATGTATAGTATTTAGGGTCTATGGGTATGGTGGTACCTAAATAATTGCCATTATCGACGGCATTTTTGTTGGTTCGTTTATAGTACCAGAATAATTGTCCCTCGCCTCTGAATTCACAGATGTATTCGTGGGTAATCTCATGAATGATTTCTGTTGTTGTTGCGTTCAGGGGTATTTCTGTCGTTTTTCTGTGTTGTTTGAAAGTATTCAGGATATTCCGGGCATCATCGTTTATGGACGGCTCGTTGAGTACGGCCTCGCAAGCTATCAGGTACATTTCGCCGAGTTTTAGCATGGGGGCCAGGGGAGCTGTATATTTATCGCTATTTCCGGTGTTGGACGAACGTTTGTATTTAATCAGGTTAATCTTGCCCAACTGGTTGCCGGCATGCCATGCGTTCAGCCGTAAATCCCCGGAGGTATAACAGTTGGTAGACAGGATGAAATCGTAAGACAATCCTTCATATCTTATCCGTGAGATTTCGGGAATGTTTTCGGTGTACAGACCGAATAATAATTCCGGCATGAACAGGCGGTCGGATTTGAGTTCATTGCCATACAAGTCGGTTTCTATAATTTCATTTTCTTCAATGAAACGGAATTTTCCGCTGTTTATGACCATACAGGCATTGTCGTATGCTTTGCGGTAATCTCCCCGGTAGAGGTATATCCGGGCCATTAGTCCGCATATCGCATAGTAGTTCATGCGTTGATTGCGGTCGTAATTCAGGTATTTGTTCCGGAAGGATTTTCCGGTAATAGGGTCTGTGTTTTGAAGCAATTCCCGGGCTTCTGTCAGGTCGTTCAACAGGAAGTCCAAAATTTCGTCGGTTTTAAAAGATGTGCCTATATTTAGTCCGAAATCGGTTTTATAGGGTACTTTTTTTGAGTCCGGGTCAACACCCCGGGATTCGTTGAACATTCTGACCAGGTCGAAATACATATAAGCCCTTAGGCCGAGAGCTTCTCCGAGAAGAATTTCTTTGCCTCCGGTTTCGAAAAGATGACGTTCTTCTTCCCGGAGGTGGGAAATCAGCAGATTGCAATTTACGATGTTGTTATACATTTTGCTCCACACTTTCAGCAGGTTGTTCTCAGCGTCTTTGGTGGTGTAATCAAAGTTTTTCCATTTTTCCCGTTCCGGTTCGTTTTCATTGATAGAATATTGTTGTCCGAGTGGTTCCGTCAGGGTAAGTGTCAGGTTTGCTCCGTAAAGTTCTGCAGAGCCCATGTTGATATAGATGCCTGTTAATGAGGATTGGTAACCATTAGCGGTTTCGAACATTTCTTTTTCATCGACTTCGGATTTTGGCAGAACATCCAGCCATTCTCCGCAGGATATGAGTAAAAGCCCGCTTAATAATATCAGAATATATGATTTAGTATTCATCTGTCTTGGGTTTAAAAGTTTATCTGAGCTGCGAAATGAATGGTACGTGCGAAAGGATACGACAGGCCCCGTTCTTGCCTGATGGTGGAAATGTAAAACAGGTCGTTCATGGTGGCTGAGAGTCTCAGCATGGAGATGAAATTCTGTTTCAGCTTTTCGGTGGGCAGGGTGTAGCTTAGCCGTAAGGAATTCAGACTGAGCATGTGTTCTTTCTGGACAAACCGGGAGGTGGACCGGGTTGGCGAGGTGTCTTTGATACTTTTATAGCGGGCTACGTCTCCCGGTCTTTTCCAGCGTTCGGTCAAAGCCCGGCGGTCGTTGTTTTTCATGTTGTTGACTCCTTCTATTTTTTCGTGCAAGGTATAGTTATATTTGTCTGCACCGGTGGAGTAATGGAAACTGCTGCCCAAGTCCCACGACCTGTATTTCAGATTGAAGCCGAAATAACCTTCCAGGTCTGCTTCTTTGCATCCAACAGGAATTTGTTCGTCCGGATTCCAAGTGAAAGTCTGTTCTCCGTTTTTGGTCAGGAATATTTCTTTTCCGGTTCCCGGGTCTATTCCCAGGCTTCTCACTGCGTAAATGGTGTTCATGGATTGTCCTTCTTCGAACAGGAATACATTTACGTTTTCTTTCTCTGCTTTTTTTCCCACCATATCGTTGTATTTTTTCAGTGCTTCCGATATGCGTTTGATTTTATTGGTGTTGTGGGAACCGTTCAGATTCAGGGTCAGCATCCAGTCTTTTGTCCTGACGGGTGTAATGGTCAGGCTGAAATCAATTCCGTTGTTGGTCAGGTCTCCCATATTGGTTTTATAAGTTTCAAAACCGATGGAAGGAGCAATGGAAATATCGGTCAGATTGCCTTTGGTGATGTTGTTGTAATAGTTCAGGTCCAGATTGATGCTTCCTTTCAGCAAATTAAATTCGATGCCGATGTTGCGGTTCAGTGTTTCCTGACATTTCAGGTTGGGATTGCCCAGGGAGGTTATGGAAGCTCCTGAAAACGGACCATAGGTCGGTCCTAACCAGGAATACAGGCTCATGGCCTGATTCAGTGTGAAATTTTGGTTGCCGATGGTTCCGATGCTTGCCCGGACGGCCAGATTTTGAATAAAATTCTGATTTTCCATAAATTTTTCCCGGGAGATATTCCAACGGATACCGACGGACCAAAACGGGGTTGTCGGCTGATTCCGTCCGAACAGGGAAGAACCGTCGAGTCGTCCTGTCAAATCGAGCAGATAACGATTGTCAAAAGAATAATTCAGATTTGAGAAAGCTCCGGCACTGCGGATGGTGTTTTCTGTACCGGCAGGGCGGCTATATTGTTTGAATTGAACGGCATAGGAAAGGTGGGTGAGGGCGTCGTTCATAAATCCGGTGACGGCATATGAGTCGCTCCGGTTGTCCTGTTGTTTTAGTTCTCCGCCTATAATCCCCTGAAACAGATGTTTGTTTCTGCTTAATGTATATGAAATGATAACATTTCCACTGAGGACAAGGCCGGATGAATTGCTGAGGTTATATTGTCCCCGACTGAATAATACGTCCGGCTCATTGACCGTGTTGTCGTTGTCTTTGATATAGTAGTAGCTCATCGGTGACAGATAGGCATCGGTGCGGTTGGTTTCATTGCTGATTTTAAAGTTGCCTTTCAGTCTCAGGCCGGAAATTAATTCCCAGTTGATTCCCAAATTATTGTAAAAATCAAGATTTTCACTGGTTGTGAAACTGCTGAGGTATTTAGCCTCATACACGGGGGATAGCTGAAAATCGTTAATACCGAGACTCATGTCTGACGGAGCGACATTTTGCAGGCTCAGGGTTCGGTAATATTTCCCGTTTTCATCTTTTTCCCGGTGATAGGGTAAAGCTTGGGTGTAATTACTGAAAGAACCGTAGGGAGATTCCTGGCTGGTTACGCGGCTGAAGTGTAAATCGTTGGTGATGTTCAGTTTTTTGTGTTGGTACAATAATTTGGTTCCGGCACTAAACTGATTGCGTTCCGAACCTTTCATCACTCCTTTGGTACCTCCTCCGCTCAGGTTGATTTGATAGCGCAGATTTCCAGTTTCTTTATTTTGTTTTTTTACGCTTCCTTCAATGAACAGGGAGTGACGATGTTGAAAAGAAACCTGCAAAGGTTTGGAGAGCCAGTAGGTATTTACTCCGGACATAATTTCTTTCCGGATGACATTGTATGAATTGAGTTTGTTTCCGGCATCTTCCCCTGGGACAGAGGCATCGAAAACTCCGGCCTGACGCTGAAATTCCAGTACTTCCTCAGCGTTCATCAGGTTGTAGGAGCTCAGGTCCGGTATTTGCAGGCTGCCGTTAAAAGTGTAGCTGATTTGTAATTTGCCGGTTTCCGGGTTTCTGCTTTCGATGACAATGACGCCGTTTGCTGCGCGTGAACCGTAGATGGCTGCGGCTGATGCGTCTTTGAGAATGGTGACGCTTGCGATGCGGTTCATGTCGAGGTCGTATACTTTTTCAACACTGATTTCGAAACCGTCGAGGATAAAAACCGGAAGGCTGGTAACCGTTTTCAGATTGCTTTCGGAGATTTCCGGAAAGCTGTTCTGGCCCCGGATTTCTATACGTTCTGGAATCCGGTTCGGGTCAGAACCGTATATTCCCCGTTCGTCAATCACTTTAAAGGAAGGGTCGAAAACTTTCAGGGCATCAAAAAAATGGGTGTTATTGATGTTTCTTAAATCATCTCCGTTAACGACAACGGCGGTTCCGGTAAAACTGTTTTTGGCTTTCGGATAGTAGCCGCTTGCAATGACGGTTTCCATTTCCAGGATTTCCGGTTCCAGTTTAATCTGTACGTTTGTTTTACCGTTGAGTTTTACTGTCAGGGATTTGTAACCGATAAAAGAAAACAAGAGTTCATCTTGTAAGGAGGTTACCCGGATGTTAAAATTTCCTTCTTCATCGCTGACGCTACCGACACTTTGAGCACCGAGCAGCCGGATGGTGGCCCCTGGAAGAGGCTGTCCTTTTTCGTCGTTCACAGAACCTGTGATTTTGATGTTCTGGGGTTTGCCGTGTGCGGCAGCAATGTCGTTGGCAACGGAAATGACAATGGTATTATTGATGATTTCAAAATCCAGTTCCAACGGGGTGAGTAATTGCCTCAAAGCTTCTTTCAGAGGTTGGTCGGAAATTGAGACGGAAATGTTTTTGTGAGTATTCACCTTTTCCTCGTTATAAAAGATTTTATATCCGGATTGCCGTTTAATTTCCTGAAGAACTTCCCGGAGAGATTGCTGACGGAAACGGAGTGTCAGGTTTTTCTGGGCCTGGGTTTCCAGATTTAACAGCAAACATCCGCACAGAATCAGAGAGAACAGAATTGTTTTCAGGTATCTGGCCGATTTTATACAGGGTTGTTTATTCATGTGTTATTGTTTGAGTTTGAATTTAGTTTACTGATAATCCGTTAGCCGGAATCGGTAAAGTATATTTTGTCGCCGGCATATCGAACTGTTTCCCGTCGTAGCGGATGAGTTGAGTATCATTCATGCGTTTGTGAAAAAAGAACAATTGTCCTTCTCCATAGAATTCGCGGTGGTATTCGGCCCGGATTTCTTCAGCCAGTCTGGCTTTTGTGAGGGTTCCGGTGTTTTTCAAATCTTTAATAAAGTCAATATCGCGATTGTTCTGCAATTCGATGACCCATTCTGCTGCCTCGTTTGTACGGTTGAGTTCGTTGAGAGCTTCTGCTGCAATCAGGGCTACTTCTCCCAGTTTTATAAACGGGATGCGTACGGGCAGTTCTTTGGTTTCACTGGTTGTCGATGTATAACCGGATAGTAACGATTCCCTGGAAAATTTCTCCGACAGGATAAAACGGTCTGTTGTGTTGGCTTTGAGTTGAAACCAGTCCCGGTACCGGGTGTCTTTGGCAGAGGGATAGATGATTTTAAAACTCTGACAGGTTTCAATCTGCCGCTCCCCGAACATGTTTTCGGCCACCTGAGTCAGGCCGGTCGGACCGGAAGCGATTCCGAAAATGTGTTCCCGGGAAAAACTTTTGTCGCTGTTGTATTTTCCCGGACCGAAATAATAAAAGACTTGGTAGGAAGGATTCATTTGCCGAATGTGATGAAAGGTTGTGTCGGCATAGTTGTATGCCTGCTGATATTCTTTTTTATACAGATAAATTCGTGCCAGTTCGGCAGTCACGGCGTAATAATTCATGTGGAATGTCCGGAGTTTCCGGGAGAGTTTGCCGGGTTGCTCGTCGCTATTGTTGTATGCGCTAAACAGAGGGTCGGTTTTATACAGAAGTTTTGCGGCGTGTTTCAAATCGTGGATGATGTATTCCAGTAACTCACCGGTAGAGAGGGCCGGTCCTGTTTCCGAACCGAAGGTTGTCATATAGGGCATACCCTTAAAGGAAGGAGCGACGGACGGGTGGGGATGAAACATCCGGAGGAGTTCGAAATGCAAGGCTCCCCTTAAGGCATAGAGTTCGCCGGTGATGATTTCCCGTTGACCGGTGAAATTAAAAACAATCTCTGTGGCAATGATGTGTTCCAAGGTTTTATTGCAGGCAGCAATGGCGTTGTACATATCCCGCCAGATATCGTGAATCATTTTTTGATTTTCAGGGGTGGAATAGTCGTAAGCTGTTAAAGACTTACTGATTTCATCGTCCGGAACGAAATTCTGTGCCATGAATTCCAGGGAAGAGACAGAGAGTTGTTCTCCATAAAGAGTGTTTTCCCGCAATTGGGTATATATGCCGGCCAGGGCGTTCAGGAAAGCAGTTTCGTCGGAAAAGAGTTGTTCTTCACCGATATTGCCTTGTGGCTGTGCGTCAAACCAGTCGTTGCAGGAACTTAATATCAGGACGAGGAATAAATATATGGATTTGTTCATAAGTAGTCGTTTAAAAAGTTGCTCTTAAAGATACGGTTATTGTCCGGGCGAAAGGATAAAGCAATCCCCGCTGGTAGTTGGCCGAACAGTAGTGAAACAGTTGATTTCCGGTGAGATAGATGCTGCATTGCTGCATGTGTAATTTAGCGGCAGTTTCGGGAGTAAATTCATATCCGGCCCGGACGGTTCCTAAACCTGTTTCGTTCCGTTTTTCAACAAAGAAATGTCCCTGCTTTATATCTGGTTGGCTGAGTATCCGCCGGTCCATGTTATAGGCCGGATTTCCCAATAATGTATTTGCTAATGTGGAATTGTAGATTTTTCCGCCTGTACTGTAATAAAAATGTGTGTTCAGATGCCATTGTTTATAAGAGAATTGAAAACCGAAAGTTCCTTTTAATTTAGGTGTGGTTGTTCCTGCTGCGATAACATTTTGCCAGGAATCCTCATAGTTACGGCTTTTTTTCTGATTGACAGATAGTGTTTTGTCTGCTGTATAAATCGGAACGATATATAGGGTATTGACAGACTCTCCCTGCCGGAGCAGAGTTGGGTATAAAATTTTATCGGATTGTTGTTTGCCGGCATTTTGGTTATAAAGGTTTGCAAAATAGGCGGGTACTGCTGTGATTTTATTCTGGTGGTGCACTCCGTTGGTAAAGACATTCAGGCGGAATCCGTCTTTCTGTCCGAGAATCTTTACGGATAAGGAATATTCGATGCCGTTGTTCCGGATGCGGCCGCCGTTGCCGGGCATATGGTCAAATCCGGTGGCTAAGGCTGCGGGGACAATTACCGGAAGATTGCGGGTGGTGTTGTCGTAATATTGGATTCCCAGTATTACTCCGTGGGTTTCTGCCTGTAAGGTGATATTTTTATTTTGTGTAGTGCTCCATTTTAGGGAAGGATTGTTCAGGGAGTTGATTTTTGCTCCGAGCAGATAATAATTGTATATGTATTCATTTCCGATATTATAACTGTAGGTCAGGGTATGGGCACTTGAGGTGAAACCGATATCACCGCTGCTGCCGATAGCTGCCTGCAATGTCAGCCGGTTAATGCTCCGTTTGTCTTTCAGAAATTTTTCCCGGTGTATATTCCATGCTACTGAACCTCCGTAAAAACCGGCCCGGCATTTTTCCGGTGCCAGTAGGGAGGATTTGTCTACCCGCATTTGGAGGCGGACTTCGTAGCGTTTATCGAAATTGTAACGGGCTGATAAGATTCCGCTTAACATCCGGTCGTGGTCTTCCTGTGCATCCGGTTTCTGTGAAGTATCGTAGGACGTGGCGAAGGAGATAAAGCTCATCCGGTCGATTGGAATACCTGTTCCGGCATATGTGTCGTAATCATATTTTCCCTGAAAAACATTCAGACCGATGTTGGCTCCGAATTCCGAGCGTATATAAGATTGGTTATAAGAAAGATTGGCCTGTCCTTCGAGGGTGAGCCGGTTGTTGTGGGTGATTTCATATACTCCGGCATTTTTATTTTCGTTGGAGGATGATTTTGAAAATACATAGGATTCCGGTGAAAGGTAGAAATCATTTTGTGCATGGTCGCGTATAAAGATAAATCTGCCATTTAAGCGAAAGTGATTCAGAAAGGAATAGCCCGCCGTGAAATTGTTGTAAAGGTGTATGGACTCCTGTTTTGAAAAGGAGCTCAGGGAAGTTTCGAACAGTGGATTTGCCTGTTCGTTGAAACTGTTTTCTCCCAATGAGTTATACAGTAATCCTTCTGCGTCTTGTCCGGCAAAATAGGGATTTAGCATGCTATAATAGGAGAAACTGCCATAGGGAGATGCCTGGGCGTGGATTTTATCGATACTGATGCAGTTGGATAAGGTGAATGAGCGGTAGCGGTATTCCAGGTAAGCGTCGCCGCCGTAAATGTCCCGTTTGGATTTTTTCATAACACCTTTCGCTCCGGGTGCAGCCCGTAATGTGAATTTATAACGGATAAACTCGTCTCCTCCATAGACGTCGATTTTGTGCCGGTGGCTGAAAGCGGTTTGAAGCGGTACTTTCAGCCAGTTTGTGTTTATTCCTCCGGCTATTGCGTTTTCCCTTTCCCTAAGCCATTGTTGCAGTTGTTGTTGAGTTTCCGGTTCTTGTGACTGATATAGGCCATGTTCTTTTTCCAGTTCCAGTTTTTCTGTCGCATTCAGAAGATTCCAGCTACTGAGATCTGCCCGTTTGAAAGAGCCGTCGAAACTGTAAGAAAGACGGATAGGACCGGAGGTCGGGCGGATGGTCCGGATTTCAATTGCTCCGTTGCTTCCCCGCAAACCGTATGGGGTTAATGTTGCTGCGTCTTTGCGGATGGCGAGTTCTGCTACTTCGTTGATGTTCAGGTCCCGGATTCTTCGGGCGTCGACTATAGCGTTGTCCAGGATAAATACAGGCTGTGCAGATTGTGAAGGCCAGTGGTGACTGCCTCTTAAATTTATACCGTCCGGAATATGATTGGGGTCAGAACCGTATGACTCTTCGTCACTTTCTGAAAGTGAGGGCTCCAGTTGTTTTATGGCCTCCCAAAGATTGACAGGGTTTATTTGCCGGAGGTCTTCCCCGGAAAAAATTCTGTCGGCACTGACCTCCTGCCTGGACTGTTCATTTTGCTGAGCCTGAAGACTTTGTCCTGCCGACAGGACAAGAAAGAGAACGGCCAGGAAGAGCTGTATATATTGCGGATGATGAGTCCTGTTTGTGATTGTTTTTTTCATAAATTTTAGCGTGTCGGTTTTAATAATTTGTTGGTTTTGGTTGCTGGTTTAAACCAGGATTTTTGAACTTTTCAGAATCCGGAATATGTTGTCAATGTGGTTATTTTTATCGTGAGTTTTAATTTTTTTTGCGGGACGGGTTAAGTAGAGGTATTCTCCCATATTGTATAAAATTTGGATGCTGTTTAATTATTTTCGGAACAAATGTAATATAATTCGGGAGTAATTCTTCTTTTATAAAATAGGGAAATAATCATTGGTAATCACCGGATTCAGGCAGAGGTGATTTTTACTTGTGTTGTGTATTGCGAAAGGATTCCCGTTTTTAAGGTTAATTTTTATAAAAAAGTGGAGTAAAGTGGTGAAAAGTGGGAAATATTTCCTAATTTTACATCATCAATTCAGGTCTGTCTCTTATGAAATGTGTTGTATTGTAAAATATTGTTGAACAGATGGTTAGACAGATGGTTCGTATCGGGTGAATAAAAAATTGAGATGAATATGTCTTCTTTTATCGGGGATTATACTTGTAAGGCAGATAATAAATGTCGTGTTGTAGTACCGTCTTCTTTCCGGAAAGTGATGGCGGTGTCGCAACAGTCGCTATTTGTCCTGCGTAAAAATGTTTTCGAAAAATGTATTGACATGTATCCGATGGATGAGTGGGAAAAGATGATGACTGGCTTGAATGAGAGGTTGAATCGTTTTAATGCTAAGCATGTTGCTTTTTTGAGGGAGTTTTGCCGGGGGACACAAGAGGTGGAGATGGATGCTAACGGACGTATTCTTTTGCCCCGAAAAATGCTTGAAGAAGTTGGTATCCAAAAAGAAATGGTTTTGGCAGCTCAGGATGCTATGATACAAATATGGGATGCGGATACCTATGACAAGGTGGCGTTGTCTCCCGGAGAATTAGGCGAGTTGGCCGGAGAGATTTTGGGGAACGGATGATTTTTAAATTTAAAGGATAGGATTATGTCAGAATATCATATACCGGTGTTATTGGACGAGTCGGTTTCGGGATTGAATATACGGCCGGGAGGAGTGTATCTGGATCTGACATTCGGAGGAGGGGGACATTCCGGGGAAATACTCCGGCGGATGGATGCCGACAGTTGTCTGATAGGGTTTGACCAGGATGAGGATGCAATGGCTAATCTGCCTGAAGATAAGCGTTTTATTTTTGTCAACCATAATTTCAGATATTTGCATAATTTTGTGCGTTATTATGGGTATGAAGAGGTGGATGGAATATTGGCAGATTTAGGTGTTTCCTCTCATGAATTTGATGAAGCAGACAGAGGTTTTTCTTTTCGTTTTGATTCGGAGCTTGATATGCGGATGAATCAGAGGAGTAAGCTGACGGCTGCTGTAGTGCTTAATACTTATGAACCAGAGCAATTGGTTGCTGTTTTCAAAAATTACGGGGAAGTAGAAAATGCCCGTCGCCTTGCCGATTTGATTGTGAAGAGAAGGGGAAATTCGGAAATCAGGACTTCTGAGGATTTTATGCAGGTAATAGCTCCCTGTGTTCCGAAACTAAAGGAAAAAAAATATCTGGCAAAGGTTTATCAGGCATTGAGAATAGAGGTGAATGGAGAGCTGGAAGCGTTGAAGCAGATGATGCAGCAAGCCATGGTGGTGTTGAAACCCGGAGGCCGGTTGGTGGTGATTACTTATCATTCATTGGAGGACCGGATTGTGAAGAATTTCCTGAAATCAGGGAATGCGGAAGGGAAAATGGAGAAAGATTTATTGTTCGGACATGTCAATCATAATTTTGAATTGGTGAACCGTAAGGTAATAGTGCCTTCGGAGAAAGAGGTTGAACAGAATCCGAGAGCCCGTAGTGCAAAGTTAAGAATTGCTGAAAAAGTGAAATAGAGAGATACTATAACATTGATTTGAGGGTTATGGCTAATGAAGATTTTGATGCAGATGCAGCTACTGACACGCAAGAGCAGGAGAGACCGGGGGAATTCAGGACGGGTGCTTCTGTGAAAAGTGTACTGGAAGGTAGTCTGCTGGCAGAGAAGTTACGTCGGAACATTTGGTTTGTACTTTTTGCCACGTTGTTGGGAATCTTATACATCACTAACGGATACTCGACAGAGAAGCTTCATCGGGAGAAGATTGCTTTGGAGAAGGAGGTAAAGGACCTGAGATTTGAATCGATAACCAAAGCTGCCGATCTGATGTTTATCCGTAAACAATCCGAGGTTATTAAACGAATAAAAGCCGAAGGATTAAATTTAGAAGAAAGTAAAGAACCACCGGTAAAATTGTACAGGAAATAATATGGCAATACAGGATGACATAACATGGCGGACAGTAATTGTGTATGCTGTTATTGTTTTGTTTGGTTGTCTTATTGTGGGCAAAGCTGTGGTGGTCATGACGGTAGAAGGGAAAAAATGGAGGAGTAAAGCTGCGGCAAGCGAGCCTGCACGTCCTGTTGTTATTCCGCCTAACCGGGGGGATATTTGTGCGGATGACGGACGTATTTTAGCCACTTCCGTCCCTTTTTATGAGTTGCGTTTTGATCCGCTGGCCGTGAAGAATAAAATATTTCAGGAACAGATAGATAGTCTGGCTTACCGGCTTTCCGCTTTTTTCCGGGATGGTAGTAAAGAGTTTTATAAAAATAAGTTGGTCAGTGCGCGGAAAGGGAAACATCCGAATCGTTATTTGCTTTTGAACCGGGAAAAAGTCAATCATACAGAATTGAAATGTATCCGTGAATTTCCGATTTTCCGGTTGGGAAAAAATAAAGGAGGTTTTCAGGCGGTTGTTTATAATAAACGCATTCAGCCTCATAAGAATCTGGCTGTTCGTACCATAGGTTATTTGAATGAATCAAAAGACGGAGTATTGGAGGGACGGGTTGGGCTGGAAGCTGCTTTTGAGAGTGAATTGAAAGGTGAAAATGGTTGGGGGATAAAAAGGATGATGTCCGGTACGTGGATGGTGCTGACAGAAAAAGAACCTGTTGACGGACATGATGTTATTACTACCATTGATGTGGATTATCAGGATATTGTCCAGCATGCTCTGAAAAAACAGTTGGAAAAAAGCGAGGCTACTCATGGAACGGCTATTTTGATGGAAGTAAAGACCGGTGATATAAAAGCGATTGCTAATCTGGCCAGGGATAAGAATGGGGAATATGTAGAAAACCAGAATTTTGCTATTAATGGTGCAGGGGAGCCCGGTTCTGTCATAAAGGCTGCGTCAATGATTGCTTTATTGGAAGACGGGTATGTCACTCCGCAGGATACGATAGATTTAGGGACAACGGGGGTATACAAATTTTATGACCGTGAGATGAGGGAATCACATGGTGGATTGGGGAAAGTGACTGTTACTCAGATGTTGGAAAAGTCTGCTAACGGAATTTCCAGATTGGTATTTGAGCATTATAAGGAACATCCGGAGAAGTTTGTAAATCGCTGGTATGCGATGGGATTAGATAAAAAAGCGGGTATTTGTTTGCCGGGAGAGGCGGTTCCTTATATTAAATATCCGAAAGATAAAACTTGGACCGGGATTACCTTACCTTGGATGAGTATCGGGTATGAATTGAAAATTACGCCGTTGCAGCTTTTGGCATTTTACAATGCGATTGCAAATGACGGACAACGGATGCGTCCGCGTCTGGTGAAAGAAATCCGTAACCGGGGAGAAGTCATAAAGTCTTTTGAGCCGGAAGAAATTGGCGGGAGAATATGCAGCCGGAAAACGTTGAATGAAGTCAGGGAGATGTTGGAATGTGTTGTAAAGAACGGTACTGCCCGAAATATTTACACTTCGAAATACCGCATTGCCGGAAAGACAGGTACAGCCCGGCTGACAAACAATTCCGGGGGGTACGGAGGCGGTTGCTACCGGGCCAGTTTCGTCGGATATTTTCCGGCAGAACAGCCGTTGTATTCTTGTGTTATTGTTATTGATAATCCTTCCAACGGGTATTATGCGACTACTGTATCGGCTCCTGTATTTCGTGAGATAGCTGATAAAGTGTATTCTATGGCTTATGTTCAGCATGGAAAGTCTGAGTATGAAACCGACCGCTCTTTGCCGGTATGTAAAGACGGCTTAAAGCGTGATTTTATGACTGTTTTTAATGGCCTGAATATGAAATTGGATGGTTTATGTGATGTCCGGGAAACGGATTGGGTTATTACAGCAAGTAATGAAGCGGAAAATGTGGTGGTAAAACCCAGGCGTATTAATTATTCAGTTGTACCCAATGTCCGGGGGATGGGACTGAGGGATGCGTTGTATGTGTTGGAAAATTCCGGATTGAAGGTAGAGGCTTCGGGTACCGGGATGGTGCAAAAACAGTCTGTCCGGGCTGGAAGCGAAGTATCCCGGGGAACTTTTGTACAAATAGAGTTAAGATAAAATATATCATGTCGGATAGCAGGAAAATGAAATCATTAAAAGAATTATTGACCGGGGTAAACACGAAAAAAGTGTACGGAAACATTGAAGTCAATGTGGAAAGGGTACATTTTGATTCGCGTAAGATAGAGAAAGGAGATTTGTTTGTTGCTCAGCGTGGTGTCCATGCTGATGGCCATGCTTTTATAGAAAAAGCAGTGTCGATGGGGGCAGGGGTGATTGTTTGCGAAGAGTTGCCTGTTCATTTGGATGAAAATGTTACTTATGTTGTGGTGGCTGATTCTTCGTTTGCGTTGGGGATGATTGCATCGAATTATTATGGAAATCCTTCCCGATTGCTGAAACTTGTGGGGGTGACCGGTACTAACGGAAAGACGACAACCGCAACATTGTTGTATGAATTGGCGCGTTTGGCCGGACATAAAGCGGGGTTATTGTCTACGGTTTGCAATTATATCGGTGAGGAGAAATTGCCGGCTACTCATACCACACCAGATGCTCTGGCCATTCATGCATATATCCGCCGGATGGCAGATGCCGGTTGTGAATATTGTTTTATGGAGGTGAGTTCACATGCTATTCATCAACAAAGAATTGCAGGTCTGGATTTTGACGGAGCGGTTTTTTCGAACATAACACACGATCATCTGGATTATCACAAGACTTTCAGGGCTTATATTGAAGCGAAAAAGGCATTTTTTGATGGTTTGCCTGTATGTGCTTTTGCACTGACAAATGCAGATGATAAAAACGGATTGGTCATGCTTCAGAATACAAAGGCACATAAGTTTACTTATTCATGCCGTACAATGGCTGATTTTAATTGTAAAATTGTTGAAAAGCAACTGGACGGAACATTACTGCAACTGGACGGAACAGAGGTCTGGACCAAATTTACCGGTGATTTTAATGCTTACAATATTCTTGCTGTATATGCGTCGGCTTGTTTGTTGGGGTTTGACAGAGATGACGTTCTGGGTTATATCAGTCGCCTGATTCCTGTTTCCGGACGTTTTGAAACGATTATTTCGCCTTCCGGAATTATGGCTGTTGTTGATTATGCCCATACACCGGATGCAGTGGAGAATGTGCTTTCCACAATCCGGGGACTGGTCCGGAAAAATAATATTGTCATTACGGTGGTCGGTGCCGGCGGAGACCGGGATAAGACAAAGCGGCCGGAAATGGCGGAGGCAGCCTGTCGTTACAGCGACCGGGTTATACTGACTTCTGACAATCCGCGTAGTGAGGAGCCGGAGGCTATTATCCGGGATATGTGGGCAGGTGTTCAGGCGGAGTATCAAAACAAGGTTTGTTCTATTACCGACCGTAGAGAGGCTATTCAAAAAGCGATTGCCATGGCTTCTTCCGGGGATATTATTTTGGTTGCAGGGAAAGGACATGAAGATTATCAGGAAATTAAAGGAGTGAAACATCATTTTGATGATAAGGAAGTGGTTCGCGAGTTTTTTGGTTTGTAATAAAAATAATTGAAATTGTATAGGCTATGTTTTTCCATTTATTTCAGTATTTAGAGGAGCTTAATTTTCCGGGTGCCGGAATTTTTCAATATATTACTTTCCGTTCGGCTTGTGCTATTATTTTATCTTTGGTCATAGCAACAGTCGGAGGAAAAAAGATTATCCGGATGTTGCAACGACAGCAAATCGGAGAAGAAATCCGGGATTTGGGATTGGCCGGACAGATGGAGAAAAAAGGAACTCCCACAATGGGGGGTGTCATTATTTTACTGGCAATTTTAGTACCTGTATTGTTGTTTGCCCGTCTGGATAATATTTATACCCAGTTGATGCTGATATCTACGGTATGGTTGGGAATTATCGGATTTGCAGATGATTATATCAAAGTTTTCCGCAAGCACAAGGAGGGATTAAAAGGCCGTTTTAAGGTAATTGGTCAGGTCGGTTTGGGATTAATTGTCGGTTTGACTCTTTATATGAGTGATGATGCCGTGATTCGTGAAAAAGCCGGATTGATGGATGTGGGGGTGACTACCAGTACGATTGATGAAGGTTTTTCACAGGAAGGGAGAATGCAGGTGCTGACGAAAGATATAAAATCGACTAAGACTACGATTCCGTTTTTTAAAGATAATGAATTCGATTATGCTTGGTTTACTTCGTGGGCAGGAAAGTATTCGGAAGGATTAGGTTGGATTTTATTTGTGATTATTACCATTTTTATCATTACAGCAGTGTCTAATGGAGCCAATCTTACGGATGGATTAGATGGTTTGGCAACGGGGACTTCGGCAATTATAGGAGCCACGCTGGGTATTTTGGCATACGTTTCGGGGAATATGGTTTATGCTGATTATCTGAATATAATGTATATTCCTCATTCCGGAGAATTGGTTGTGTATATATCGGCTTTTATCGGCGCAACCATAGGTTTTCTTTGGTATAATTCCTATCCGGCGCAAGTTTTTATGGGGGATACGGGAAGTCTGGCGTTGGGTGGAATTATTGCTGTTTTCGCCATTATTATTCATAAGGAGTTACTGATTCCTGCTTTGTGTGGCATATTTTTAATGGAAAATTTGTCGGTAGTGATGCAGGTGAGTTATTTTAAATATACTAAACAGAAATACGGAGAAGGCCAGCGTATATTTCTGATGGCACCTTTGCATCATCATTTTCAGAAGAAGGGAATTCCTGAACCGAAAATAGTAACCCGTTTTTGGATTATAGGGATTATTCTGGCGGTATTGACTATAGTGACACTGAAAATGAGATAAATAATTTTGTTTGATATGAAACTGGTTGTTTTAGGGGGGGGGGAAAGTGGCATCGGAGCTGCTTTGTTAGGAAAAAAATTAGGGTATGAGGTGTTTTTGTCGGATAAAGGTGATTTATCGGAAAACTATCGGGAGATATTGGTAAAGCAAGGATTGCAATTTGAAGAGGGGCAGCATACAGAAGAACGGATTTTTGCAGCAGATTTGGTTGTGAAAAGTCCCGGAATACCGGAAACTGTGCCGATGATTGTCAGATTGCGGGAACAAGGTATAGAGGTAATTTCTGAAATTGAGTTTGCCGGAAGACATACTGCCGCTAAATTTGTGTGTATTACTGGTAGCAATGGGAAAACGACAACGACTTTATTGGTTCATCACATATTCACCCATGCCGGAGTAGATGTCGGTTTGGCCGGAAATGTAGGCAAGAGTCTTGCGGCTCAGGTGGCGGAGGAAGCCTATCCGTTGTATGTGGTGGAACTGTCCAGTTTTCAGTTGGACGGAATGTTCCATTTCCGTGCAGATACTGGAATTTTAACCAATATTACTCCGGACCATCTGGATCGTTATGGGCATAAATTTGAAAATTATATAGATTCGAAATTCCGGATATTGAATAATATGGGTCCGGAAGACTTGTTTATATACGGAGAGGACAGTGAGGCTGTGCGGCAAAAGCTGTCTGCATTGAAAGTTGTACCTGAAATGGCGGGGTTTACTTATGAGGAAAAAGAACAGAATAAAACAGCCGGAGCATGGATGGAAGGTGAGATGATTGTGGCCTGTTTTGGGGGACGAGAATTCCGGATTAACCGGAATGAGGTCAGTATAAAGGGGCGGCATAATGTTTATAATGCGATGGCTGCTATATTGGCTTGTATGCGGTGGGGGCTTGGTCCTGATGCCATTGCTTCCGGTTTGCGTACTTTTCCTCAGGTAGAGCATCGTTTGGAAACGGTACGGATAAAGGATGGAGTTACTTATGTCAATGATTCGAAGGCAACCAATGTGGATTCTGCCTGGTATGCGCTGGATAGTATGACCACACCGGTTGTATGGATTGCCGGGGGAACGGATAAGGGGAATGATTATAGTGTATTGTTTGAACTGGTTCGCCGGAAAGTGAAAGTGTTGATTTGTATGGGACTGGATAATAAAAAACTGGTAAGTAGCTTTTCGCCGTTTTGTAAAGTGGTGGATACAGATAATTTGTCTGATGCAATATCGGCAGCCCGGAAGTATGCGGTAAGCGGTGATACCGTATTGCTTTCGCCTTGTTGTGCCAGTTTTGATTTGTTTAAAAATTATGAAAACCGGGGCGAATTGTTTAAGGAAGCAGTGAGAAAATTATAGATTAACCGGAACGGCATGTTCAATTGGAAAGAAAAAATAACATTTAAGGGGGATAAGATTCTCTGGTATGTCATCATTATGCTGATGATTATTTCGGTGATGCTTATCTATTCGTCTACCGGACGGCTGGCTTACAATAAACAGGACGGGAATACGTCGTTTTATCTGATGAAACAGTTGGGGTTGATTGTGGGATGTTTCGGAGTGTTGTTTGTCATGCAGACTTTTTCGTGGCGTTGGTTGTACAGAAATACGGGATTGTTGCTGCTGATTGCTGCCGGTTTGCTGGTAGTGGCAGCGTTTGGTGGTGATAATATCAATGGAGCCGGCCGTTGGATAAAGGTCCCTTTTATTGGTATTACTTTTCAGCCTTCTGAGTTTGCTAAAATAGCCATAGTGATTTATACGGCCCGGTTATTGTCAGATTATCAGACTGAACGGTGGTGTGATGATGAAGCACTGAAAAAGTTCTGGATGCCGGCGATGGTAATCGGATTGATATTTTTGGATAATTTTTCAACTTCGGCTTTGATTACAGTGGTGTGTATGGTCATGTTTATGGTGGGGCGGTTGAGGTGGAAATTACTGGTTAAAACATCGGGTATTTTGATTGGGCTTTTAACGTTGGTGATTGTATTGGGAATCACCGTTCCGCAAGTGCAGGAATTTGGACGTATCGGCACAATTGTAGGGCGGTTGACGGCTTTTGTTGTAAAGGATGACGATAAGGCAAAAGGGGGCGACGGGGAGAAGAGGGATTATCATATGCAATCGGAACATGCCTGTATGGCTATTGCCCAGGGAGGGTTGCTCGGATGTGGTCCGGGAAACAGTATTCAGCGTAATATGCTTCCGCATGCTTATTCGGACTTTATTTATGCAATTATTATAGAAGAGTATGGTTTGGGAGGCGGGATTTTTGTGCTTTTGTTGTATGCTGTTATTTTATTCCGGGCGGGAGTAATCGGAAGAAAAAGCATGAAATCCGGGTATTTGAATCCCCGTGGAGTTCCTGAGGTTTTTCCGACCTTGATGGTGGTGGGGCTTGGATTATCGGTAGTACTTCAGGCATTATTTCACATGGGGGTGAACGTCGGGGCTTTGCCTGTTACCGGGCAAACTTTGCCTATGGTGAGTTTAGGAGGGACCTCGATGTGGTTTACAAGTGCTACTTTGGGAATCATACTGGGTGTGGCGTATTCCTTTTCTGCGGAAGGACAGGCAAAACAACAGCGGACGGAGGACAGTAAGTTTGCCGGAAAGCGGAATGGGAGGTCTTACGAACCGACAGAGGAAGTTTTGGATGAATTGGAGAATGGGGAGTTGGCCGGGGGGGCTGCCAGTTCTTTTTATCCGGGAAGAAGGCGGCGCAGACAACAGGTTCCGGCAGAGGAAGAAATAGATATTATTGGTGAAAACGGGCTTTCGGATATAGAGGAACAGTTGGAAAGTGAAGAAAGAGAAGCTTTAAAAGAACTGAGGCGGAGAGGCAGGAGGATGGGAATGGAGTAAGATTGATTTTCAGAAATAAAAAAACGCTTTGAGTTTATCCATGGATAATTTTGTAATTTTGAGATATGAAACGAGTGATTGTTAGCGGAGGCGGTACAGGTGGGCATATTTTTCCGGCTTTATCTATAGCCAATGCCTTGAAACGTCTGGAACCGGATATCGAAATTTTGTTTGTAGGTGCTGAAGGGAAAATGGAGATGGAAAAAGTTCCGGAAGCCGGTTATCGTATTGAAGGTTTGCCGGTCAGGGGATTGCAGCGGCGTTTGACGCTTGAGAATATAAAAGTATTGATTAATCTTTGGAAGAGTTTGCGGAAAGCCAGAAAGATAGTCCGGGAATTTAAGCCTGATGCAGTTGTTGGTGTGGGGGGATATGCCAGCGGACCAATCGGACGTGTTGCTGTAAAGTGTGGAATACCTCTGATTTTGCAGGAGCAAAATTCTTATGCCGGTGTTACCAATAAATTGCTTGCCCGGAAAGCATGCTGTATTTGTGTCGCATACGACGGCATGGAACGTTTTTTTGATAAACAAAAATTGGTATTTACGGGTAATCCGGTAAGAAAAGACTTATTAAAAGCCAAGGAGGCCAGAGAGGAGGGGATTGCTTATTATGGTCTGGAACCCGGAAAAAAAACGGTATTGGTTACCGGAGGAAGCCTGGGAGCCGGCACTATAAATAAGGCTGTGAGAAAGAATATCGGAAAAATCGCCGGTTGGAAAGAGGTGCAGGTGATATGGCAGTGTGGCAGTTATTATTACGAAAATCTGAACCGGGAACTGGAAGGCAAGTTACCTGAAAATATACGGTTAACGGCATTTCTGAAAAGGATGGACCTGGCTTATGCTTGTGCAGACGTGGTTGTTGCCCGTGCAGGAGCAGGTACAATATCAGAACTTTGTTTGCTGGAGAAGGCTGTCATTCTGATACCTTCCCCAAATGTAGCCGAAGACCATCAGACTAAAAATGCGATGGCCTTGGTGAACAAGGGTGCTGCCGTTATGCTGAGGGATGCCGATGCGGAAATGGAATTCGGACAAGTGCTGGAGCATGTATTGCAGGATGCTGAATGTTGCGGAGATTTACGGAAAAATATTGCAGCATTGGCTATTCCGGAATCGGATGAGAAAATTGCGAAGGAAATACTGAATGTGATTAACAGACGTTGAATGATGAAAATGATACCAGATACGATTGAAAATATCTATTTCCTTGGCATTGGGGGGATTGGAATGAGTGCTTTAGCCAGATATTTTAAAGTGAAAGGTTTCCGGGTTGCCGGTTATGACCGCACATTGTCTCCTCTGACTCAAAAGATGCAGTCGGAAGAAGGGTTCCGGATTAATTATCGGGATGAAGAGGAGGAAATAGGGACGGAATTTCGTTGTCCGGAGACGACATTGGTGGTTTATACGCCGGCCATTCCGGCTGATAGCAGACAATTGAATTTTTTCAAAAATCGTGGGTTTGCTTTACATAAACGGGCAGAAGTCCTGGGGATGATTTCGCGGCAGGGGAAAGCGATATGTGTGGCTGGTACGCATGGAAAAACGACGGTTTCGACGATGACCGCTTTTTTGTTGCATCATTCTGCAATAGGATGTAATGCTTTTTTAGGAGGGATTTCGGCAAATTTCGGAACTAATTTGTTGTTAAATCCGGAATCGCCTTATATTGTAATAGAAGCAGATGAATTTGACCGTTCGTTTCTGCATCTGACACCTGCTTTGGCTGTTATTACTTCTATGGACGAGGACCATTTGGATATTTATCAGAATAAAGCGAATCTGACAGAAGCATTTGAAGAGTTTGCCGGGAAAGTGGTGGAAGGCGGATTGTTGTTTTTAAAGAAAGGTTTGTCATTGGTGAAGTCTGCTGTCACCGGTTATTATGGTGTAGAGACTGAGGCCGATTGTTATGCTGATTGTTTGAGGGTAGAGAACGGATGTTATGCTTTTGATTATCATGGCAGAGGTGTCGTGATAGAGAATCTGGTTTGCGGGATTCCCGGACGTCTGAATGTTGAGAATGCAACGGCTGCTATTACGCTGGCTTTGGAGGCGGGAGTCTCTCCGGAAGAAATTCGCAGGGCTTTGCCTGAATTCAGGGGAGTGGTCCGTCGTTTTAATGTCCATGTAAATGACGGGAAAAGAATTTATATAGATGATTATGCCCATCATCCCCGTGAGATAGAAGCGACTTTGAGGTCCATCCGTGAGATATGGCCCGAACGGTCCCTAACAGTTGTATTTCAGCCGCATTTATATACCAGAACCAGGGATTTTTATCCCGGTTTTGCAAAAAGCCTGAGTTTGGCTGACGAGGTGATTTTATTGGATATTTATCCTGCCCGCGAATTGCCTCTTCCGGGTATAGATTCGGAGCTTATCCGGGAACGTTTGACGGTGTCCGGACGTATTTTGAGCAAAGAGGCCCTGATGGAGTACATCAGCTGCGATTTCCGGCAAGGGATTCTGGTCACGATGGGGGCCGGCGATATAGACCGGTTGGTTCATTCAATCAAAACACAATTGCTTATCGGTAAATGAAAAGAACATTACCTTACATATTATCTGTCAGTTTATTTGTATACCTGATAATTGTGCTTACCTTTGTATCGGCAAAGTTGGGAGAGGTGAAATGTAAGGGAGTTCAGGTTGTCGTTGACGATACCGGAGAGAATGCGTTTATTGATGAGGATGATGTCTTGCAATTGATTAAACGTAATTATGGAGAACTGAAAAACGTAAATGTTGTCGACATTGACAAAGACAGTATGGAATGCGTTTTAGTCAGAAATTCGGTCATAAAGTCGGCTCAGATTTACTACAGTTTAGATGGTTATTTCCATGTAGAAATCACACAACGGAAGCCTGTTTTAAGAGTTATGTCAGGCGAAGGATATTATGTGGATGAAGATGGAAAAGTGATGCCATTATCGGGAAAATATACATCACGTGTGGTGGTGGCTACCGGAAACATATCCAGGAATTTTGCTTGTAACGGATTGTATCCTTTTGTGATGGGTTTAAAGAACGATGGGTTTTGGGATGCCCTGATTGAACAAATCGTTGTTGCAAACGGGAATGAAGTGATTCTTATCCCTAAAGTGGGAAATTTTCGGATTGTTGTCGGGGAATTGGAAAATGTAGAGAAAAAAATGGAAAATTTACGTTTATTTCTTCAGGAAGGTATCGCTTTGAAAGGATGGAACGTATATAAAGAAATTAATTTGAAATTTGAAAACCAGATTGTTTGTATAAAACGATAGTTTGAATTTCAGAGTTGTGATGATTGTCGGTAGTATAAAGCCGGTAAATCGTATTAATTTTAAAGAAGAAGGTTATTTAATAGGCTAAGTTTATGGGTTTAACTGCATCTTTAGATATCGGATCCGAAAAAATGGTTATGGCATTGGGTTCTGAGGAACGTGATGTTGTTCGTTTAACGGGGATTAAAATCCTGGCTTCGCAGGGAATGGAACGGGGAGTTGTGAGAGATTGGGAGAAAGTGAAAACTTGCGTAAACAGTCTGATGACAGAATTACTGAAGGACAGAGAGGTGGAGGTCATGAATGTTTGTTTGTCCGGAGAGGTTTTGTATATGGGAGAGTACCGGGTGAAAGTAAATCTGCAGAAGAGAGTGGTGGAGCCGGGAGATTTGATTCGGGCCGGGCAGCGTTGCCGTGAGATTGCAGGAAATGGAAGGGAAGAGGAATTGGTTGATATGATACCTGTGGCTTATGCCGTGGACCGGGGCGAACTGGTAGCCGACCCGCTGGGGCGGACGGGACGTGAACTGGAGGTTACTTATCAGGTGTATAAAGCAGATGCCGGTTATTTGTCGCAGATGCTCCGTTTATTTGATGGCCGGGGAATAGGTGAAGTTTGCTTTTATCCTGCGGTTCGGGCATACGGAGAGGCTCTGGATGCAGCCCGTGCCGGCAATATGGCTTTGATTGATCTGGGAGCAATGGGAATTAATGTGGTACTTTTCCGGGACGGACTTTTGGAATATGAAGCCCGTTTACCTTTGGGGGTCCGAACAATAGATTCTGATATTATGCTTGCTTTCGGAGTAAATGCAAGTCAGGCACGGAAATTGAAACATGAATACGGACAGGCTGTACGGTCGGCCTGTAAAAATAAGAAAATACAGATTCCTGATACGAATCTTACGCTGGAAAGCCGGGATTTGGCAACGGTGGTACAGAGTCGCGCTGAAGAATTGCTGGAAGGGGCGGTTTATTTGCTACAGACCTGGGGGTACGACCGTCCGGAAGATAAGATTGTGTTGACGGGCGGAGGGAGTCGTCTTGAAGGTATAGATACTCTGCTTTGCCGTTTGTCCGGGCATTCTGTAGAAAGGGCTGTTGTCCGCCGGATTCAGACGTCCCGCGAAGAAGTTTTGCGGACTCCGGAATATATGGTAGCATTGGGATTGTTGAGGTGTAGTGATTCGGAAAACGGGGAAGAGCGTCCGGGGATTGGCAAAAAACTGGCTGCCGGATTAAAAGGTATTTTTGGAATTTAGCCCATATCTTTGTTTTATACTTTATATCTTGATTAAGTTATGGAAATAGAAGACGACCTGATAGCATTGAAGTTGCCGGAACAACAACAAGAGGAGTCTATCATAAAAGTGATAGGAGTCGGGGGAGGCGGAAGCAATGCTGTGAATCATATGTTTAACCAGGGAATTCATGGTGTGGAGTTTGTTGTTTGCAATACGGATATTCAGGCTTTGAGGCAAAGCCGGGTAAAAAACCGGATTCAATTGGGGAAGGAACTGACGGAGGGAAGGGGGGCCGGATGTTTGCCTGAACGGGGCCGGTTGTCTGCTATAGAAAGTATGGATTTTATCAAGACCATTCTCCAGCGGAATACCCGGATGGTTTTTATTACTGCCGGCATGGGGGGAGGAACCGGTACCGGAGCTGCACCGGAAATTGCCCGGCAGGCCAGGGAGCTGGGAATATTGACTATTGGAATTGTTACGGTGCCGTTTGGTTTTGAAGGAAAACGGAAGATAGAGCAGGCTATGGAGGGAATTGATGAGTTGGAGCAGTATGTGGATGCTTTGTTAATCATTGCCAATGAGAAATTGAGGGAAATATACGGAGATTTGAAATTGTCGGAGGCTTTTGCAATGGCTGATAATGTTTTGACTATAGCAGCCAAGAGTATTGCCGAAATCATTACAGTAAAAGGTTATGTAAATGTAGATTTTGCTGATGTTGAGAGTGTCATGCGGGATAGTGGTGTTGCTCTGATGGGGGCTTCGGAGGCAGAGGGAGAAGAGAGGGCTAAGGATGCTTTGACGAATGCATTGATTTCTCCTTTGCTGAATAGTAATGATATTCGCGGAGCCTCGAATATTTTATTGAATATGCTTTATGGTGATCAGGAAGTTACCATGGATGAGATTAGTCTGATTACCGACAGTATACGGGAAAAGGTGGGACGGAACGTAAATGTGATATGGGGAACCGGAAAAGATGAAACTTTGGGTGATAAATTACGTGTTGCAGTAATAGCTACCGGTTTTAACACAAATCACAAACAGGCAGGGCCTGTGGATGAGTGTACGGAAGCGGGCAATGCTCCTGTCCGGAAACCTTATTTTAAAGTGGAAGCTTTGCCAGATGATCTGGAAATGAAGATGGTGGATCCTGCAGAACTGGAAGAGGAAGCCCGGCAGCGGCGTTTGCGTCAGGACGAAGAACGCCGCAAAAGACAGAAAAAAGAGCGTCATACAGACCATGCAGAGAGCGGGCGTGGAGGAATAAATGATTTGCCGGATACCAATAGCTGGCTGAAGCGAAAGATCGGAACACTTTTTAGCGATGAGGAATAAAGTAATGTAAATTAGAAGAAGACTATGGTTGACGGATTTATAAATTTCAATCTGAATGAGAAAACTCCTACTATTATCAAAGTAATCGGAGTTGGCGGAGGAGGTGGAAATGCTGTGGAATATATGTATGATAAAGGAATCTGTGACGTAGATTTTGTGGTTTGTAATACAGATTATCAGGCATTGAAAAATAGTCCTATACCCAATAAAATACAATTAGGAAAAGAATTGACAGGCGGGCATGGAGCCGGAAATAGTCCGGAGCGCGGGGAAAAATCGGCTCAGGAGAGCCTTGGCGATATTGAGACCTTGTTGAAGAAAAATACAAAGATGGCTTTTATTACGGCTGCAATGGGAGGAGGAACCGGTACGGGTGCAGCTCCGGTAATCGCCAAGTTGTCAAAAGATATGGGTATTCTGACGGTTGGAATTGTATCTATTCCGGCCCGTTTTGAGGGACCGAAACGAATAGACCAAGCCAGAGAAGGGTTGATTCGTCTGAAAGACCATGTAGATTGTCTGATTGTTATTGATAATGAAAAGATTAAGGCTATTTATGGCCCTCAGCCTATTTCTGCTGCTTTTGATAAGGCTAATGATGTATTGAATATTGCAGCTAAGGGAATAGCAGAGATTATTACTTTGCCCGGATATATAAATGTTGATTTTGAGGATGTTAAGACAGTGATGACCAATAGCGGGGTTGCTATCATGGGAGCTGCGAAAGCTTCCGGTGAGGACCGGGCTATCCGGGCTATCACTGAGGCTTTGGAAAGTCCGTTACTGAATAATAATGATATATTGGGAGCAAAGAATATATTGTTGAACATCACTTCCGGAACAGATGAAGTGACTATGGATGAAATGTCCCAAATTACCTCGCATATTATACGCAAAGTGGGGAATAATGCGGCTGTTATCTGGGGAGTGGGGACGGATTTGAATTTGGGTGATGCTGTTTCAGTGACGATTATTGCAACTGGTTTTCCGGCTGATGTGCTTGAATTGAACGGTGTGCAGCCGGAAAGCAGACTTGGAGAGGTTGCACCGATTAAGGATGCGGTTTTAAAGCCGGGTTTGTCTGCTGTCCGTATCCGGGAATTGGAGACAACACCTGCATTTGAACGGAGGGATTTGAAAGTCAATTAGGGGTAGCGGAGTTTAAGATGGAGATAAAGCCGGAAAAGATTTATTAGAATAGAGAGGGCGGTGTGCGCCCATGAATAGTAATGCAACCAGTGGTTGCGCGTAAAGCAGTTGAGGCTGCATAAAAAAACGAATGGAAAAATTTACAGAATTAGGTTTAAAGGGAGAAATCCTGAAAGGTATTCAAGATTTGGGTTTTGAGGTCCCGAGTCCTGTACAGGAAAAAGTAATTCCCGTTATTTTAGGGGAAGAAAATGATTTGGTTGTTTTAGCCCAGACAGGAACGGGGAAAACCGCTGCTTTTGGTTTGCCGTTGTTACAAAAATTGGATATTTCCCGGAATGAGATTCAGGTGTTGGTATTGAGTCCGACCCGTGAATTGTGTGTGCAGATAGGGAAGGATTTGCAGAATTATTCTAAATATTGTCCGGATATAAAAGTGGCTTGTGTATATGGAGGGGCTGAAATCCGGAAACAAATCCGGGAATTGGAAAAAGGAGTTCATGTACTGGTGGCTACTCCTGGCCGTCTTTGCGATTTAATTAAACGTTGTGCTGTAGATATTGACAATGTTCAGTCTGTTGTCCTGGATGAAGCTGATGAAATGCTGAATATGGGTTTCAAAGAAGATTTGAATTTTATTTTGGATGAAACTCCGGAAACGAGGAATACTTATCTGTTTTCAGCAACAATGCCCCGCGAGGTTGAGCGTATTGCCAGAAATTATTTGCATGACGCCAAGGAAATATCTACCGGGAAAAAAAATCAGGGAGCTGATACGGTGAGCCATGAATATTATATGGTAAAGGCTAAGGATTGTTATGAGACTTTGCACCGGATTATTGATTGTGCACCGGATATGTATGCGATTATTTTTGTCCGGACAAAGGTAGATGCCCGTGAAATTGTAAAAAAATTGCAGAAAGATGGTATTGATTGTGATGCTTTGCACGGGGATTTAAGTCAGGGACAACGGGATGAGGTGATGGAGCGTTTCCGTGCCAAACGATTGAAGGTATTGGTGGCTACGGATGTGGCAGCCCGAGGGTTGGATGTGGATAATCTTACGCATGTAATCAACTATAATTTACCGGAGGATGTAGAGAGTTATACGCACCGGAGCGGACGTACCGGACGTGCCGGAAGAGAGGGGATATCCGTGGCAATTATTCACTCTAAGGAGAAGAGTAAATTGCGTCGTATTGAGAATATTATCAAAAAGAAATTTCAATACCGTGAGGTTCCCGGAGGGGAAGAAGTTTGCCGGGCTCAGTTGTTGTTTTATGCAGATAAAATAATGGCGGCTGAGCCGAAAGAAACGATGGACAGGTATCAGCAGGAATTATTTGAAAAATTTGAAGTATTGTCCAAAGAGGAGCTAATCCAAAAGTTGGTTTCGTTTGAGTTTGGCAAATTGCTGAAAAAATATGCATCTGTGGAAGATTTGAATCTTTCAGAAGCAGAACGTCATGAAAGTCGGGGCCGTGAAAGTCGCCGGGGCGACCGCCGGAATGAAGAGGTAAATAACGAGTTTACAACATTTAGTGTAAATGTCGGCCGGGAAGATGGTTTTACTCCCCGTGACCTGATGTCCATAGTTAATGCCAATTCTCCCCGAAAGGGATTGCAGATTGGAAGTATTCGTATTTTTGAAAATAATACGAAGTTTGAGGTGGATATCCGGGGAATAAATGGATTTACGTCTTGTTTCCGGAATGTTAGTTTTAACGGTTTACCATTTACTTTGACAGAAGTAAAAGAGCGTTTTTCCCGGGAACGCAGCAATGGCCGTGAATGGGGGCGTGAGTCTGGCGGAGGACGTAAAAAGTCGGCTGCAAGCAGTAAATGGCGGTCTGAAAAACGCCGGAACGAGGGGAGTACCCGTGGTCGTTTTGGTGAGAAGAAAAGGGGCATAGAAAGTGGTGGAAAACGTTTCCGAAAGAAGTGAATATAACTAAACAGAAGAAGTTGTCTGAAAGTTTCAAAACCAGCGTGAAGTTCCGGACTGATGTTGCTTCTATGTGTAAACTGGGGTTTGATATAAGCCTGAAAGGTATGAGTGCCGATGAGCTGTTGTCAATTTTAAAAGATTAAAACCGGTAGTACTGGATGGTGATCAGTATCGTTTGGTTTCACTTTATGAAGGAAATCATATGGCTGTTATGTATGTTGATAAAAACAAGCAAAAGCAGTTCTTTATACCTATGATATTTATCCTCGTTATCAGGAAAAATTGTTTCCGGTGAAATTACATGGACTTCATCCTGCGAAAATGTATAAAGTTGAAGAAATCAATTTGATGCCGGGACGAAAGTCAGATTTAAAAGTACAAGGAAGAGTTTTTCCGGTGATTATCTGATGAAAGTGGGGTTAAATGCTTTCACCCCGGGTCAGGCAAAAAGCCGGATGATTGAAATTACCGAACAATAAAATTGTATGGATTCCAGGATTTTCGGTTTGTTTCAATTCATTTTTGTTTAATATTTAAAATCTGCCGGATTCCGATTAACCAAAATCCGGCAGATTTTTTAATAATGTTGTTATACATCCGGAAAGTGTTTTGCGATGTTTAATCTATTGCCTGGACACTGACGGCGTCTATATAAATTCCCTGACCGGAAACCGGGTCATTGTAGTTTCTGATTTCTATCCGGAGTTTATTTGCATCCGAAGGGGCTCTGAAAATCTTGTTTTCATAGAAATTTATATATCCGTTGGTTTTGCCTTCATAAACTGAAGATTGCAATTGGTTTGAGGACAGGGAAGTACTGCCTTTGCGCCAGGTGCTGTAACATTTCCATCGGGCGTCGGAATGGGGTGCATTAATATATAAGTGAAGTTGGTAACATTTGCCGCCAACAATCGGAATATCTTGATAAATGTAAGTCTTGCCTTCTATGAGTACTGCTTTATTGCCTTCTTGTACGGGAGAAGTGACGGAAATGGCTGTTCTGGGGTACTCTTTAGCGGCTGCATCCAGAATCCAGTATGCTGGTATGTTTTCAAAAAATTTTTCTTCGAAACTTCCGTTGAGGACTAATTCTGTTCCGTTTCCGGTTCCTGTACATGCTTTTTCCGGCGGGTCTATTTTCCAATCCTCTTCCCGGTTGACCGGTGTTTCCCATTCTACTAACCGGTTTGTAAAGTTCACTTGATATGGGGTGGCTGCTTCCTGGAAAACGGCTTTAATTTCTGTGATTTGGTTTGCCTGAATCGATTCAATGGGATGTTCCGGGGTAATGAAAACCAAGGAATTTGAAAAAAGAGTCAGAATTGCTTGGTCATTTCCCTGAGGAGGAAATACCAGTAGGTCGGTTTCTGAGACTCCGTTTTCCGGTATTGTAATGTTTTTGGTGACAGTGTAATTGCCTGAGTATTCTCCGGAAAGATTCATTTGTTTTGGAATATTGGAAAGATTTATTTGCAAATCAGTCATCCATTCTGGTATGTTTTCAATCCGGACTCTGAGCATGCCTACTTTGCGGTTCAAATCGAAAATAACAGGTACTTCATTTGTTTCGTTAACAGAGAACTCTTGAGTACCCAGCAGATGATCTTTGGCTTCATTGTGACTTTTGGAATTTTTTTGGGCTTTCAGAAAAATCTTTTCAGGGGGCAGATTTTCTTCAAAAATCCAGGAATCTTCTTCTTCTCCTCCTGTCAGGCAGTATCCGGTATAATTACCCGGCAGCAATTTGAGAAACATTTGGTTAGGGTTGTTTGGGTCAGGATTTGTGCTAAAACGGGAGAATTTTGCATTTTCTTTGTTAAAAATCAAAAATTGATAAGTTGTTGGAAAAGGAGTGATGCCTGAGAGGCTTCGGGTACGTACATACATGGGCACATCCTGACGGTCTCCGTCTGACGGCCACGGTTCCATGGAATGATGGCATGCGGTCAGCGTGAATACAACCAGCAATATCATAAAATGTTTCATGATAGAGTAATTTTTGGTAAGCAAGGAATTCAAGAAACATTCCTCCACAGGGAATGTCTGGTACATACAACTTATTTAAAAATAGTATAAAATTATAAAAAAGGAGAAAGGCAGGCAAGAGATTATAAAAAAAATATTTTTCAAAAGTAAATTTTTGCCGGAAGGATGTGCGGTCTTTGGCAGGAAGAAGCTCCAAGGTGGTAAATACCTTTATTTGGTGATAAAGTCAGGTTGTAATAGTGAAAATAGTTTGCTTAGTTTCGTTTTTTTAATTTATATTTGAAAGCAAATTGTTAATATCTGCTCCACTGATTTTATGACAATAGACTAGTAAAAGATGAGCAATTATCATATTGTGGCTTTTTACAGGGAAAGTGAAACAGAAGTTTCAAAACACGCTGAGGTTATCAGCCGGCTGTTTCACTTGCAATTGAGGTATGAAACGGTTCCCCGGTTGCCTGAAACTATTGCTGCTCTGGTGGGAACAGATACGGTTCTTTGTTTATTGGACCGTACTGCTTTCAGATTCAGGCGGCTGATGAAATATGTATATGCTTTGAACAGACCGGTTATTGTAGTACATCCGGAAGATTCAACCGAAGTCTACAACCATTTGAAAGTTCCTGTCGGATATTTACAGGAAAATAAGGAAAAAGTAGTCTGGGCTAATTTTTTTCAGCGTAATAATCCCGAAAGCAAAATTGAGTTGGTAGTTCCGCAGGAAAAGGATGAAGACATAGCCTCTATGGTCCGGAATAATGTGGCTTTTATTGAACAGATTTTGCAAAATTCGAAGGCTTCCTATTCGAAAAGTTATGCAAAAGGCAGTTTTGAGAAAAATCTGAAAGAATTATTCCGGGGAAGTGACGATTGTATTCTTTTTATCATGCGGCCTTTCCGGATTTTTTCTTTTTACCTGCCTTTTAATATACGTCTTTTCCGGAAATATGCGCACACTCCGACGATGATTATTCCGAGGGATGATGCACTTTATATTCCTTGTCATTAACGGAATTATATACTTAGTCCGATGGAAAAGATGAGTTCTGTAAACATTTTATGGTTTTGAGTTTCGTAGCCGGTACGGACCCCCAGATGAATGGGATAGGTAAGCTGAAAAAAGTGAGTATCTGTAGTAAGTTCTATGCCATAAGACGAGTAGTTGCAAGTCTTGATTTTATTCCGGCTGGTTCCTAAATCGTAGAAAAGGCAACCTTCCAGATTTTTAAAATAGAGCACAGAGCCCAGTGAGCGGTCCGGGTAACAAACCGGAAGCCGGTAGGAACATCGTAGTGTTGCAATTTCATAGCCATATAAGCTGATTCCCCGCGGGGATAATATTTTGTTGCCGTAGTTCCGTGTTTGTCCGGACATATGTTGGAATCCGTTATATATGTTTAGAGAGTGGTTAGTCTGGATACCGGGAAAATAGAATCTGCTTTCATACCACCATTGGTATCCCAGGTCGAGGCCGTTACGCAGTGCATCGGTGTAGCCGAGAGACAATATTTGTCCCCACCGGGGGTTCGTTTCTTGTTCTGTCATACGTGTTTGATTGCTAAAGGTCAGACCATATTCTAAAAGTTGGTAAAATTTGGCTGACTGGTGGATGCGATAGTCTTGTTTATTGGCGGGATAGCCCCATAACTGATTGTCAACGATGCGGAAAGCATACAGTTTGTCCGGGCGTTGGCGATGAAGGGATTCTATTTTATAGCGGAAGTAAGGATATATATAGCGGTTGTATTGTTTTCGGGAAATGTTGAAAGGAAATCGGACACTGAGTTCTGCTTGCGACCGTCGGGCCTTATTATGGATGTATAGTGGTCGGAGGGAGTCTGTATTCAGGTGTGTAGCCATGGCCGTAGTGTAATAGTCGTCCCTGCCGCTTTTCAGATTCAGACCGAAAACCGGCCATAAACCGCTGTAAGTGGCATTCAATAACCAGGCTCCGTGGTCGTAGCCGGAGTTCAGAATATAGCCGGCTGTGAAGGACAGAGAACTTAATTTATTCTGGGAGTATATAACGGCACCCAAATCAACGTCCATTCCATTCAAATCTATGTACAGAGGAGCCCAACTGTGAATGTTGAGCAGGTGTGTGAATTTGTTATATTTCCTGGTGGGGTAAATGGAATCGCTACTCAGGGATAATTGCCAGTTTTCCTGGTGTTTCATGCTGTCTGCCAAGCGAAAATCAGTATATTTTACCGGTCGGCTATGTAGGTGTTCGTGTTTCACTTGTCCGGGTTTGTAGCCGTCGGCAGTGTAAAAAGAAAAATAAAGTTGCCCGTTGGCAGGGTCGTAAAAAGGAAACCGTATTCCGTAGCGGCTTTCCAGAATTTGGGTGATTTTTTCTTGGTTGAGCTGGTAAAAAGCATTGTTTCCATTGTAAGATGCCCTGTAAATGACACAACTGTCACAAATTACCGGGTTGTCTGTTTCATAATAAATGTTTTCTGTCAGTTGTTGCCGGGTTTGTGTTGCCGGTTCGATACTTTCCAGGTGTAATCCTGCCGGAGACTGCACTACTGTAATGATTTTTCCGTTTGTGTATGAAGGGTGTATAAAAAGTTCGTTATCATTTCCTTGCAGACGCCAGATTTCGTGCTTTAAGGTGGAGTCGGTGAGTACAAGAAAAGCTTGGTTCCGGTTGTTTATTTCAACAAATCCCCATCCTTTGTCTGTTTTAAATGGGGCAAACTGGTTTGTATTTCCCCGGTGGCGTTTGTATTTTCCGGAGGTCAGGTTATAAGTGCTTAAACGCATCCGTCCTCCTTGTTCCCACCTGACGTGCGGGTAATATTCACTCCAGACAATCTGATTGTGGTTGTATGCAAATTTGTAATCGTCCGGAATTCCTGTCCGTGTGAGTATTTTTTCTGAATTTTCCCGGAGCAGTACAAAGGCCCCTGTTTCCTGTAATCCTTGTTTATAAGCAATCAGGGAATTCGTAGAGACCGGGGTCGGATAGTAATAATTCGTGTAAAATTTATTGTGGGTGGCAATGGTGTCGAAATGGTTTGCAATCCTGCCGGATTCCCGTTTCCATATTTGCTGTAATTCTGAAAAATTATCCCGGTAAAGAGTGCGTTTGGCATTCGGGAAGGTATTTTTTTGTTTTATGCTGTCCGGACGAAGAAATAGGGAACGGAATGTGGAGTCGTTCCATAAGCTGTCACGTTTATTTTGCATACTTAAAGATAAACTTTTCCTGAAAGGAGTGATGCTAAAAGGATGTCTTCCTGTCCGGGTCAAAGCTTTTGCCCATATATCCGGGCCATAGTTAATTCGTGAATTGGCAGTCATAAAATAGCCCATGGTGTATCGGTTGGGAACAAAATCTTTACAGGAACCGAGGATGGCTTTTTGAAAGTTGTAAATTCCTTTCTCGACAACCTGGGCTTTCATTTGATTCAGAAATTCGGGCGAACGTCCACGTCCGATATGCCCGACGGAACTTTCAAAGCATACTGCGTCTCCTTCCATAAACCACATGGGGACATATAATCCTGTAACTGCAATTGGAAAAAGTTCGCCAAAAACGTAGCTGAATCCTTTCGTGATTCCCTGGTTTATTTTGTCCAATTGTACGACATGGCGGAATTCGTGAACGCAAAGATGTTCCAGCCAACTGTCTGTGGGTTCCTGTGGCGGCATCGTATAAAGTTCGCTTTTGCGTGGAACCAAGGCTACATTTCCGTTGGCTATGCCTCCGTCGGCGTGGATAATCATGGAAATTTTTTTGGGTTTTAGTTGCAGAGTATTGGCATGTTGATAAAGTTTTGTATAAATGTTTGCCATTTTTTGTGCATTCTTTTCAAAAAAATCAGGGAAGATGATTTGAAAATCTTTGGTGTGAATTTGCTTCCAGTGAAGTGAAGTACGATCCTGACCAAAATTGACGAATTGTGCACGACCGGACAAGACTGAAGATAGAAGGACGAAAATGAGAAATAATTTGTAATAAAGATTTTGCATATTCTTTTTCCGATTAAAATGCTAAAATATATGATTTGATTGAGATAACGGAGTATACGTACTTATTTTTTGGCGAATGGTTTTCTGGCCGGTAATAAAGGAATGTTTTGTTTTTATGAATGGCGTAAAGTGCGGACCGGTGCAGGTAACTTAAAAAACTTTGCCTACCTTTGCAGAAGGATAAAAAGTTCAGTAATTATGCAGACAGAGCAGGATAGAATTATAGAATTGCGGAAAGCACTGGAATATTACAATTATAAATATTACATTGAAAATATTTCTGAAATTTCAGACCGGCAATTTGATGAGATGATGCACGAATTGGAGAAGTTGGAGGCTGCTTATCCCGGTATGTATGACCCTAATTCTCCGACTCAGCGGGTGGGGCAGGATATTAACCGGGAATTTAGCCAGGTGGCTCATAAGTATCCGATGTTATCTTTGGGAAATACTTATAGTGAACAAGAGTTGCGGGATTTTGACCAACGGGTTCGTAAAGTGACTGGTGAGCAGGTGCAGTATGTCTGTGAGTTAAAGTACGACGGAACTTCGATTAGCCTGACTTATGTGAATGGTGAACTGGAACAGGCTGTGACCCGGGGAGACGGAGTGAAAGGGGATGATGTAACGGCTAATGTACGGACAATTCGTACCGTTCCTTTAAAATTGCACGGTGACTATCCTTCTGAGTTTGAAATCCGGGGAGAAATTCTGATGCCTTTTTCTGTTTTCAGTAAGTTGAACCAAGAGAAAGCGGAGGCCGGAGAGCCTCTTTTTGCCAATCCCCGGAATGCGGCTGCGGGAACCTTGAAGTTACAAAATTCATCTTTGGTTGCTAAACGGCATCTGGACTGTTTTTTGTATTATATACCGGGGGATGTGACACCGGCTTCCACACATTATGGAAATCTGATGAAAGCCAGGGAATGGGGATTTCATATGCCTTCCTATATTCAGCTTGCCAATACTTTTGAGGAAGTATGGGCTTTTATTACCAGATGGGATAAGGAAAGGGCTAATTTGTCTGTACCTATCGACGGGATTGTCATCAAAGTGAATGACATCGGGATGCAGCATTTATTAGGATATACGGCAAAGTCGCCCCGTTGGGCCATTGCTTATAAATTTAAAGCAGAGCAGGTGGAGACGCCTTTGACGGATGTTGTTTATCAGGTGGGGAGGACAGGGAGTATTACCCCTGTAGCTAATTTGGAACCTGTACATATTGCCGGTACGACAGTAAAGAGGGCATCTTTGCATAATGCTGATATTATTGCTTCTTTGGATTTGCATGAACATGATACCGTTTATGTGGAGAAAGGAGGGGAGATTATACCGAAAATTGTTGGGGTTGATAAGTCAAAACGCCGGGAGGATGCTTTGCGGGTGGAGTTTATCACTCACTGTCCCGAATGCGGTACAGAACTGGTTCGGATGGAAGGAGAAGCTAATCATTACTGTCCGAATGAGGACCATTGTCCGCCGCAAATTGCCGGAAAAATAGAACATTTTGTGAGTCGTAAGGCCATGAATATTGAGGGAATGGGTGAGGAAACGATTGATTTGTTGCTGAGTAAAAAAATCATCGGGAATGTAGCGGATATTTATGGTTTACCTTCGAAAAGAGAGGAATTGGTCGGGCTGGAGAAAATAATTTATCCGGAAAGTTTTGAAATGACCAGTATCCCGTTGGCGAAAGTTATTTATGCTTTTGAAATCGGTTTTAAGAATATTTCTGTCCGGATGGCGGAGGCTTTGGCGGATCGGTTTGGGCATTTGAAGGCCTATGTCAATGCTTCCCGGGAGGAGTTGTTGGCAGTTGTCAGGGATGAAAATATAGTCAACCGGATACGGGAGTATTTTCGCACGCCGTTTAATCAGTTTTTGGAAAAGCTGGAAAGTGCCGGAGAAGTAGAAAATATACCTTTGGATTATGTCATTTTTGCATTCGGTATCCCCGGTATTGATTGCCATAAAGCTGACTTACTGGCAGCCCGTTTTGATTACATATATGAACTATCTGTTGCTACTCCGGCAGAAATAGCAGAAGTTGAAGGGATTAGCCCGGAAGAAGCCGATGGTATTGCCCGTTTCTTCCGGCATAATGAAAAATTGGTACGAAAATTGAATACATTGAATGTTTATCGGTTGCAGGAAAAGTCTGTAGATAATCTGATTGCGGGAATTGAAAAATCAAAATCGGCCGGTTTCCCGGCTTTACTGAATGCTTTGGGAATTCGTTACATTGGGGAGACTGCTTCGCGTAATCTGGCAAAAAGTTTCCGGAATATCCGCAGTCTGATGGATGCTACTTATGAGCAGTTGAAAGAAGTTGAAGATGTAGGCGAGCAAATGGCCGGTAGTTTGTTGCGTTGGTTCGGAAAAGAAGAAAATCGGCAAATTGTGAAACGTCTTGTGGCATATGGCGTACAAGCAGAAATGGAAGAAAAGGCGGGGGAGAGTGACCAGTTTTCAGGTATGACTTTTGTAATTACGGGGACTTTAAGCCGGCCGCGTGAGTATTTTAAAGAACTGATTTTAAATGCCGGGGGAAAGGTTAGTGATTCCGTGTCAGCGAAGACGACTTGTTTAGTTGCCGGGGAAAATGCCGGAAGTAAACTTAAAAAAGCCGAAAAACTGGGGACAAGGATTTTGTCAGAAGAGGAATTTTATGACTTATTGAAATAATTTTAGTTTTTCAATATCCTTTTTCAACGGAATCTTTTATCTTTATCAGATAAAATGTCAGAAGTAGTGAATTTATTGAAAGATTTATATGGGATATACTTATCGGAAAATGGCAGGATTATTGTCCTGAAATAATCCGTAATAATGAATTTTATGGCAAAGGACGAGACGAAAAAGTTAAAGGAAATCATGATATTGGCGGGTGAGGAGGCAAAGCGGCTGGGGAATTCTAAAATTTCGCCGGAACATTTGTTTTTGGGGATATTACGCCTGAAACAAGCCTGGGCAATTGATGTGTTGATCGCTTTGGGAATTGATTTTTATGAGGTAAGGAATAAAATAGAACGGAAATTGAATAAACAACGGGATAAAAATGAAGAAATCCCGGAAACGCTTGATTATACATTGGCTGCTAATAGTATTCTCAGAAGGGTTGCCGAAGAGGCCTGGAAATTAGGAGATGAAGAAGTTGAGTCGGAACATTTGATGTTGGCAATGCTGAGAAATCAGGCTGGTTTTGTGACTAAATTGTTTAATACAATGGGGGTTGATTACGATAGATTTAAAGAGCAGTTGTTGAAGGAGAAGACCCGTATGCAGTCTGATTTCGGTGAAGAAGCAGATGAAGAAGAGGACGGCGGCGAAGAGGATGCCATGTATAATCCTTACCGGCAGGGAGGGGCGATAAAATCAGATACTCCTGTATTGGATAATTTCGGGATTGATATAACCAAAGCAGCAGAGGCAGGTTCGTTGGACCCGATTGTGGGCCGTGACCGGGAGATTGAAAGGTTGGCACAGATATTGAGTCGCCGGAAAAAAAATAATCCTGTATTGATTGGTGAGCCGGGTGTCGGCAAGTCTGCCATTGCCGAAGGGTTGGCTATCCGGATTGTCCAGAAAAAAGTGTCCCGGGTTTTGTTTGACAAAAGAGTTATTGCTCTGGATATTGCTTCCATTGTGGCCGGGACAAAGTACCGTGGACAGTTTGAGGAACGAATGAAAGCTATTCTGAATGAACTGGCTAAAAATAAAAATATCATCTTGTTTATTGATGAGATTCATACAATTGTCGGTGCCGGGGGTTCGGGAGGAAGCCTGGATGCTGCCAATATGCTGAAACCTGCATTGTCCAGAGGAGAAATACAATGTATAGGTGCAACTACATTGGATGAGTATCGGCAGAATATTGAAAAGGACGGAGCATTGGAACGGCGTTTCCAAAAAGTATTGGTAGAGCCGACTACTTTTGATGAAACGGTTGAGATATTGAATAATATCAAATCCCGTTATGAAGACCATCATAATGTGCGTTATACCGATGCTGCCATTAAGGCTTGTGTCCAGTTGACCACCCGTTATATTTCCGACCGGGCTCTTCCTGATAAAGCAATAGATGCAATGGACGAAGCCGGTTCGAGGGTGCATATTACCAATATTGTTGTTCCGCCGGTGATAGAAGAGTTGGAAAAGGAAATAGAAGGGATTAAAGGGAAAAAGAAAGAAGCAGTTAAACAGCAAAATTTTGAAGTTGCTGCTGCTTTCCGGGATCAAGAGCGTCAATTATTGGCACAGTTGGAACAGGAAAAGGACAAATGGCAGAAAGATTTGCAGGAAAACCGGGTGGTTGTGGATGAGGAAGGCGTAGCGGAGGTGGTTGCCATGATGACTGGTGTACCTGTGAAACGTATTGCTAAAACGGAAGGAATGAAGCTTTTGCAAATGCGTGAAGAGTTGTCTGATAGTGTAATTGGTCAGCAGGAAGCCATTGAAAAAATAGTAAAGGCTATTCACCGGAATCGGGCCGGGTTGAAAGACCCTAACCGTCCTATTGGTTCTTTTATTTTTTTGGGACCTACGGGAGTCGGAAAGACCCAATTAGCCAAAGTTTTGTCACAGTATCTTTTTGATACGCCGGATTCTCTGATTCGCATTGATATGAGCGAGTATATGGAGAAATTTGCCGTTTCCCGTTTGGTGGGAGCTCCTCCGGGATATGTGGGATATGAAGAAGGAGGGCAACTTACAGAGAAAGTCAGACGTAAACCTTATTCCGTTGTGCTTTTGGATGAGATAGAAAAAGCACATCCGGATGTATTTAATATTCTTTTGCAGTTGCTGGATGACGGTCAGTTGACAGATAGTCTGGGACGACGGGTGGATTTTAAAAATACGATTGTCATAATGACTTCGAATATCGGAAGCCGGCAATTAAAGGATTTTGGCAGGGGAATCGGATTTACTGCTGTTGACCGGGGAGGGGACAATGATTATGCTAAGAGCGTTGTGCAAAAAGCATTAAAAAGTGCTTTTTCTCCCGAGTTTCTCAATCGGATTGATGATGTGATTATCTTTAATTCTTTAAGTAAAGAGGATATTCATAAAATCATTGATATTGAATTAAAGGGATTGTTGAAACGGGTGAACGAATTGGGGTATCAGGTTCATGTATCGGATGCTGCCCGGGAGTTTTTGACAGAAAAAGGATATGATCCGCAGTATGGTGCCCGGCCATTGAAAAGAGCTATTCAAAAATATCTGGAAGATGAACTGGCAGAAGTGATTATAAAAGGCGAAATACCGGAAGGAAGCACTCTGGAAGTTGAATGTGATAAAGAAAATGACAGATTAATAATTAAATAATAGAAAAGTAAAGGAGGGGCAAAATCCGGGGGAGGATTCTGCCCTTTCTTTTAATTGTCTTCGGAACAGATATCTACTTGTTTTTCTATTAATTGGTCCAGGGAAATAAAAGATTCGGTCTTGGCAATTCCCGGAATGTTTTGTAACGTGTTGATTAAGATGTCCATCAGATGTTGATGGCTGTTGCACCGGATTTTCAGGAAGAAAGAATAGTGTCCTGTAATGAAATGACATTCAATGACTTCTGGTATTTTTTCGATTTCTTTGACAACCGTTTTGTAATGAGAGGCATTGTCCAGTATGACTCCGATAAAAGCACATATTTTGAAACCTAATGCCCGGGGTTTTACGATAAAACGTGAACCTTCTATAATTCCGGCATCTTCCATTTTTTTTACACGTTGGTGAATTGCTGCTCCGGAAATACCGCATTCCCTGGCTATTTCAAGAAAAGGAACTCTTGCATTTTTTACAAGATAGGAAAGAATTTTCCGGTCTATATCATCAATTTGGTATTTCATAGTCTGTTGGGGGTTAGTTGTAATTATCTGAAATTTAGTATACTGTATAGTTGTTTGCGTTGTTTATAATAGTTTCTCCCTTCTTCGCTGGTAATGTTTTTAATCAGATTGTCAATCAGATTGTTAAATATGGTGGAGAATGTAAATTCTTCGGGCGGATAAATCTGGGGATTATGAATATCGTTTAATTTAGCGATAAACATTCGGGCAAGCATCTCACTCGAAACATCTTGTTTGTATATCCCCTGTTGCATTCCTTTTTCAATATTGATTTTCATTTTTTCGAAAATGAAATCAGAACGTTTTTGAAGATGATTTTGAAAAATATCCGGAAAAAATTCTGCCAGTGTGATGGTTACAGAAGGGGTGACATTGAAAAAACGATTATTGATTTCGTTGCTGACCATTAATAAAATATCAATGGCATTCCAGCCTTCGAAATTATATTCGTTGAAAATTTCTTCAAAACATTTTCTTTCATATTCCAGGATAGCCTGAACCATATCCTGACGGTCGGAAAAATTCTCTTTTAATTCATCAATAGATAAACCTACTTTTTTCAGATGGATTTCATTGAGGTCATTTATGCCGTAACGGGCTATATAACTTCGTAATTTATCAGCAAGGGTATATCTTTTTTCCGTCATAGTGCAGTAAATTCATTTTAGTGCTGTAAAAATAACAAACAAAATGGGATTTATCCAGTAATAGTTGTAAATTATTATTATATGAATCTTGTTTATTCGTATCATGTTTGATTTCGGTGAATGTTTAAAGCTTTATTTTTAAGGACATTTGTCTACCCGGTTTACAATTTATACCTTTGCCGGAGTCTTTTTATTTCAAAAATGATATTTATGAAAAAGAGGTTGTTGGGAGTATTGTTAATATTGAATATTGGATTTGTTGCTGCTGAAAATAAAAGCCGCTTGGTAGTGGGGATTACCGTCAATCATTTTTATCCGGAATGGCTGATGATTTACCGGAATGCTTTGACGGAAGGTGGTTTTAACCGGTTGCTTTCGCAGGGCAAAAAGATAATGGCTGACTATAGTTATTTATATTCTCAGACCGGAGTGGACCAAGCTACAATATATACGGGTTTGCTGCCTGCTGAGCATGGTATTATTGCTCATCAGTGGTATGATCGTTTGAGAAATAAACGTCAGGATAATGTATTGAGTAACGAGTCGCGTTTGCTCGGGGAAGAAGGTGCGGGGTTGACTCCGGATTGGCTGCAGGCGATGACTTTGGGCTGTGCCATGAAGATGAATAATGTATTTTCTAAAGTATATAGCATAGGGGTGAATGGGGAAGAGGCAGTACTCAGCGGAGGGAGTTGTGCGAACCTGGCTTTGTGGTTGAGTGAAAATACAGGGAAATGGATTTCTTCTGATTACTATGCAGACTCTTTGCCATCCTGGCTTTCGGTTTATAATACAAAGCTGGAAAGTGATTTTTTTATCCATAAGGGATGGATGTCATTGGAGGATGAAAGCGGAAATTCTATGGCTTTGAAACTGAAGAGTAAAGTAGGGTTGGGAAATAGTTTTTATTACGATCTTGCGCAGGCAAAACGGAAATACGATACTTATCGTATTCTTAAGGCTACTCCTTATGTAAATACTTTGGTGACGGATTTGGCTATAGAATTGATAAAGAATGAGCAGTTGGGAGTTGATAATGATGCAGATTTGTTAACCTTAAATTTTTCAAGTCTTGATTATATGAACCGGGATTTTGGAGTGTATGCCCGGGAATTTCAGGATGTTGTGATGCGTTTGGACCGGGATGTGGAGAGATTTTTGGCAGCATTGGACCAGAAGGTCGGGGCCGGAAATTATACGGTGTTTCTGACTTTTTCGGAAGCCCGGGAATTGTTGCCCGAAGAATTGAGTAAAATGCGTTTGTCCTCTGATTATTTTAGTATTTTCAAAGCAGTTGCTTTGCTGAAATCTTTTCTCAATTTGATTTATGGAGAAGGAGATTGGGTGTTGGATTATGATGCGGCTCAGATTTATCTGAACCGGACCTTGATAGAGGAGAAGAAGATATCTTTAAAAGATATACAGGATAAGGTTGCAGATTTTTTGATTGAATTTGAAGGGGTTTCGCGGGTGCTGACTGCACATTCGCTGACTCACAATACTTCTTCGGCAGGTGTGGAGGTTTTGTGTCAGAATGCTTATTCGCAAAAACGGAGCGGTGACATTTTGTATGCACTTCAGCCAACCTGGATTCCGGCTTTAAAAGACAGGGAAGACGGTTATGCCCGTTACAGTAAACGTTGTAAAGTTCCGCTTTATCTCTATGGTGCAGGAATTTCTGCGGATATAAAGGAAGAGTGTCTGATGACTTCACTTTTACCTATGTTGTGTGACATTTTGTGTATACCTGTTCCTTATACTGCTGTAAAATAGGTGTCATTTATTTAAACCGGATAGTTTCCATCAGATTTACTATATCTTGTCTGAGAAAATGAATAACCGGAGCCAGAGAATCTTTATCCGGATGCTGTTTGAAATATAAGGCTCCGCGCAGGAAGTGGTGTACGGAATCAGTGACATAAAATTGAGTAGAAGAAGCGGTATTCCCTTCGATGAAGTATATCAGACCTGAAATATGGTTGTTCCGATAATATTTTTCGTTGATGGATTCTGCTTTTATTGTGTGTGTATAGGCCATGTGGTGGCAATCTTCCGTAAAATGACGTAATGAAGTGTCTGCTACTATTTTTTTGTAGGAAAGATGAATTTTTGCATTATATTGGGGATAACAAATATTGACCCAGCCAGCTTCGGCTTCTGGGTCTGAATCAGGTTCAATTGTGGCAGTTGTTGCCATCTCAAATTGATAAGGCAGACTGTCGCCAACCGGAATCCAGTTTTTTTCCGGAAAATCAATCCGGTAATATCCGTAAGGTTTGGGGGTATATTTTTCATTACATCCCCCAAAGAGAAGTAGCAGAAAATAAACTATGATTCTGGTTTTGGTAAGCATGTATAATTCAACTTTTTTTCTCGTATTTGATTTTTTTGATTCTCCGGTTGTCCACTTCTAAAATTGTGAATTTATGTTCGTGATAGACAATAATTTCATCTTTTTGAGGTAATTCTCCTTTGATTTCCAGAATTAACCCTGCCAATGTATCTGCTTCTCCTTCGATATCTTTAAAAATATCCTGGTCTGCATCTACAATTTTAATGAAATCGTTCAATAAGGTACATGCTTCGAAGAGATAGACGTTGTTAGGCAACCGGGTATAAGTTTCTTCCTTTTCATCGTATTCATCGTTAATTTCTCCTACGATTTCTTCCAGAATATCTTCCATTGTGACTATGCCGGAGGTGCCTCCGTATTCATCCACAACAATGGCCATGTGCACTTTTTTGAGCTGAAATTCTTCCAGCAGGTCGTTGATTTTTTTTGTTTCCGGAACAAAATAGGCCGGTCGTATCAGGGATTGCCAGTTAAAGCTTGCATCTTCTTTTAAATGGGCCAGTAAATCCTTGACATACAGAATACCTTCAATTGTATCCAGATTGTCTTTAAATACAGGTAAACGGGAATAACCGTGTTCAATAAAGATGGCTTTTACGTGGTCAAAATTATCTTTTGTATCTATGGCGATGATGTTGATGCGGGGGCGTATGATGTCTATGGCGTCTATGTTGCTGAAACGTACTATTCCTTCCAGAATATCTTTTTCTTCGTTAATTTCAGCATCTTCTGTCAGTTCCAGTGCTTTGGAAAGCTGGTCAATGGAGAGTTCGTCCTTTTTGGCAATCCGTTTACTGATGATTGAAGTTGATTTGATGAGTAAAACGGACAGTGGCCGGAACAAATAAGTCAGAAAAGTGAGTGGTCTGGCCATAAGGATGGCCATCCTTACCTGTGAGCGGTTTGCATATAATTTGGGCATGATTTCTCCGAACAAAAGAATCAGAAAAGTGACGAGAATTACCTGGATAATAAATCCCAGCACAGGACTGGAAGAAAAATTAAACAGAGAATTTACCAGATAAGTGGAGATGATGACTATGCCGACGTTTACAAAATTATTTGTAATCAGGATGGTGGATAATAAGAGGTTGGGCTTCCGGTGAAGGCTGCAAACTTTATCATATCCTTTTTCTTTCAGTTTGTCCAGTTGGGCAGGTGTAAGTGAGAAATAGGCTACTTCAGAACCTGATATCAGGGCTGAGACTAAGAGCAGAAATAATAATATAATTAAGAAAGTGATGTCCAATAAATCAAATGAACCGCGAAAAATACTTTGTGCCGCGTCGTATGTGTCTGTTTCCAAAATAACAAAAATTAATTAAACAAAAGGTTATGGTCCTGAGGCTATAAACAAGAAACTGAAAATAATTTTCCGGCATGATGTTTATAGCCTGCAGGTTTCAGTTTTTAAAATGGCAAATCGTCGCTGTCGTCCGGGGCCAGTGAAGCTGCTGCAGGAGCTGCAGGTTCCGGGTTGGCAGGCGTGTTGAACGACCGGGGAACTGCTCCGGTGTTGTCTCCTTCCTGTTTATAGGATAACATTTGCATATTATCGGCCCATATTTCTGTCGTATAACGTTTGTTGCCGTTCTGGTCGTCCCAGCTTCGGGTCCGGATGCGTCCTTCAATATACAAACGCATTCCTTTGTGTACATATTTTTCAACTATTTCTGCCAAACCTCTCCATAGTACAATATTGTGCCATTCGGTTTGGTCGATATTTTCGCCGTTTTTGTTTTTATACCTTTCTGTGGTTGCCAGACGGAGGTTTGCGACAGCAGTTCCTCCTTCAAGGTATCTTACATCGGGGTCGGCCCCTACATTTCCGATTAATATTACTTTATTGACCATAATTGTTTCTTTTCATAAAATTAAACATAGAATACATCTACATTCTTTTTTGGATACGTTGCAACTTGAATATGAAAGCTTGTAGATTTAAATTTTACACAAGTTACAAAAAAAATGATAATCCTGTATGTTAAAAACAGGAAATTTTCCAAAGAGCGAAATTAAGGAAAAAAAATTGAATCAGAAAAAAATAACAAAAATCATCTTGTTTTTTTTATTCTTCATGGAAAAGCCTTATATTTGCAAACTGAAAATGAATCAAGAAGAAATAAATTATTGAATATTAAATATTTAAAGAAAATGACAAAAGCGGATATTGTTAACGAAATTTCGAGAACAACCGGGATTGAAAAAGTTGCTGTGCAGGCAACGGTGGAGGCTTTTATGGAGTCGATTAAAAATTCCGTTGTTGAGGGTAAAAACGTGTATTTAAGAGGTTTCGGTAGTTTCGTGGTGAAAAAAAGAGCAGAGAAAACGGCACGGAATATTTCTAAGAACGTAACTATTAAAATCCCCGAACATTTTATTCCTTCATTCAAACCATCCAAGAGTTTTGTTAACGAGGTTAAGGGTAATGTTAAAAAATAAGAAAGGAGGAATTTATGCCAAGCGGAAAAAAAAGAAAAAGACATAAGATGGCAACCCACAAACGGAAAAAAAGACTGAGAAAGAATCGTCATAAGAAGAAATAATTCTTCACGTTTGTGAGTGGGAATATAAACCTAAAGGCTTTTGTCTTTAGGTTTATTTAATTAAATAACAAGGATTTTTATTATGGCGGTGAGTAGTGAGTTAGTAATAGACGTAAAAGCGGACGAAATCGTAATTGCCTTACTGAGGGAGAAAAAGTTGGTGGAACTGACTAAGGAAAAAACCAGTATGCAATTTGCGGTGGGAGATATTTATCTTGGTAAAGTAAAAAAAATTATGCCCGGATTGAATGCTGCTTTTGTGAATGTAGGGTATGAGAAAGATGCATTTTTGCATTATCTGGATTTGAGTCCGCAGTTTCATTCCTTGGACAGTTATATTAAACAGTGTATAGCCCGTAAAGGAATGCCGGTTTCAAAGTTGAAGCTGGAACCGGAAATAGTGAAGAACGGAAAAATTGGTGATATTCTGACTGTCGGACAATGGGTGGCAGTGCAGGTAGCTAAGGAGCCTATTTCTACCAAAGGTCCCCGGTTGACCTCTGAGTTGAGTATTGCCGGCCGGAATCTGGTGCTGATGCCTTTTTCGGATAAAGTGTCTGTTTCTCAGAAAATCAAATCTCCGGAAGAGAGAAAGCGTTTGAAACGTTTGATAGAAAGTATTAAGCCTAAAAATTACGGAGTTATAATCCGGACTGTGGCAGAGGGAAAGAAGGTGGCGACATTTGACAGCGAACTGAAAGAATTGGTAGAGCGTTTTGAGACTGCTTTCAAGCATATCCGCGATATAGAGCCTCCGAAGTTGATTTTGGGAGAGATTGACAGAACGAGTGCAATTTTAAGGGATATTCTGAATCCTTCTTTTGAGAATGTTTATGTAAATGATATTACTTTAAGTAAAGAAATCAGGCATTTTCTGAGTACAATAGCACCTGAAAAACAGGATATTGTCAAATATGTATCCCCGGAGATACCTATTTTGGACCATTTTGGTGTGGATAAGCAGATTAAATCTTCTTTGGGCAAAACGGTTTCTTTTAAAAATGGAGCTTATCTGATTATCGAACATACGGAGGCTTTTCATGTTATTGATGTCAATAGCGGAAACCGTACAAAATTGGGCGATGATCAGGAAACGAATGCTTTGGAGGTAAATCTGGCTGCAGCAGAGGAGGTGGCCAGGCAATTACAATTGCGTGATATGGGGGGAATCATTGTCATAGATTTTATTGATATGCAAAAGGCGGAGAATCGCCAGAAGCTATTTGATAAAATGAAAGAATGCATGGAAATTGACCGTGCGAAACATACTATTTTGCCGTTGAGCAAATTCGGACTGATGCAAATTACCCGTCAACGGGTTCGTCCTGAGATGACGGTAGATACCACTGAATTATGTCCTGTTTGTCATGGCACTGGAAAAGCGGAAGCGGCAATCCTGGTTATTGACAAGATTGAGGATACTTTAGAATATCAGGTTTGCGAAAAGAAAAATAAAAATATTATTCTGAAAGTGCATCCTTTTGTAGGGGCTTATCTGAAGAAAGGTCTCTGGTCGTACAGAAGAAAGTGGGCATTTCGTTATCGGATGTCCCTGAAAATAATAGATGTCCCGTCGTATTATATTTATGAATATCATTTTTATAATAAATATAACAGGGAATTAGAAAAATAAAGTACCGGAGCGGGAAATACTCGTTCTGCAAAACCGGCATACAGGTTTTGCAGAACGAGTATTTTTTTGAGAAGTATGGGTACTTTTGTGGCTTTGGGCAGAATCTTCTTAAAGAAAATTGAAAAACGTTTGCATAGCCATTAATTATATGTTAAACTTGGAAGCGAGGTTATTGTAGAAGTAAATTAATAATATTTTTGTATAGAAATTTTACATCCGATACGTGTAGAAGCTGAGGAAAATCGTTTTAATAATAATTTACTTGAAAACTTTATGAAAAAAAGGTTATTTGCTTTTTTGTTGATGTTCATTGCCGGGAGCTTTTCAGTATTTGCTCAGGTAGAGAATCCGACGAGATGGTCTTACTCCCAAAAGAGTCTGGGGAATAATGAATATGAGCTGATTTTTAAAGCTGCAATAGAACCCGGCTGGCATGTTTATTCTATGTATACACCGGCTGGTGGTCCGATGGCTACTGTCCTGAATTTGCAGGAAACGGGAAAAGGGATTGAATTGGTTGGCAAAGCTGTTGAGAATGAACCAAAGAAAGAACAGGATGCTATATTTGGTGTGGAAGTTTGGTCGTTTGAAAATGAATATACAATCACTCAGAAGATAAAAGTAATCAATTCGTCAGTTGCTTCAGTTCAGGGAACTTTGGAATATCAGGTTTGCCGGGAGGGGCAATGCGTGATGTTTGACGAGGAGTTTAATATCAAAATTGGCGAACCGGCTGTTGCAAAAGAAAATATGCAGCCTGTAGCGGAAGAAAAGGATGCTCAGAAAGATGAATCGTTGTGGGCGTTCTTCTGGATGGCTTTTATTGCCGGTTTAGCTGCTGTTATTATGCCTTGTGTATTCCCGATGATTCCTATGACCGTGTCGTTTTTTATGCATGGGGACGCAAGTAAAGCCAAGGCTAAGGCCAAAGCAATATTCTTTTCTTTGTCTATCATTGCTATTTATACGGCATTGGGATTGATTATTTCTATGCTGTTGGGACCGGACTTTATTAACTGGTTGAGTACTAATTGGGTGCCTAATCTGTTCTTCTTTGTTATTTTTATGATTTTTGCGGCGTCTTTCTTTGGTGCTTTCGAAATCGTGTTGCCTTCCTGGATTGTAAATAAATCGGATGCACAGGCGGACAAAGGAGGCTATGTAGGGGCTTTCTTTATGGCCTTTACATTGGTTTTGGTTTCTTTTTCTTGTACCGCTCCGATTGTGGGAACTGTATTGGTGGAAGCGGCACGCGGTTCTGTTTTACGTCCGATTATCGGTATGTTGGGTTTCTCTATTGCAGTTGCCCTGCCGTTTGGTTTCTTTGCGTTTTTCCCTTCTAAGTTGAGTAATTTGCCTAAATCAGGTGGTTGGTTGAATTCCGTTAAAGTTGTATTGGGATTTATAGAAGTGGCACTTGGTTTCAAATTTTTGATGGTAGCCGATCAGACTTATCATTGGGGATTGCTTGACCGTGAAATATATATAGCTATTTGGGTGACTATTTTTACTCTGCAAGGTCTTTATCTGATGGGTAAGCTCAAATTTGCACATGATAGTGATTTGCCTTACATTGGGGTGCCTCGATTGGCTTTCATCATAGCAACTTTCACCTTTGTTGTGTATTTAATTCCGGGTATGTTTGGTGCTCCGTTGAAAGCATTGGCAGGGTATTTTCCACCACAGGAAACTATTGATTTTGATATAAATCGTATTGTGCGGGATAATGTAAAACAAATTTCTGTAAGCGGGGGAGCTGTTGCTTCCGGTAGAGTCCGGTCTGAAGCGTGCGAATCTCCGAAATATGCTGATTTCTTGCATTTGGCACATGGGTTGGACGGATATTTTGATTACGAGCAGGCATTGAAATGTGCTCAGGCTCAGAATAAACCTTTGTTCATTGATTTCACTGGACACGGATGTGTAAACTGCCGTGAAATGGAACAGACAGTGTGGGCAGATCCCCGTGTATTGGATATGTTGAGGAATGACTATGTAGTTGTTGCTTTGTATGTTGATGACAAAACGACCTTGCCTGAAAATGAGTGGTATGTGTCTGAGTATGACGGTAAGAAGAAAAAAACTTTGGGAAAGAAAAATGCTGATTTCCAGATTAAAAAATTTGATTCCAATGCGCAGCCGAATTATATTCTGTTGGATAGCCGCGGCGGAAATGATACGGATCTGAAACAACATGTGTTGGCTCCTGCCCGGGGACATAATCTCGATAAGGATGCATTTGTAAATTTCCTGAAGCAGGGATTGGAAGAGTATAAGAAAAGGGGAAATTAATTTGAAATTACACAAGGGGACGGGGCTTTTGTATCATTAGTGATACAAAAGCCCCGTCCCCTTGTGTTGTTTTGAGCAAAATATTATATTTGCCTTGTAAACAATAAAAGACAGAAAGTATGCCTGCTCCGTTGTCCTCGCCTTTGCACGATATTTTGCGTTATGATGATGTGGCGGTGAAGTTTCTGTTTGAGCATTACTATGTGTCGTTGGTTCTCTTTGCCAAAAATTATTTGTCGGATATTGAAGATTGCAAAGACGTAGTGCAGGGAATATTTCTTCATATGGTTGAAAACCGGGAGAAATTTACTTCCATAGACAATCTGAAAGCTTATCTTTATCAGACTACCCAAAACCGTTGTCTGAAACAATTGCGTCATGAGGGGGTGAAACAGCGGTATATTTTCGAATCACAGGCCGTTGAAGAGGAAGCTTTTTATTTAGACCATATACTGGAGGAAGAGGTATATGTGCTGCTTATGCGGGCTATTGATTCTTTGCCGTTACAATGCCGGAAGGTTTTCCGGTTGGTGCTTGAAAATAAAAGCAATCAGGAAATAGCCGAAATTCTTTCTATTAATATTGAAACTGTCAAATCTTACAAAAAACAGGGAAAAGCTTTATTGTACAAGCGATTGAAAGGTATTGTCCCTTTAGTTTTACTGACTTCCTGGTTGTAATTTTGATTATTTTTCGTATTTGTATACCCTCTTTTTGTTTCCTTAAGGGTCATTATAATGATTTGATATATTATGGAAACAAAAGAAAGCAGGATATTCCGTCTGGCGGAAATTATTACACGTTCCTTGCGTGAGGAACTACCTGCACCTGAACGTGCGATGTTAGAGGAGTGGCTGGCTCAGGACGAGCGTCACCAAACTTTGTATGACTCTTTCGGACAAGATGAGGTATTGGCGGAACAGGTGCGGTTGCATCGGAGCATAGACTGGCAGGGTGACTGTCGGAGGTTTATGTTAAAACAGAAGCCTTTACAGCATCGTCACAGGGTGTTTTATTATTGTCTGCGTTATGCGGCCTTATTTATCTTGTTACTTTCCGGATTGGCTGTGTGGTTGGTGAAGTCACACCGGATAGATTCACCATTACCTGCCGGAGAATTGGCCGACTACCACAATAAAGCTTGTCTTACCCTGGCAGGAGGGGAACAGATTATTTTATCGGCAAACGATACAGTAATCGCTCCTGTGCTTTCCCAAAGGGGAGCGCATATTGAAATCCGGGAGAATCAAATTACCTATTCTACGACAGTAGCTGTTAACGACGATATACCCTGCAATACCCTTACTATACCGCGTGGTGGGGAGTATCTGCTGACTCTTTCTGATGGTACGCGGGTATGGCTCAATGCTGAATCGCAACTACGCTATCCGGTGAAATTTACCGGTAAACAACGTACAGTCTACCTTGTGGGTGAAGCTTACTTTAACGTACAAGCAGATACTTCATGTCCTTTCACTGTCATTTCGGGTCCTGCAGAAATCACGGTATTGGGGACAAGTTTTAATCTGCGGGCTTATCCGGAAGAAGATATCCTCACGACGCTGGTCTCCGGAGCTGTGCAGATGGCTGAGAAAGTCGGCGGGCAATGCGTGCGTCTGGCTCCCGGCGAACAGGGATGTTTGGAAAAGACCAACGGGTACATGACCAAACAGAAGGTTGACACTTATCTGTGTACGGCCTGGAAGGACGGAAGGCTTGTTTTCCGTGATATGCGGCTGGAAGAGCTGTTTACTATTCTTGTCCGCTGGTACGACCTGGAAGTGTTCTATCTCAATCCGGAAGCAAAAGACATCCGGTTTACGGGAGATATGGATAAAACCGAGTGTTTTGAGAACATCCTCCGCATCATTGAGCAAAACCGGCGTGTGCATTTCCATGTCAAAGGTCGTGCAGTCTCCGTGTCATTGCGATAAAATCATTACCTAACATAAAAGTCTAAATCAAATTTAATGAAAACCAGAGCTGAAAACAGTCATCGTTATGGTGGACGATGGCGCAAAACACAAAAAATCATGAAACTTTGCATGTTGCTCCTGTGTGCTACATTCTTGCAAGTATCGGCCAGGACATACTCACAAGAGGCCAGATTAGATCTGAAAGTGAACAATGCTTCGTTGGAGCAGGTGATGAATAACATCCGCCGGCAATCGGAATTTAGTTTCTTTTTCGATGATGCTGCCGTGAAAAATATTTCCAACATCACGTTGGATGTCCGGAATGTATGCATCGAAGAAGTACTCACCAGTTGTCTGAAAGGGACGGGATTTTCTTTCCGTATTCTGGACAAGACCATCATTCTGTTCCGGGAACAACCGCAAACCGTAGAGCAAAATAAGTTTTATAAGGTACAGGGCAAGGTGGTGGATGAAAAAAATATGCCGTTGCCGGGCGTTACCGTTTTGTTAGAAGGTACGCAGATGGGGGTTTCTACAAATGTAGATGGAAATTTCATCTTCTCTGTACCGCAAGAAAAGGGAAAATTAGTCTTTTCGTTTGTGGGTTACAGAACAATGACGGTTGGTTATGCCGGTGAAAATCCCGTCCATATAAAGATGGAACCGGAATCTGCCAGTCTGGAAGAAGTACAGGTAGTAGCCTATGGTGCGCAAAAAAAACGTACTGTTGTCAGTGCTATCTCTTCCGTAAAAGCCGAAGACCTCAAGGAATTGCCTACCCACAGTCTTGAAAATCTTTTACAGGGACACATGGCGGGAGTAGAAATCAGTAACATTTCCGGTTCTCCGGGAGGGGGAGGTTCGCTGGTGGCTATCCGGGGCTATAACTCTTTGTTTGTGGAAGGAGAAGGTGCTGACCGCAACTATGGGACCCCGCTTTATGTCATTGACGGTGTACCTATGCAGTCGTTTACCTCGCCGGTAACGGGTTCGAATACTTTGTCAGATTTAGACCCTTCGATGATAGAATCCATTGAAGTACTGAAAGATGCTGCTTCGGCTGCCATTTACGGTTCGCGGGCGGGAAACGGTGTTATCCTTATTACAACGAAGAAAGGACAGGCTGGAAAGGCTCGTTTTTCCGCCAATTTTTCCTATTCAGCTTCCTGGTTGCCTGAAGCTCCCGATCAATGGGGCGGTAATTACGAACGCAGGTATCATCTGGATGCGCTATACAATACGCTTGCACCTTATAAGACAGCAGACGGTACATGGAAATTGCCGGAATCTTATGAAGAGGTATATGAGAACCGGCAGGACAAAGGCCCCATGTACAACTGGTTTTGGGGTACTACCCGTCCGCAGAATGCTATCGCTTTGCAGGATAGTCTGAACCGATTTTATAACAATTCCACCCATTGGTGGCGGCAAAATTATCAGGTTGCCAAAGTGTTGAATGCCAACCTTCAGGCTTCTGGCGGAAATGAGAATGTACGCTATATGATTGGTGCTGGATATTATGACGAGGAGGGGATAGCCATCAATACAGGTTTCACCCGTTTCAATGTATTGACGAACCTGACAGCGATGCCTGCTAAAAAATTGCGGATGGACAGCCAGTTGTCCCTGACCTACAGCGACCGGAGCCGCGGTAGCAATGCAGGCAGTAATGCCAGTAAAATGGAAGGCATCACTTCTGACCCGACAGACACGCCGACCCTGTTACCCGGAGACGGCGAAGTGGGGCGGATGATGCTTCAGCAATTGAATGAGACCTCAGAAAAAAACCAAAGCTATTCGGGTCGGTTCAATTTAGTGCTGGATTACGAAATCATACGTAACCTGCATTTGAAATTATCAGCAGGCGTGGACTTCAACCAACAAAATCAGAACGTCTTCAAACCCAAGGCATTGGATCCAACTTATCATTTTTCAACTTCGGAAGGAACTATCGCCCGGGATATTTCATTGATAAATGAAAACTTGTTGAGTTATAATTTTTCCATTAAAAACCGGCATAATTTCGACGTCCTATTGGGACTTGCTTTTCAGAAAGACCAGAGTTTCACCAATAAAGGTTCGGGTATCAATGGGCCGAACGACCACGTTCATTATGTCGGTGAACAGGGCTGGGGTGGCGATAACGGTTTGAATAATGTGGGTGACGGCACTACGGACCTGTTTATGTCTGCCTTTACCTATTTGTCTAATTTTGATGAAGAACGCCTCAACAGTTATTTTGGCCGTGTGACTTACAATTTCCAGGAAAAATATATGCTGGAAGCTACATTGCGGCGTGATGGTTCGTCCGTGTTCGGTGAAAATGTACGTTGGGCTACTTTTCCCTCTGTTGCTTTGGGGTGGGCATTTTCGGAAGAGCCGTTTATGAAACGGTTCTATTGGCTGAGTTTTGCTAAAATCCGCGGTAGCTGGGGTATTTCGGGCCAGAAATTCCACCAACCCTATTTGGCTCACGGATTGCTGTCGCCCGATCACTATACGTTTCACGGCAATGCAGGCATGCTGCCGAATACGAATGCCGGTGTTATCAACAAAAATCTGAGTTGGGAAGAAACCAACCAGTATGACGTAGGGTTGGATGTCAGTCTGCTGGATTACCGCTTTAAAGTCAATGTGGACTATTATTACCGTTATACTCAGGGGCAATTAAACCGCATTACATTGCCGGGAAACACACAATATCTTAATTTCCAGTGGCAAAACGGAATGGCCATTTCCAATCAGGGAATCGAGTTAGAACTGACAGCCGATATTTTTCGCGAAACGGCAGTACAGTGGCGAATGAAATTCAATCTTTCACGTAACTGGAACCGTTTTGAAAAGAGTGCGGATGGTTTTGACTTCAACAGCCAGATTATCGGTCGTCCGCTCCATCAGTTGATGGTGTTTAAAACGGACGGTTTCTACAACAGCCTGGATGAAGTACCCAAATATTACACGGCGAATAAAGAAATCCAACTGATATACGACAATGACATGAAAGCGGTTTATTTGCCGGGAGCGCGTAAACTTGCAGACCTTAACGGTGACGGACGCATTAGTGCTGCCGACAAATATGCAGCAGCCAGTCCGCTACCGAAAGCCCACGGAGGGTTTATCAATGAAATCCGCTGGAAGAATCTGGACCTGAATATCTTTTTTAATTACTCTATTGGTCGCCATGCGTTGAAAATTTATGATGATTTCAGTCTTAAACCGGATGCCTCTTCCGGTCCCCTTTTTGCCGACGTAACCAAACTGAATGCCTGGAGCAGTGCGGAAAGCCAGCAGGTTGCCTACCCGAAACCCCAGGATTACGGGTTGTATTATCAATATTCCGGTTTGTTTGATTGCGATATCGAAAAGGTACATTTCCTGCGTCTGAAACAATTGACGTTGGGATATAACTTAGAAGAAAAGATTGTCAGGAAAATCGGTATCAGCAGTGCTCGTTTCTTCGTGACAGCCGAGAACCTTTTCCTGCTTACTAATTATTCCGGCATTGACCCGGAATTGATAGACCCGACCAACGGAATGGATAATCTTACTTCTTATCCGTTGCCCCGCAAGTTTACCGTAGGATTGACCGTTAACTTTTAATATGCCGACATGATGAAAAAGATATATTTATTCTTATTGTTCCTGCCGCTTTTTTCCTGTAATGACTGGCTGGATATTTCTCCCGAAAATTCCGTGACGCTGACAAATTTTTTCCAGAACGAAGCCGATTTGGAATCTTTGCACATTTCCATGCTGGCCCGCATGAAAGTAGCCTGTAAAGGCAAACAACCCTATTATTACATCTCCGTTGATGCCGATGAGTTGAAACCAAACATTTCCGGTTTCCGCGAACTGGATGTGGCCACACACACCACCCAGACACTCGCCGGCGGAACGCTGAAAAGCTCATGGCACGACCATTATGCCCTGATTAGCCTGGCCGACCTGATGATTGATAACGAATACCGCTTTCAGAATATTCCGGCAGAACGGGCTGCCTTTTGGCTTAAGCAAGCGCATTTTGTCAAAGCAATAACTTATTTCCGGATAGCTCAGATTTGGGGGGATGCGCCTATCTCACCGGGTTCAGAGTCCCTCATTGCTTTGGCTAAAAAACCGGCTCTGGAAGTATTGAAATATGCTGTTACAGAGGCTGAACAAGCCCTGGATTTACCGGCTCACGACCAGATGACGGACGCCAACGGTCATACCATCGTGTCTAAACAATATGCCAGCCGGGGGTCGGTAAATACCTTACTTGCTAATATTTATGCCTGGATGGGGGGGCTGACTCTAAACGAAAAATATTGGGAGCAGGCAGAAAACTACGCTTCACAAGTTATTGATGAGTTTGCCGGAGACTACGAACTGGAAGATATGGCGGGACTGATTGCCAATGTATTCGGTAAAAACCGTCACAGCAAAGAAACCATTTTCTGTATTGATAACGACATCCTGGATGATGCCCATACTTATGACAACCGTTTCACAGGTGAACTGCCAGGACAGGAATTAATAGATTATCCCTACATCAACGTCAGTCCGCAGAGCTTGTCTACCAATAAGAGCCGGGAATATAACCGGATTTTGGTAGAGACGGTTGAAACCATCTATCCGGAAGAAAACGATTTGAGGCGACAGGAATTTTGGTACAATCTGGGAAAAGTAAAATATTCCGTAGATGAAGAAGAAATAGTATCCCCATACGCTTTTATCAACAAATGGCGTGATTATCATTATCAGACCAATGCGGAAATACTCGGCGGGCAGGGGAAAGTGCCTGTAGCTACTGATTGCGATTACGTTTTTTGGCGGTTGGCTGACGTAGTGTTGCTGCGTGCTGAGTGTCGGGCACGGCTTCAAAAGGCAACAGCGAAAGCCGACCTCGACCGGATACGCGAAAGGGCCGGACTGGGTACGTATACCGGGAGTACCGACCCGGAAGCATTGCGCCGGGAGATCTTCTACGAACGCCGACGTGAACTCTTCGGCGAAGGGCAGTATTATTTTGACATCGTGCGCAACGGTTACTACCGGGATATGCTTTACGGCAAATTCAAAACCCTCACTGACGAGGAGGTTCGCAATGGGGCACTTTATACCTGGATTAGTTCCGATGCTTTTGAAAAAAATACATTAATGACTCAAAATACATATTGGTTATGGCAAAAATAAAATCTTGTATACATGTGGCTCTCTTCTTATGTGCCGGCTTTTCTTTGGTTTCCTGCACAAAATGGAATTATCATGACGGGGGCATAGCCTACGGAGTACACGACTGTTCCATGTGGGACTATTTCAAAAAACAGCCCCGTGACTGGGATTCCACACGGGTAATGATTCAACATGCCGGGTTACAGGATTTGTTCGAAGGCAAAGGCGAATACGGTCAGATTACGTTTCTGGCTCCCAGTAATCTGGCTATCATGACCTATCTGTTCGATAACAACTACAGACGGGTAAACGAAATTCCTGCTGCCGAATGTCGGCGTCTGCTGGAAAAACTCATTATTCCGCAACGTATCCTGACAAACGACGTACCCCGTGGTTCCCGTTCCGATGCGACAGGCGAAAAGACCGGCGGCAAAACCTATACCCTGATGGACGGAAGTGAAGCTTTCCTCTGGACTTTCCAGGAGTCCTACTTAGGGGTTGAAAATGCAGGTGCCGTGCACTTGTGGTTCTACATTGAAAAATTCGCCACCTCCCGGAGAATCTACTCCAGCAACATTCAAACCGAAAACGGGGTGGTGCAGGCTTTAGGACATGATTTTTTATTTGAATAACCCTTTAATTTTATCCGGATATGAATAAATATACCATATATCTCAGTCTCTTTTGGGGCCTGTTCGCTTTGGCGGGTTGCGAGAAAGAACACACGGGCTACCTGTTTACAGAAGATGCCCGATACCCGATAGACAGTCTGAAAATTATCCGTTATGAAGACTATAATAAAGAGGTGATTCGGCTGGAAGAGCAATTGAACAGCTATTCCGGAGAGATTCTCGACTCACTGAACGCTTATCGCGCGATTGAAGCGGAGGAAGCCAAAATCACCGAAGAACTCGAACGTTTGGAAGGCATTATGAATAAACACGGAGAAACGCTGAATGCCTACTTAGACCAGTTTGCGGACGAATCCGATGCCGACCCTGCCCGCGTGCAGGAATTGACGGACAATTGCGAAAAAGCGTACGAAGCCTATGCGACATACGAGGCTGAGGTGTACTACCCTGTATTCCGGATTAGGGAGCAGATAGAGAGGAAAATCAAAGCTCTTTGTCAGGAAGCTGGTATGGAAACTCCCTTTACCATTGCCCGGGAATTGGAAAAATTGCAGAAACAGCAATCCTTAGATATTCCTTGGACCACCTCGTGCATTGAGCAGTTGTTGGGAACAGAACCGATTACCTATACTTTAGTAAACATCCGGAGCGACCGGGGGGAAGCCGCTGCCGCTGATTTCGGCCGTTACCTCACCGTTATCGGGGGCGGACGGATGTATGTGGAGGCCCGAGTCAACTCTCCGGCGGGAAAATACATTGTTTCGCTACGGGTCAGCAACGAAGGTTATAGCGTAGTGCTGCCCGATATATTCACCTTTATCCTGCAATAAATCATTTCTGAAGATATGAAACAATTGAAACTTTTGTTTGTTGGTCTGTTCCTTATGGCGGCCAACGGTTTATTTGCCCAAATCACATTTACAGAGGGCACTTTTGAAGAGGCTTTGGCCAAAGCCAAGGCGGAAAAGAAAAATCTTTTTATCGACTTCTACGCCAGCTGGTGCGGTCCCTGCAAAGTGATGGCCACTCAGGTGTTTACCATTCCACCGGTAGGCGACTACTTCAACGAACATTTCATCAATTGCAAATTAGACTGCGAAGCGGCAGCCAATAAAGAGATTGTCAAACGCTACAAAGTGGAATCCCTGCCCACGCTGATGTTCATCGACAGCAAGGGCGAGGTGTTAAGGACCCTGATTGGAGCCGTTACTCCCGACGTGCTGATGCTTGAAGCACAGATTGCCGCAGGCGAAGAACTCACGTTTGAGAAACTGTATGAAAAATCGCGCAAAGAGAAGAAAAACACCGAATTGCAACAAAAATTGCTAATCCGTGCACCTTATTTTATCGGTACGCAAAACGATTACAACCAGGAAAAATGGAAGGTGCGCATCGATGCCCTGTTCCCGGAATACCTCAAAATCAGGAAACTGGAAAACATGGTTAACCCCACAGATTTTGCCATCCTCTCCCTTTATCATCCCGAGATGGAAAAACAAGACGAAATATTCGATTTCGTAGTCAAAAACTACGACCGTTATTGCCAGGCGGTAGATAAAGAGACGGTACAAAACTACCTCATCGGGCTTTACAACACGCATATCCTGCGCCTTTGCAGCACCGGCAAAACCGACTACAAGCAAGCCCTCGGGCGCATCGGTGACGACTTACAAGCCATCTATGCCGACATGCCCTTCGGCGACCTGACGGCGGTTGAAGCGGTAACCCTGCTGGCCGACAGTTATTTTAACCTGTTCCGTCGCAACCTGCCCCTCTTTTTTGAAAATATGGACAAGTATTTCGCAGGAGCCGGAAAAGCGTTGAGTATTAACGACTACACTCAGCCCATCGAAGACCTCTACGGTCTTTATCAAGGTAATCCGCCGGATAATGCCCGCCCTATGCTGATTCAATGGTTAGACCGTGCCCTGACATTCGACATGACCGCCCAACTGCGTGCCCGTCTGTTGATGTTGCTGGCGGAAAACCAGCAGAAAACCGGCGATTCGGTCAAGGCTAAACAAAGCCTCAACCAGGCCTTTATCGTTTGTGCCGGCATTCCGGAAGAAGCTGTAAAGGTGCAGTTACAGAATATGATTCGTGAAAAACTGAACAACCTATGAGAATCTTTTTCCTGACATTGCTGACCGTCTGTGCCCTTCGCCTGTCGGCGACGCCGGAAACACCCTTCCGCTACGGACGGTTGGAAAACGGACTGACCTATTATATCCGTGCTACGGGGGCATCCGTAGGGAAAGCCGACTTTTATTTAGTGCAGAACGTGGGGGCCCTGATGGAAGAAGACCATCAAAACGGGCTTGCCCATGTGCTCGAGCACATGGCTTTCCATGCCACGGAAAATTTCCCGGAAGGCGTACCCGCTTTCCTGAAACGCCGGGGTATCTCGGATTTAAATGCTTATACAGGGGCCGATGAAACGGTCTACCACATCAACGGCGTTCCCACGGCCGACAACGGGCTGGTCGATTCCTGCCTGCTTATTCTCCACGACTGGTCGGGCTTCCTGCAACTCCGCGCCGACGAAATGGAAATCGAGCGCAAAGTCATTCTTGAAGAACGCCGCCAGGGAATGGACCTTTCACAACGGATGCAAAGCCGGCTCAACGCTTACCTCTACAATCACAGCAAATACACCATCCACGACGTTATCGGCACTCCGGAAGTCCTGAACCACTTCACTGCCGATGAAGTGCGTGCCTACTATCACGACTTCTACCGTCCCGACCAGCAGGCAGTCATTGTCCTCGGCGACATTAACCCTGAAGCTGTGGAGGCCGGGGTGAAACGCCTTTTTGCCGGCATTCCCAAGCGCGTGAATGCCAAACCGCGGGTGGTATATACTATTCCGGACAACGAACAGCCCCTGTATTGCCGACTTATTGACGAAGATATTCCCCAGAATGCCGTTGTGCTGATGAAACGTTTCCGGAAACCGGAGATTCGTACCCTCGGCGACCAGGTCAAAGACCAGCTGTGCCGGGAGTTCTATAACCAGATTGTCGGCGAACGGCTCCATGATTTTATCTCGGAAGAAGACGCCTTATTCCTGAGTGCGCAGGCCGGTGTACACGACATGGTGCGCCATTACGAGGGACAAAACATCGCCATTACCCCTCTGCCCGGGATGGAGAAAGAAGCGGTGCAACAAGTGCTGGAACAGCTTGAACGCATCCACCGCTATGCAATCACAGACCAAAAGCTAAAGGAACTGACAGACAACTACCGCCTCGGGCTGAAACAGTCGGCCGCCATGCTTGGCCGCATGCCCAACAGCGTCTACCTGAAAATCTATCAGGACCATTTTCTGCTCGGTTACCCATTGGCCGAAGTAACCGAAAAATTAGACGCCACCTGGCATTTGCTCGATTCCATCGACAGCCGTACCGTGCATGCCTGGCTCGACCGGTGGAATGCCGGCGATCTTAACCGGATATATGCCGTACAAGGCAACAACCCGGATTACCCTTTCCCGGACAGCGAAACTTTGACACGTCTGCTCCTCGAGGCCCGTCAAGCCTTGCCGGCACCTTACGTGCAGACTGTTGCCGATACGCTGCCGGCTCTGATGGATTTCACGCCCGCTGCCGGCCGCATTGTCAAAACCAAGGTGTTAAAAGCCCTCGATGCCGAGGAATGGACCCTGAGCAACGGGGCCAAAGTCTACTACAAACACAACGATTATGAAAGCGGTGTATTTAACCTTCTGGCCGGAAGCCCCGGAGGCCGTTCCCTGTTGCCTGCAGAAGACCTGCCCTCGGCCGATGCGCTGAATACCTTGTTCCTGCAATACGGGTTGTACAAATACCCCGCCCGGGTGCTTAATACCATTATGCGCGGGCACAACATCGACATCAATATCAACCTCGGCGAACGGTCGGAAAGCATCAATTGCAGCAGCACACGCGACGATGCGGAAATTGCTTTCCAGTTCTTTCACCTCACTGTCGTACATCCCCGGTTTAGCCGTCCGGACTTCGACAAATACGTGCGTGCCAACAAAATCCAGCGTACCTATGCCAAACCGACAACCGATGATTCGATTGCTGCCGTCATGCAGGAGTTGCATACCCTTCCGTCGCCCCGAATCTACAAAACAGATACGGCTTATTATGCGGCGATGGATTACGACCGGATGGTAGAAATTTTTAACGAGCGTTTCCGCAATGCGGCCGACTTCTCCTTCTATCTTGTCGGCGATCTGTCTCGTGAAGAGGCCCGCAGATTAGTGGAACTTTACATTGCTTCTCTGCCGACACGTAATGTCCGCGAAACGCCGGTATACCACCGGTATACCAGCACGGCATCCGCTACGCGTGACATCCGTTTAGGTTTGCCCGAAGAGAAATACATGGTGAACATAGAATATAAAAACCACCTGAAAACCAAGGAATCGGATAAAATCTGTTTTCATGTCCTGCGGAAGCATTTCGACAACCTCTTCCGGCAGATTATCCGTGAGGACGAGGGCGGTTCCTATGGAGTGCACCTCCATACGGAAGCGGAGGATTATCCGTTCTACGACCAGACTTTCGCCATACAGTTTGAGAGTTCGCAGGCCAAAGGACCCCGGATGCGGCAAATCGTTCACGACCAAATCCGACGGTTCCTCAATGAAGGTATCTCCGAAGACGACGCCGAGTACTATCTGTTGGTGCTTAAGAAAGAACACCAAAAGGCCTTTGCCGGAAAAAACGTGGCCTATTGGACGGAAAACCTGCAATTTTACAACCGCACTCATACCTCGCTTGATGCCCCCCGTTATTTCGATGGCATCATCGACAAAATCCGTGCGAAAGACATTGTTGCATTTGCCCGCAGATTTTTTGACACGGCACAATGTATTGATGTGGTAATTTACTAACCTTTTAAAATTTAAAATTATGAAGAACATTTGGATGATGCTGCTCATAATATGCAGCGTATCTGTTTTCACCGCCTGCTCGGATGATGACGACGAACAGATGCCTCCCGTTGCCCCGACTGCAACTCTTCCGGAAACTTTGACCGTCGGTCAGGAAGCCATCATTAATGGCAAAGATTTTGTCGCTACTGCGAAACTCATTCTCAAAAACATTGCGGATGCCGCTAGAACTTTAGACATTGAAGGTGCAGAGTTCACGGCCACAAGTGTAACTTTTACCGTGCCCGCCGACGTAGAGGCTGGTAACTACAAGGTCATAGTACGTCAAAACAATGAAGAGTATGAATTAGGTACGGTGGAAGTAGTTTTGGATAAAGTGGAGAAAATGCTCACCAAAGTCATCTTTTCTGCTTATGGCGAGACTTTGGAATATGCCCTGACTTATGGGGAAGACGGAGAAATTGAGAAAATCGCATATACTGTAAAAGGAGAAGACGAACTCCAAGAAACAATTTACAGTGTGAAACGGGAAGGAGAACGGATTCTTATCGCTGACGACGACGAAGCTGAAGTGTATACTTATACCCTGAAAGACGGGAAAATAGCCGGTTGTGTGGATGCTTACAATACATCTTTCAGCTGTCAATATACAAACAACTATCTTACTGCTTTGGCCGTGAGGTATGAGGGAGAAGAGGAAGAATATGTCATCGAATACGAATATACCGATAATAATTTGGTGGCCATTGACGGAGGCGGACTTAAATTCGGAGAACAAAAAAATATCCCGAACGGTGTAGACCCGGTGATTTGTATTTACAAATTTATCCTGACGTCTATTACAGAAAATAGTGACTTCTTCCCGCATCTTTTAGGACTTTGCGGAAATTCATCTGTCAATCTTCCCACATCTTCGGATGCAATGTATGGTAATTTACCGTTTACCTATATATATGAAGAATGGGGGGGAATAAAGTCGATTACCTGTACAAATGAAGAGGATGTATCTACCATTGGTTTTGAATACGAATAACCGGTGTCCTTTCCGGAAAGATAAGGATGTAAAAAAAGACTGCCCATTTTGGCAGTCTTTTTGTTTTAAAATACCGCTTGATTCATCAAGTCGGATTTCATATATTTGAAACTTCTTTTTACAGGGAGGAAGAGAAATACAACACTTTTTATCATGCGCTATATTATCCTTATTTTGTTATTAAAAATACCTGCTTTTATTTTACCTGCTCAAAACTTACAAAGTTTTTCTTCTACACACCATTTTTATGGACAAGGAAAAATCGATAACTCCAATATTTCTCTTGAATTGGATTTTATTTGCCGTTATGCTTATAAAAAAGGATGTATGACCCAACGTTATTATCAAATTAGTGGTAACTGTTATTATGAACGGTTTGGAATACCTATCCAACTTATAGGCAAACTGGAAGCTCCTGAAAATAATTATTTCTCAGCAAATGAGATATTTGAAATTACTTTATATGAATTATCTTCCAACTATAAAAAAAGAGCTCTATGGAAGGGTAAGGTTTCTTCTGAAAGTTTTCAAGGCGACTGGATAGACGAAATTTCTTCCGAATGCCTGCCTTTCCATATTGATTGGCAGGCGTCAAATTTAGGCAATCTTAAAGTACAATGGAATTATCAGGAATATCTGTTACCTACTCTTAATAATATAGCTTATCAGGGGGAATATGAGCTTATCCATCAAATAGAAAATCCACACCAGTTATTTTTAATCTTACTGGTGACCATTCCCTCTTGCGGAGTATACGACTGCAGAGGAAGCAGTTGTGGCGGAGCAGATTGCTACTTGTATTGGTATGCCATAGAAAAACAAAAAATAGAATGGCAATGCGAAACCGTATACAGAGAAACTCCTTTTTTGAATTTAACAGATACCCAACTTACTGCTGATAGCTGTGTTTACCGAAGCAAAGATCCCGAAGGAAATTGTTTTCAGGTAAAAATTGATTACCAACATCCGGAAAAAGGAATAATAAAAACTTTTTGTAATTGACGCGATACATAGAGACGGGGCTTTGTATAAATTTAATAATTTTGTGATATAAAATTTTAGAATCAAGTCATGTTGAAAGCGGATGTGAGACGAATGAAATATTTGTTGTTGGGATTACTGGTTGTTTTTGTATTGGGATGTGAGGGGAAAAAGAAACAAGGAAATTTTAAGTATTTCAGAAATTATCAGCGGACCTTCAATGATATGAACGACAGGCATTTGAAGGCTGCTAAACAATGGGGAATAAAGCCTGTTCATTCGGAGCATGATTTTCACTTACAAGAGGAGAAATTAACTGAAATTAGTTCGTGCCGTTTGTATGTTTTAGATAAACTTACCCATTCTGTACCCTATCTGGTGCCACGGGCAGCGGAATTATTGGCAACCATCGGGCGTAATTTCAGGGATTCTTTGGATAAAAAGGGATTACCTGACCGGAAGATTATTGTGACCAGTGTTTTGCGTACAGCAGGGACAATAAAGCAATTGCAGAAGAAAAACATAAATGCCAGTGTTCATTCAGCTCATGTTTACGGGACGACTTTTGACGTTGCTTATGCGCGGTATAAAGGGGCAAAAAAAGAGGAAACTGATAAATTGAAATCTGTCCTTGCCGAGGTGCTCCAGGATTTGCGCAAGCAGAAAAAATGTTATGTCCGTTATGAGTTTAAACAGGGGTGCTTTCATGTTACTGCGCGGTAATATGAAAAAATGTACTACCTTTGTGTTCTGATTTGAAGAGTGTGAAAATCACTTTACTTTTTACTTTATACTTTTTACTTGAATTTGTATGGGTTTACAATGTGGTATCGTTGGACTGCCGAATGTAGGAAAGTCTACGTTATTTAATTGCTTGAGTAATGCAAAAGCTCAGTCTGCTAATTTTCCTTTTTGTACGATAGAACCGAATGTGGGAGTTATTACTGTTCCGGATGAGCGTTTAAATAAGTTGGTGGAATTAGTACAGCCTCAGAATGTTGTACCGGCCGTAGTTGAAATTGTAGATATTGCCGGATTGGTGAAGGGAGCTAGTAAAGGTGAGGGATTGGGAAATAAATTTTTGTCTAATATCCGTGAAACAGATGCTATTATTCATGTGTTGCGTTGTTTTGACGACGATAATATTGTCCATGTGGATGGTAGCGTTGACCCGGTACGTGATAAAGAGATTATTGATACGGAATTGCAACTGAAAGACCTTGAAACAGTTGAAAACCGTTTGCAGAAAGAGGAGAAAAGGGCAATGACAGGGGGAGACCCGGTGGTTAAACGTCAGGTTGAGGTCCTGCATCTTTATAAGGCTGCTTTGGAAAAAGGACTTTCTGCCCGTACTGTTATTTTGGACGATTTGCAGCAGGAGGCTGCTAAGGATTTGCAATTGCTGACCAGTAAGCCGGTGTTGTATGTTTGCAATGTGGATGAGGCTTCTGTCGTTAATGGCAATAAATATGTCGAAGCTGTAAAAGAGGCCGTAAAGAATGAAAATGCGGAGGTATTGATTATTGGTGCAGGAATTGAAGCGGATATTGCAGAATTGGAAACTTATGAAGAGAAACAGATGTTTCTTGAAGATTTGGGACTCAAAGAAGCCGGAGTGAATAAATTGATTCGTACGGCGTATCATTTATTGAATTTGCAGACGTATTTTACTGCCGGAGTGAAAGAGGTGCGTGCCTGGACTTTCCGGAAAGGGATGAAAGCTCCTCAAACTGCAGGTATAATTCACTCTGATTTTGAAAAAGGCTTTATTCGCGCTGAAGTTATTAAATACGAAGATTTTATTTTTTATGGTTCGGAAGTAAAATGTAAAGAGGCCGGAAAGATGTCAGTAGAAGGAAAAGATTATATTGTGCAGGATGGAGATATGATGAATTTCCGTTTTAATGTATAGAAGAATGTGTGTCAAAAGTAAAACAGTTATAAAAGTTTACTTTTGACACATTTCCTTGTTATCTCATGTCAATAACTTCTACATCCGGATGTTTTGCTTTGTCAAAGCTGAAAAAGGAGTCGGAGGGTGCCGGAGTAAGTTGTTTTATATTTTGGATGACAATGGTTATGTTGTTGCCGTCTTTACCAAAGGAGGTTACTTTTTGAATGGAGGAAGTGGCCGGATTTACCCAGATTCCGATTTTTTCGAAATTTTTCTTTTCTTTCGGGTAGAGTTCTATGTAAGCAATACTATTGGTTGTGTTGATTAACTTTTGGGTAAATCCTTGGTTGTGAATATCAAACAAAGTGGCCGGATTCAGGAATTCTTCTTCATCGTCATTGGGATTTTTGATGTTTACTTCCTGTACTTCGGGCATGTAGGTGTATATTATTTTTCCGTCATAATAATTTTCAACATCCATTAGATTTAATTTGTACCTGTTTCCTTTCATCCAGGCTTTCCCTTCGTGAATTTCGTTGATGTTTTCTGTTTTGTTTTCCATAGCAAGCGTAAAACTTACTTCTGCTGCCGGGTAGGTTTTGAATTTGGCAGCAGCTTTGTCAAGAATTTCTTTGGCTTTCGGATCGCTCTGTGCCAGAATGCTGAAAGTCAGCATAGTCAATAGTAGTGTTGTAAAGTATCGCATAATGTATAAATTTTATATTCCTTGAAATTAAGACAAAGATAAGGAATGTACCGTATATTCTGAAATTTTATTTAGATTTGTCATTTGAAATGGGAAATGCCGAATGACGGGTGACGGCTTGTTCCCTGACCGGAAATCATAATCGTAATTTACGGATAATATGTTGTTATTTATCAAATTGGGCTTTTTCGATATTCTGGATATCCTGATTGTTGCTTTTATTTTTTATCAGCTTTATCGTCTGGTAAAAGGAACGGTGGCTATTAATATTTTTGCCGGAATATTTACTTTCTATCTGGTTTGGTTGTTGGTAGGGGCTTTCAATATGGAATTGATTTCTGCGTTTTTGGGTAAGTTTATCGGGATGGGGGTAATTGCACTTTTGATTGTGTTCCAGCCGGAAGTACGGCGTTTTTTATTGTTGATTGGAAGCCGGTATAATTTGCAGAATATTTTTAATCTGGAGAAAGTGTTTGCTAAGCCGGGAATTCAGGAACATGTTTCTGATGCGATAGTAGAGGCTTGTGCCAATTTTTCGGCAACCCAAACGGGTGCTTTGATTGTTTTTCAACAAAATACTGAATTGTATAATTATGCTCAGACAGGAGTAATGATGAAGGCTCAGGTTACAGATGAGCTGATTGAAAATATTTTCTTTAAAAATAGTCCTTTACATGACGGAGCAGTGATTATTACGGACAATAAAATTCTGGCTGCCCGTTGTATCTTACCGGTTTCCGACCGCCGGGACATTCCGGGGAGTATGGGATTGCGGCACAGGGCTGCTTTGGGATTGAGTGCAGTCAGTGATGCTTATGTGGTTGTTGTCAGCGAGGAAACCGGAAATATTACTTTTTTCAAGGATAGTAAGTATAAAGTGAGGGTAAGTCCGGAAGAATTAAGAAAATTATTGTCGAATGATTTTTCCGGGTTTGTGGTAAAATAAAACAGGAATCACCGGATAGTGATTCCTGTAATTCTGCTTTTCGTTCGGATGATTATAAAGTTTTCAAAAAAGTATTTACATTATCTTCAATCCGTTTTTGCACGTTGTTGTGTTCCGCTTTTTCAAATTTTTGGCCGGTGATGTTTTCATAAAGTTCAATATAACGGTCTGTAATTCCGGTTACGACTTTTGGAGTCATTTCCGGCACCTGTTGTCCGGCTTGTCCCTGAAAGCCGTGCTCCATTAGCCATTCGCGGACAAATTCTTTGGATAATTGTTTTTGTTTTTCCCCTTTGGCAAATCGTTCTTCATAGCCGTCTGCATAGAAATAGCGGGAAGAATCAGGGGTGTGGATTTCGTCTATCAGATAAATTTTGCCATTCTTTTTTCCAAATTCGTATTTGGTATCTACCAAAATTAATCCTTTTTCTGCTGCTATTTCTGTTCCGCGCCGGAAAAGAGCGTAGGTATATTTTTCCATTAATTCGTAATCTTCACGGCTGACAAGTCCTTGGGCAATAATTTCTTCTTTGGAAATGTTTTCATCGTGTCCTTCGTCAGCTTTAGTTGTAGGGGTGATTAACGGAGATTCAAATTTTTGGTTTTCTTTCATACCTTCCGGCAAGGGCAAGCCGCAAAGAGTCCGTTCTCCGGATTTGTAGGCCCGCCATGAACTACCCGTGAGATATCCCCGAATGACCATTTCCACTTTGAAAGGTTCGCATTTATGTCCGACGGTGACCATTGGATCTGGTGTTGCAATTTTCCAGTTTGGAACAATATCTGCTGTGGCATCGAGGAATTTTGAAGCAATTTGGTTGAGAACCTGTCCTTTGTATGGAATCCCTTCGGGTAATACAACGTCGAAAGCTGAAATCCGGTCGGAGACAACCATGACCAGGTATTCGTCATTGATATCGTATACATCGCGTACTTTTCCTTTGTATACACTTTTTTGTCCCGGGAAATGGAAGTCTGTTTTTACAATAGCATTCATACTGTTATTTTTAATGTTCAATGTTTTTATTTCTTTGTTTTTTGGTTTTCTGTTTCCTCGTTATTATATGCCTTGACAATTTCTTTCACTAGTCTGTGCCGTATGATGTCGTCTGAATTGAATTCGACGAAAGCAATTCCTTTGATGTCCTTTAATATCTGAAAGGCGTGTATCAGACCGGATTCCGAGCGTTTTGGGAGGTCTATTTGGCTCATATCGCCGGTTATGACAAATTTTGCGCTGACTCCCATTCGGGTCAGAAACATTTTCAGTTGATTGCGGGTAGTATTTTGTGCTTCATCCAGAATAACAAATGAATCGTTCAGGGTTCTTCCGCGCATATATGCAAGAGGAGCAATCTGGATGACTTCGGATTCCAGATATTCTTCCAGTTTTTTAGGAGGAATCATATCGGAGAGTGCGTCGTAAAGAGGTTGCAGATAAGGGTCGACTTTTTCTTTCATGTCTCCGGGCAGGAAGCCAAGGCTTTCTCCTGCTTCAACGGCAGGGCGGCTCAATACGATTCGTTTGATTTCGCGGTTTCGTAATGCTTTTACTGCCAGAGCAATGGCAGTATATGTTTTTCCGGAGCCGGCCGGACCGGTTGCAAATAGCAGGTCATTGTTTTTGGATAATTCAACCAATTTGCGTTGGTTGGGGGTACGGGCACGGATGGCTTTTCCGGCATTTCCGAATAAAATAACGGATTCGGCATCTTCCGGGTCTGTTATTATATTGTCTTCCAGTATAATTCGTTTCAGGTTGGCTACTGTAAGCATATTATACCGGTGATAATGTTCTAATAAGGCATTGATTTTATTACTCAGAATTTCGATGTCGTTGATTTCTCCCTGAAGAATGAGTTCGTCTCCTCGGGCAGTAATCTTCAATTTTGGAAAGTATTCTTTTAGTAAATTGAATTTTGAATTGTTAATTCCGTAGAAATCAACGGGTTCAATGTTTCCTATACTTATTCTTTTCTCAATCATGAAACTTCAAATAAATCCCTTATTTTTGCAGGTGCAAATTACGAAAAAACACTGAATGGCGAATGATTAATGCCTGAAGTTTTTATGTGTGATGTATTATCGTTTGTGTTCGGGGGAGGAACAGTATATGGAAAATCTGGAAAAGAAGAAAGAAGCATTTGCTGAGTTATTGGAGATTATTGAAACGTTGAGGACAAAATGTCCGTGGGACCGGAAACAGACTATGGAGTCATTGCGGGGATTATCAATAGAAGAGGTTTATGAGTTGGGCGATGCAATCCTTGCCGGCGATATGGCAGAAGTGAAAAAGGAGTTGGGCGATTTATTGATGCATATTGTGTTTTATGCGCAGATTGGCCAGGAACAGCAATCTTTTGATATAGCAGATGTATTGCATGGTATTTGTGAAAAATTAAAATACAGGCATCCTCATATATACGGTGAAGCGGAGGTGAAAAATGCTGAAGAGGTTTTACAGAATTGGGAACAATTGAAACTGAAGGAAAAGGGGCGTAAACATAAGGTTTTGGAAGGAGTGCCGGTATCTCTTCCGGCTTTGGTGAAGGCTTACCGGATTCAGGATAAGGCCCGGGGAGTGGGATTTGATTGGAAGGAGAAAGAGGAGGTATGGAATAAAGTGAAGGAAGAATTGGATGAATTTGAAACAGAGGTATGCCAGGCAGACCCGGAAAAGATGGAGGCAGAGTTCGGGGATTTGTTATTTTCAATGATTAATGCGGCCCGGTTGTACGGTATAAATCCTGAAAATGCTTTGGAGAAAACTAACCGTAAGTTTATACAACGTTTTGGATATGTAGAAGAACAGGCCAAAGCAAAAGGAAAAAAGATGCAGGATATGACACTTGAAGAAATGGAGCAGTTATGGGAAGAGGCAAAGAGGTAATCATAATCGGAATAAAGGGATAGTTGTGGAGGTTATTGAAAGAATTCAAGGGGCGGGTAATGAATCTGACTGGAAAATGGAAATATTTTGAGAATTACCTTCAGGGAATAGCTGAAGGAGAGTTGTATATAATACAGGAGGGGTATAATTTGTCCGGGCGTATTGTATTTACGGACCGGTTGAAAGGGGAAGTGCCGTATATGATACAGGAATTTCTCACAGGAAGTATAGAGGAGCGGAAGGTTAGTTTGAAAGCTACGGAATTTGATATTATTCATGCTGATTTCCCTGTTGCTTATGAATTGGACAGTTGGTTCGGGATTCTTGTAGAGGATACTGTTATAAAAGGGGTTAGTCTTGATGAACAGGGAGTGTCCGGTAATTTTGAATTTGTAAAGGTTGAGGAGACTGTATCCGTGAGATTACAGAAGTAACGGGACAGTGCAAAGGTAAACGGTTGGGTGGAAAAAACTTTTAAATAAGTATAAACTGATTCCGGAGGATTCTTTGGATGACTGGTCATAGGTTAAAGTTGGAAATAGAAATAAGTTTGAATTTCATTTTTAGCTTATGGCTTTAAATTTTACATTTGTCTGAAAATACAATTACATGGTTGAAATAGGAAAATACAATACACTGACTGTTATAAAAGCGGTTGATTTCGGTGTTTATCTGGACGGAGGCGAGAGAGGTGAAATTTTAATGCCGAAAGAATATGTGCCGGAGCATTGTTCGCCGGGGGATGAAGTAAAAGTGTTTGTTTATTTTGACTCGGAGGACCGTGTAGTGGCGACAATGGAGGAGCCTGCTGTGATGGTCGGGGAATTTGCTTTTTTGAAAGTTGTGGCTGTTAACCGGGTAGGTGCTTTTCTGGATTGGGGATTGAAGAAAGATTTGCTTGTACCTTTCCGGGAACAGCGGGAACCTATGTCAGAAGGAAAAGTTTATTTGGTATATGCTTATCTGGATAAAGCGTCGGACCGTATTGTCGCTTCGGTTAAGGTTGACAAGTATCTGGACCAGACTTTCCCTGACTATGAATTTAATCAGGAGGTAGATGTTTTGGTGGTTCGTAAAACTGATTTGGGGTTTGCTGTTATTATTAATAATGCCCATTGGGGATTGATTTATGATAATCAGATTTTCCAACCGCTTAAAGTGGGACAGAAGCTAAAAGGATATATCAGGACGGTACGTGAAGATGAGAAAATAGACGTCGCATTGCAGCCTGCCGGATTTGGTAAGGTTGAAGGCCTTGGCCGGCTTATTCTGGAGAAATTAAAGGACTATAACGGAGTGCTGGATATTTCGGACAAGAGCGAGCCGGAAGAGATTTACCGGGTATTCGGATGCAGTAAGAAAACTTATAAAAAAGCTTTAGGAACTCTTTACAGACAGGGCTTTATAGAAATCGATGACTTGGAAGTCCGTTTGAAAGCAGAAGAATAAATTCGGTGATGAATCCGGAACTCAGTCAATGAGTTCCAGATCCATTACCGGAGGAATATTTTTTTTCTGTTTTTCTTCATCGTTTTCATTTTCTTTTTCATCTGCAACAGGAAATATGTCTATCTGTCCTTCTTCCTGTGTTTCTTCCATTTCCGCCGGGATATTTGCTTCTTCTGTTTTCTGCTCCGTTTTTTCCTTTTCTCCGGGTTCAATTTCGGGCAGATGTTCCAGTTCATAATCAAAAGCAGAAATTTCCGGATAATCCAGTTTACCGATTAACGACAAGATGTCCTCCTGTTGTTCCATACATAAAGGTTCTGGTGAGGCAACGGGAGTTTCTGCCGGAATCTCCGGGGAAGTTTCCTTTTCCGGGGTGTCCGGAATGATTTCTGTTACCGGGGGGACAACCGTTTCTTCTGTTGCAGTGGCCATTGATAGAGGTGGTTGAGATTCGGTCACCAGCTCTTCTGTTGCTTGTCCGCCGGGGGTATTTGAACAATCACAGGAATTTGCCGGAGTTTTTTCAATCAGTTCCCCGTTTTCACAACACAAGATACGTCCCGGATATTTTTTTATCAGGTCATATTGATGGGTTGCGATGATGATTGTTTTTCCCGTGTCGCATATTTCTTTCAGAAGTTCAACGAGTTGGTAAGAAGTTTCCGGGTCTATATTACCTGTAGGTTCGTCTGCAAGGATTAACGGAGGAGCATTCAATAAAGCACGGGCCAATACGATGCGTTGTTGTTCTCCTCCTGATAATTGATGAGGCATTTGGTTTTGTTTGTCCTGCATACCGACTTTGGTAAGGACGTTTTCAATCCGTTCCCGGATATCTTTTTTATTTCTCCAGCCTGTTGCCCGTAATACAAATTCCAGGTTATCATATACATTGCGGTCAATCAAAAGTTTAAAATCCTGGAATACAATACCGCATTTGCGTCTTAGTAACGGAATCTGGGATTTTCTGATTTTTTTTAATTTAAATCCGACTATTTCTGCATTTCCGTATTCCAGAGGCAATTCTGCGTATAATGTTTTGAGGAAAGAGCTTTTCCCGCTTCCTACTTTCCCGATCAGGTATATAAATTCACCACTTTTTATTTCTATGTTTACATTTTTGAGAATGGTGTTTTTTTGCTGACGGATTACACCTCCCGTCATCTTTATGATGGTGTCTGACATAATGATAAATTATATCCTGTAACAAATTATGCGTTTAATTTTTTCAATTCCTGAATGGTTGCGGCCGGATTGTCAGATTTAAAGACAAAACTTCCTGCAACAAGAGCATTTGCTCCGGCAGAGACTAACTGTTTTCCGGTTTCCAGATTAACACCGCCGTCTACTTCTATCAGGCTATTACTGCCGGTTGTGCAGATAAGTTGTTTTAGTTTTTTAACTTTATCCAGGGCCTGCGGGATGAAAGATTGTCCGCCGAATCCCGGGTTAACGCTCATGATTAGCACTACATCGATGTCCTGAATGATATCTTCCAGTTGATTGACAGGAGTATGCGGATTTAAGGCAACTCCGGCTTTCATGCCGCAGAATTTGATTTGTTGTATGGTACGGTGCAGGTGGGTGGAAGCTTCCAGGTGTACTGTCAGAATGTCTGCTCCGGCTTCCCGGAAAGCTTCGATATATCTTTCCGGCCGGACAATCATCAGGTGAACATCGAGGGGTTTGGTTGCCACTTTTTTGATTTGACTGACGACGGGTAAACCATAGGAAATGTTGGGGACGAAAACACCGTCCATGATGTCCAGATGAATCCAGTCGGCCTGACTTTCATTTACCATGTTGACATCTTTGCCCAAATTCAGAAAATCGGCCGACAACATGGAGGGGGATACGATTGTGCTCATAGGTTAATTCCGTATTTGTTTTATTTGAAAGATTCCGTTTGGTCGTACCAACCGGCATACATGGAATAGGCATTCACAATTCTTTCCACTTCTCCTTTTAACAGGTCTTCTCCCATTTGTTTTATTTTTTTGGCCGGAATACCACCATATACCCATCCGGATTCCACTACGGTGCCTTTGGTTACGACGCTTCCTGCTGCTACGATTGTGTTGCTTTCCACGACGGCATTGTCCAGAACAATGGCTCCCATTCCGATCAATACATTGTCTTTGATTGTACAACCATGTACCACTGCATTGTGGGCAATGGATACATTGTTGCCGATGTGGGTCGGGGATTTCTGATAAGTGGCATGTATGGTGGCATTGTCCTGAATGTTTACTTTGTTCCCGATGCGTATTTCGTGTACATCTCCCCGTAAGACAGCTCCGAACCAGATGCTGCAGTCATCTCCCATTTCCACATCGCCGATGATGGCAGCATTATCGGCCAGGAAACAATTTTTCCCGATTTTAGGGGTATGTCCGTTTAATGATTTGATGATAGCCATATGCTGATGAATAAATCTTCAAGTTTTTATTTGCGCTTCGAAGTTACAAAATAAGCGTTAAACGGCAATGGAATGAAGAAATTTTCAATTTTTCATTTTCAATTTTAATTATTTAATGAAACTTCCGAAACAGCGATAATTAAATGGGCGTAAAAGAGGGTGAAATGATTGGAAGTTTATGGTAATATAAAAGAAAGAAGTAGTATGAATCTGGTGAGGAAAAACAATGAAACAAGGACATTTTATCCGGGTCTTTTGGACGAATTATTCAATACGGGACTTTCGGTTTTTGAGGACAGAAGGGGAGTTCCTGCACTGAATGTAAAGGAAGATGATAAGGAATTGGTTCTGGAATTGAAAGTACCGGGTTTGAAGAAAGAGGATATCCATTTGGATTATAATAATGGAATATTGACAATATCCGGGGAAAGAAATGAGGAAAAAGAGGAGAAAGACAAAGATAAATATCTGAGAAGGGAATTTTGTTCTTATTCTTTCCAGCGGAGTTTCGAACTACCTGAGGACAGGTACGATGTGGGAAAAGCCCAGGCGGCCTATAAGGATGGGATTCTTGAGGTAACTTTGCCGAAAAAAGAGCAGCAAGATAAAGTGAGTAGAAAAATAGAGGTAAAGTAGGTAGTTTGATTTTAGTGGTCGGCCGGTCCCGAAAGGACCGGCTGATTTATTGTTATAAATCAGTATTAAAAAAAATAATTGATTTTTTATTGAAAAATATTTGGAGAAATGAAGTAAAAGCTTTTATCTTTGCGGCGTCAAAAGACAGAGAAGTTATTATTTTGCGAAAATAGCTCAGTTGGTAGAGCACGACCTTGCCAAGGTCGGGGTCGCGGGTTCGAGTCCCGTTTTTCGCTCTTTCAAGCCGGAAGTTGTCCGGCTTTTATTTTGTCTTTGAAAATTTCCCCGGAAGTGGGTGGGCTTGCTTTGAAATTTCCTATCTTTGTAAGGTAATCATTGGTGTTAAGCGATGGAATCCAATCCGCAGTTAGATTTAGCTTTCAATTTTTTAGAATATACCGGGACCAGTGTTTTTTTGACAGGTAAAGCCGGTACCGGAAAGACTACATTTTTGCGGGAATTGAAACAGCGTTCTCCAAAACGCATGATTATAGTGGCTCCGACCGGTGTTGCTGCCATGAATGCCGGTGGAGTGACCATCCATTCTTTTTTTCAATTACCATTCGGTCCTTATGTGCCCGGTGCGCTGGAAGATGGCCGGAGAGAAACAAAGCATGCGATGCATCGGTTTGGTAAAGAGAAGATAAATATAATCCGGAGTATGGATTTGCTGGTCATTGATGAGGTCAGTATGGTGAGGGCTGATTTATTGGATGCGGTGAGTGATGTGCTGAAAC